>Ga0070741_10000075_pt1 | contig 355233 bp, 334 predicted proteins | sample Coa_R1_4_FD_66440 | JGI IMG/M metagenome (GOLD analysis project Ga0070741, IMG submission 66440) | Surface soil microbial communities from Centralia Pennsylvania, which are recovering from an underground coalmine fire - Coalmine... | ecosystem: Environmental > Terrestrial > Soil >...
GGTCGAGAACTTGTAGCCGCGGCGGTACTCGAACTTGTCGACCGCCTTCATCAGGCCGATGTTGCCTTCCTGGATCAGGTCGAGGAACTGCAGGCCGCGGTTGGTGTATTTCTTGGCGATGGAGATGACGAGGCGCAGGTTCGCCTCCACCATTTCCTTCTTCGCCTGGCGGGCTTCGCGCTCGCCCTTCTGCACCATGTGCACGATCTTGCGGAACTCGCCGATCTCTAGACCGGTCTCGGTGGCGAGCTCGTGGATCTGCGTGCGCAGCTCCTTGATGCGGTCCTTGTCCTTGGCGACGAAATTCTTCCAGCCTTTCGCCGACAATTTAGAGACGCGATTGAGCCAGCGCGGGTCGAGCTCGGAGCCCTGGTAGTTCTTGAGGAAGTCGTCACGCGCGACGCCGTGGCTTTCGCCGAGCCGCATCAGACGACCTTCGGACGACACGAGGCGCTTGTTGATGTCGTAAAGCTGCTCGACCAGCGCGTCGATGCGCGCCTGATTGAGGCGCAGCTGCTTCACCTCGTGGATGATCTCTTCCTTGAGCTTCTTGTACTTGCGCTCCTGCGCCGGCGAGAGCGGCGACTCGTTGCGCAGCCGGTTCTCGATGTCCTGCTCCTGCAGACGGCGCAGCTTCTTGTAGGTGTCGGCGATGGTGTCGAAGCTCTCGACCACCTTCGGCTTGAGCTCGGCTTCGATCGCGGCGAGCGAGAGCGAGTTCTCCATATCGTCGTCGTCAAAATCGGACTCGGCCGCGGCTTCGCCCGGATCCTTGGGCTCGCCTTCCTCGTCGCCTTGTGCAGGCGCGGCGGCGGGCGCGGCCTTGAACGGCGTCGCCGCCGGCGGAGCGGCGGGCGGGGCGACAGGCTGCACGACGTGGAGCTGCGCGCCGCCGCCATTCGGCGCCGGTGCGGCAGGAATCGGCTGACCATCGGGGCCGATCGCCGGAGGCTGCGCGTTCTTGGCGTCAGGACCGGCGTAGGTGGCCTCGAGATCGATGATGTCGCGGAGGAAGACTTTTCCGTCGTTGAGCTCGTCGCGCCAGATGATGATGGCCTGGAAGGTGAGCGGGCTCTCGCACAGCCCGGCGATCATCGCCTCGCGGCCGGCCTCGATGCGCTTGGCGATGGCGATTTCGCCTTCGCGGGAGAGAAGCTCCACCGAGCCCATCTCGCGCAGATACATGCGCACGGGATCGTCGGTGCGCTCGGACGGCTCTTTCTTTTCGGTGGTGGCGAGCGGCTTTGCCGTGACCTCGACGAGCTCGCCGGACTCTTCGTCATCGTCGGCGGCGGCCTCTTCGGCCTTCTCCTCGCCTTCCTCGGCCTCTTCGTTCTCGACGACGTTGATGCCCATCTCGCTGAGCATCGCCAGCGTGTCTTCGATCTGCTCGGAGTTGACCTCCTCCGAGGGCATCACGGCGTTGAGCTGCTCATAGGTGACGTAGCCGCGCTTCTTCGCCTGCTTGATCATCTTCTTGACGGCAGCGTCGGAGAGATCGAGCAGCGGGAGCGGCGTATCCGGAGTGGCCTCGGCTTCCTTCTCCGGAGCCTCTTCCTTCGCCTGCGTCGCCTTCACTTTGGTCGCCATTCGTCGTCTCTCCTGGACCCCCCTGGGCCGCGGCGCTTTCTGCGCGGCAGCCGGCCGGATGGCCGAAAAGGGCAGCGCCATTAAGGCACCACCCTCGAATCAAGGTCTCTCTAAGTTTCCTCGGAACCCGCTAAGCTCCGATTAACCCTTGCTAAATCGCGCGAGGACGACCCTTTATCCCCGCAGTGGCCGCGCCGCAACCCGCTTGTGCGAGCCCCCCTACTATTAGGGGACTGCAACGATCTCCCTAGAAGCTGCGGGTCGGCCTGCCAGAAGAGGCGCCAAACCCCTCGATCAAAGCCTCCGCGCCCTCCGCTTCGGAGAGCTGTTTCTGAAGATCCTTGAGCTTCAAATAATTGGCCTCGGTGCTGTCCTGCCCCAGGGCCTGCTCGGCATCTTTAAGCTCCTTAGGTAGTGAAGTCAGCCGACGATGCAAGCCAACAAGCTGCTGCCAGGTCACCAAAACATCGTCCGGCGCTGCCTCCGGCCGGGCCCCCCAGACCGCGGGCGTGGTGATCGAGCGCTCGATCCGCTCGACCAGGGCGGCATGGCCGCGAGCGGCGAGCTCGGCGCGGATCACCGCGGGATCGGGCGAGCCATCATGGGCAAAGAGGTCGATCAGCGCCCGCTTGAGCTTCTCGGCATCAGCGTGGCGGAACTCGAGCGAGGCGAGGTCCTCCAAGTGATCGTGGAGGAGCCAGGGATGGTGCAGCACCGTTTGCAAAATCAGCGCTTCCCGACGCGGCACCGCCGTGCGGTAGCCGCGATGCACGGGGCTCATCGCCAGCTGCTGGCTCACCACGACGTAAGGACCGCCACTTGAGGCGAAACCCTCGGGCGCTCCGCCGCGGCCGCGACCGCGCTGTTTCCAATCGGCGGCGCGGCGCTCGGGCCAGGCGGCGCTCGCGTTCCCCTGCCGCCGCGGGACGTTCGCCTGCGCGGCCGGGCGCAGGAATTGTTCCAGCCGGCTGTCGAAATCCGCGCGATAATATTTGCGCACGCCCTCGTCGCGGATCGCGTTGGTCATGGCTTTGACGCGCGCCTCCAGTGCGGCGCGGCGCTCGGGGGTGTCGGCGGGACCAGCTTCACTCTCGCGCGCCCAGAGCATATCGGCGAGCGGCCGGGCCGAGCCGATCACCTCGGCGATGGCCTCGCGGCCGCCGGAGCGGAACAGGTCGTCGGGGTCTTGTCCCTCCGGCAGCAGCGCGAATTTCAGGCTCTTGCCGGGAAGCAGATGCGGCAGCGCGATGTCGACCGCGCGATAAGCGGCGCGGCGGCCGGCGCCGTCGCCATCGAAGCAGAGCACCGGCTCGTCGGTCATCTTCCAGATCAGAGCCAGCTGCTCTTCGGTGAGCGCGGTGCCGAGCGGCGCCACCGTCCCGGCAAATCCGGCGCTGACCATGGCGATCACGTCGACATAGCCTTCGACCACGACGATGGGCGCGCCGTCATGCGCCGCCGCCCGCGCGCTCGCGCCGTTATAGAGCGTGGCGCCCTTATGGAAGAGCGGCGTCTCCGGCGAATTGAGATATTTGGCGGGAACGTCCTTCTCCAGCGCGCGGCCGCCGAAAGCGATGACGCGCGCGCGCAGGTCGGCAATCGGGAACATTACGCGATCGCGGAAACGATCATAGGGCACTGGGATATCATCGCCGGCGATGACGAGCCCAGCTTCGATCATGTCGGGGACGGGAATGCCTTCCTTGCCGAGATACTCCTTGAGCGCGAAGCGCTCGGAAGGCGCATAGCCGAGGCGGAATTTGAGCTGCGTCGCTGTGTCGAGGCCACGGTCCGCGAGATAGCCGCGCGCTTTTGCGCCTGATCGCGAGGCGAGCGTCTCCTGGAAGAACTTAGCCGCGATTTCCATGACGTCGTAGAGCGTCCTGCGCCGCTCGTCGCGCGCGGCTTCCTCGCGCGAGATTTTCGGCAGCGGCACGCCGGCGATGCCAGCGAGGCGCTCGACCGCCTCGGGGAACGTGACCCCTTCGGTCTGCATGACGAAATCGAAGATGTTGCCGTTCTTGCCCGAGGAGAAGTCGAACCACATCATCTTCGAGTCATTGACGAAGAAGGACGGCGTCTTCTCCTGGTTGAACGGGGAGAGCCCCTTCATCTCGCGCCCGGCGCGCGTGAGCTTTACGCGCTTGCCGACGACTTCCGAGACCGGAAGCTTGTTGCGCAGATCGTCGAGAAATTGTGGCGAAAACCGCATGGGACCGATTCGCTGTCGCCGCCATCATAGGCCAGCGGATCGCGGGTTTTCCGCGGCGGGACGCCAAGTTCCCGCAGGTCGCGGGGATTCCTGCGCTTTCCACATTGTCCACAGGGGGTGAATCGGCCGAGGCAGGGCGGCCTTGCCCCAAATGCGGCGTCATCGTCCGCGAAAGCGGACGATCCAGTAATCACCGATAGACCTATGGATACTGGATGCCCCGCCTCCGCGGGGCATGACGACGGAGTTTGGGTCGTCGATCAGCCCGTCAACCTTGCCTTCACCAGACCGCTCGCCTTGGCGAAGTCCATCTGGCCGGTGAACTTGGCTTTGAGCGCGCCGATCACCTTGCCCATGTCCTTCATGCCGGCGGCGCCGGTTTCCTTGACCGCGGCCTCGATCGCCGCCTTCACGTCGTCGTCCGACATCTGCTTCGGCAGATAGGACTGGATGATCGCGATCTCCTCGCGCTCTTGCATGGCGAGCTCCGGACGGTTGCCCTTGTCGTAAAGCTCGGCCGATTCCTGGCGCTGCTTGATCATCTTCTGCAGCACGGCGAGCAAATCCGCGTCGCCGATGGTCTTGCCGGCACCGCGCGCCTCGATGTCGGCATTCTTGAACGCCGCGTTGACGAGCCGCAGCGTGGAGACCGCGCGCTCGTTCCTGGCCTTCATCGCTTCCTTCAAGGCGTTGTTGATGTCGTCGCGTAACACGGCAATTTTCCTTTCCGAAAAGCTTTATTGGCACATGATCTTATCCGAAAACCGGTGTCCACTTTTCGGGATCATGTGCTGCTTGGGGGCGAGTTAGCCCTGCCCCTTGCCTGACACAATATAATAAGCAAGTAAGAGCCATCATGGCGCAGACTCAAGCAACCCCCGCGACTTGGTCCGAGCCCGAAACCACCGCACTTCTGGTGCTTGCGGACGGAACGGTGCTCGAAGGCACCGGATTTGGCGCCATCGGCCATGCGGTCGGCGAGGTCTGCTTCAACACCGCGATGACCGGCTATGAGGAAATCCTCACCGATCCCTCCTATGCCGGGCAGATCATCACCTTCACCTTCCCGCATATCGGCAATGTCGGCACCAATCGCGACGATGTCGAGAGCGTGAACCTCGCCGCTCGCCCGGGCGCCTGCGGCGCGATCCTGCACACGCCGATCACCGATCCGTCGAACTACCGCGCGCTCGAGCATCTCGACGCCTGGCTGCGCAGCCGCGACGTGATCGGGCTCTCCGGCATCGACACCCGCGCACTGACGAGCCTCATCCGCGAGAAGGGCATGCCCAATGCCGTGATCGCGCACGATCCCAAGGGCAAATTCGATCTCGACGCGCTGAAGAAAGAGGCGCGTGCGTGGCCTGGGCTTGTCGGCATGGATCTGGTGCCGCGCGTCACGTCGGCGCAGCGCTTCACCTGGGACGAGACGCAGTGGGAGTGGGGCAAAGGCTACGGCCGGCAGGAGAACCCCGAATTCCATGTGGTCGCGATCGACTACGGCATCAAGCGCAACATCCTCCGCTTGCTGGCTTCGACCGGCTGCAAGGTCACCGTGGTGCCGGCGAAGACCTTGGCCGAGGACATTTTTGCGCTGCGGCCCGACGGCGTGTTCCTGTCGAACGGCCCCGGCGACCCGGCGGCGACCGGGGAATATGCGGTGCCGGTGATCCGCAAGGTGATCGACAAGGGCGTGCCGACCTTCGGCATCTGTCTCGGCCACCAGATGCTTGGCATCGCGGTCGGCGCCAAGACGATGAAGATGCATCAGGGCCATCACGGCGCCAATCATCCGGTGAAGGATCTCGAAACCGGCAAGGTCGAGATCACCTCGATGAATCATGGCTTCGCCGTCGATCGCGCAACGCTCCCCGGCAACGCGGTGGAGACGCATGTATCGCTGTTCGACGGCTCGAATGCCGGGCTCGCGCTCAAAGACCGGCCGGTGTTCTCGGTGCAGTACCATCCCGAAGCCTCGCCCGGCCCGCGCGACAGCCATTATCTCTTCAATCGCTTCGTCGAGATGATGCGCCAAGGCAAGCGCAAGATCGCGTAGTCATATTCAAGTAAAGCGGGAGGCGTATAGATGCCCGCCACGATACCCGTCGAACCGTTGACCTTGCTGTTCGCCGACGACGGCCTCATCCCCAACAATCCGACGCTGCCGATGCTGGTCTATCGCCACGCCTTCGATTTCGCGCAGGAACGCGCGCCCGAGGAGCGGATCGAGAAGACCTTCGGCGACAACGGCTGGGGCGACATGTGGCGCTACGGCATCTACCCCTACGTCCATTTCCATTCCGCCATCCACGAGGTGCTCGGCGTCGCGCGCGGACGCGCCAAGGTGCGCTTCGGCGGCAACAACGGCGAGGTGCTGGAGCTCGAGCCAGGCGATGTCGCCCTGCTGCCTGCCGGCACCGGACATCAATGCCTGTGGTCGAGCCCGGAGTTCTGCGTGGTCGGCGCTTATCCGAAGCAAGGCCGCTACGATCTCTGCCGCGCCAGCGAGGCCGAGCACGATAAGGCGCTACGCTCGATCCCGGAGACCCCGCTCCCCGACAGCGATCCGCTCTATGGCGAGCATGGCCCGGCGATGAGGCTGTGGCACGCATGACCGAGGGCGGCGACGCGCACGATTGGGTCTCGTTCTACGACTCGCAGCATTCGATCTATGTGAATGCGCGTCACCGCGACGTGCATTATCGCACCATCGCGCAGGACATCCTGCCCTACGTGCCTTCGCGCGACGCCGCCGTGCTCGACTACGGCTCGGGCGAGGCGCTGCATGCGGGCCTCATCGCGGATGCCTGCGGCAGCCTGGTGCTGGCCGAAGCCGCGCCCAGCGTGCGCGCCGCGCTCACCGCACGTTTTGCAAAAAACCCGAAGGTCGCCGTGGCGACACCGGAAGAGATCGCCGCGCTCGACGACGAATGCTTCGATCTCATCGTCATGCATTCAGTGGCGCAATATGTGAGCGCGGAAGCCCTCGATGGCCTGCTCGCGCTGTTCCGCCGGCTGATCAAACCGGGCGGGACGCTCGTCGTCGGCGACGTGGTGCCGCCCGGGCCGGCGCCCGTTTTCGCCTCCCTGGCGCTGCTGCGTTTCGGCGCCGCGCACGGGTTCCTCGGGGCGGCCTTTGTCGGGCTCTTGCGCACGCTCGCCTCCGACTATCTGCGCCTGCGCAAAGCGCTGGGGCTCTCGCAATACGCGCCAGAGGCAATGATCGATCGGCTCGCGGCGGCGGGATTCACCGCCAAGCGCGCGCCGCGCAATATCGGCCATAATCAGCGGCGAATGACGTTTGTTGCGTTCCCGACGGCCGGGATTCCGCGGAACGGCGGGTAAAAATCGTAACGTTGTATCAACGGTCTTCGACCTAAGGTTGCCCCGGCCCGGTGGCGGAGTGGCGACGCAGAGGCCGTGCAAGGTTCTCCAGCCTGGTTCGATTCCAGGCCGGGCCTCGACTTTTCCGACGGATCCAGCCGCTCCGATCCGTCGTCTTTTCCGGGATCAACTTAGAGCCCGCCCTTCCCCACCCTCCGAATCTGGTCTAAGGAGCCCCGGGCGCGGGGACCTTTTCCCGCCGCGGGGGCAAGGACGCGCACGAAAGCGCGCCCTTTTTTTGTGTCCAACGACCAGTGAGGCGATGCCCAAACGCACCGACATCAAATCCATCCTGATCATCGGCGCCGGACCGATCGTCATCGGCCAAGCCTGCGAGTTCGACTATTCGGGAACTCAGGCCTGCAAGGCGCTGAAGGACGAGGGCTACCGGATCGTCCTGGTGAACTCCAATCCGGCGACGATCATGACGGATCCGGATCTCGCCGATGCCACTTATGTCGAGCCGATCACGCCGGAGATCGTCGCCAAGATCATCGAGAAGGAACGTCCTGACGCGCTGCTCCCCACCATGGGCGGGCAGACCGCGCTCAACTGCGCGCTGTCGCTGAAGAAGATGGGCGTGCTCGACAAATTCAAGGTCGAGATGATCGGCGCCACCGCGGAAGCGATCGACAAGGCGGAAGACCGCGAGCTGTTCCGCGAGGCGATGATCAAGATCGGGCTGGAGACGCCGCGCTCGCACCACGTGAAAGGCCTCTCCGAGGCGCTCAAGGCGCTCGACGATATCGGGCTTCCCGCCATCATCCGCCCGTCATTCACGCTCGGCGGCACCGGCGGCGGCATCGCCTATAACCGCGCTGAATTCATCGAGATCGTCGAGCGCGGCATCGACGCCTCCCCGACCAACGAGGTGCTGATCGAAGAATCGGTGCTCGGCTGGAAAGAGTTCGAGATGGAGGTCGTGCGCGACAAGCGCGACAACTGCATCATCATCTGCTCGATCGAGAACGTCGATCCGATGGGCGTGCACACCGGTGACTCGATCACCATCGCGCCGGCGCTGACGCTGACCGACAAAGAATATCAGATCATGCGCGACGCCTCGATCGCGGTGCTCCGCGAGATCGGCGTGGAGACCGGTGGCTCCAACGTGCAGTTCGCGGTCAATCCGGAAGACGGACGTCTCGTGGTCATCGAGATGAACCCGCGCGTGTCGCGCTCCTCCGCGCTCGCCTCGAAGGCCACGGGTTTTCCGATCGCCAAGGTCGCCGCGCGGCTGGCGGTCGGCTACACGCTCGACGAGATCGCCAACGACATCACCGGCGGCGCCACGCCCGCCTCGTTCGAGCCGACCATCGATTATGTGGTCACCAAGATTCCCCGTTTTGCCTTCGAGAAATTCCCCGGTGCCGATCCGGTCCTGACCACCTCGATGAAGTCGGTCGGCGAAGCCATGGCCATCGGCCGCACCTTCAAGGAGAGCCTGCAGAAGGCGCTGCGTTCGCTGGAGACCGGCCTCACCGGCCTCGACGAAGTGGTGATCGAAGGCCTCGACCCCAAGCTCGGGATCGAGGACGCCGACGCCAAGAACGCGATCCGCGCCGCACTCGGCCGGCCGACGCCGGACCGGCTGCTCAAGCTCGCGCAGGCAATTCGTCTGGGAGCAAGCGACGACCTGATCCACACCTCGTGCCGCATCGATCCGTGGTTCCTCAAGGAGATCCGCGGCATTGTCGAGACCGAAGCCGAGATCAAGGCCAAGGGCCTGCCGGCCAGCGCGGCGATCTTCCGCCGGCTCAAAGGCATGGGCTTCTCCGACGCGCGGCTCGCCAAGCTCACCGGGCTTACGCGCGAAGAGGTCACCGCCAAGCGGCGCGCGCTCGACGTGCGGCCGGTGTTCAAGCGCATCGACACCTGCGCCGCCGAATTCGCCTCGCCGACGGCTTACATGTATTCGACCTACGAGCCACCGTTCGCCGGCCGCGCCGCCGACGAAGCGCGCCCGTCCGACCGCAAAAAGGTTGTCATCCTCGGCGGCGGGCCGAACCGCATCGGGCAAGGCATCGAGTTCGACTACTGCTGCTGTCACGCCGCCTTCGCGCTGCGTGAGATCGGCTACGAGACCATCATGATCAACTGCAATCCGGAAACGGTGTCGACCGATTACGACACCTCGGATCGCCTGTACTTCGAGCCGCTGACCTCCGAGGACGTGCTGGAGATCATCGACGTCGAGCGCGCCAACGGCACGCTGCACGGCGTCATCGTGCAGTTCGGGGGACAGACGCCGCTCAAGCTCGCCGAGCCGCTGGAGAAAGCCAATGTGCCGATCCTCGGCACCTCGCCGGATGCCATCGACCTCGCCGAAGACCGCGACCGCTTCAACAAGCTGATCAAGGAGCTGAAGCTGCGCCAGCCGGAGAGCGGCATCGCCTCCTCGCCGGCGGCGGCGCGCGAGATCGCGGAGAAGATCGGCTATCCGATCGTCATCCGCCCGTCCTATGTGCTCGGCGGTCGCGCCATGGAAATCGTGCGCGACAGCGCGCAGCTTGACCGCTATGTGGCGCGGCTCGCCTCCGATCTCGACCGCCCCTCCGAACTCGTCGTCTCCAAGAGCCGGCCGCTGCTCATCGACCGCTATCTATCGGACGCGACCGAGGTCGATGTCGATTGCCTGAGCGATGGCAAGGACACCTTCATCGCCGGGATCATGGAGCATATCGAGGAAGCCGGCATCCATTCCGGCGACAGCGCCTGCGCGTTGCCGCCGCATTCGCTGGACGCCAAGACGCTCGCCGAGCTCGAGCGGCAGACCCGCTCGCTGGCGCTGGCGCTCAAGGTCGGCGGCCTGATGAACGTGCAATATGCGATCAAGAACGGCGACATCTACGTGCTCGAGGTCAATCCGCGCGCCTCCCGCACCGTGCCCTTCGTCGCCAAGGTGATCGGGTTGCCGGTCGCCAAGATCGCGGCCCGCGTCATGGCCGGCGAGAAGCTTGCCGACTTCAAGCTCGCCCGGCCGCCCTACCAGCATCGCGCGGTGAAGGAAGCGGTGTTCCCGTTCGCCCGCTTCCCTGGAGTCGATACCGTGCTCGGCCCGGAGATGAAGTCGACCGGCGAGGTGATGGGCATCGACCGCAACTTCGACATCGCCTTTGCCAAGAGCCAGCTCGGCTCCGGCTCGCGCGTACCGCGCGAGGGCACCGTGTTCGTCTCGGTGCGCGAGGACGACAAGCCGCGGATCATCGAGTCGGTAAAGCTCCTGCACTCGCTCGGCTTTAAGATCATCGCCACCTCGGGAACCCAGCGCTTCCTGGCCGAACAGGGGGTCGAGGCGACCAAGATCAATAAGGTGCTGGAAGGCCGCCCGCACATCGAGGACGCCATCAAAAACGGCCAGGTTCAGCTGGTTTTCAACACCACCGAAGGGGCTAAGGCGCTGGACGATTCGAAGTCCCTGCGGCGCGCGGCCCTCTTGCATAAAGTGCCGTACTACACCACTCTTTCAGGTGCCGTTGCGGCCGCGCAGGGCATCAAGGCCTATCTGGGGGGTGACCTGGAAGTGCGCGCGCTGCAAAGTTACTTCGGCGGCCGGACCTGAAGGCGAGCACCGTTTAAGGGTACCCGCTCAAGGTTCGCCCGCTTCTAGTGCGGTGGCTCTGACGTTCCGATCAGACTCGCGACGAACTCCTCGTCGGAACGTCAGAGCCAATCCGCACTAGGCTTATAAAAGGTTGCTAGTGTCCCTTTGCTTCCGACGCTCGCTCGAGAGCATGCGGCAAGCGGTGGCGAGCGTCGGAAGCGGGACAGTAGTGCGGCGAGTTCGGCCGGAGGTTCCAGGATCGCGCAATCGGTTTTCGGCGGCGCGGTCGGAACTTTTTATTCCGGTCAATCGTAGGAAGACTCCGGCGCACGGGCACGTCGCCGGAGTCGAATTACGAGTCGCGAAGGTGACTTTGCGTGAAGATGATCCAGCGGCGGTTTTTGCCGTCGACCGGGTCGGAGGACGAATGAAAGATGGACAAAATTCCGATGACGGCGGCGGGATATGCCGCGCTCGAAGCCGAGCTCAAGCATTGCCAGCAGATCGAGCGGCCCCGCATCATTCAGCAGATCACCGACGCGCGCACGCACGGCGACCTCTCGGAGAACGCCGAGTATCACGCCGCCAAGGAGCAGCAGTCGCATAACGAGGGCCGCATCGCCGAGCTCGAGGATAAGCTGGCGCGCGCCGACATCATCGACGTCTCCAAGCTTTCCGGCGAGACCGTGAAATTTGGCGCGACCGTCACCCTGGTCGACGAGGACACCGAAGAGAAGAAGGTGTGGCAGATCGTCGGCGAGCCCGAGGCCAATGCCAAGGACGGCAAGATCTCCATCACCTCGCCGCTCGCCCGCGCGCTGATCGGCAAGGCCAAAGGCGCTTCGGTCGAGGTGAACACCCCCGGCGGCGCCAAGGCCTATGTGGTAAAGAAGGTCGACTGGCGCTGATCCAGGGCGCCGTCTAACCGGCGCCCGCCTCGATCAACTCGACCGGCACCATCGCCTCATCCTTCGAGTTGCGCAGCGTCAGCGACGTCTTGACGTTGCGCACATGCGGCGCCGCGGTGAGCTTCTCGACGAAAGTCTGCAGCGTCTTCAAATCCGGCGCCACGCATTTGAGCAGGAAGTCGATCTCGCCCGACAGCATCCAGCACTCGCGCACCAGCGGTTCGCCGCGCACGAATTTCTCGAAGGCGACAAGGTCGGCATCGGCTTGGCTCGACAGATGCACCATGGCGAACACGACCACCTCGAAGCCGAGCTTCTTCTCGTCGAGCAGCGCGCGATAGCCTTTGATGTAGCCGGCCTCTTCCAGCGCGCGAACCCGGCGCAGGCAGGGCGGCGCCGAGATGCCGACCCGGCGGGACAATTCCACATTGGTGATGCGACCCTCGCGCTGGATCTCCGCCAGGATTTTGCGGTCGATCTCGTCGAGGTGATGATCCTGCACTGAGAGCTCCAGAAAAGACCCGTTTTCGGGGCAAGGACCGGCGGCCCATCCATACCCCGAACCAGACAGTCGCGAAAGATTATTGCGCGGGCTGTGGAGGACGCCCGTCCGCTACGGGGCTACCCGTTACCCATGACTGTGGGGAGCGCGGGTTGCGTATCTTGCATAGCTCGGGCAAAGCCATAGATTGTGCAGGGCAAAAGGCCGGTATCCGTACAAGGCCGATATCCGCACAAACCGAACTTTCGGAGGCCAAGGGGGCAAGCGCGATGGCCAGGACTACGCACGCCAAGGTCGTCATTATCGGCTCCGGCCCGGCCGGATACACCGCCGCGATCTATGCCGCGCGGGCCATGCTCAAGCCGGTGCTGCTGCAGGGCATTCAGCCTGGCGGCCAGCTCACCATCACGACCGACGTGGAGAACTATCCGGGTTTTGCCGACGTGATCCAGGGTCCCTGGCTCATGGAGCAGATGCAGAAGCAGGCCGAGCACATGGGGACGCAGATCGTCACTGATCACGTCAACAACGCCGACCTGTCGAACCGCCCGTTCCGCCTCACCTGCGATTCCGGCGACGTCTATGTCGCCGAGACGCTGATCATCGCCACCGGCGCGCAGGCGCGCTGGCTCGATCTTCCCTCCGAGCAGAAGTTCAAAGGCTATGGCGTGTCGGCCTGTGCCACCTGCGACGGCTTCTTCTATCGCGGCAAGGAAGTCATCGTCATCGGCGGCGGCAATACCGCGGTCGAGGAAGCGCTGTTCCTCACCAATTTTGCCAGCAAGGTCACCGTCGCGCACCGCCGCGACAGCTTCCGCGCCGAAAAGATCCTGCAGGACCGTTTGTTCAAGCATCCGAAAATCGAAGTGCTGTGGGACACCGTGCTCGAGGACGTGCTCGGCAGCGACAATCCGATGAAGGTCAGCCGCGTGCGGCTGAAGAACGTGAAGACCGGCGCGACCACGGAGCAGGCGGTCGACGGCGTGTTCATCGCCATCGGCCACACGCCGGCGACCGAGCTGTTCATTGGCCAGGTGAAAATGAAGCCGTCGGGCTATATCGCCACCGCCCCGCACTCGACCGCCACGTCGGTGGCCGGCGTGTTCGCCGCCGGCGACGTCACCGACGATATTTACCGCCAGGCGGTCACCGCCGCCGGGCAAGGCTGCATGGCCGCGCTCGAAGCCGAGCGCTTTCTCGCCGCGCATGAAAATGCGCACGCCGCAGCCGCGGAATAGGAGATGGGTTGATGCCCAACACGCGCACCAACGACACCATGGATTGGGACAAGCTGAAGGTGTTTCACGCCGCGGCGGAAGCCGGCAGCTTCACCCATGCCGGCGAGCGGCTCGGCCTGTCGCAATCCGCCGTCTCACGCCAGGTGAGCGCGCTCGAAGCCGAGCTCGCGGTCGCCTTGTTTCACCGACACGCGCGGGGACTGATCCTCACCGAACAAGGAGACATGCTCTACCGCACCGCGCACGAAGTCTTCATGAAGCTCGAAGCCGCGCGTACCAAGCTCACCGACAGCCGCGAACGTCCCAACGGCGAATTGCGCGTGACTACGACGCCGGGCATCGGCGTGCATTGGCTGACCCCGCGGCTCGGCGAATTCCTCGATCTCTATCCGGATATTCGCATCAACCTGATCACCACCGATGAGGAACTCGACCTCGCCATGCGCGAGGCCGACGTGGCGATCCGCCTGCGCCAGCCGACGCAACCCGACCTTATTCAGCGCAAGCTGTTCTCCGTGCATTCGCACGTCTACGGCTCGCCGGAATACCTCAAGCGCTTCGGCACGCCGCGCACCATCGAAGAGATCGACGGCCACCGCATTCTGCTGCTCGGCGGCAACGCGCCGTCCTATCTGCAGAATCGCCGCTGGCTAACCGATGTCGGCCGCGACGGCAAAGGTCCGCGCCCGGCGGCGCTGGTGATCAATAACGTGCTCGGCATTCTGCGCGCCTGTCAGCGCGGCCTCGGTATCGCGGTATTGCCGGATTATCTTGTGGAGGAGAACGGCGGGCTGGTGCAGCTCTTCCGCGACTCCGATCCGCTCGCGCTCGATGCGTATTTCGTCTACCCGGAAGAGCTCAAATCCGTCGCACGCATCCAGGTCTTCCGCGATTTCCTCGTCGCCAACGCGCAACGTTGGAATTTTTAGCGCGCATCGACACGCTCGCCGCGTCCGCTTCGCGATTGTCCGACAGTTTGCCGTCTAACAATTTTTTGTGTTTGTTTGTGACGCGCGCAAACAAAACGTCAAAAGACATGCGAGGTCCGCATGGCTGGACTGCGAGGCTTCGCGTTGTATGCGTGGTCGCGGCTTCGCATACTCTCACTCGCGCTGTCGCGCCGATTGCCGCATCCTCCCAGATTAGCAAACGGTGCAGCAGCCTGTTCCCCTCTGGAAGGTGATTTGCCGGCGCCCCAAACCGGCAACTCGAACCGGGCCCCGTCAGGGGCCCGGTTTTTTTCTGCATATGCTTGCAGATTTTTCCGTCGCACTCAGCGCACGTGCGCGATGTAGTAAGCGAGCTCGACCATCTGCGCGTCGGTGAGCGGCGCGACCACGTCGGCCATCGACGAGTCGTAGCCGTGACGCGTGTTGCTCTTGTATTCACGCATGGTCTTCAGCAGATAATCTTCGCGCTGATTGGCAATGCGCGGCACGTTCTCTTTTCCGGAGAAATCCGGGTTATGACAAAACCCGCAGTGGTTCTGCTGTACCAAGGCTTGAGCGCGCTGCATGCGCGCCGGGTCGCCAGCGTCCGCAGGGGGCTGCGGCTTCGGCAGCGTCGCGATGAAATCCGAGAACTTGCGCAGATCGTCGTCGCTGAATCCCTTGGTCATCTCATTCATGACGTCGAGCACGCGCTGCTTCTCGCGAAACAGATAGAGCTGAATGAGCGTATAGGGCGCCTGCTGCCCACCGAGCGACGGAATATCAGGCGTCTCTGATGTGCCTTTCTCGCCGTGACACGCGAGGCACGGCGCGACGCGGGCTTCGAACGATTGCGCCAGCAGCGGCGTCGCAGACAGGGTCAAAAGCAGCGCGAGAACGGGGGCACGCCGCATGGCTTCCTCGATTTTTCTGCAGATACCTGAAAAGCAAACCGGGGGCACGTGGCCCCCGGTCAAGGTCGCTTTAATGCGTCGCAGCCATCTTCGCCGGTTTACCGTGCGTGATGCGATAGATCGCTCCGTTCCAATCGTCGGACACGAGCAGCGAACCATCCTTCAACGGTTGCACATCGACCGGGCGCCCGATGTATTTGTTGTTGACCAGGAAGCCCGTGATGAACGGCTCGACCGACTTCACCGTGCCGTCGGCGTTGAACTTCACGAACACGACATCCCCGCCAAATTTGTTCGACCGATTCCATGAACCATGGCGGGCAATGAACGCGCCGTTCTTGTACTCCTTCGGGAACATGCTTCCTGTGTAGAAGCGGATGCCGAGCGCGGCGGCATGCGGACCCATCAACGCCACTGGGGCCGTGAACTCGCTGCAGGAGTGACCCCAGCCGAACTCCGGATCGACGAAGTTGCCCTGCCAGCAATAGGGCGCACCGAAGTGCTCACCCATCTTGGTGACGCGGTTGAGCTCGTCATTCGGCAGATCTTCCGACAGCCAGTCACGGCCGTTGTCGGTGAAGTACATCTGCTTGTTCTGCGGATTCCAATCGAAGCCGACCGAGTGACGCACGCCGCGGACATAGACTTCCGCGCCGGTGCCGTCGAGGTTCATGCGCCGGATCTGGCCATGCGCCGCATCATGCAGCACGTTGTTCCCGGGCTGACCGACTTCGATGTAAAGCTTGTTGTCGGGTCCGACGCCGATCGTACGCCAGCCATGGGCCTCGTCCTTAGGAAGGTCGTCGTAGATGGCGACCGGCTTACCCGGGTTGTCCAGCTTGTCCTCGACATTCTCGATCTTCGAAATCTTGGGCAACTCGGCGATGTAAAGCGTGCCGTTGTGGTAGGCGAGGCCATTCGGGCGGTAGAGTCCCGTGGCCAAAGTCTTCACTTCGCGCTTCCCGTCCTTGTTGACGATCGCATAGACCTTGTCGCCAAGACGGCTGCCGACGAAAACGGTGCCTTTATCTCCCACGCGCATGGTGCGCGCATTCATCATGCCGCTCGCATAGACTTCGATATTGAAGCCCTTCGGCACTTTGAGTTGCGCGGTCGGCAGCTTGTCGGCCGCGGCCGGAATCGGCGGCGGTGCGACCGGAGCCAATTTGGCGGCGGCCTCGCTATCGGGCCGCCCGATCAGTGGCGATCCTGGCGGCAGCGGCGCAGGCGCAGCGGCCGCAGGCGGAGCAGCGGCAGGCGGAGCGCTGGCCGGTGGTTGTTGAGCGGAAAGCGGACCGGCAATCAGCAGGCCGGCCATTGTCCCGGCGAGCAACAGGCTGCGCCGGCTTGCAGAATTAAGCCTCATGACGTCCTCCCTGAGAGGGCGCCCTCCGGTCGAAGCTCGGTGAGGTGGTACCGCCGGCCGCGACTGGGCACCCGTCGGGACCAAGTCTTCCTTATTCCCGTCACCGTTGCAATGAGGCTCGGAGCACCTTCTCCGTCAGCGGCGGTAATCGTAGGGCACGTCCTCGGCGACAGCGGCCAGCGCTTCAACAGTCGCGTGGTGCGGCGAGAGATGGCAGACCGGATCGGCGGCGCGCGCATCGCCGGCGAGCAGGAAGGCCTGGCAACGACAACCGCCGAAATCCTGCTCGCGACGCTCGCAGCTCTTGCAGGGCTCCTGCATCCAATCGGTGCCGCGGAAGGCGTTGAAGGCCGGCGACGATGTCCAGATTTCGGCGAGTGGGTGCTCGCGCACCGACCAGAACGCAAGCCCGGGAATGGACTCGGCCGCATGGCAGGGCAGCACACGGCCGGCGGGCGTCACGTTCAGCGAACGCCGGCCCCAGCCGCCGACGCACGGTTTCGGATAGCGGGCGTAATAGTCGGGCACCACAGCATCGATGACGATGCGGCCTTGATGCTTGGCGCGCAGCGTTTCGACCTGCGCCACAGCTGTCTCGACCTGCGCGCGCGTCGGCATCAGCGCGGCGCGATTCTTCAGCGCCCATCCGTAATACTGCACATGCGCGATCTCGACCCGGCTGGCGCCGAGCGCCAAAGCCAGATCGACCATCGCTTCGATGCGGCCGGCATTGGCGCGATGCACGACCATGTTGACGGTGAGCGGGAGCTTAAGCCTCACCACCTCTGCCGCGAGCGCATGCTTGCGCGCGCTGGCGCCGTCATAGCCGGCGATGTGATCGGCCGAGGCAGCCTCGCTGTCCTGGATCGAGATCTGCACATGATCGAGCCCGGCCTCCGCGAGCGCCGCGAGGCGCTCATTGGTGAGCCCGACCGCCGAGGTGATCAGGTTGGTGTAGAGGCCGGCCGCGTGCGCCGATGCCGCGATCTCGACAAGGTCGCGCCGCGCCGCCGGCTCGCCGCCGGAGAGATGCACCTGCAGCACGCCGAGCGCAGCAGCCTCGCGAAATACCCGCGCCCATGTCTCGCCGTCGAGCTCGTCCTCGCGTTTGTCGAGCGCCAGCGGATTGGAGCAATAGGGACAGCCAAGCGGACAACGATGCGTGAGCTCGGCGAGGAGACCAAGCGGCGCACTCAGTTTCTGCGTCGGGGCCAGCACGTTTACAGCTCCAGCAGCCGTTTCTCCGCCAAGCCGGCAATCAACTTGCTGACGTCGGCGAGGATACGATCACGCGGCGCATTGTAGGCCTTGGCGAGATCGTCGACGATCGCTTCGATGCTCGCCTGCCCGTCGCAACGCTTGAGGATCTCCAGCGCGATCGCATCGGGCTTGAAGGCGCGTTCTGGCGCGAGCAGCACCCAACCGCCCTGCGCTTCGTTGTGCACGAGCCGCACGCCACGCGGCAGCCGCGGCACCGATTGCGGCGACAAGGGTTCGCTCATGCGCCCTCCGGCTTGAAGGCGCCCGGCGGGACGTGCTTGGGCGCGACATAGGCGTGATAGAGCGCGTCGAGCATCGACCACAGCACGTCGCATTTGAACTCGAGCGCGGCGAGCACCGCACGCTGCTCGGCCGGCGTCACCGCATGGCGCTTCACGTAATTCAAGGCGAAATCGGCGTCCTTCTGCGCCTGCGGCGGCCGCTTGTCGAAGTAAGCCAGCGTCTCGCGGGTGACGAAATCATAGTTCGCGAGCATCCCGGCGACGCGCTCGCTGATGATGGTCGGCGAGAACATTTCGGTGAGCGAGGACGCGATGGCTTCAAGGAGCGGCCGCTCGCGCACGAAATGCACATAGGCCTCCACGGCAAACCGCGTCGCCGGCAGCAGCCCGCGCAGCGAAGTGACGTAATCGCGGTCAAGTCCAAGCCCGTCGGTGAGCCGCAGCCAGCGGGCGATGCCGCCGTCGCCTTCGCTCTCGCCGTCATGATCGACGAGGCGTGAGCGCCATTCGCGCCGCACCGCCGGATCGTCGCAGCGCGCGATCAAGCTCGCGTCCTTGATCGGGATCATCGCCTGATAATAATAGCGATTGAGCGCCCAGGCCTGGACCTGGCCCTTGTCGCATTTGCCGCCGTGCAGCAGCGCGTGAAACGGGTGCAGCCGGTGATAGCGCCGCCCGCCGATGTCGCGCAGCGCCGCCTCGAGCTGTTCCGGCGTGAGCAGCGTGGTCACAGAACGATCTCCATTCCGTCCTCTGCCACTTCCCACCCGGCCGCTTCGACGCGGCGGCGCTCCGCCGAGCCGTCGACCAGAATGGGATTGGTGTTGTTGATATGGATGAAAATCCGCCGCGCGGTAAGAGCCTCGAGTGCGGCAAGCGTGCCGCCTTCACCATCGATCGGCATGTGCCCCATGCGGCGGCCGGTCTTTTCCCCCGTTCCGGTGCGGATCATTTCGTCGTCGGTGAAGACCGTGCCGTCGAACAACGCGACATCGGCGCGCGCCAGCCGCGCCTGCAAGGCCGGCGTCATCGCGGCCGCGCCCGGGACGAAGACGATCCGCGCGCCGTCGCGCGTGAGCTCGACACCGACCGTCGCCGCGGTTTCGGCGCCGATCTCCGGATCGTCGCCCTCGAGATAGAGCGGCAGCTTGCCCGGCACCATGAACAGCTCGGCGATGACGTCACCAGGCAGCGCAAAGCGCTCGCCCGGCAGCACTGCGCGACGAATGACGATATCTGCGCGTAGCGCTGAGAACATCGGATTGGCGGTCACCGCCGCATGCGTCGCGGCAGTGGCGTAGAGTTGAAACGGTGAACTTTCCCGCAAGCTCAAGAGACCGGTGACCTGGTCGATCTCGCCGCCTGTGAGCACCACCGCGCCAATCGGGCTGCCGCGCAGGCCGGCGCAGGGATGCAGTGGCTTCGTAGCGCGCAACTGCGCGCCGAGATCTGGCGACGCGTTGAGCAGCGTCCATTGTCGCCCGTCACCGCTGATGGCAAGGCTCGCCTGGGTGCGCGCGCACACGCGCGGATCGCCAGCCCAGGCCAGCTGGCAAATCGGACATCGGCAATTCCATTGCGGAAAAGCACCTCCTGCCGCCGAGCCAAGCACGATGGCGGTGAGGCGCCTCATTCAGGCGAAAGCTCTAAAGGAAGATCGGCGGATCAGAACTCGGCCGGCAGATAGCCGTTGATTTCAAGTCCGATGCAAATCTCAACGAGAGTCGGAGTGGTCCAGGCCATGAGGCTTTCCTTTCCCGTCAGCCCTGTGGAGACAGGCTGTTGCACGCAGGATAACGCAGTTCCCCCGCCGCTGTCACGGGCTCTTCACTGGGGGCCGGGCGTCACAAATCGGTGGGCAGCGCGACGCTACGCCGTGCGGCCAGCGGGACTATTGACCTGCAATGGGGGACTACAGATACAGTCTGATTAGCAACCATTTTTGCCGCATTGCGGAGGAAACCATGGCCTACGTCACCGAACAGAATCTCACCAATGTGGTGCTGGAGCGCTGGAAGGACATCCCCGATCCGCGGCTCCGCCAAGTCATGGGGGCGTTGATCAAGCACCTGCATGCCTTCGTGCGCGAGATCGAGCCGACCGGCGCCGAATGGTTCAGCGCCATCGACTTCCTCACCCGCACCGGCAAGCTGTGCGACGAGAAGCGCCAAGAATTCATCCTGTTCTCCGACGTCATGGGCGTCAGCATGCTGGTCGACGCCATCAATCACCGGCTGCCGACCGGGGCCACTCCGACCACCGTGGAAGGGCCCTTCCACGTCCCGGATGCCCCGGAAATCGAGAACGGCGGCAACATGGCCGTCGGTGCGCCGGGCATTCCTTGCTTCGTCTCAGGGACCGTGCGGGACCTCAACGGCAAGCCGATCAGCGGCGCCACCCTGGATCTGTGGCAGACCGACGGCGATGGGCTTTACGAGGCGCAAAAGGGCACCGAGGAGCCTTGGATGCGCGGCCTCTACCACGCCCAACCCGACGGCTCTTACCTGGTGCATACCGTCGCCCCAATCGCCTATACGATCCCGATGGATGGCACCGTCGGCGACTTGGTGAAGCGGACCAATGTCAGCCATATGCGGCCGGCCCATATCCACTTCTGCGTAGAGGCTCCGGGATACCGCCGGGTAGTGACCCATCTGTTCCAGAGGGGCGACGAATACATCGAAACCGACGTCGTTTACGGTGTGAAAGAGCCGCTGATCGTCGATTTCGTCAAAAAGCCCCCGGGCAAGGCGCCAAATGGGGAAATCGTAAACACTCCCTATTATGAAGTGCATTACGACTTCGTCCTGCAGGCGCAGGCTGCCGCAAAGGCCGCATAGAGCCCCTCGGACAAGGGCTCCCTGTGTAAAACGGCAACAGTTGAACCGAACTTGCGCCGAATGCGACGAAAGCCATGATCTTGGCGGGTCAAACCGCTAAGCTGCATTCGTATGGTCGGGGGCATCCCCGTTTGGGAGAAATATCCGTGCGCAAGGTCCGTGTTCAGCAGCTAATGGCCGGAACGGCCATCGTTTTTGGCTTGGCGCTCGCCGGCCCTTTTGCTCCGGCGCTGGCGCAATCCCAGGCTGATATCGAGTCGCGGGTCCCGATGCCGGAGCCGGCCAACGTGCCGCCGCCGACCGCCGCCGACGTGCAAGCGACCCCTGCCGCAACCGGCCCCACGATGCCGGCTCCGACGAGGCCCGCAGAAATTGCCGCCCCGGTAACCCCGGCTCAGACCCAGCCGGCCGCGGCAAGTGCCGCTCCCGTAGCAGCGCCTGCGCAAAACACCGCACAAACTCCTGCAGCAGTGGCTCCCGCCGCAGCGACCCCGGTCGTGGCCGATAGCGCCGTCGGCGACCGGCTGCGCGAGCTCACCGGCGGTAAGAAGAAAGACCGCAATGGCGTCGAGGCCTTCTACAGCGCTCGCAATTTCGCACCGCTCTGGGTCAGCGACGGCGCCGCCAATGAGCGCGCGAAAGCCGCGATTGCCTATCTCGCCGGTGTTGCTGCCGACGGTCTTAATCCCGCCGATTATCCGACGCCTGAGTTCAAGGCTGGAATGAGCGCGGACGCGCTCGCGGACGCCGAGCTCAAGCTCACCAATTCCGTTCTCACCTTCGCGCATCACGCGCAGGTCGGACAGGTCCACTACACCCGAGTCTCCGCCGACATCCTGTATCCGCTGATCGCGCCAGAGCCCCACGAGGTGCTGGAGAAGGTGTCGACGGCGAGCAATGTCGCCGCGGCGCTCGACAGCTTCAATCCGCAGATTCCGGAATACAAGGCGCTGAAGCAGAAGCTCGCCGAGGCGCGCGGTCAGACCGAAGACACTCGGCCAGCGCCGATCCCCAGCGGCCCGGTGCTGAAGTTCATCAAGAAGCAGCCGATGCACGACGCGCGCGTACCGCAACTGCGCGAGCGTCTCAGCGTCGCCGGCGACAAGAGCGATACGACTTACAGCAAGGAGCTGGCCGACGCGGTCGCGAAATTCCAGAAGGCGCATGACCTCAACGCCTCGGGCGTTCTCGGCCCAGAGACGCTCACCGCCATCAACGGCCCGCGCCGCGAGCACACCGTCGACATCATCATCGCCAATATGGAGCGGTTGCGCTGGCTACCGCGCGATCTCGGCAAGAACCACGTCATCGTCAACATTCCCGACTACACGCTGACGCTGTTCCACAACGGCAAGGTCTACTGGAAGACCAAGATCGTGGTCGGCAAGCCAGACAAGCCGACGCCCATGCTCACGGCCGACATGAAGTTCATCACGGTCAACCCGACCTGGAACGTGCCGCCGTCGATCATCGAGAACGAATATCTGCCGGCGTTGCAGCAGGATCCGCAGGCGCTCGATCGTATCGGCCTCAAGCTGACGCAGGATGCCGACGGCACGCTGCATGTGTCGCAGCCGCCCGGCGACCGCAATGCGCTCGGCCGCATCCGCTTCAATTTCCCGAACAAGTTCCTGGTGTACCAGCACGACACGCCGGATAAATACCTGTTCGCCAAGGACAAGCGCGCGTTCAGCCACGGTTGCATGCGCGTCGAGAACCCGCTGATGTACGGCGAGAAGCTCTTGTCGCTCGAGCTGCCCGAGGACCACTACACGACGGCCAAGCTGCAGGGCATGTTCGGCGGCAGCGAGATCAACATCAACTTCCCGGCGCCGATCCCGGTGCACATCACCTACCAGACGGCGTTCGTGGACGAGGACGGCAAGTTGCAGATCCGCGACGACGTCTATGGTCGCGACCGGCAGGTGCTGGCGATCCTCAACAACAACGCCGAGCGCAAGGTGGCCGATATCGCCATCGACCGGCCGAGCCCGCACACCTCGGCAAAGCCGGTGAAGCTGCCGCCGGGCACCTATGGTGGTCCGACCGGCTACTCGAGCGGCCCGAACTTCTTCGAGCAACTGTTCGGGCTGGCGCCGCGACCGCCGGCGCCCATCGCCAGCCGCCGGGGGCGCGTGTCGCAGCGCTAAGCTGAGCGCACGGTTTCGCGAGAATTTTGAAGGCCTGACAGCAATGTCGGGCCTTCAAACGTTTTACCGATCATCACCAGCAGCGGACCGCCCGGCGCCTGCTCCGCAACACGCCGCGGCAGATCACCGATCGGCGCGGCGATGATCGTCTCGTCGCTGCGCGTCGCCCGCGCGATGGCAATGGCGGGTGTCGATGGATCGAGCCCTTCGGCAAGCGCCTTGTCGACCAGCGCGGCAAGTGTCTTCGTCGGCATATAGACGGCGGTGGTCGCTGCCGGATCGGCGAGCGCACGCCAGTCGAGGTCGGAAGGAAGCTCACCGTCCTCGCTGTGGCCGGTGATGAACTGCACGCGCCGCGCCTTGGCCCGCTCGGTGAGCGAGATGCGCAAACGACTCGCGGCACCCTGCGCCGCAGTGATACCGGGGACGACCTCGACCGCGATGCCGGTGGCGGCGCAGGCCGCGATTTCCTCGCCGGCACGGCCGAAGATCATCGGGTCGCCGCCCTTCAAGCGCACCACGCGCTTGCCGCTCTTCGCCAGGCCGACCATCAGCGCGTGGATTTCGGACTGGCGACAGGACGGGCCGTGGCCCCGTTTTCCCACCAGCAGCTTCTTGGCCTCGCGACGCGCGAAATCAAGCACCTCGGCGGAGACGAGATCGTCGAACAGGATCACGTCGGCCGATTGCAGCGCGCGTACGGCGCGCAGCGTCAGCAACTCGGCGTCGCCCGGCCCCGCGCCGACCAGCGTGACCGAGCCGTCGCTCGCGGCGTGCGCACCGTGCTTCACCTCCGCCAGAAGCCGCTCGAAATCGTCGGCACCCGGCTCGTGATCGGGATGAGTGATGGCAAAGCGCGTGAAAGCCTGCCAGAAGCGGCGGCGGGCATTGAAGACAAGGCCGCTCTCCTGTACCTCGCGCCGCCAACGTTGCGCGGCCAATGCCCAGCGCGCGAAGCCGGCCGGGATGAGCGCCTCGATCTTGGCGCGCACCGCTTGTGCGAACACCGGCGCGGCGCCGTCGGTGGAAATGCCGACGACCAGAGGCGAACGGTTGACGATCGAGCCGAAGGAGAAATCGCAATGGGCCGGCTTGTCGATGACATTGACCGGCACGCCGGCCTCGCGCGCGGCTTGCGCGAAACGCGCGGCTTCGCCATCGTCATCGTAGGCTCCGATCGCCAGGACCGCACCGGCGAAATCCGTCTGCGTCCACACACGCGGATGAATGGCGAGAGCCTCACCGCATGCATCCGCCACCGCACGCATCTCGTCGCTGACATCGGCGGCAAGCACCTCGACACGCGCGCCTGCCGCAGCCAGCAGCTCGGCTTTCCAGGCAGCGGCCGCGCTGCCGCCGGCGACGACCACCCGTTTGCCTGCGAGCGCGAAGAACACCGGCAATCGGGCCAGCGCCCGCATACGCTCGCGCGGCGCTTCAGAGGGCGTTCGCTGGCTGCTCACGACTGATGATCCTTCTCAATTCTGGGAGGCATGACCCGCAATTGGTTCCAGCACGCAGGCTCGCGCCGATCGCCTCGACGCTCGTCGCCGCACCCGTTGAGATGGCCTCGCGAATGGTGTTGAGGCCGACGCCGAAACAGGCGCAGACCTGCGGCCCAGCATCGACAACGCCGTCGGCGCTGCGGCCGGAAAGGAGAATGCGACGCTGGCGCTCCTCGATGCTCTCGCTTTCGAGCAGCGCCTTGGTTGCGTCCCAGGATGGCGCCAAGGCGACGGGGCCGATGAACGAGCAGAACTCGAGGCGGCCTTGCACAAAGCCGGCCACGCGGCAGATGCCGCGCGGCTCATCGACGTAATCCGCGATCTCGACATCGGCGCCGAGCAGCGTCTGCGCCCAAGCCTGCCAGGCGCCGGGCGCGAGGTCGGTCGCCAGCAGGAAGCCATCGCCGCCGGTGACCGCGACGCGCGCCCACCAGCACTCCGGCGGCAGCGTCACGCTGCGGCGCGTGAGCACAAAGCCGCGCGATTGAAAGGCGACAGGCGCGATCGCCGCCGGCGTCGCTTTCGCTTCCGGCTGGCCGGATTGCGGATCAGTCGCCGGCATCACCAGCTCGCCGATGCGCGCGGACGACGCGTTGGCGTCGCTCCAGTGAATCGGCACGAACAACGAGCCGCGCTGCTGGCTCTCCTGCACGCGGACACGGAGCGTACAGCCGCCATGCGACGTCGTGATCCTTGCGAAGGCGCCGTCGACAAGACCGTATGTCCTCGCGTCGTCCGGATGCGCCTCGACGAACGGCTCCGGCAGATGGCCGCCGAGCCGCGGCGCGCGGCCGCTGCGCGTCATGGTGTGCCACTGGTCGCGGATGCGGCCGGTGTTGAGGCGCAGCGGAAACTTGGCACCGACCTTCTCCTTCAGGGCCGGTTTCTCCGGCGCAATAAAGCGGCCCTTGCGATCGGCCGTGTAGAAGCCCCCCTCGGCGAAGAAACGCCGCTCGTGGCGCGGCTCGCCGCCACGCGCCGGCCACTGCAGCGGATCGAGCGCGTCGTACGCGTCATCGGGAATCGCGGCGAGCGCGCCGAGATCGAAATCGCGCTTGCCGGTGTTCTCGAAGGCGGAAAGCGCCGCGTGCTCGCGGAAGATCTCGGCAGCCGAGCCATAGGCGAACTGCTCGGCAAAGCCCATGCGCCGCGCCACCTGCGAGATGATCCACCAATCCGGTTTGGCCTCGCCCGGCAGCGGCAGGAACGCACGCTGCCGCGAGATGCGGCGCTCGGAATTGGTCACGGTCCCGCTCTTTTCGCCCCAGGCCGCGGCGGGGAGCAGCACATGCGCGCCGACGCCGACCGTGTCGTTGTCGATGACGTTTTCCGAGATGACGAGCAGGTCGAGCTTCTTCAGCGCCGCGCGCACGGCGCCCGCGCGCGGCAGCGACACCGCCGGATTGGTCGCCATCACCCACAGCGCCTTGATCTGGCCGCGCTCGATGGCCTCGAACATCTGCACGGCCTTGTGCCCGGGACTCTTGGTCATGTTGAGCGCGTTCCAGAAACGGCCGACGCGCTCGATGTCGTCGGGCGCGAAATCCATGTGCGCGGCGAGCTGGTTGGCGAGCCCGCCGACCTCGCGCCCCCCCATGGCATTGGGTTGGCCCGTTAACGAGAACGGCCCCATGCCCGGCCGTCCGATGCGACCGGTGGCGAGATGGCAATTGATGATGGCATTGACCTTGTCGGTCCCCTGCGCCGATTGGTTGACGCCCTGCGAATAGCAAGTGACCACGCGCTCGGTCTTGGCGAACAGTTCATAGAGGCGCGCGATATCGGCGACGGCAAGGCCGCAGGCGTCCGCGACGGCATCGATCGTCGGCGCGATCGCCGTTGCCCGCGCCCGCGCCGCCTCGAACCCTGACGTGTGCTCCTTGATGTACGTATGATCGAGCGCGCCGGACCGCGCCAGATGCACGAGCAGCCCGCTGAACAGCGCCGTGTCCATGCCGGGCGCGATGGACAGAAACAGGTCCGCATCCTCTGCCGTCGCCGTGCGCCGCGGATCGATGACGACGATCTTCGCACCGCGCTTGCGCTTGTTGGCAATCATCCGCTGGAACAGCACCGGATGACACCAGGCGGCGTTAGAGCCGACGAGGACGATGACATCCGCCTCGTCGAGATCGGCATAGACGCCTGGCACCGTGTCAGCGCCGAAGGCGCGGCGATGGCCGGCGACTGAGGAGGCCATGCACAGGCGCGAATTGGTATCGACATGGCTCGAGCCGATGAAGCCCTTCATCAGCTTGTTGGCGACGTAATAGTCCTCGGTGAGCAGTTGTCCCGAGAGATAGAAGGCGACCGCTCCCGGTCCGTAGCGCCAAATGACACGGCGCAGCCCATCGGCAGTCGCCGCCAGCGCCGTGTCCCAATCGGTGCGCGCGAGCGCGCCGTCCTGGCGCAGCATCGGATAGAGCAGCCGCCCGTCGAGCGCGAGTGTCTCGCCGAGCGCCGTCCCCTTGGAGCAGAGCTTGCCGAAATTCGCAGGATGCGCCGGATCGCCCGCGATCCTTGCGCCGCCGCGTCCGTCGGGTGCCGCGAGCACGCCGCAACCCACGCCGCAATAGGGACAAGTGGTGCGAACCTCCGGCGGATGCGAAGGCGGCGCGTTCATGGCCTAATACACATCCTGCTGGTAGCGCCCCTTCTTCTTCAGCTCGCCGACGAAGGCGACGGCTTCTTCCGTGGAGCGTGCGCCGTGCTTGGCGACGATCTCGACGAGCGCCTGTTCGACATCCTTGGCCATGCGCTTGGCGTCGCCGCAGACATAGACATGCGCGCCGTCGGCGAGCCACGACCACAGATCGCGGCCGACTTCGCGCATGCGGTCCTGCACATAAAACTTGCTCACGTCGTCGCGGGACCAGGCGAGCGAGAGCCGCGTGAGCACACCCTGGTGCTTCATGGCGTTGAACTCGTCCTCGTAGAAGAAGTCGCAGTTGCGCCGCTGATGTCCGAAGAAAAGCCAGTTGCGGCCTGGCGCCTTCACCGCCATGCGCTCCTGCAGGAAGGCGCGAAATGGCGCCACGCCGGTGCCGGGACCGATCATGATCACCGGTGTCGCCGGATCCTCCGGCAGGCCGAAGGCATGCGCGCGCTGCACATAAACCTTGATCGCGTCGCCCGGCTTGATGCGCTCGGCGAGGAAGGTCGAGGCGACGCCGAGCCGGCGACGCGCGCCGACCATGTAGCGGACCGTGTCCACCGTGAGCGCGACGGCGCCGGGATTGGCTTTGTGCGATGAGGAGATCGAGTAAAGCCGCGGCTGCAGCGGATCGAGCGACTCGATGAAGGCTTCGGGATCGGGGCGCACGCCGGGGAATTTCTCCAATGCCGCGAGCACGTCGAGGTTCTCGGCATCGCCGTCGGGATCGGCGCCGGAGGCGAGCGCCCTCGCCTTCTGCCGGCGCTCGCCGCCGGTCAAATAAGACATCAGTTGGAACAGCATGTCCGGCGCCGGCGCGAGCGATACGCCGTCGGTCAACACCTCGCGCAGCGTGCGGCCGCCAATCGGGAAGTCGGGCGGCGCGCCGAGCGCGTGGATCACCGCCTCGACCAGCTCCGGATCGTTGGTCGGATAGAGACCAAAGGAGTCGCCGACGACGTAGTCGAGCGAGGTGCCCTTGAGGTCGATGTCGATATGCCAGGTCTCTTTTTCCGAGCCCTTCTTGTTGAGCAGCATGCGTGCCTTGAACACCGCGTCGATCGGGTGCGCGCGCGATCGGCCGGCCGTATTGATCACGGCCGCCGGCTTCTCCTGCGCGGGCTTAACTTCCGCCGGCGCGACGACGGGCGCGGCGGGCGTTGCAGGTGCCACCGGAACCGCCGGAAGTGCGGGAGTCTTTGCCGCCGGCGTCGCGGCAGGCGCCCCGCCGAGCTCCGCATGCAGCGCCTTGAGCATGCGGGTCGTGTCTTTGCCGCCCGGCACGCAGAGGTTCAGCCGCTCTTCCTTGCCCTCGAAGATCGCCGCCGAGTAATTCTTGCAGTCATAGCCGCACTGGCCGCAGTCCTGCTGCGCCATGGCCGCCATCAGCCGCCAGCGCAACGGCTTGCCTTCGGCGAGCTTCATGCGCTCGGTGAGCGACAGCGTCTGGTCGTGCCACGGTGTGTCGATGTCCGCATTGTCGGCAGGCGCGACTGGCGCCGGCACACCAGCCATCAGCGCCGCGCCCTGCTCGGGTGATAACGCCGTGACGCTGCCTTCGAGCGACAGCATCCCGGCGAACAGGCCATTGAGCCAGGCGCGCTGCTCCGCCGTGAATGGCGCGCCCTCCGGAATGAGCTCGATCGCGGGCGGCAGCACGTTCTGCGTCATTCCACCGGCTCCGTATCGCAGAACGACTTCAACGCATCGAGCTCCTGCCGGCGGCTGAAGGCGAAAAAGGTCTCCTCGCGCGAGGCGCGATGCGCGAGATAGGCCTTGAGCATGCGCTCGAGCGTCTTCGGCGCGTCCTCGGCCTTGACGTCGCGGTAGAGCTCGCGGGCGAGCCCGGCATCGGGACCGAAGCCGCCGCCGACGAGGATGTGATAGCCCTCGACCGTGTCGCCCTCCTCCGAGGTCTGCACCTTGCAGGCGATGAGTCCGATGTCGCCGATATAGTGCTGCGCGCAGGAATGATGGCAGCCGGTCAGATGGATGTTGATCGGCGCGTCGAGCTTGACGCGCGCTTCGCACCATTGGGCAATGTCCTCGGCGTGGCGCTTGGTGTCGGAAGCAGCGAACTTGCAGCCGGTATTGCCCGTGCAAGCGACGAGCCCGGCGCGGATCGAGGTCGCCTCGGTGCTGAGACCAAGCTTCTCGATGGCCGCCACCGCAAGCTTCACCTTGTCGTCGGCGACACCGGAGATGAGCAGGTTCTGCCAGACGGTGAGCCGGATATCGCCGTCGCCGAGATCGCCGGCGATTTTCGCGAGACCATGCATCTGCGCCACCGTGAGCCTACCCACCGGGAGCACCACGCCGATCCAGTTGAGGCCCGGCTGCCTCTGCTTGTGCACGCCGATATGCGCCTGGCGGTCATAGGCCGGCCGCGGCGCCAGCGCTTCTGCCGGCACGCGCGTGAGCTTGGCGCCGAGCTTGTCCTCGACGAGCGTCAGGAATTTCTCGACGCCCATGGCGTCGAGCACATATTTGAGCCGCGCCTTGGTACGGTCGGTGCGATCGCCGTGCTCGATGAACACGCGCACGATCGCGTCCGCCACCTTGGTGGCGTCGGCGGGCTTGACCACGACGCCGGTCCAACGCGCGAAATCCTTGTGTCCGGTGATGCCGCCAATCGCGAGTGAGAACCAGACGCCGGCTTCGGCGCCGAAGCCATCCTTCACCGCTACGGCCTGGAAGCCGACGTCGTTGGTGTCTTCGAGCACCGGAATGATGCCGGCGCCGTCGAAGCCGACATTGAACTTGCGCGGCAGGCCGTAGAGCGAGCGATCGTTGAGGATGTGGAAGTGCCACTCGCGCGCATAAGGCCGCGTGTCGATGAGCTCCTGCGGATCGACGCCAGCGGTCGGCGTTCCGGTGACGTTGCGGATATTGTCAGCGCCGGAGCCGCGCGAGCACAGGCCGAGGTCCTGGATGGCCTCGACCATGTTGACGGCGTTCTTCGGCTCGATCTCGCGGATCTGGATGTTCGCCCGCGTGGTGACGTGCGAATAGCCGCCGCCATAGCGCGCGGCGAGATCGGCGAGGCCGGCGAGCTGCCAGTGCTTGAGGATGCCGTTCGGCATGCGCAGCCGGCACATATACGAGCTCTGCGCCGGCGCCACGTAGAACAGGCCGTAATAGCGCCAACGGAAATTATCCGGCGGCTTCGGCGCTTCGTTGCCGGCCGCCTGGGCCTTCAATCGCTCATAAGCATCGAACGGATGCTCGTCGCGCTTGAACTTCTCCTGGTCGGCGAGCTTCTTGCCTTCAGCAAGGACGCGCGCCTGTGCCTTAAGCGCCGCCGCATCAGGACCGGCCGGCTCCGCTTCCGCGGCCGGACGCGGAACGACCGCGCCCGGTACGAGACTACGCGTCGCCCGCGCAATCTGCAGGCCCGAGGTGAAGCCCTCGAGATACCGTTTCTGCTCCGGCGTGAAGTCGCTGGTCATTCGGCCGGCACCTGCACGGCGGAGAGACGCTCGGCAGGACGCACGGGCTTGTGCGTGAGATAGAGCGCGAGCCCGGTGAAGACGAAGCCACCGACCAGATTGCCCAGTGTTACCGGGATCTGATTCCACAGCCACCATTGCGAGACGCTGACCTTGGCTCCCATCAGCATGCCGGTCGGGATGATGAACATATTCACCACCGCGTGCTCGAAGCCCTGGGCGAAGAAGATGAAGACGGGGATCCACGCGGCGACGATTTTGCCGACCGTCGAGCTGGTGCACATCGCCAGCACGACCGCGAGGCAGACCATCCAGTTGCACAGGATCGCCTTGACGAAGGCGGTGACCATGCCGGCCGCGCCGAGCGCCTGATAGGCGACAGTCTTTGCCTCGGCGATGGCGATAATGCGCGCGGCAACGCCGGTCGGCTCGGCGGTGCCCATATTGGTCAGCGCGATCGCCAACAGCACACCATAGGCGATGCTGCCGAGGAGATTGCCGAGGAACACCCAGGACCAGTTGGAGAGAATGCGGGAGGGCGGAACGCCATTCTCGAGATACGCGAGCGGAAGCAGCCCGAAGCTGCCGGTGACGAGCTCGAGGCCGAGGAGCACAATGATGACCAGACCGACCGGGAAGATCAGCGCGCCGACCAGCGGCTGGCCGGTCGTCAGCGCGCCGTTGAAGGCGAGGCTCGTGGCGACGCCGAGGATCGCGCCCGACAGTATGCCGCGGATCAAAAGGTCGCGCGGCGACAGTTTGAGCTTCGCGTTAGCGCTCTGAATCATCGAGTTCACGACATCGGTCGGTTTGGCGTAGTCCATGGTCCCGTTCTCCTTGGGCGCCCTGAAGGGCTTCCGGCTGCCCTCCCCATTTCAAGGAGCGTGCCAGCGCGCCGTAACCTGAATTATTCAGCCTTTTCAAGGGTCTGCTCAAAACGACGGCAGCTGCGGAAAAGTAGATAGGGCAGTGTTCCTGCCAATTCGCAGTGCACCACGCTCATTCGTTGTGCAGTGCGGAATGATGCTCATTTCCTATGCAGCGGCTTTGACGGCGGCGCGTTCGGCCATCGCCCGGCCAAAGACGAGGTCGTCGCGCAGCGCCTCGACGCACATGCCGCTGCGGATAAGGTCGAGATACCAGAGGCCATCCGCCGTATCGCCGCAGAGCACCGCGCCGACGAGACGGCCACCGTCGATGACCAGCTTCTTGTAGGTGCCGAGTCCCGGATCGGAGAGCACGACCTGCTCACTGCCCGGCCGGCCAAGGAAGTCGCCGGCGGAAAACACGTTCACGCCCGAGACCTTCAGATTGGTCCACTGCACACTGCCGCCATAGCGCGCGCGACCGCCGGTGAGCCGGTCGGCCAGCACTGCCGCCTGCTCATAGGCCGGCTCGACGATGCCGTAGCAGGTGCCGCGATGCTCGGCGCATTCTCCGATGGCACCGATGAACTCGTTGCTCGTCGCCATGCCGTCGTCGACCACGATGCCGCGATTGACCGCGAGCCCCGCGCTCTGCGCGAGCTCGGCATTCGGCCGAACCCCGGCAGCGACAACGATCATGTCGGCGGGAATGGTGCGGCCGTCGGCAAGCTCGACCGCTTCGGCGCGCTTGCGACCGTGGATCTGCGTTGTCTCCGCGCGCAGTAGCACTGTAATGCCCATGGCTTCGACCGCCGACTGCAAGGCACGCGCGGCGCGCGCGTCGAGCTGCCGCTCCATCAACCGGTCCATCAGATGCACCAACGTGACGCGCGCCCCAATCTTGGCGAGCCCGTAAGCCGCCTCGAGGCCAAGCAGCCCGCCGCCGACCACGACCGCGCGGGTACGCCGCGTAGCAGTGCGGTTGATGGCGCCGACATCGCCGAGATCGCGGAACGTGCGCACGCCGAGGAGATCCATGCCCGGGACCGAAAGCCGAATCGGCCGCGAGCCGGTGGCGAGCACAAGCCGCGTGTAGGGCAACGAGGCGCCGCCGGCGAGCCGCACGCGTCGGATCGCGGGATCGATACTGCGCACCGCTTCGCCATAGAGCAGCGTGACGCCGCGCTGGCGCCACCATTGCGCCGGCCGCAGCTCCAGACCTTCCATCGGCAGGTCGCCGGCGAGCACGGAAGAGAGCAGCACGCGGTTATAGGCGAGCCGCGGCTCCTCGCCGATGACGGCGATCGAGTAGCGCCCGAGCGCGCGCTTGGTCAGCTCTTCGACGAAGCGCGCCGCCGCCATCCCGTTGCCGACGACGATAAGAGGTTCACCCATTGGCGGGCTCTCCTTCATTCCACCGCGTCAGACGCGCGCCTGCGCGAGGCTCGTCGACCCGACGCCGGAGAAGCTCCTGCGCAGGTAGAACCACCAGGTGAGCGCGATGCAGGTCACGTAGAACGCGAGGAAGACTTCGAGCGCGACATACGGGCCGCCGAAGGTGGCGATCGAAGCGCCGAAGCCGCGCGGGATCAGATAGCCGCCGACTGCGCCGACCGCCGAGGTGAAGCCGATCACCGCCGCGCTCTCGGTCGCCGCCGCCTTCAAGGCTGCGGCACGCGCCTCGGCACCGCCGCCTTTCACTTCGCTGAGCTTCTGCTCGCGGAAGATCGACGGGATCATGCGGAATGTCGAACCGTTGCCGATGCCGGTGGTGACGAAGAGGGTGAGGAACATCGCCAGGAATCCCGGGAAGGATTTGATGTCGACGTAATAGATGACGCCAGCGGTCGCGGCGCCCATGACCACGAAATTCCAGAACGTCACGCGCGCGCCGCCGATTTTATCGGCAAGCCAGCCGCCGAACGGCCGCGATACCGACCCGACCAGCGGACCGAGAAACGCGATGCCGACGCCGACTGCCGGAAATTGCGTCTTCAGCAACAGCGGGAATGCGGCCGAGTAGCCGATGAACGATCCGAAGGTGCCGATGTAGAGCCACGACATCACCCAGGTGTGCTTGCGCCTGGTGATGACGACCTGATCCTTGAACGTCGAGCGCGCCGTGGTCAGATTGTCCATGTAGCGGTAGGCGCCGAAGACAGCGAGCGCGATCAACGGCAGCCACATCAGGCCGGCGTTCTGCAGATAGCCTGCCGTGCCAAGCGGCTCGGCCATGTAGAAGCTGAGCCAGCCGAAGGTGACCAGGATCGGCGTCAGCAACTGCACGCTGCTCACGCCGATGTTGCCGCCGGCAGCATTGAGGCCGAGCGCCCAGCCCTTCATCCGGTCCGGATAAAAGAACGAGATGTTGGCCATGCTGGAGGCGAAATTGCCGCCGCCGAGGCCAGCGGTCGCTGCCGCGATCAGCATCACCTGAAACGGCGTGTCGGGACGGCTGACGAAGTAGACGAGCGCGATCGCCGGGATGAACAGCAACGCCGCGCTGACAATGGTCCAGTTACGCCCGCCGAATTTCGGCACCGCGAAGGTGTAGGGAAAGCGCATCAGCGCGCCGATGAGGCCGGGGAGCGCGACGAGCTGGAACAACTGCTCGGTCGTATAATGGAACCCCGCTTGCGGCAGCTTGGCCGCGACGATGCTCCAGATCAGCCAGATCGAGAAGCCGAGATGCTCGGCGAGGATCGACCAGATCAGGTTGCGCCGGGCGACGAGCTTGCCCGTCGCTTCCCAGAATTTCACGTCCTCCGGATTCCAATCTGAAATCCAGGTACTGCGCTTGGTCATCGAGATCCCCTTGGTGGTCGCGAGCGAAAAGACGATGGCGGTCCGTCGCCGGGCCGTTCGCTTCGGCTTTTTCAAGCTTCGTGCCACAAGAGCGAGTAAAGCGATTCTATAAGCAAAACAAAGAGTTGGCTGAAATGCGCGACGCTTCATCGCGACGCACTGTGCCCGCGGCGTCAGCGAGGTCCCTGTGCAACCGGCATCAAATTTGTGCAGCGCAGAAATTGAACTGTGCGATGCAAAATCGGGCATCTGCCCAGTCTTCGGACGTATGGACTCGAAATTGGGCAGAAGGAGCGAGGGCGCAAAAGTTCCCTCGCTTCAAAGGTCCCACCGCCTGTGAACTTGATCCTGGTCAATGACCGACCGACGACTTTGCCGTTGATCTGCGGGGATCATGGACGCCACTGAGATCGCGCTCGCTCAGCGCAATGTCCCCCGCTACACCTCCTATCCGACCGCGCCGCATTTTCATGACGGCATCGGGCCGGCGGACTATGCCGAGTGGCTGACTGAATTGCCGGCGACGACCAACCTGTCGCTCTATCTCCACGTCCCGTTCTGCAGCGAGATGTGCCTCTACTGCGGCTGCAACACAAAAGCGGTGCTGCGGCGAGCGCCGATCGAAGCCTATGCCGACCGGCTGATCGACGAGATCGACATCGTCGGCACGCTCACCAATGGCCGCAAGGTTCGCCGGCTGCATTGGGGCGGTGGCACACCGTCGATGCTTGGCGCAGCCCGCCTCGAGCAGCTCATCGGCACGCTGCACGACGCCTTCGATCTCTCACAGCTGTGCGAACACGCGATCGAGCTCGACCCGCGCCGCGTCAATCGCGAGCTGGTGCGCGCGCTGAAGGCGATCGGCATCACCCGCGCGAGCCTCGGCGTGCAGGATTTCTCGCCGCATGTGCAGCAGGCGATCGGCCGCGTGCAGCCGTTCGACGTCGTGGCCCAGTCCGTTTCATTGCTGCGCGCCGCCGGCATCGCCAGCATCAACATCGATCTGATGTACGGCCTGCCGCAGCAGACCGGCGACGACGTGATGCGCAGTGCCGTGCTCGCCGCCTCGCTCAATCCCGAGCGTCTCGCGCTGTTCGGCTACGCGCATGTGCCGTGGTTCAAGATTCATCAGCGCCGTATCCGCGAAACAGAGCTGCCGGGCACTGCCGAGCGTCTGGACCAGGCGCGGATCGCGGCGGAGACGCTGACCGCGCTCGCCTATCGTCCCATCGGCCTCGATCACTTCGCCGATCCGGGCGACGAGCTTACCTTTGCGCAGTCCGACGGCCGCATGCGCCGGAATTTTCAAGGCTACACCACCGACGATGCCGACGCGCTGATCGGGCTTGGCTCCTCGTCGATCGGCAAGCTGCCGCAAGGCTATGTGCAGAATGCCGTAGATGTCGGCGGCTATTCGCGCGCAGTCGCCGATGGCCGGCTGGCAACGGTGAAGGGCATCGCGTTCAGTGACGATGATCGATTGCGCGCTTACATCATCGAGCGGCTGATGTGCGACCTCGCCATCGACCTCGACAAAATCAACGCCCGCATCGAGGCGCCGCATCACTTTGCCGATGAGTTCGAACGACTCGCGCCGCTTGCTGCCAATGGGCTGATCGAGATCGATGGCAGTCGCATCACCGTGACCAAGCAGGGGCGTCCCTTCGTCCGCCTCGCCGCATCGGCTTTCGATGCCTATCTGCCAAGCACCAAGGCGCAGCATTCGGCTGCCGTATAATCCGCGCAGCATCTTGGGTTCCAAATGAATTTCGACGCGCCGCAGCACCATTGCGCGCGAAGTATTTGTGCGGAACTCGGGCGATCTTTGCAACGAACGGCAAAACGAGGCGTTGCTGTGTGAGGCAAGCGACATAGAGGGAGGCCGTCCCATGGGCTCGTCCCGGCCGTTGCGGCGGATTGTACTTGTTGTCGAAGACGATGCGGATCAGCGTGCGCTCGCGTCGCTCCTGTTCGAAGAATCCGAGTTCGATGTCGTGGAATGCGCCAGCGCCGAAGCGGCGCTCGCGGTTATGCAACGACAGTATCAGCGCGTAGCGATGATCTTCACCGACGTGCGCCTCGCCGGCGCAATGGACGGCGTGGAGCTGGTGCGCATCGTCCGCGAGCGATTCCCCAATGTACCGGCGATCGTCACCTCCGGCGCGATGGGCGATCGCGAGATCCCGGGCAACGCCGTTTTCATTCCCAAGCCGTGGCGCGCGCTCGATCTGCTGATGGCCGCAGAGAAGCTGCGCATCGCAACCGATGATCCACGCTGGAATGGGGATATTTTCTAGGCCTCAGGCGCACTCGCGCCGTTCGGGGAAACCGCTAGACTATGCGGCCCATTTTGCTGATTGGACCGCGCCTTGGATTTCCGCCAGATTCGTTACACGCTTTCCGTCGCCAAGGAGCGCAGCTTCACCAAGGCGGCCAAGCGGCTGAACATTTCACAATCTGCCGTCAGCGAGCAGGTCAAGCTGCTCGAGGATGAGGTCGGGTTTGCGCTGTTTCGCCGGACACCGCGCGGCATCGAGCTCACCGAGCGCGGCAGGACTTTCCTCTATGAGGCCGAGCGCGTCGTCGGCGACGTGCTGAGCCTCACCGACACCGCAAGACGGCTGCGCGGGGCGATTCTCGACACGCTCACGATCGGCATGGGCTCGGGGATGGCGCAGATCTTCATGCCGCGGCTCTTCCGCGAGCTGGAGCAGAAGCTGCCCGGGGCGCGGCTGGAAATCCTCACCGCGCCGACCCGCAACATCTTCAATGAGCTGCATGAAGAGCGCATCGACGCCGGGATTGCGATCGAATCCGATCCCGATCGCGTGCCCGCGGGGTTGCTGTTCGATCGGCTCGCCGAGATCGAGATGAGCCTCATCACGCATCCCAGGCATCCGCTGACCAAGAGCCGGCAGCCGATCGATGTCGGGCGGCTTGTCGCCGAGCCGATTGTGATGAGCGAGCTCACGGTCGGTTATGGCCAGGTGGTGATGTCGCTATTCAGCGATCTCGGTATTCGGCCCAACATCCTGGCGGTGGCCGACAACATCGAGACGATGAAGGTGATTGTGCAATCGGGAAAAGGCGTCGCCATCGTCCCGCGTCCGTGCGCCGAGAACGAAGTGAAGCTCGGCGTGCTCAAGCTCCTGTCCATCGCCCCAAAACGCAGCGTCGCGCTTTCGCTGTTTCGCCGCCGCCAACCGATGTCGCGCCGCAAGGAAAGCTTTCTCGCGGCGCTGCGCGACGTGCTCAAGGACTAGCGAGCGTAGCGCCATCGGCAATTCCGATGGCGGCATCGCCAAATGGCTTTTGACCGCAGCCGCTGCGCAACCGGATACTGTTGCGATGCGCAGCAAAGCCCAATTCCGCATCGGCATCGATACCGGCGGCACCTTCACCGATATCGTCTCCGTTGACAGCGACAGCGGCGCCATGCGGGTTACGAAAGTGGCCTCGACGCCCGCAAATCCCGCGATCGGGCTCGTTCGTGGCGTTAACGCGGTCCTCGCCGCGGCGGATGCGGGGCCCGAGAATGTCGCCGCGCTTGCCCATGGCACGACCGTCGCGACCAACGCGCTGCTGCAGGCCGAGATCCGCTCGCTTGGCCTCATCGTCACGCAAGGCTTCCGCCACATCCTCGAGATCGCCCGCCAATCCGTGCCCGAGGGTTACGGCAACTCCTATTTCTGGGTGAAGCCGGACCGGCTCGTGCCGCTGCACTATGTGCGTGAGGTCGCGGGGCGCATGGATTTCCGCGGGCATGAGCTGCGCCCGCTCGCGGAAGCCGACGTGCGGGCGGCCGCGCGGTTCTTCAAGGCGCAGGGCGTACAGGCGATCGGCATCTGCCTCCTACATTCCTACGCCAATGACGCGCATGAACGGCGTGTGGCCGAGATCGTGACAGAAGAATATCCGCAGGCGACCTTGTCGCTCTCCTGCGTCGTGCTGCCGGAATATCGCGAATATGAGCGCGCGGTGACCACGCTGGTCGACGCCTTCGTCAAGCCGTACCTCGATCGTTACCTGCGGCGCGTGCATGACGCGCTCGGTCCGCTTCGCGACAAGCCGTTCCTGGTGATGCAATCGAGCGGCGGCGTCGCCACCGCCGAGCAGATCCTGAGAAAGCCGATCACGACCGCGCTCTCCGGCCCCGCGGCGGGCGCGCTCGGCTGCGCGGTGGTCGCCGAGATCGCCGGCTTTCCCGATCTGGTCACGCTCGACGCCGGGGGCACCTCGACCGATCTCTGCCTGATCGAAGGCGCCAAGCCGCATCTCACCAATGGCGGCTCGGTCGGCCGCTTTCCAGTGCGCATTCCGATGATCGACATCGTGACCATCGGCACCGGCGGCGGCTCGATCGCATGGCTGTCGCGCGAAGGCCACCTCAAGGTCGGACCGCGCAGTGCTGGCGCCGAGCCGGGGCCGATGTGTTATCCGAACGGCGGCGACGAGCCGACCATTACCGACGCGAACCTGGTGCTCGGCCGCGTGCCGAATGCCCTGATCGGCGGCGGCATCGCGCTCGATGTCGAGCGCGCGCACAGCGGCATCGCCGCCCTGGCCAAGCGCCTGCCCGGCAACCTCAACGTCGAGCAACTTGCGCACGGCATCATCGAGATCGCCAATTGGAGCCAGGCCAACGCGATCCGGCAGATGACTATCCAGCGTGGCATCGATCCGCGCCGTTTTGCCTTGCTCTCGTTCGGCGGTGCCGGTCCGGCGCAGTCGCCCGCGGTCATGGACTTGCTCGGCATGCAGGCCTGCATCGTGCCGCCCAATCCCGGCAATCTCTCCGCCTTCGGCCTCCTCGCCGTGGATTGGCGCACCGATCACATCGTGACCAAGGTCATGCACGAGGACAGTGTCGAGCTTGCGAGCGTCGCCGCGCTTTATGCCGGCCTCGAGCGCGAGGCCGCGGAGACGCTCGAGCGCGACGGCATCGATCCCGGCCGCATCCGCCTGACCCGCGAAGCTGACATCCGCTACGCGGGTCAATCCATGGAAGTGCGCGTCACCGCGCCGAGCGGCCCGATCGATGCGGGTTTCCTCGCGCGCGTGATCGAGGCCTTCAACGCCGCGCATCTGCGCACCTTCGGCTACAACTATGCCGGGGAGCAGAAGATCGAGCTGGTCAATTTCTGCGTCTCCGGCTTCGGCGTGATCGAGCGCCCCGGGCTGCCAAAGCTCCAGAGTGGCAGCGCTAGGCCGGCGACGAAGAACACACGGCAGGTCTACTTCTCGGGCAGTTTCGTCGAGACGCCCATCTTCGAGCGCAGTGCGCTGCCTCCAGGCTTTACACTTAATGGACCTGCCGTGATCGAGGAGTTCGGCTCGACCACGGTGGTATTTCCGGGTCAGCGCCTCAGCGTCGATCCGCACGGAATCCTGATCATTCGCTCCGGGGCGCCGTCATGAACATCCGCGCCACGCCGACGCCGGCGCCCTGGCCAACGGCGCCGAAGCGGCTGAGCACGCCGGTCGATCCGATCGTGCTGCAGATCGTCGAAGGCACGCTCAATTCCATCGAGGCCGAAATCGAATATGCCATTGAGCGCACCGCGCGCAGCCCGATGATCCGCGAAGCGCATGATTATCGCGTCGGCCTGTTCGACCGCTACTGCCGCAAGCTCACCGGCCGCTCCTATTCGGCCATGCCAAATGCGGTCGTGCGCGATTTCCCGCCGCACACGATGCAGCCCGGCGACGTGTTCCTGATGAATGACACGTATCTCACCGAGGGCTCGATCGGCCACCTGCCCGATCTCTGCAGCACCGTGCCGGTGTTCCATGACGGCGAGGTCGTCGCGTATATCCAGGCTTTCGGCCATCACGATGACATCGGCGGGCGCGTGCCGGGCTCGATGCCCGGCACCGCAGTCACCGTGTTCGAGGAAGGGCTGGCGATCCCTCCGGTCAAGATCTACAGCGCGGGCGCGCGCAACGACGCGGTGCTCACGATCATCCGCCGCAACACCCGCGTCCCGGAAATGCTCACCGCGGACCTCGACAGTGAGATCCAGGCCTGTCTGATGGGCGCGCGGCGCATGAGCGGCCTGTTCGAGCGTTTCGGCCGCGAGCAAGTCGAGGCCTGTTTCCAGGCCATCCTCGACAAATGCCGCGACATCTTTCGCAACGAGCTGCTCGCCAAGATCGCCGATGGCGAATACGCCTGGGAAGACTATGTCGAGCATGACGGCGTCACCGATCCCAAGCTGCACAAGCTCGCCCTGAAGATGATCAAGACGGGGGACCGTATCACCCTCGACTTCAACGGCACCGATCCACAATCGAGCGGCCCGATCAACTGGCCGGCGGACTACGCCGGCGGCGCCTTCCTCGTCAAATGGATCGCGCCGGTCCTGCGCAATCTCGCGGACACGCCGGAACGCGCCGCCGAAATCCACGTCAACGAGGGCGTCTGCGAGGTCTTCGACATCATCTTCCCGCCGAAAGGCACACTGATCACTCCGGAATGGCCCGCGGCAACCAACGCACGCTCTTTTGTGCTGCTGCGCTGCCTCGGGCTCCTGGCCGGTGTCGTCGCGCAAGCGGTCGACGGGCGCATGCCCGCGGACCAGGAGACCATCCGCTATACCGGCTTCTTCGGCACCGATGCCGCGGGAAAGCCGTTCCTCTCGCGCGAGGTGCTCGGCGGCGGCTCCGGCGGCCGCGCCTACGCGGACGGGAATGACGCGATCCATATCGTGCCGGACTCCCGCAACCAGCCGGCGGAGTTCACCGAGACGCGATTTCCACTGCTGGTGGAAAAGCTCGCCTTGCGCACCGATTCCGGCGGGCCTGGGAAGCGGCGCGGCGGCCTGGGCTACGAGAAGCACTACCGCGCGCTGGTCGACTGCCGCACCATCGTCACCGCCGATCGCGTGCGCCTCGGCTGCTATGGTCTCAACGGGGGCAAGGCCGGACAACCGTTCTGCGTCACCGTCGACCTCGACGGCGAAGCGCGTGAGCTCGGCGGCCTCGTCGACGGCGAGCCGGTCTTGCGCGGTCAGGTGGTGCGCGTGGTCACCACTGGCGGCGGCGGCTGGGGCGATCCGCTCGAGCGCGAAACCAACCTGGTGCTGCGCGACGTCATGGAGGGCCGCGTTTCGGTCGAGAGCGCGAAGGCCGATTACGGTGTCCTGCTGCGCGGGAAAGCGAATGATTATGTGGTCGATGAGGCGGAAACCGACAGAGAGCGTGCCGCCCTGCGCCAGCGGCGTTGCGCGGCGCTTCCGATGATTGACCGCGGCGACGGGTTTGAAAGAATGCTGCGTGGCGAATGCAAGCCGCGGATGCGCTGAGCTTTTGGGAGATCAATACGCATGGCGATCGAAGTCGCGAAAGTCGAACTGAAGACCGTGTCGGATGCGAGCGGCCTTGAGGAACGGATCAAGGCTGGTCAGTTTACCGCCGATCAAGTGATCGGGGTCATCGGCAAGACTGAGGGTAATGGCGGCGTGAACGATTTCACCCGCATTCTCGCCGACCAGGCATTCCGTCGCGTCCTGCAAAATCTCGGCACACGCTCCGAAGCCGAGATCGCCAAGATCCCAATGGTCTGGTCCGGCGGCTGCGACGGCGTGATCACGCCGCACGCGACGGTGTTCGCGAAGACGGAGAAGACGGGACCCGCATCGAAGTCGCGGCTCGCCATCGGCACTGCCATGAGCGTCGAGCTTTTACCCGAAGACATCGGGCGGCCGGCGATGGTGGAAAAGGTCGCGGCGGCGGTGAAGGACGCGATGCGCGATGCCGGCATCAGCGATCCCAAAGACGTCCATTACGTGCAGACCAAGACGCCGCTGCTTACCATCGAATCGGTCCGCGATGCGGAAGAGCGCGGACACGATGTCGCTTGCGAGGTGCACGATTCCATGGGCGTCTCCAATGGCACCACCGCGCTTGGCATCGCCGTCGCGCTCGGCGAGATCGGCATGCCGCGGGCCGAAGACATCTGCAAGAATCTCGACCTCTATTCCTCCGTGGCGTCTTGCTCCTCGGGCGTCGAGTTGACCCAGGCGCAGATTGTTCTTCTTGGTAACCGGCCGGGCGCCGGCGGACGCTATCGGATCGGCCATGCGGTGATGCGCGATGCGCTCGACATGGACGGGATTTACGACTCGATCCGCAATGCTGGCCTCGAGCTGCCGGCGCGTGCCCGCGCCGAGGATCTCAATGGCAAGCTCGTCAACTGTTTCATGAAATGCGAGGCCGACCGCAGCGGCCGCCTGCGCGGGCGCCGGCAGATCATGCTCGACGATTCCGACGTGCACCACCATCGCCACTCCAAAGCTGCGGTCGGCGGCGTCGCCGCGGCCGCGATCGGCGATCCGGCCGTATTCGTCTCCGTCGACGCGATGCATCAAGGCCCGCAAGGCGGCGGCCCCTGCATCGCCATCATTGATGCGGGCGAGTGAAGGGCATGAGTTTTGCCAGACTGACGTTCAACTGAGCGACGCACCAGAACCAGAGTGGGAACCGTCAAACGGGGAGTTAGGCAGATGCTGAAGTTCCGAAAGCCCAGTCGGCGAGCCGTCATCGGCGGCATCGCAGCCGCTACCTTCTGCGCCCTCCCGGCGCTGGCGCAGGCGCCGGACAAGGTCAAAGTCGGCGTGTTCCCCGTCAGCTCCTCGCTGCCGTATTTCGTCGCGGCGGAGCGCGGATTTTTCAAGGACGTCAATATCGAGCCCGAGATGATCCGCCTGATTGGCGGCCCGCCGAACGTCGCGGCGTTGATCACCAATCAGATCGACGTCTCCGCCGTGCTGGTGACGCTCGAGGGCATGAACGCCAACGCCAAGAAACCGGGCGTGGCGATGTATATCAGCATCAACAGTCAGAATAAGAAATGGCAGATGGAGCAGTTCGTCGTGCGCACGGGCTTCAACGCCAACTCGATCAAGGATCTCAAGGGCGCGAAGATCATGAGCGCGCCGGGCCCGGCGAACGTCAACGCGGCCAAGGCCGTGCTGGCGAGGAACGGTTTGAAAGAAGGCGACTACACGATCGATCAGCTCGACATGGGCCAGCACGTGAATGCGATGAAGGCCGGCACTTTCGATGCGGGATATACGCTCGAGCCGAATGCCTCGCTGATGCGCAAGCTCGGCGTCGCCAAAACCATCGAGAGCGGGGTGGTCGCCAAATACATTCTCGGTGACGAAAACGCCGATGCCTTTGCGGCGGGCTGCGCGATGTCCAGCGACTTCATCAACAGCCGGCCCGATGTGGCCAAGCGCTTCGCCGCGGCCTGGGGCAAAGCGCTCGACTTCATCAACAAGAACCCGGCCGAAGCGCGCAAATACCTCGCCAAGAACACGTTCACGCCCGACGACGTCGTCGATACGGTGCCGATGATCGGCTATTTCATGGCCAAAGACCTGAGCTCAAAGCAATATCAGGAGCTGCAGAAATTCATCGATTTCGGCACTGAGATCGGCGTCGTCCCGGAAAAGATCGACACCAAGAAATACATCAAGGTGTTCTGAGCCCAGCATGTCTGCTGTGCAACCGGCATTGACGTCCATGACCGCCGCGCCTCTTGTGCCGGCAGCGGCGGCGCACAGCCTGCCGCATGTCACCATTCGCGGACTTTCGAAGCGCTTCGGTCAGGCCGTCATCTACGACAAGTTCGATCTCGACATCCCACGCGGCAAGCTGGTCTCCGTGTTCGGACCAAACGGCTGCGGCAAGAGCACGCTGATCAACATGATCGCCGGCCTCATTGCCGTCGATGCCGGCGAGATTCTGTTCGATGGCAAGACGCTGTCCGAAATCAAGTTCGGCTACGTCTTCCAGAACTACCGCGAGGCGCTGTTTCCCTGGCTGCGGGCCATCGACAACATCGAGTATCCGCTCAAGCTGATGCAGCTGCCGAAGGCGGAGCGACGCGCGCGCACCGAGAAGCTCGTTGCGAGCTTCGGCGTCAAGCTGGACCTCAATCGCTATCCCTACGAGATGTCGGGCGGTCAGCAGCAGCTCGTCTCCATCATGCGCGCGCTCGTGGTCGAGCCGGAAATCCTGTTTCTCGACGAACCGTTCTCGGCACTCGACTACGAGATGACATTGTTCATGCGCGAGCAGCTGCAGCGCATCTTCCTCGAGACCGGGACCACCACCGTGCTGGTCTCGCACGATCTCGAGGAAGCGGTGTATCTGGCGGATCGCATCCTGCTGCTCTCCCGCCACCCCGCGCGGATCGCGGATTTCGCGGCTTATGACTCACCACGGCCGCGCTCCGCCGCCAACCTCTCCGATGCGGAGTTCGTGCGCGTGAAGGCGCATTGCCTCGACATCTTCCAGCGCGAGGTGCGACGGCAATGAAACGCCTGGAGCCGCTGCTTCCCGTCGTCGGCGTCATCGGCCTGATCGTCGTCTGGTACATCGCTGTCTGGGCGCGCGTGGTCGATCCGCTCCTGCTGCCGTCCCCGGGCAAGACGTTTCAGGCGCTGTGGAGCGGCATGGACGGCGGCGCGCTCGGCTTCGACTTCCTCAAGACGGTGGAGCGCACCATTGCTTCCACGCTTATCGCCGCGGTGATCGCGATCCCGCTCGGCATCGTGCTCGGCTCGTCGGAGAAGCTCTATCGCTCGCTGGAGTTCGTTATCGACTTCTTCCGCTCGACGCCTGCTTCCGCCATGTTCCCGCTATTCCTGGTGCTGTTCGGCGTCGGCGACGAGACCAAGATCTCGGTCGCTGCCTTCGGAGCGGTCCTGGTGATCGTGTTCAACGTCGCCTATGGCGTGATGAATGCGCGCAAGACGCGGCTCCTTGCCGCCAAGGTCATGGGCGCTTCGCGGCTGCGCGTGCTCACCGACGTGATGCTGCTCGAATCGCTGCCGCAGACCTTCGTCGGCCTGCGCAACGGCGTTTCCCTGGCACTGGTGATCATTGTCGTCGCAGAAATGTTCATCGGCTCACAGGACGGGCTCGGCCACCGCGTGTTCGAGGCGCAGCAGCTGTTCAACATGGCCGACATGTATGCCGCGATCTTCGCGGCTGGCGCGCTCGGCTATGGGCTCAATCTTCTGTTCCTGCTCGTCGAACGCCGTTTCGTGCACTGGTCGGGGAAATAGACGTCAGCATCATGGATACTCCTTCTCTTACGCGGAAAACCGCGAGCGAGCTCGTCGCGTTGATCAAATCGCGCACGGTGAGCCCGGTCGAGGTGCTCGAGGCGCACCTCACGGCCATCGAGCGCTTCAATCCGAAGTTCAATGCCATCGTCACGCTGGCCAAGGACCGAGCGCGCGAAGCGGCAATCGCCGCCGGCGATGCGGTGATGCGCAGCGATGCGCTCGGGCCGCTGCATGGGTTACCGGTCGCGATCAAGGACATCACGCTGACCGCCGGCATCCGCACTACCTTCGGCTCTCCCTTGTTCAAGGATTTCGTTCCCGAAGAAGACGCCGAAGTGGTGCGGCGCCTGAAGGCCGCTGGTGCCATCGTGCTCGCGAAGACCAACACGCCGGAATTCGCCGCGGGGGCCAACACCGTCAATGAAGTGTTTGGCGCCACGCGCAATCCGTGGAACTCGGCGCTCAGCCCTGCCGGCTCCTCCGGCGGCTCCGCCTGCGCTGTCGCCACCGGCATGGTGCCGATCGCGCAAGGCACCGATTTCGGCTGCTCGATCCGCATGCCTGCCGCGTTTTGCGGCATCGTCGGCATCCGCCCGACGCCCGGCCTGACGCCGAACTACCCGATGCCGCTCGCCTGGGATCCGGGCCAGGTGCACGGACCGCTGGCGCGCACGGCGGAAGACGCCGCGCGCATGCTTGACGCCATTGTCGGCTTCTCCCGCATTTCGCCGATTTCAGTCGCGCCGCCCTGGACAAGTGCGCTGACGCAAGTGGAGGCATGCCGCGACGCCGCGGGCCTGCGCATCGCCTACGCCTCCGACATCGCCGGCATCGGGGTCGATGCCGAGATCGATGGGGTCTGCCGCGCCAGCGCGCAGTCGCTGCGTCAAGCCGGCGCCAGCGTCGAAGAAATCTCGTTCGATGTCTCGGAGGGCCGCGGTCCGTATCAGGCGTGGCGAGGCCTCTGGATGGTCGGCCAGCAGTTCGCCAATCTCGAGCGCCTCGAAGAGTTCGGTGCCAATCTCAAAGGCAATGTGAAGGCCGGGCTGAAGGTGACGGCCACCGACTTCGCCGCGGCCGAGCGCACGCGCGCCGCCTTGTTCGCCCGCTTCCGTGACCTCTTCGAGCGCTTCGATCTGCTGCTGACGCCGGCCTCGCCGGTGAAACCCTACCCCGTTGAGATGAACTTCCCTACCGAGATCAACGGCAAGAAGCTCGAGAACTACACCGACTGGATCGCCGGCTCGTTCCTGATCACCCTGATGAGCCTGCCGGCCGGCAGCGTGCCCGCCGGGCTCAGCCGCGAAGGGCTGCCTATCGGCATGCAGATCGTCGGCCCGCGTTTCGAAGAGCCGCGCATCCTGTCATTGATGAAGATCATGCAGCAGATGCATCCGATTGGCTGGCCGCCGATGTAAGCCGTCGGTTACGGCTGCGCTAGCTTCACCGCGTCCTCGCGCACGCTCTCATCGACAAGGCTCGCGGCGGGCACCGCCTTGGGCACGACACCGGCCTTGACGAAGAAGTTCTGCATCCAGTCGATGCGCTCGACGGGAATCGCGAGCGCGGGATCGATCTGCTTCTCCTTGAGCGCCTGGTCGTAGATGAACTCCGCACGCTTATCATCGGGCTTGGCCTGCGTCATCTCGTGGGCGAGTTTCACCGTCTCGTCGCGATGCGTTGCCGCATATTTGTAGGCATCCATCTCCGCGGCCACGAAGCGCACGAGGTCGTCGCGGCGGCTCTCGATGGTCTTGATGCTGGTGCTCACGCAGAGTCGCAGGAAATTCGGCACTGTGGTGCTCGCCTTCATCAATACCTTTAGATTCGGCGGCATCACCGCCTCGAACTCGTTCGACACCGCGGCTGAATCGGTGATGCCCGACAGCAGCGAGCGGTAGCGGTCGAGATCGGCGCCCTGCGTCGCGAACTTCACCTCGGAGGCCGGCACGTGCTCGGCGTCGAGCATCGCGCGCGCGACCAAATCGGGCAGCGAGCCCGGCGCGGAAATGGCCATGGTCTTGCCCTTGAGGTCAGCCGGCGTCTTGATCTCGGCCTTGGCGAGAATGACTTGCGGCATTCCTGGCCAGGTGCAGCCTACGATCTTCACTCCCGCGCCGCGCATACCGGCGACGATCGCTTCCGCGGCGCCCATGTCGACGCTGTCGAGCTCGCCGGCGACCAGCGCTTTCATCAGTGTTGCACCGGCCTTGATCTGCAGGATTTGCACCTTCAGGCCGCGCTTGGCGGCAAATCCGCCTTTGTCGACCATGCCGATGAAGCCGGCATCGCTCTTGGCTTCGAGCATGCCGTGTTTCCACACATGCTCCTGCGCGTTGGCCGCGCCACCGATCGCCAGCATGAACACAACAACGGCGGAAAGCTTCGCGTGCGCGGTCATATGCTCCTCCAGTATCAGATGCGGAATTCTTCGCCCCGCTTGCCGCCTTGCGACACGTTGAGAAATAGCTCGTCCAAGGTCGGCTTTTTTCGGATCAATCCCTGCTCGTGCGAGTAAGACGCGAGCGTCTCCAGGTTCTTCCGGTTCTTCTCGCCGAGCCCGTACTCCCAGGGATCGGGCCCGAGGATCGCTTCCTGCTCTTCCCAGGCGGCACGATACCAGGCCAATGGAACGATACGCGGGTTCTGCATGCGCGCCATCGCCACCGTCTTGGCCTCGTTGAACGCCCTAAACAGATTGGCCGCGAGCCAGGGATGCTCATCGGCGAGAGCACGGCGCAATCCCAGCACATGCATGATCGGGAAGATGCCGGTCTTGCGATAATAGGCGATCTCCTCGCTCTGGTGATCGGCGAACAGCCGCCCGACACGCGGATCGCCGGCCAGGAACGGCTTGATCAGATCGGAATGAAAGACCGCATCGAGCTCGCCTTCCGCCAGCATGGTCTCGACGGATTTGTCGCCAGCCGGGCGCGCGGCCTTTTGCCCCGCCACTTCGACGTCGTCTTCCAGCTCCGCGAACCATTCGATCGAGTCGAGCGGCACGCCATATTCATGCTGCAGGATCCCGCGCATCCACAGGATCGCCGTCGTCATCATCGTCTTGACGCCGATGCGCTTGCCTTTGAGATCACCCGGCGCGCGGATGCCCTTGCCGGTGTTGATGAACATGAAGCCATGGCGGAAACGCCGATGCAGGAACACCGGGATGGCGCGGAACGGCAGATCGTTGTCGCGCGCGGCGAGATAGGACGAGGCGGACACTTCGGCGATATCGAATTCGCCGCCGCGCAGAAAGCGCCAGTGCCGCGTCGCGGAATCCATCTTGGTGAGGATGGTGAGATCGACGCCGTCGACACGAACCTTGCCGTCGATCAGCGGACGGACGATCTCATAATCACCACAGGCCAGGGAAAGATTGAGCGTCTTCGACATGCGATCAATGTCCGGTGGCGATGGCGGCGAGCTTTCGCGGATCGTCCGGCAGGGTGCTGCCTCGCCATACCACGTGCAGGTCCGGCCGCAAGAGCAGCATGTCATAGCCGTAGAGGCCGCGCACATGCTCTTCCGCGACCTCGAGCACACTGAACGGCGCGCCGAAAGCAACAAAAGCAGCGTCGAGGGCAGCAGCCTCGCGGGATTGACCGGTCAGCCGAAGCAGCGTGTAGCCATCCCCGATGCGGTCCTGCATCGCGGTGCCGTCGGCGAGCCACACATGCGGCAGGCGTGCACCGGGATAGGTGCTCGGCACATACCGCATGAACTCGGGCTCAGGCGCCGGACCGGTTTCTGGCCACACGATCGGTGAACCCGCATAGCAATAGCCGAGCTCGGCGCCGATCATCTCATTGCTCTTGCGCTGCTCGACATTGGCGATGCGAGCGAGATCGGCGCGGGTCTGCGCGCCTTCGGGCGTGGCGTCGCGGATGTTCGGCTTATAGGCATTGCGCCACGCTCGGCGTCCGCGCGATGCCTGCCGCGAGGCCTCGACATTGTGCGCACCGATCTGGCGGCGCTCGATCTCGTAGGAGGCGAGCAGGCTCGCCCCGCCCCAGCCTTGCAGCGTCGCCGCAAGCTTCCACGACAGATCGATGGCGTCACCGACGCCACTGTTCATGCCGAGCCCGCCGGTCGGGATCACGAGATGCACGGCGTCACCGGCGAGGAAGACGCGGCCGCGCCCGTAGCTCTCGGCGAGCAGCAGGTTCTGCCGCCATTGCCCGACCGAGAGCATCTCATATTCGACGGGCATGGCGACGGTCTTCTCAAACAGCACCGCCATCTCGGCGTCACTGTCGGCCACCGCGTGCAGCGTGAAATGCCGCGTCGAGTCCTGCACGATGAGGAAGGTCGCGCGGTCATCGGCGACGTGATAGTGCCGGCCCTTACCGATCGGGATGCGCTCGAAGAGATCGTCGGCGCGGTAGAGCGCCTGACGAAACTGCATGAGATTGGCGTCGCCCTCGAGCTTGATGCCGAGCTGGCGGCGCACGCCGCTGCCGCCACCATCACAGCCGACGAGGTAGGCCGCGTCGAGCTCGGTGATCGCGCCGCCCGCGCTCTTCACGCGGGCGCGTACCGACTGGGCATCCTGCACGAAGTCGATAAACTCGCAGCCGTAGCGCACGTCGAGTGTCGGGATGCTCTCGGCCACCGATTTGAGCAGCGGCTCCAGCGTGTATTGCGAGATGAGCTGATAGGGCTCGAGCGGCATCGAGGCGTCGGTGCAGGCGGCGATGTCGGCCTGCGCCTGCGCGACGGACGGATATGGCAGATGCAGAAGCGGCGGCTCGATCAGCGAGGTAACGATGAATACGTCCATCGGGACGTCGCGCGGAAAGCCGGCATCACGGATCTTTTGCGCAAGCCCGAGCCGCCGGTAGATTTCCATGGTGCGCGCGTTGCACCGCTCCATCTTCGGCAGGAACTGCGGCGCGTCTTTCTGCTCGAGGAGAATGCACCGCACGCCGCGGCGTCCGAGGTCGATGGCAAGCGTCAGCCCCACGGGGCCGGCGCCGACGATGATGACCTGGGTGTCCAATCGCTATCCGGAGTTATCGACGCTGGAACGGCAGCTCCGGACTGGTACAGCTGGGTGGGCTCGAACCACCGACCTCTGGTTCCACAGACCAGCGCTCTAACCAACTGAGCTACAGCTGCACGGCTCTCCTGACGAGCGGGCCGGAAACTAGGTGCCGGGCGCTCGTTTGGCAAGCGCTGGAAACCGCCGCGCTTAAACGACAAAAGCCCGGGCAGAACCCGGGCTTCGTCTAGGCCGCTGGCGCGGCCATGATCGCGGGACTGACTTAGGCCGCTTTGTTGAAGGCGCTGGTCACGCCGTTCTTGATCGGCTCGGCGGTGTCCGTGCAGACCTTCTGCGCTAGCGCGGCGAGATCCTTGCTCTGCGCCATGCTCTTCTCGAACTGCTCGCGAGCGAACTTGGTCGACAGCTCGACGATCTCCGAGGCCGACTTGGTGCCGAGGAGCTCGCTGAAGAAGTCGAACGCGGCATTGCTGTTCTCGCGCGACACTTCGATCAGCTTCAGGCCATATTCGGAGCAGCCCTTGGTCGCCGTCGAGTACGTGTCCTCGAGGAGATCGGTGGTCTCTTCCGCGACCGCCTTCATCTTCTCGTAATTGTCCTTGGCCTGGGCGACGCCCTTCTCCGCGAACTCGCGTAGAGCCGCCGGCATCTCCAGCTTCGGCATTTCAAATTTCGGCATTTCGAACTTCGGAGTTTCAAAGCCGGTGCTCGGCTTCGCTTTGGTCTTCGGCGTTGCGGTGGTGATGGCTTCAGCCATGACGCATCATCCTTGAGAGGGGCGCTTGTCCGGCATTTGAGCGGGCCGCCGCCCTCTGGATACGGCCCTTGCCTGCACACGATGTCCCGCTGCGATTCGAAGAGAACGCCCGTGCGGGATCAATAAAACGCATATAACACGGTAAATGGTGCGATGCAACAGAAATATTGCGATGCAGCAAAAGACGCAATCCCCACCGCAGCCGGTCTTGAGCCGCCTGTTCAATGAAAACGATGGGAAACGCGCCCGATCAGTGGCGCGGCGCGGCCGATCCAGCGAATTTCTGCGCCGTTTGGCTCAATTCCTTCGCCTGATCGGCGAGCGTCTGCATCTGCATTTTCACATAGTCGGTCTGCAAACGCATGACCTCTTCCATGTCATGGGCCTGCACCAGCCGCTGCGCGAAATCGAACGACGACAGGATGTTCTTCTCGGCAAACCGGATCGCCAACTCGCCGACATCCTTGGCGCCGGTCTGCGCCGAAGTAGCCTGGCTTTCCGCCTGGGTCACTGCGCGGTGCGCCGCGCTGACGAAGGTGTCGAATGCCTTGCGCGCCTCCTCCATGCTCCGCTCGGCAAATGCGCGCATCTCGGTGGGAATCTCGAAGTTCGCATTGCTCGCCATCAGCGACCTCCTGCTATTGTCGGTTAACCGACCCCCTGCGGATTTGTTGCCAATCTCCGGCTATATTTTTGGCTTCGTTCGAACGCATCCAAATTCGTAAGCCGGGACGATGACGCGGTGACGGCAAATTCGTGATCCCGAACGCCTTACCGCCGCGATTAACGTTACTCACCCGTGATGCTGCGCAAGCCCGCGCGGCGCATGGACGCAGACGAGGGCCGGCCCTATTAAGTGTTCATTAGCCGTAATCCGTGCCGGGTCATGAGTCAGTCCGAGTTGACAAATCTGCTGCACGATCCGCGGCTTGCACCCCATGCCGTGAGCGCACTGCCAGTATGGCTGTGGAGCGTCGACGGAACGCGCGTTCTCTGGGCCAACGCGGTCGCCGCCGCGATCTTCGGCGCACGTTCACCCGCCGCACTGTCGCAACAGACCTTCGACGCGAGCAATACCGCTGCCACCCAAATGGCGCGCGTCGGCGCGACGCTGAGTGACGGCGGCGCGGTGCGGCTCGAGCGTCTGCGCGGTTTCGGTGCCGGCTTCGGCCGCGCGCTGACCTGCCAGTGTTCGCGCCTCGCGCTTGCCGATGCGACCGGAGCGGTTCTTGTCGCCGCGGCGGAGCGCGCCGGTCCGGATCTGTCCCTCGACGAGCGCGCACGCCGGCTCCTCGACGGCATTGACACGCCCTTTGCGGTTTTCGCCGAGGACGGTCGCCTTATCCACGCGACACCGGCAGCGCTCGAGCGCATCGGCGTGGCCACCGATCTCATCGCGCTCGGCGCCGAGGCGCTGGGCACGCAGGCCCGCGAGAGCGGCGAAGCCCAAGACGATGTGAGCGCCGGACATCTAAGCGTTCGCCGCCTTGGCAGCGGCACGGCGACAGTGCTCTTGGCGCGCGTAGAGGCCGCCGCGACCACGCAGGCGCCAGCGCTGGAAGCGCCGGCTGCAGAGGCGGCCCCCGCAAGCGAACTGCAACCGGAAACGAAGGCGAGCGCGCCGGCGCCTGAGACAGCGCCGCCGGTCGTGCCCGAACCGGCCATCGTCACGCAGGCAGAACGCAAACATCCGCTGCGCTTCGTCTGGCAGATGGACGAAGCCGGCGCCTTCACCATCGCCTCGGACGAGTTCGTGCAGCTCATCGGTCCGAAGACCGCCGCGATGCTTGGACACCCGTGGAGCAAGATCTCCGCCGCGCTCGACATCGATACCGACGGCGCAATCGCCAAGGCCCTGTCGTCGCGCGACACCTGGAGCGGCATCGTCCTGCCTTGGCCAGTCGACGGCAGCGACGAGCGCCTGCCGATCGAGCTCTCCGGATTGCCGGTGTTCGATCGCGACCGCAGCTTCCGCGGCTATCGTGGGTTCGGCGTCTGCCGCGACACCGAGCGGCTGTCCGCACTCGCCATCGCGCGCAGCCTGGCACCGCCTGAACCCCTCGCACCCGAACCGCCGGCAATGCCGTCCAAGCCGACGCCCGCGCCGGATGATTTCGCCACGACCGACCTCCCCGCTGAGCCGACGCTGCCGCTCGCCGAAAACGTGGTGCCGTTCCGGCCTCCGGTCGTCGCGGAAAAACCTGCGGCGAAAGAGCACCAAAACGGCGAGGCCGCGCCGGCGCTGACGCCGATCGAAAGCACGGCCTTCTCGGAGATCGGGCGCCGGCTCACCGATCGACTGCAGGCGGGCCCGCACACCGTATCGAACCGCGGACCGGAGCCGCTGGAGGCCGAACAGCAGCCGGCGGCGCGCACGCGCGGTGAGATCAGGCCCGAGACCGAGCGCGCGGTGCTCGACCGCTTGCCGGTCGGCGTCCTGGTCTATCGTCTCAACGATCTTCTCTATGCCAATCGCGCGTTCCTTGACTGGACCGGATACGACACGCTCGCGGCGCTTACCGACGCCGGCGGGCTCGACAGCCTGTTCATCGAGCCGAGCGCGGGCTCCGGATCGGTCGCCTCGAAATCGTTGACCATCAGCACCCAGCACGGCGAGGCCATGCCGGTCGAAGGCCGGTTGCTCAGCGTCACCTGGGCGGGCGAGAATGCGCTCGCCTTGATGCTCTACATCGCGGCGCCGGCAGCACATCCGCCAGTGGCAGCTGCTGCCGTCGCACCGCAAAAATCCACGGACGATGCGGTTGAGCTGCGCGCTATCCTCGATACGGCGAGCGACAGCGTGCTCGTGCTCGACGGCAACGGGCGCATCATCTCCGCCAACCGCAGCGCCGAAACGCTGTTCGGTTATGAGGGCGCCGCATTGATCGCGTTGCCTTTCGACGAGTTGCTCGCCCCGCAGAGCCAGATCGCCGCACTCGAGGAGCTGCAGCGCGTGATCGGCAGCGACGCCGCAGCGATGCTCAATCAAGGCTCGGAGGTGATGGGGCGCGTCCGCGAAGGCGGCTTCATCCCGCTGTTCATGACGCTCGGTCGCATTGGCATATCCGGCGATAAGGTCTGCGCCATCTTCCGCGACATGAGTGCCTGGAAGAAGACCGAAAAGGAGCTGCACAAAGCCAAGCGCGAGGCCGACAAGGCGATCGCCGGCAAGACCGAGCTTCTCGCCAAGATCAGCCACGAGATCCGCACGCCGCTCAACGCCATCATCGGCTTCGCGCAGGTGATGATGGACGAGCGCTTCGGACCGATCGGCAATGAGCGTTACCGCGATTATCTGCGCGACATCCACGAGTCCGGCACGCAGGTCGTCTCGCTGATGAACGATTTTGCCGATCTGTCGAAGATCGACGCCGGAAAGCTCGAGCTCAGCTTCGCCAACATCAATTTGAACTATGTCGTTTCGCAGGGCGTCGCGGCGATCCAGGCGGACGCTAACCGCGAGCGCATCATCATGCGCCTGGCGCTCTCGCCGAACCTGCCGCAGGTGCTCGCCGACGCGCGGGCGGTGCGCCAGATCGTGCTCAATCTCCTTTCTAACTCGATCCGTCTCGCCGGCACCGGCGGGCAAGTGATCATCTCCACGGCGCTCACCGATGCGGGCGATGCGGTGCTGCGCGTGCGCGATACCGGCGCGGGCATGAGCGAGCAAGACCTGCAGACCGCGCTTGAGCCATTCCGGCAGCTGCCGACGTCCGGACGTTGGGGTTCCGGCGGAACCGGTCTCGGCCTGCCGCTGACCAAGGCGCTTGCCGAAGCCAATCACGCGAGCTTCCGCATCAAGAGCGAAATCGAGCACGGGACGCTGGTCGAGATCGCCTTTCCGCCGGCCCGCGTGGTCGCCAAATAATGGATTGCGCTTTACGGCTGCGCGTTAACCCGTCATCCTGATGCCAACGGAGACGGTGAATGCGGAGCCTGTTGCGCGCGTGTCTCGTCCTGCTGGCGCTGTTGGTCGCGCCCGCGCGCGTACTCGCCGCCGATGCGGTGGATCTGCTGCTGGTGCTCGCCTCCGACGTCTCGCGCAGCGTCGACCATCCCAAGTTCCAGCTGCAGCGCGAGGGTTACGCCGCCGCCATCGCAGATCCGCGGGTCATTGCGGCAATCCGCTCAGGACCACATGCGCGCATCGCCGTGTGCTTCGTCGAATGGTCAGGGCTTGGCTCGCAGAAAGTCGTGGTCGACTGGACAGTGATCGACGGCCCGCAGGCCGCCCAGCGCTTCGGCGACAGCCTGCTGGAGCTGCCGCGCTCTTTCGCCGACCGCACTTCGATCTCGAGCGGTATCGAATTCGCGATGTCGCAACTCGAACGCACGCCGTTCGAAGCAGCGCGGCGCACGATCGATGTCTCCGGCGACGGCACCAACAATGCCGGCCGCGACGTCAAGCTCGCGCGCGATGAGGCGCTGGCGAAGGGCGTCACCATCAACGGCCTGGTCATCCTCAGCGAGCATCCGTTGCCCTGGAACCCGGAGCACACCAATCCGCCGGGCGGCCTCGCGAACTATTATCGGGACAACGTCACCGGCGGCCCCGGATCGTTCGTGATGGTCGCGGAGGATTTCAAATCGTTCGGCCGAGCGATCCTCAATAAGCTGATCGCTGAGATCGCATCGCGCTCCATCCCCGCGCGGACCGCGCAGGCAGGCCCGTAAAACAGGCTTAACGGTGCTCCCGGCCGCCGCGATCGCTTGGCCCCAAAAGGGTCACAGAGGCGGCCCAGAGGTTGGCGCAGGGAAAGCCGGTGGTATAGTTCACCGGCCATTCGGGACATTCCGGACAACCACATCGTGACCGCCGCCATCGGCTTCAAACGCCTGGGATATGCCGTCGCAGGCATTGCCATCCTCGGCTTCGCGGTCTTTGCCGCCATGTCGCTGCTGATTTCCACCGACCGGATCCGCGATGCGGTGAAAGCGGAGGTCCATGCCGCGACCGGGCTCGATCCGATCCTGCGCGGCGCGGTGACGGTCTCGCTGTTTCCCTCGGGCAGCGTCAGCTTCTCCGATGTCGTGCTCGGAGACGAGCGCGACGGCAAGCCGGCGCTCGCCGCCGAGCGGCTCACCGCACGGCTGCGCTTCTTTCCGCTGCTGACCGGCCGTGCCGAGATCGCCGACATCTCCCTCGACCGGCCGACGATCACGGTGAGCCTCGACGGCAACGGCCGCAGCAACTGGTCGGGACTGATCGAAGCGCTGGCCCGCGGACAGACCCCGGCAGCGCCGCGGCTCGCCTCATTCTCCGAGATCCGCATCGATGGCGGCACTGTCATCCTGCGCGACAACGCGCACAACAGCACCGAGACGCTCAACGACGTCGAGCTGTCGCTCGCCTGGCCGTCAATCTCCAAGAGCTTTGGCGCCACCGGCCGTTTCAAATGGCGCGACGAGCCGGTCGATCTGAGCCTCACGCTCGGCGATTTCGCCGCCACGCTCGCTGGCACGCGCAGCGGACTGAAGCTGCGGGTCGCCGGCGCCCCGCTCAAGCTCGCCTTCGACGGCTCGCTGAGCACCAAACCGACGCTGCGCGTCGAAGGCACTCTCGCCGCTGACGCCGCCTCGCTGCGCGAGGCGCTGCGCTGGACCGCGCAGAAATCGCTGCCCGGCGGCGGCTTCGGCCGGTTCGCGCTCAAGGCGCAGACCAATATTACGGCCGGCACCATCGCGCTGTCCGGTGTCAACATGGAGCTCGACGGCAACAGCGCCGAGGGCGTGCTCACCTTCGCGACCGAAGGCCGGCAGACGCTGCAAGGGACATTGGCGACCGACCGTCTCGACCTGCGGCCTTATGTGTCCACGGTGCGGCTGCTCGCTGAAAATCGCCGTCAGTGGGACAGCATGCCGATCGTGCTCGACGGCATCAATGGATTCGACCTCGATCTGCGGCTGTCGGCGGCGCAGGTGCAATTGTCCGACGCCAAGCTTGGGCGCACGGCGCTCGCCGCCAATCTGCGTGGCGGCCATCTCATGGTGACGATCGGCGAGTCGCAGGCCTTTGGCGGCCTGATCCGCGGCTCGTTCACGATGGCGGATTCCGAGCCGGGCGTCGACGTCAAGACGCAGCTGCAATTCGCCGATGTCGACCTGGAAAGCTGTCTCGGCCAGCTGTTCGGCACGCGCCGGCTCGAAGGCAAAGGCAACCTGTCGCTGTCGCTCGAAGGCGCCGGCCTCAGCGTGCTCGCGGTCACGCGCACGCTCAGCGGCTCGGCAAGCCTGGTCGGACGGAACGGCGCGATCGCCGGCCTCAATGTCGAGCAGCTGTTGCGCCGCCTCGAACGTCGGCCGCTGTCGAGCGGCGGCGAGTTCCGCAGCGGCCACACGCCTTATGAGCAGATCACCGTGACCGTGAAGGTCGCCCAGGGCATTGCCACCGTCGAGGACGTCAATATCGAAGGCTCGGCGGTCAAGCTGGCGCTCGGCGGATCGGCCTCGATCCCGGCGCGCGACCTCGACCTCAAGGGCACTGCGAGCCTGCTGGCCTCGGCGAATTCCGCTCCGGTCTTCGAGCTTCCCTTTGTGGTGCAAGGCCCGTGGGACGACCCGATCATGCTGCCCGATCCGCAGAGCCTGATTCGCCGCTCGGGCGCCGCGGCGCCGCTGCTCAATGCGGTGCGCGAACGCAGCGCCCGCGACGCGGTGCGCTCGGCGATCGAGCGGCTCACCGGCGCGCCGACGCAACCCAACGCGGCCGCTCCGGCTGCCGCCACCCCGGCCTTGCAACCAGCGAATAGCGGCCAATAACCTCGGTTCCCGGCGTGTAGGGCCGCACCCGATCGATTATCATTGCCCCGCAAACGAATCAGTCAGCGGCATTCCCGCTGACGCTCGGAGCGGCGATGCTACTTCCCCTGCTGCGAACCCTGGTGAAGGTCCTCGTCGCCTCGCTCGTCGTCGGCACCATCCTGGCGCATTTCGGCATCACCGCCGACCAGATCATGCGCGAAGCCGGCCTGTCCGGCGACCGTATCGAGGAGCTCGCCCGCCAGGCCGTTGCCTGGGCACTACCCAATGTGTTTCTCGGCGCGCTGGTGATCGTGCCAGTCTGGTTGCTGCTCTACTTGTTCCGTCCGCCAGGCCAGCGCAGCAGCAGCGAATAAGGCTCAGGCCTTTTTGGCCTCGCCCCTCTTCGCCATCAGCGACACCGCGACGATCCCGAGCGCCACCACCGAGATCATCAGCGTGCAGACCGCGTTGATCTCCGGCTTCACGCCGAGACGCACCTCCGAATAGATGCGGATCGGCAGCGTCGTTGCGCCCGGGCCGGTGGTGAAGCTCGCGATCACCAGGTCGTCGATCGAGAGCGTGAAGGCGAGCATCCAGCCTGCGCCGATCGCCGGCGCGATCAGCGGCAGCGTGACGGTGAGAAAGGTGCGCAGCGGCGGGCAGCCCAGATCCATTGCCGCCTCTTCCAGGCTGCGGTCAAACCCGAGAAGCCGCGCCTGCACGATGACGGTGACGAAGCACATCGTCAGCGTCGTATGCGCGATGCTCACGGTCCAGAAGCCCCGGTCGAGATCGAGCGCCACGAAAAGCAAGAGTAACGACAAGCCGGTAATCACCTCCGGCATCACCAACGGCGCGTAGATCATGCCGGAGAACAGCGTACGGCCGCGGAACGACCCGGCACGCACCAGCACCACCGCGGCGAGCGTGCCCAGCACGGTCGCGACGGTCGCGGACAGCACGGCAACGCGCAGCGTGATCCAGGCGGCGTCGAGCATCGCTTGATCGTTGAACAGCTCGGCATACCAGCGTAGCGACCAACCGCCCCATACCGTCACCAGCCGTGAGGCATTGAACGAATAAACCACCAGGATGGCGATCGGCAGATAAAGAAAGGCGAGCCCGAGCGTCACCGAGACGACGTTGAAAGCGGAGGCTCCTTTGCGCATTTAGTGGGCCTCGAGCTCGCGCTTCTGCATATGCTCGTAGAACACCATGGGCGCCACCAGCACGCAGAGCAGCACCACCGCGATCGCCGACGCCACCGGCCAATCCTTGTTGCCGAAGAATTCGGTCCACAGCGTCTGCCCGATCATCAGGCTTTCCGAACCGCCGAGCAGATCGGGAATGACGAATTCGCCGACGATGGGAATGAAGCAGAGGAGCGAGCCGGCGATCACGCCCGGCAGGGCGAGCGGCAGCGTGACCAGCCAGAAAGCCTTCCAGCGCGGACAGCCAAGATCGGCGGCGGCCTCGAGCAGGCTCTCGTCCATCTTCTCCAGAGTGGCATAGACCGGCAGCACCATGAACGGCAGGTAGGAATAGACGATGCCGATATAGATCGCGGTGTCGGTCGAGAGCCAAGTGACGGGCGTGCGCACGAAGCCAAGCGCCAGCAGCAGCTGGTTCAGCAATCCGTCGTGCTGCAGGATGTTGATCCAGGCATAGATGCGGATCAGGAACGACGTCCAGAACGGCAGGATTACCAGCAGTGCGAGGATGCCTTGCCAACGCCGTGGCGCGCGCGCGATGCCGTAGGCGATGGGAAAGCCGAAGAGCAGCAGCAGCGCCGTCGACACGGCCGCAATCTCGAGGCTCTTGAGATAAGAGAGCAGGTACAGCCAGTCCGACCACAGCAGTGCGTAGGCATCGAGCGAGAGGCCGGCGAGGAAGGTCCCGACACCCGCCCAGCCCGCAGCGACATCGAGCACCGGCGTGTAAGGCGGCTGCGCCAGCGCCGTCTGTGACAGGCTGATCTTCAGGACGATGATGAACGGGACCAGAAAGAAGACGAGCAGCCAGGCATAAGGCACGAGCATGATCAGGCGCGCGGATAGGGCTCGGATGATCGGCATCGTGCTCATGCGGTGAGGACCACGGCGCAATCGGCGGTCCAGCTGAGCCAGACCTTTTCGTCAATGGCGAATGGCTGCTCCACGCGGCGGGCGATATTGGCCGCCGCGGCCTTCATGATTGTGCCGTCATCGAGGCCGATCTTGTAGATCGACATGTCGCCGAGAAAACCGATATCGAAAATCGTCCCGCTCATCACGTTGTCCGCGCCCTCGGGCGTCGAGCGCGCGAGCGCAACCTTCTCCGGTCGCAATGCCACCCAGACGGTGTCGCCGGGCTTCGCATCGGGCGCGTGCGCAACGCGCAGGCGGCTGCGCATACAGTCGATGAGCGCGCCGCCGGCCTCGAACCCCACCAGGCGGGCTTCGAGCAGATTGACGTCGCCGATGAAGTCCGCGACCCAGCGCGAGTTCGGGCGCTCGTAGATTTCGGCCGGCGTCGCCACCTGCGCGAGCCGCCCTTCGTTCATCACCCCGATGCGGTCGGCCACCACCATCGCCTCATCCTGGTCGTGGGTGACGATGACAAAGGTGGTGCCGAGCCGGCGCTGCAATTCCATCAGCTCGAATTGCGTCTCTTCACGCAGCTTCTTGTCGAGTGCCGCCATCGGCTCGTCGAGCAGGAGGACGCGCGGCCGCTTGACCAGCGCGCGCGCCAAGGCGACGCGCTGGCGCTGGCCGCCGGAGAGTTGCTCCGGCTTACGCGCGCCGAAGCCCGTCAGCCGCACCAACGCGAGGATATCGGCGACACGCGCGGCGATTTCGTCCCTGCCGAGCCCCTCCTGACGCAGGCCGAAGCCGATGTTGCCCGCGACCGTGAGATGCGGAAACAGGGCGTAGCTCTGGAACATCATGTTGACCGGCCGCCGATGCGGCGGCACGGCGGAAATGTCCTTGCCGTCGAGCACCAGACGTCCTTCGCTCGGGCTCTCGAAGCCGGCAAGCATGCGCAACAGTGTGGTCTTGCCGCAGCCGGACGGCCCGAGCAGCGCGAAGAATTCCCCCTCATGGATCTCGAGCGACAACCGGTCGACGGCGAGCACGTCGCCGAACCGCTTGCTGATCTGCTCGAATTGGATCAGCGGCCGCGTATCAGCGCGGCGGGCCGCGCGGGGGCCGCGCCCCGTCGATGGCTTTTGGCTATCGCTGCTCACCCGGAATCCCCATGCCGATTCCGGCACGCTAACGGCGCGTCAGCGAAGGCTCAACAGGCGATTTATTGGGAGCTAGACGCGCCGCTCAGGCTGCGGGCAATTCGTCGGCCGCGACCGGCAAGCCCTCGTCGCCTGCGTCGGCCGGCATCTCCAGCATGATCTTGCGCGGCTCGGGGCCGTAATAGTCGCCGATCTTCACGCTTGCCCGCGGTTTGAACAGGATGGCGCGGATGCGGTCGAGCAGCGCCTTGGCCGAGACCGGCTTGCACAGAAACTCGTTCACGCCGAGCCGAACTGCCTCGATCACGCGCCAGCGCTCGCCATAGCCGCTGAGCATGATGATCGGGATATCGGGCGTCGGAAACACGCCGGGCGAACGCACGATGCGCACGAGCTCCGGCCCATTGAGCAGCGGCATCTCCCAATCGAGGATGAGGATATCAGGCGCGACCGCGCGCAGCACTTCCAGCGCCTCGATGCCGTCAGCCGCCTCGTGGATATTCTTGACGCCGATATTGCCGAGCAGGCTGCGCACGATCTTGCGCATATAGGCATTGTCGTCGACGACCAACACGCTGAGCGCGTTGATCAGGACCTCAGCATGCTTGGGATGGATCATGCGACGCAACTGCCCGGATTCAATCACTGGAGCATGATCTTGTCCGAAAACCGGTACCCACTTTTCGGGATCATGCTCGCGGACGCATTCCATCAGGCATGCGTTACTGACGTATGAATTACGGCGTAACAGTCGAACATGGTCACCGGTTCGTTAACGTGCGCCCAACCGCCTGCTTCCAGCCGGCCCATTTGCGCTCGCGCAGTTCCGCATCCATGCGCGGCTCGAAGCGGCGATCGAGCCGCCAGGTCGCGGCAAAGCCGTCGAGGTCCGGGCAGACGCCGGCGGCACGCCCGGCGAGATAAGCGGCGCCGAGCGCGGTGGTCTCCATCACCACCGGGCGGTCGACCGGGCTCGCCAGGATGTCGGCGAGGAACTGCATGGTGACGTCGCTCGCGGTCATGCCGCCGTCGACGCGCAGCACCGTTTGCGCGGCCTGCGCCTTCGGCCAGTCGACGCGCATGGCCTCAAGCATGTCGCGGGTCTGGTAACCCACCGCCTCGAGCGCCGCGCGGGCAAGCTCCGCGGCACCGCAATTGCGGGTGAGGCCGAAGACGGCGCCGCGCGCCTGCGCATCCCAGTGCGGGGCGCCGAGCCCGACAAAGGCCGGCACCAGATAGACCTGCTCGGCGGGATCGGCGCGCTCAGCGAGCGGCCCGATCTCGGCCGCCGTGCTGATGATCTTGAGCCCATCGCGCAGCCATTGCACCGCGGCACCGGCGATGAAGATCGCGCCTTCCAGCGCATAAGTGCGTTTGCCATCGAGCTGATAGGCGATGGTGGTGAGGAGCCGGTTGCGCGAAGCGACCGGCTCGCTGCCGGTGTTGAGCAGCGCGAAGCAACCGGTGCCGTAGGTCGACTTCATCATGCCCGGCGTGAAGCAGCCCTGCCCCACCGTCGCCGCCTGCTGGTCACCGGCAATGCCGAGAACGCGGATCGGCCCGCCGAAGAGATCGTCCTCGGTCTCGCCGAACAGCCCGGCGCAGTCGCGTACTGGCGGAAGGAGGCTCATCGGCACGCCGAAGAGCGCCGCAAGCTCCGGATCCCAGGCACCGCGCGCGATGTCGAGCAACAACGTACGCGCCGCATTTGTGGCATCGGTTGCGTGCACGCGACTGCCAGTGAGCCGCCACAGCAGGAAACTATCGATGGTGCCGAAGGCGAGCTTGCCTGCCTGTGCGGCGCTGCGGGCGCCATCGACATGCTCGAGGAGCCAGGCGACCTTGCTGGCAGAGAAATACGGGTCGAGCACGAGCCCGGTTTTGGCGGTGACGCCGGCCTCAAGGCCGCGCTCGCGCAATGTTGCGCAGAAATCCGCGGTGCGGCGGTCCTGCCAGACGATGGCGTTGTGGATCGGCTTGCCGGTGGCGCGATCCCAGATGACTGTGGTCTCGCGCTGATTGGTGATGCCGATGCCGGCGACGTCTTTTGCCGTGATCCCGGCATTGGCCATGGCGCCGCGGACGGTCGCCACCGTGGCGTTCCAGATTTCCTCCGGGTCGTGCTCGACGAGCCCCGGCGCCGGATAGATCTGCCGCAGCTCCTGCTGTGCCGTGGCGATCGGTGCGAGGCTCGAATCGAAGACGATGGCACGCGTCGAGGTGGTGCCCTGGTCGATGGCGACGATGAAGGCAGACAAGATGGTCCCCCGGCCGTTACGGCCCGGAGATTAGTTCACCATGACGATGTTGGCGACCTGCTCGACCTGCTGGTCGGCGTCCGGCTTGTAGCTCGCCATCCGGCGCGGCTCGGGCCCGTAATAGCTGCCGCGTTGCACGATGGGACGCGGCCAGGCCAGCACCGAGACCATGCGGTCATACAGCGCCTTCGAGGACACTGGCTTGAGCAGGAATTCGTTGACGCCGATCTCCACGGCCTCGACGACCCTGCGGCGCTCGCCATGCCCGGTGAGCATGATGATCGGCACGGCCGGGAATTCAAACGTCGTCGGCGAGCGCACCATGCGCACAAAGGCTGCGCCGTCCATGCCGGGCATTTCCCAGTCGAGCAGCACGACGTCCGGCGCGTTGGCGCGGATGGCCTCGAGCCCGTCAACGCCCGTTGCCGCTTCATAGATGTTGCGCACGCCAATGCTCATGAGCAAGGTGCGGATCACCTTGCGCATATAGGCTTCGTCGTCGACGATCAGCACCTTGGCGTGCGCCAACAGGTCGGTGACGTTTTTTGCGGTTTCCACACGCATGATATCGATTGCACCACACTTGTCTAAAATCGACGTGAATCAATGCGGGTGTTTATCGGGATTGCGGGAAACGTTTCGTAAACCATAAAGGCGTCAGGCGGGCGCCACCGGCTCACCGCCGGCCATGAAGCCGGCCAGCGCCTTGCGTTCCTCTGGCGTCGAGAGGAGCCCGAGCTTGGTGCGCCGCCACAGCACATCGTCGCTGGTCTGCGCCCATTCGTGGTGCATCAGGTAGCGCACCTCGGCCCCGGTGAGGTCGCCGGTGAAACGGGGCCCGAGATCCTCGAGGCTCTGCGCCTGCCCGAGAATGCGCGACGCGCGGGTGCCGTAGGCGTGCGCCAGCCGGCGCGCATGCGGAGCGGTGAGGAACGGATAGCGGTCGCGCAGAGCGGCGATGAGCGCATCGAGGCCGTCGAAGGCAAAATCGCCGCCCGGCAGCGTGCTCCCCGCGGTCCACGGCGCCTGGCGCTCGAGGAAGTGCGAAATTCTGGCCATCGCTGCCTCGGCGAGCCGCCGATAGGTGGTGATCTTGCCGCCGTAAACCGTGAGCAGCGGTGCCTGGCCGGGCGTCTCGTCGAGCGTCAGCATATAGTCACGGGTCACGTCCTCCGGCTTGTTGGAGCCATCATCGTGCAGCGAGCGTACGCCGGCGAAGGCGAGCACCACCTCGTCCGGCATCACCGTGTCGCGGAAATAAGTGTTCACGGCGCTGCACAGATACGCCACCTCCTGCGGTGAGGCGGCCGGCGTGCCGACATCGCCGACGAAGTTCTCGTCGGTGGTGCCGATGAGCGTGAACTCGTCGGCGAAAGGCAGCGCGAAGATCACACGGCGATCCTCGTTCTGCAGCAGATAGCCATAGTCGTGCGCGAACGGCCGGCGGATGACGATGTGGCTGCCTTTGACCAGCCGCACCCCCGATTGCAGCGGCGTGCGCAGCACGTTCTCCGCCACCTGGCCGATCCACGGGCCGGCGGCATTGATAACGATGCGCGCGGTGGCGACGTCGCGCCGGCCGCGGCTGTTGAGCACCAGGTTCCACTGCTCGCTGCCGCGCTCGGCGCGCACGCAGCGGGTGCGCGTGCGGATCAAGGCGCCGCGCTCGGCAGCATCGACTGCGCTGAGCACCACGAGGCGCGCATCGTCGACGCTGCAGTCGGAATATTCGAAACCGAAGCGATAGCTGCGCTTGAGCGGCGCCGCCACGTCATGATGCGTGAGATCGATGGTGCGGGTCGGCGGCAGAAGCTTGCGATTGCCGATATTGTCATAGAGGAACAAGCCGAACCGCAGCAGCAGCGGCGAGCGCGGTCCCGGGACTGGCGGCAGCACGAAACGCATCGGCCGGATCACATGCGGGGCCATGCGTAGCAGCACCTCGCGCTCGGTGAGCGCCTCGTGCACCAGACGGAAGGCGAAGTGCTCGAGGTAGCGCAGGCCGCCATGGATGAGCTTGCTCGAAGCGGAAGAGGTGCCCGAGGCGAGATCGTTCTGCTCGACGAGAAGGACACGCAGGCCGCGGCCCGCGGCATCGCGGGCAATGCCGGCTCCGTTGATGCCGCCGCCGATGATGGCGAGGTCGAAATCGGCCATGCGTCTATCTTATCCCCGGGCGCAGAGAATGCGGAGCTTCAGCCCGCACCTCAAGAACCCCTGTCCTTCGCCGGCGTTGTAGTCACAGATATTGGCTGGACATTGCCAAGCCGCCCCACCTTGGCCATACCAGCCGCAGATGAATCGTTCGTCACCATAGCGATTATCCCGCGATGCCGTCTGCTCCCCGCCTGCTCGTGATCGAAGGCAACTCTCCGAAGACCTGGGCCGAGCATGTGGCGGTCGGCGGCGTGGTGGCGAGCCAGGGCTATGCTGACCTGTTGCGCGAGCTCCTGCCCGGCGCGACGGTCGACATCTGCTATCCGGGCGATGAGACCGCCGCGCTGCCGGCTGGCCAGGCGCTCGAAGGCTATGACGGGGTCACCATCACCGGCTCGGGCCTGCATGTCTATGACGGCGGCGCCGCGGTGACGCGGCAGATCGAACTCGTCCGCGCGCTGCTTGCCGCAGGAACACCAATCTTCGGCTCTTGCTGGGGCCTGCAGGTGCTCACCGTCGCCGCCGGCGGCAGCGTGCGCAAGAACCCGCAGGGGCGTGAGATCGGCTTCGGCCGCCGCATCCGCCTCACCGAGAGCGGCCGCAAGCATCCGATGTATGTCGGCAAGCCAGACGTGTTCAATGCGCCCACCGTGCATCTCGACGAGGTGGAGACGCTGGCGCCGGGCATGACCGTGCTCGCCTCCAATGACATGTCGACGGTGCAGAGCGCGGAAATCCCGGTGAACGGCATTGCGGCCTGGGGCGTGCAGTATCATCCGGAATATCCGCTGCGCGAGATCGCCGCCATTGCGCGGCGCATCGGCACGCGGCTCATCGGCGAAGGCTTTTTCACCGACACGCAGGATCTGAAGAATTTCTGGAGCGACCTCGACGCACTCGACCGCGATCCCGCCGACAAGCGGCTCGCCTGGAAGCACGGCATCAGCAAGAACGTGCTCGACAAGACCATGCGGGTGAGCGAGGTCGCCAACTGGATCGAGTTCCAGGTGCTGCCGACGCGGGTCAAGCGCGGCCGCGGCTGAAACTGATGCGCTAACGGAGGACCGCGATGGATTTCCGCGACCGCAACTTCGTCGTCACCGGAGGCACCGGCGCGCTTGGGAGCGCTGTCGTATCGAAGCTCATCGACGGCGGCGCCAAGTGCCGCGTGCCCTATATGCATGAGCACGAGCTGGCGCATTTCGCATTGCGCAGCCATGAGCGTGTCAAGCTCATGGCGATTTCAACGCTGGCCGACGAAGCCGAAGTCGCCAAGGTCTATGGCGGGCTGCCTGCGCTGTGGGGCTCGATCCACATCGCCGGCGGTTTCGCCATGGGCCCGGTCGCCAAGACCGACAAGGCGGCGCTGATGGCGCAGCTCGAGACCAATCTCGTTTCGTGCTTCTTGTGCTGCCGCGCGGCGGTCAACGCCATCGGCCAAAGCGGCGGCCGGATCGTCAATGTGGCGGCACGGCCCGCCCTGGAGTGGCGCAGCGGTGCCGGCATGGCCGCCTACACCGCGAGCAAGGCGGGCGTCGCGGCGCTCACCGCCGCGCTTGCCGAAGAGGTGGCGAAGGACGGCATCCTGGTGAACGCGGTCGCGCCCTCGATCATGGACACGGCGGCGAACCGCTCGGCTATGCCCAAGGCCGATTTCGACGCGTGGCCGAAGGTCGAGGAAGTGGCGGCTACGATTTTGTTTCTGGCCTCGCCGGACAATCGCGTCACCCGCGGCGGCATCGTGCCGGTTTATGGAAGGTCGTAGCGAGGCAAAGCGCGGCCACAGAATGGATTGGGTGCTCGTCTAAAGCCCACCCGTCATCCGGCCATCGCATCCCGCCCCGCGACTGTAGACGTTTGATCAGACGCCCCTTGGTATTGGAGCGGGATGACACTGATGTAGCAGAGCGAAATGCGGGCGCGAAAACTATTTCGCGAGTTACAAACGCTATTCCCGATATTCTTGCTTACCAACAGCCCCCGCGGCGCTCACCCGGCGACGGGCACCAGCTCCAGCGGCGCCTGGCGCAGCAGCCGCGTCACCGCATTGGAGGCGACGACCATGCGGCCTTCGGCATAGGCTTCGTGGTTCTTCTCGATGTCATCGAGGTCGTAGAGGTAGTTGACCATCAGCCCCTGAGCGCGGCGCATGGCGCCTTCGCCGGTGTCGCCGAGCCAGTTGATACGCTCAAGCCGCGCGCCGTTGCCGAGATGAAAGCGGGCGACGGCGTCGAGCGGCAGGCCGCGCGGCGATCGCGCACGCAGAAAATACCAGGCGGCGGCGCGCAGCATCGCGTCTTCGACGGCAGCGGCGGTCTGCGGGTTCTTCCACCAGTCGGGTTCATCGATGGCGGTCAGCGCCGCTTTGTCCCCCTCGTTGAGCGCGAGCGAGCTGTCGGCGGCGCGTTCGCGCTTGAGCCAGTCGGCGAAATGCGTGACCGGCGACAGCGTGACAAAAGTCGAGAGCCGCGGCATCTCGCGGTTGATCTCCTCGACAACCTGCTTGATCAGGAAGTTGCCGAAGGAAACGCCGGCGAGCCCGCGCTGGCAGTTGGAGATCGAGTAGAACGTCGCGGTCTTGGTCTTCTCCGGCTCGACGATGTCGCGCTGCGGAGCCAGGATCGGATCGATGGCGCCCGGAATGTCGCGCGTGAGCGCTACCTCGACGAAGATCAGCGGCTCGTCGACCAGCGCCGGATGGAAGAAGGCGTAACAACGGCGGTCCGGCGGATCGATGCGCCGGCGCAAATCGTCCCAGTCGCGGATCGTGTGCACGGCCTCGTAGCGGATGATCTTCTCCAGCACGATGGCCGGCGTCGACCAGTCGATGCGCCGCAGCACCAGGAAGCCGCGATTGAACCAGGACGAGAACAGATGCACGAAATCGTTGTCGACGGCGGTGAGATCCTCACGGTGGTCGAGCGCGCCCATCAGCTGCTCGCGCATGCGCACCAGCGCCGCGGTGCCATTCGGTGCCAGATTGAGCCTTCGGAACAGCTCCTGCCGGCGCGGCTCGGACGCGCGATGCACTTCGGCCGCGGTCTCGTCGCCCGGCTTCTCGCGCCAGGCCGCGATCGCCGCATCGAGCCGATCCTTGTCCGGTCCAAAGCGTGTCCCCAGCGCCTCGAAGAAGGCGATGCGGGGGCCGGTGGTCAATTCGTTGTAGCGGCCGAGAATCTCTCGGGCCAATGCAACACCCGAGGCCTCCCCGCGGCCCGAGAGCAGCTCCTCGCAGAGCTCGACCAGGTTTTCCGATCGCGCCGAGGCTTCGCCGCGCCGGTCACGGGTGCGGTCGAGCAGCGCGCGCCCGCGCTCGGAAATGCTCTGCAACAGTTCGCCGAAAAAAGAGGCGTTCATCGCCATGATGCGGTCTCGTCGAGGGCTACTGGTCCCGGCCTACAACGCAATTATGCACGAATCGGTCCCGGACAATACGACCGGCCGAGTGGCGCGGCCGGTCACTTCACCGCCGTCGCCGCGTCGATCATGGGCTTGGAGGCTGGATCGTCGGCGATGACACGCGGGTAAACGCCTCGCTGCGCGGCATCCACCCAGAAGCTGAACTGCGCCGGCGTTAGCATGACCACGTCGATACCGCTGGCCTTGGCCTTGGCCGCGAGGTCCTCGTCGACATGCCGCGCCAGGCTCTCGAACTCACGCTCGGCCTCGCCCGCCGCACGGGTCAGCGCATCCTGCTGCGCCTTGCTCAGGCGCGCCAAGCGTACCTTCGCCATCAGCAGCGGCTGATAGCTGAACCACAGCGCGTTGCGGCCGGGCAGCGTCAGGCATTTCATGCCGTCGTAAAGCTGCAGGGAGAGGAAGGCGGGAGCGCTGGCCTCGATGGTGTCCACCTTGCCGCCGGCAAGTGCGCGATGCAGCTCGGCGCTCGGCGACGAGACGATCGTGGCGCCGGCCTGCTCCCACAGGTAGGACGTGACTGTCGTCGCAGCCCGCAGGCGCAGCCCGCGCGCGTCGGCCGGCGCGCGAATGCAAGATTTCGTCGAGCCGACAGCGCCGGCGAACCAGGTCCCGGCGAGGACATCGACACCGCGCTCGGCAAGCTCGGCCTTGAGCAACCCGACAAAGGGCGAATGGTTCAGCCGCTCGGCATGCGCGTGATCGCGAACCAGCGTCGGCAGCAGGCTCACCCGCAAACCTGCCGGCGGATTGACCAGCGCATCGGCGGACACGGAGACGATGTCGGTTTTGCCGTCGCTCAGCGCCGACCACGGGTCGCTACCGGCGCTCGGCGGCAGGACGCGCAGCGTCAGACCCGCGCCGGCGGCGGCAAGCTTGCGGCTGAGAATGTCGAGCATGTCCTGACGCGGATCGTCCGATCCGCCGACAAAATGCTGCGCCACCGTGAGCACGGTTTGCGCCGCCGCGGCCTGCGTCGCAAAGACTGCGGCAATGGCGAGCATGCACAGGCGCAAGCGCGCGGACACGGCGCCGCTCACGGCTTCACCGCGACCGCCTCGATCTCCACGACGAGATCCGGATGCGACAGGCGGCGCACCTCCACCGTCGTGCTCGCCGGCAGGCTGACGCCGAGATAGTCGTGACGCACGTCGACGTGCTTGAAGAACTCGTCGATGTCGGTGACGAAGGTTGTCGTCTTCACCAGCGCATCAAGCCCGACGCCGGCGGCGGCAAGCGCCTGCTTGAGATTCTCGCCGACCTGCTTGATCTGCGCGCGCATGTCGCGGGGAGCGACGATCTGCCCATCCTTGTTGCGCGCGAGCTGCCCGGAAATGAAGATGAGCTTTCCGGCCTCCACTATCACCACGTGAGAATATAGCAGGTGACCATTGACGATGCGCTGCGGCAGCGCGTCGGGCTGCAAAGTCTCGACTTTCATGGCGGGCATGCTCTCCAAACCGGGCCGGACCATCGACGCGGTCACGGCGGCATAATACAGTCATCGAAACAATAATGTCATTCGCGGGAGGGTTTTATGAAGCCGGTGCCATTCTCACGCCGTCACGTTCTCGCCGCGGGCAGCGCGACGCTCGCAATGCCATTCATGTCGCGCGGTGTGCGCGCCGCTCCGATCAACATCCGCTACGCGACGGGCGGCGGCATCGGCCCGAACGAGATGGAAACGATCATCTTCCTCGACCATCTCAAGCAGAACGTGCTCAAGAACTACGGAAAATCCTACACGCTGGAGATGACGTTCACGCGCGGCACCCCGGAAGCGGCGACGCTGCTCGCCTCCGGCCAGGTCGATCTGGCGACGCAGTCCTTCGCGACCTTCGCGGTCGCGACGACGAAAAACGCCGTCCCCGGCGGCCTGACCATCATTTCCGACAACTACCAGGACGGCCACAAGGGTAACGCCAGCAACACGTTCTTCGTGCTCAAGGACTCCCCGATCAAATCGATCGCCGACCTCAAGGGCAAGAAGGTCGGCGTCAACGCCTTCGGCTCGGCAGTCGACCTGGTGCTGCGCGTCGTGCTGAAGAAGAACAAGCTCGACCCCAAGTCCGACGTGCAGATCGTCGAGGTCAACTTCCCCAACATGGCCGCGGCGATCCGCGAAAAGCGCATCGACTGCGGCGTGCTGGTCATTCCCTTCCTCGCCGTGGAGAGCCCGAAGGGCGATCTGCGCGCGCTGTTCACCGGCGGCGATGCCTTCGGCCCGTCGTCAGTCATCTTCCAGGTCGCCGCGACCGACTTCCTCAAGAAGAACGCCGACGCGGTGAAGGGCTTCCTCGCCGACTACGTCACCGGGCTCGCCTGGTATTACGACAAGGCCAACCGCGCGAAGGCGCTGGAGCTGGTCTCGGCTTTCACCAAGTCACCGAGAGACGTGCTCGACAGCTATTTCGCGACACCGCGCGATTATTATCGCGATCCGAACGGCTGCCTCACCGCCGACGTGGTGCAGAAGCCGATCGACGCCATGCTCGAAGAAAAGCTCATCCCCGCCAAGGTCGACGCGGCCAAATACATCGATCTCAGCTACCTGCCGCATCCCTGCGCGAAGTGATGCCGCCGAAGATCGAGATTCGCGGCGTCTCCAAGACCTACGTCACCGGCCGCGGCGGCGTGCAAGCGCTCCGCGGCACCAACCTCAAGCTCGATGCGGGTGAATTCGTCTCGATCGTCGGCCCGTCCGGCTGCGGCAAGAGCACGCTGCTCTACATCGTCGGCGGCTTCCTCGAGGCCGACGGCGACGTGCTGGTCGAGGGCCGACGCGTGAGCGGGCCCGGCACCGAACGCGGCGTTGTGTTCCAGGAATATGCGTTGTTTCCCTGGCTCACCGTGCGCGGCAACATCGTCTACGGCCTTGACGAGAAGGCCATGGCTGGCGCCGAGCGCGACGCCATCGTCGCGCGGCTCATTGCGCTGATCGGCCTCGAGGGCTTCGAGGATCGCTTTCCGCGTGAGCTCTCCGGCGGCATGAAGCAGCGCGTCGCCATCGCGCGCACGCTCGCCTGCGATCCATCGATCCTGCTGCTCGACGAGCCGCTCGGCGCGCTCGACGCGCAGACGCGCGAGATCATGCAGGACGAGCTGTTGCGCATCTGGGTCGACACGCGCAAGACCGTGCTGATGGTGACGCATGACGTCAACGAGGCGGTGTATCTGTCGAACCGCATCTGCGTGATGTCGGCGCGACCGGGGCAGATCGTCGAGGAGTTCACCGTCAATCTCGATCGCAACAAGACGCGCGAGGAGATTTTCCTCTCCGACGCCTTCAACAAGGTCCGCAACGAGGTGTGGCTGAGCGTGCGCCGCCAGGCGCTCGCCGCCGCCAAGGCCGATGCGCCCTGAGCGGACCATCGCAGGCGCTGCAGGCGACGCGGCTTGGCGCGTCGCGCCGCTGGTCATGCTTGTCGCGCTCTGGCAGGCGGCGAGCGCGGCGGGGCTGCTCAACCCGGCGTTCGCCCCGTCACCGCGCGCGATCGCGCTTGCGCTCCTTGACCTTCTCACCGGCGGTGAGATCGGCCGCAACCTCCTCATCACGTTGTTCCGCTCGTTCACCGGGCTCGCGCTCGGCGCCGTCGCCGGCATCTGGCTCGGTCTGATGATGGCGCGCTCGCGGGTCTTCAATGCCTATGTGGCGCCGATCGTCGGCGGCACCTATTCATTGCCGAAGTCGGCGCTGATCCCGCTGTTCGCCCTCTGGTTCGGCATCGGCAGCACCACCGCCATCTGCGCCGTTTTCCTCGCCTGCCTGCTGCCGATGGTGGTCAACACCGCGCACGGCGTCACGACCACGCCACGTGTTCTCACCTGGAGCGCGCATGCGCTCGGCACCCGCGAGCGCAAGATGCTGACGCGGATTTACCTGCGCCACGCGCTTCCCGACATCTTCACCGGGCTGCGCATCGCGCTCGGCTTTTCGTTCGTGCTGGCGATCTCCTCGGAAATGATCGCCTCGACCAGCGGTATCGGCAAGCTCGTCTTCATGTATGGCGAGAACGGCACTTACGACTACATGTTCGCGGCGATCGTCTGCATCGTCATCGTCGCCTTTCTCGCCGACCGCGCGCTGCTGGCGATACGGCGCCAGGCGCTGCGCTGGCACGAATCCGCGGCAGAGGGTTCGTGATGGCCAAGGCGCCCTCCCTCATCAGCCTCCGGCTGCGCTCAATCGCCTCGATCCTGCTGCTGATCGCGATCTGGGAAATTGCCGGCCGCGCCAAACTGGCACCGCCGATCCTGTTGCCGCCGTTCTCCGTCGTCGCCGCGCAGCTCTGGCAAAGCGCCGCCGACGCGAGCCTCTTCGTCGATCTCGCGATCAGCCTGATGCGTGCCTTCGCCGGGCTGGCGCTCGCCGGTGTCATCGGGATCCTGCTCGGCATGAGCATGGCGCACAGCCGTGCCGCGAATTGGCTCGTCGATCCAATCGTCGCGCTCGCCTTCCCGTCGCCGAAGATCGCCTTCCTGCCGGTGTTCGTGCTCTGGTTCGGCATCGAAAGCACGTCGAAAATCCTGCTTGTCGCTTTCGCCTGCGTGTTTCCGGTCATCATCGGCACCTACAGCGCGGCGCGGGCCGTGAGCCGCATCTATTTCTGGTCGGCGGCCTCGCTCGGCACCGGGGAGCGGCGCATGCTGTGGAAGATCACCCTGCCCGCCTGCCTGCCGCGCGTCTTCGCGACGCTGCGCATCGCGCTTCCGGTGGCGCTGATCACCACATTCACCGCCGAGATGGTGGCGGGCGGCGGCGGCATGGGCGCGACGTTGGTCTATTCGCAGCGCTTCTTCGAAAGCCCGACGGTGTTCGCCTACATCCTGGTGATGCTCGGCATCGGGCTCGTGCTCGATGCCGCGATGACGGCGCTGCAGCGGCGCTGGCTCATCTGGGCCGAGTAGCTGCTAGCTCGGGAAAATGAGGCAGGTCGTCGTCCCGTGCGCGAGCAATCGTCCGTTGCTGTCGGTGACGCGGCCTTCCGCCGTGCCGATGCGCCGGCCGCAGTTGAGCACTTTCCCCTCGGCCCTGATCGGGCCAGTCTGCGGCGTGATGGCGCGCACGAGCGAAATCTTGAACTCGAGCGTCGTGCTGTCGGTGCCCTTCTCGAGCATCGTCCGGATGGCGAGACCCATGCAGGTATCAAGGAGAATTGCCGATAGGCCGCCGTGCACCGTGCCGGCCGGATTGAGGTGAGCGTCGGTTGGAGTGACTGTAACGACGACACGACCGCTTTCGGCCTCGACAATGTCATAGCCCAAGGTCTCGGCCATCGAGTTGAGCGGCAACGTTCCCGTCGCGAGGCCGGTGACGAACTCCAGCCCGCTCATCGTCTTTTGCCGCTCGGGACTCACGATCCCGAAGGTCTTCGTGACCATTTCTCAGCCTCGGTGCTCTCAGCTTCGACAAGGCCGAGCATACCGGCAAGATCGCGGCGAGAGTCACCCGAAATCTGCTTCACGCGCTGAGGGCGTGGCGTGAGCGCCGTGTGCAATTGCGTTCGCACGACGAAGACCGTAGGCTCATCCCTACAGCGTGGCAGCTTTTCTATCGGGGGCAGCTCTCGTGAAACATCTTATTGCGATTATCGCGACCTTCGCCGTCATCATCGGCCTGCCTGGTGCCGCCAGTCGCGCGCAAGTCGCGTCCGACAAGGAGCGGCTGGAAATCCTGCGCGGCGGCGCATCGAAGAAGGGCATCTACAACATCTTTGGCCTGGACGGCACGGACCTCGGCCGCACCAGCGTGAGCTATCCAAGCAAATATTCGCCCGGCACAATCGTCATTAATACGGCAGAGCGGCGGCTCTATCTCATTCAAGACGGTGAAACGGCATTGCGCTACGGCATCGGTGTCGGCCGCACCGGCTTCCAGTGGAAGGGCACGCACAAGATCACCGCGAAAAAGGAAAATCCGGATTGGACGCCGCCCCCGGAGATGATTGCGCGGCAACCGGATGTGCCGAGGCACATGAAGGGTGGCGATCCGGAAAATCCGCTCGGCACGCACGCGATGTACTTGGGCAGCACGCTCTACCGGATCCACGGCTCTCCCGATGCTGACTCTGTCGGTGAAGCGGAATCCTCCGGCTGTTTCCGGATGCGGAACACCGACGTGGCGGATCTCTATAAGCGGGTTCCGGTCGGCACCACCGTCGTGGTGAAGTAAAGAGGTCGCTCAATCGCTCGTCATCACGATGCCGACTCGCGTCGCGCCCGTGGGGGACGGACGCACGTTACGATGAGCCTCGCATTGGCGCTCGGCTGAGCCGTGACAAAGGGACGACGATCAAATCCGCCGAGCAGCTGGACGTCTTGAAAGCCTGCTTCAGCAAGCCAGCGAAGATCATCCTCGAGCGCGGTGTTGCGGAAAACCACCCGCACCGAGACGCGCCGAATGAGCCCGTCCGCGTTGAACCAGTCGAGAAAATGATAGCACAGCGTGAGTGGCTCGCCGGCAATGTCGATCGACGTGCTGGTCGCGCGCACCTGCAATGCGGTGTCCGGGTCGGTGGCGGCTCCGATGCTATCGAGCGTATCGCCCTTGGCCGGTCCGGAAATCCAGTTCGGCAGATCGTCGAAGATGAAATGGCCGCCGGGCTCGAGGTGATCGAAGACGACGCGCATGACCGCAAGCCGCTCCGCCGCGGTGAGCAAGTGCGCCATCATGCCAAACGGGGCAACGATGAGTGGAAACTTCCGCTGCAGCGCCATCGTCTTGATATCGGCATAGAGCGGGACGAAGTTGGCGCCGATCCGCTGTTGCCGTTCATAAGCGCGGCGCAGCATGCCCTTGCTGAAATCGATGCCGACGACGCCAAATCCGGCGGCAACAAGACCTTCCGCCAGCCGTCCGGTGCCGGTCCCGAGCTCGAGGATGTCGCCGCCTCGCGGCAGAATCTCGCACGCCTGCCCGACGTAGAAATTGATGTCGTCGCCGCGTGACTTGAAGATCAGATCGTAGATTTCGGCGTAACGGTCATATTGCGAAACGAGATCGGGAATTTCGGCGAGCGGCCAGTCAAGATACACCGCCATGGCTCAAGCGCCCTTGCCTTCCAAGGCACGGAGCTCGCTTGCAGTCGCCTTGCTGACGGCGCCGAGATGGCTCTGCTCCATGGCTTTGCGCAGATCCGGCGCCTGCTCCATCAGATCGAGGAACTGGCCGCGATTGAGCGTCAGGAAAATGCCGGGCGTCAGCGTGCGCACCGTCGCGGTGCGCGGGACGTCACGCAGGAGCGCGATCTCGCCGAAATAATCGCCGAGCTCGAGAACGACCGGCGCGTCGCCGGGTCCGGCTTGCTCCTTCTTGAAGACGATCACGCGGCCACGAACGATGATGTAGAACTTGTCGCCCTGATCGCCCTCGACGACGATGTCGCGATTTTCCGCAAAGCGCTCCGTGACAAAACGCCCCGCGATTTCCGCCAGGGTGTTGTTGTCCACCATCCTCAGGAACGGCAGCGTTTGCAGCCAATCGATGTCGACGCTGGCGTGCGTGCCTTCGACATTGACCTTCAATCCGCTCTGCTTGTGCCACAGCCGGCTATAGACTCCGCCGCGCGCCAACAGCTCATCATGGGTGCCGGACTCACGCAGTCGGCCGCGGTCCAACACGAAAATCCGTTGCATCCGCGCCGCCGTCTCCAGACGATGGGTGACCGAAATCACCGTGCGGCCCTGGAAGACGCGCTCGACGGTGTCGAGAATGGCCGCTTCCGTAGCGGGATCGAGCGCGGAGGTGGCTTCGTCGAGCACGATGATATCCGGATCGCGCAGCAGCGCCCGGGCGACGGCCAGCCGTTGCCGCTCGCCACCTGACAGGGCGTCGCCCCGCTCGCCGACCGGCGTATCGTAGCCCGACGGCATGCGCACGATCGCGCCATGGATTTCCGCCTGCCTTGCCGCCGTCTCTACCTGCGCGTCTGTCGCCTCGAGGCGCCCCATGCGGACGTTCTCCCGCACCGTGGTGTTGAACAGCAGGCTCTGCTGAAACACGATGCCGATGCGGGCGCGCAGCGAAGCTTGTGTCGCTTGCCGTGTATCCGTTCCGTCAAAGCAGATGCTGCCGCGATCCGGCTCGTAGAAGCGCAGCAGCAGATTGATGATCGTGCTTTTACCGGACCCGCTCGGGCCAACGAAGGCGACGTGCTCGCCGCGGCCGATGCGCAAGTCGATGTCGTCGAGGCTCGACGCGGCGCGGCCATATCCGAACGACACGCCCTTGAATTCGATCTGCTGTCGCAGCGGCGCTAAAGATACGGCGTCGGCCGCGTCGGTGATCTTTGGCACCTCGGCAAACACCTCATCGAGGCGCTGCATGCCGGTCGCGGCGCGCATCAGGTAAGGAATGAGCGAGGTGAGCCAGGTGACGGATTCGTTGATGGCAATGACGAAAGCCTGAAAGGCGACCAGCGAGCCGATGGTCAGCAAATCGAAAAATGCCAGGATGCTGCCGACAATCAGGATCGCGATATAAAAGATCCGCATCCCGAGCAGCGGCGTGCGCTCCAGGAGAAAATTGAGGAAATTGGCGCGCAGACTGAATTGGCGCAGCCCTTCCGACTGCCTCAGGAATTTGCCGGCCAAAAACTCGCCGAGGGAATAGCCCTTGATCACCTGAGGTGCATTGAGCACGTCCTGCAGCATCGCGAGATTTTCGCCTTCGGCTTGTTTGAGGCGATAGCCGGCCTCCAAGGCGCGCGCGCCGAAGATACGCTGGCCCAGCAGGCACAGCGGCAAAGCGAGGACGGTCAGCAAAGCCAGGCGCCATTCGAGGGTGAAGAGGATCGCGACGGAAACGGCGAGACTGAGCAGACTAAGGAGGCCGCCAGGCAGCGCGAGAACCACCGCCGTCTCGACCGAAGCGACGTCCGACGACAAGCGCGCCAGGATGTCGCCGGTCGGGACGCGGGCATAAAACTCCATCGACAGGCGCTGCAGGTGATCGAACAAGCGCACGCGGATATCGCGGAGCACATCGGCGCTCAAACGTGCATACAGGTAATCGCGCCCGATGGATGAGGCCGCCGCCAGGACGAAGCCGCCGGCGAGCAGGCCGAGAATCAGGCTCAGCATGCGGATATCGCGCGGCGCGATCGCGTCATCGACCAGGTATTTGAAGCTCAGCGAAGCGCCGGTGGCATAGGCAATATCGACGGCCATCAAGCCGAGCAGGACAATGCACGCGCCACGATGCGGTCCAAGATACGCGCCGATCCGGCGGAGAAACGTCCATATCCCCATGCGGGGCGACGGCATGGATTGCATATTTTTTTGAATCGGAACTGCGTTGGGTGAAAACTGTACGGAAGAAAAAAGGCAAAATCCACGCGCGGACGCCGAGATGCGCGTGCAGGCACAGCTTAAGAAGATCAATGACTTAAGGGACGAGAGCCCGACTTGCACTGATTTTCCACGGGGCCGTATCTCAGGGATTCCGCGTGGAAGGTCGAGCTTCGGAGTCCATTCCGCATGTCTTCATTTCATGCTCTGATGGACCTGGCCTGGGGATCTCGACGACATCATGACGCTGGCATTGGAAGTCGCCACGCGCCTTTCCGCGCGGTGTAACCCGGCTTGTGCCGCTGGGCGAAACGCCGTGTCGAGTCCGGGGAAGACAACGCGACGGCGCTCACGAAGGCCGCGAACGATATAAGCAAGTTGGCGGACCATCCAGGGGCAGAAAAGGGAGGGGAGGATGCGCTTCGTGAAGGTTTTTTGGCTGGCCGCACTCGCGCTGGCTTGCTTCATGACGCCAAGCTTGGCGGATGACATCATCATCTTAACCGGCGGAACCAGCGGCGTGTACTATCCGGTGGGCCTGGCGTTGCAGAAGATTTTCCAACGCGAGTTGCCGGATGCAAAAATTTCGGTCCTGTCCACCCAGGCGACCGTGGAGAATCTCAATCTCCTGCAGAACGGAAAAGGGCAACTGGCGCTGGCCCAGGGCGACATCCTGACCGAGGCAGCGAAAGGAAATCCGGAGGCCGGCTTTCCGAGCTCGCGGACCAAGATTCGCTTGGTAGCTGCCGCCTATCCGAATTTCATTCACATCATCGCGCGACAAGACGCCAATATCAAATCAGTGAAAGATCTGCGTGGCCGGCGCGTGTCGGTTGGCGCCTCGCGCAGCGGCAACGAACTGAACGCGCGCGCGCTCTTGAGCGCGGCGGGCATGAGCTATGCCGATCTCGCCGACGTTGAATATTTGGAGTATGGCGAAAGCGTCGAGTTGATGGCCAACCAAAGGCTGGACGCTGCAATCATCTCCGCGGGTCTGGGCGTTGCCGCCGTGAAGCGCGCCGAGTCCAAGATGGCCATCTCCCTGGTTCCGGTGACGTCGGATTTGATCGACAACACGCATGGCGCGTTCTTCTTGGCCGACATTCCCGCGCACACTTACCAGACCCAGGAGGCGGCGGTTCCCGCGGCTGCGTTGAACAACTTCTTCGTCACCAGCGCCGATGTGCCCGACGACCTCGTGTACCGAATGACGAAGGCCATCTTCGCCAACCTCAAAGAGGTGCAAGCCGCGCATCCGGCTGCGAAGGTGATCAGCCTGGAGAACGCTCTCATCCGGCGCCCCATCGACATTCACCCGGGTGCGATGCGTTACTTTAAAGAAATCGGCGCGCTTCATTGATCCATTACGATCAAACGAACCATGCTCGGCGCGATGTGCATAGCGTTCGCTGCGGGCAGCGCTACCGTCGTTCTTCCAACCGACAAGATCACCTTGTCGTGGGTCCATACCGTCGAGAGAACTCCATGGGAAGAGGACTATGCGATCGAGAATGGCGCGCTGGTCATTAAGGAAGCGCGGGTGAAACGCAGCGGTGCCGGAATGGATCCGCCGGACGACGCGACATGGCACGACGGCTGGTGGCATTATCGACCGTCGATTGGTCCGCTGCCGGAGGTGCTGCTGGCCAACTCTCCTTTCGCGGCCGGCTATACGATATGCTGGGGCGGCAGATGCCGCCCGTTGAACGAGCTCACTCCGGTGTCAACACAAGTGAAGCTCTTCGCGACCCACTGCGAAACCGAACAACAGTGATATTCGAGCGGCAGACAACGTGCTGAACAGACTCCCCATAACCGTAAAGGTGTTCATCGCACCGGTCTGCGTCATCGCGCTGATGCTCTGCGTGATGCTCGTTTCCGAATTGGCCGTGCGCCGCCAGCAGGCGGCGTTCCTTCAGGTGGTTGGCGGCTCACTGACGACCTCGACCACGACGACGCAGCTTCTGCTCGCCGTCGCGGAAGTCCAATCGGACGTGCTTCGATATGCGCAGCTGCGCCAGCGTCTTGCCAATGACGACAATGCGCTGCGTGACCTGCGCCGCTTGATCATGGCGAAATACAAAAACGTCGACGGCCTGTTCGAAAAGGTGAAGTCGACAGCCGATTCAGGACAGTCCGACGCCGTCGCCAATATCGCGGATTTTCTGGCCATCCATCGAGGCGTCTCTCAGCGAATTCTCGACGGCGCGGCCGTCAGCAGCATGACCATCAGCACGACGATGGCGCAATACGAGCAGCTGCAGAGCTACATCGTCGAATTGGCGACTCGGTCGCTGGCGTCGGCGCAAACCACGGAGAGCACGACATCCGACTTCATCCGAAGTTTTTCACTCTATTTATTCCTGGGCTCGATTGTCCTCGTCGTCGCTGCGATCATCATTACGTTGCGTGTCGGACAAGCGATCTCCCGGCCCATCACGCATATGATCTCGGTCATGAGCTCGATCGCCTCGGGCAAGCTTGATGTTGTCGTGCCGGGCACCAAGCGCAGTGACGAAATCGGCGCGATGGCACGCGCCGTGGACGTATTTGCCATAGTCAGCAAAGAATTGCGGGCGCGCACCGACGAGCTTTCCCGATCGGTTCGAGAGTTAAGCGCACTCGGAGACGTCACCCAGGCAATCAACTCGACGCTCGATCTGGAGACGGTGCTGACAACCATCGTGTCGAAAGCCGTCCAGCTATCCGGAACCGAGGCGGGCACGATCTACACCTTCGATGAATCCTCGGGTCAATTCCAACCGCGTGCAACGCATGGGATGGACGACGAGGTTGTCGCGGCTATTCGAAACCGGGGCATCAGCGCCGGTGAGACGGCGGTCGGCAGGGCCGCCGCGGGGCGCGCGCCAATACAGATCGCCGACGCGCTGGCCGATGGATCGATGGTGCTGGATATCGTCGTACAGGCGGGATTCCGGGCATTGCTCGTGGTGCCGCTGGTGCGCTCCGACCGCATCATTGGTGCGCTGGTGGTGCGGCGGAAGCAGCCCGGCGAGTTCCCCAAGGAAACGGTCGATCTCTTGCAGACCTTTGCCGATCAATCGGTTTTAGCGATCCAGAACGCACGGCTGTTCAACGAGATCGAGGAAAAAAGCCGCCAGCTTGAAACCGCAAGCCAGCACAAGTCGCAATTCCTCGCCAACATGTCACACGAGCTGCGTACGCCGTTGAACGCCATCATCGGCGTCACCGAAATGTTGCGCGAGGATGCCCAAGACCTCAGCCGCGAGGATGAAATCGAGCCGCTCGATCGCGTGCTGCGCGCCGCACGGCATCTTCTCGGATTGATCAATGACATCCTCGATCTGTCAAAGATCGAGGCCGGCAAGATGGAGATTCACATCGAGGAGTTCGCGGTCACTCCTTTGATCGTCGATACCATCAAAACCATCGAAGCGCTCGCGGCCAAGAACAACAACCGTGTGGTGGTCGATTACTCTCCAGATATTGGTGTCATGCGAGCCGACGAGACGCGCGTGAGACAAGCGCTGCTCAACCTGCTGAGCAACGCCAACAAGTTCACCGAGGGCGGTACGGTCTCGGTGCGGGCAGAGCGGCGTCAGCAATCCGGAGCCGATTGGGTCACGATCGCGGTCACCGATACCGGCATTGGCATGACGCCGGAGCAGGTGGGCAAGCTTTTCCGGGAATTCTCCCAAGCGGATTCGTCGACGACGCGCAAATATGGTGGAACCGGCCTCGGCCTCGCCATCAGTCGGCGCTTCTGCCAGCTCATGCATGGCGATATCACAGTCGAAAGCGAGCTGGGCAAAGGCTCGACGTTCACGATTCGCTTGCCGGCGTCTGTCGACGGGGATGCGCCCGCGGCCGTTGCGCAAGCCGCCCCGCCGCTCACCGTCAAGGCAGGGCCGAGCAGCTCGCCGTTGATCCTCGTCATCGATGATGACGCAACGGTGCGTGACGTCGTCGGCCGCTTCCTGGAGCGGGAAGGGTTTTCCGTCGCCAAGGCTGGCGGCGGCAAGGAGGGGTTGCGCCTTGCGCGCGAACTGCATCCGGCTGCGGTGACGCTGGATATCATGATGCCCGATCTCGACGGTTGGACGGTCCTCGCCGCTATCAAAGGCGATCCGGATTTGGTCGACCTGCCGATCATTCTGATGACGATCGTTGACGAGAAGAACCGCGGCTATGCGCTCGGCGCCACCGAGTATCTGGTGAAGCCCGTCGACCGGCAAAAGCTTTTGGACGTGCTAAGCGCGCTGTGCGGTCCGACCGGCCGTCCGCTCCTGATGGTGGATGACGACGACCTGGGGCGCAGCCAGATGCGGGCGGCCCTTGAACAGCAGGGCTGGACCGTGACAGAGGCCAGCGACGGACGCGACGCGCTGACAAAATTGCGCGAGGGCCGGCCTGATGTTGTCATCCTCGACTTGATGATGCCGGAGATGGACGGGTTCGAATTCCTGGAGGAAATGCGCCGAAGCGTCGAATGGCGCGATATCCCCGTGGTGATCGTAACCGCCAAGGACCTCACCGATGACGACCGCAAGCGGCTCAACGGTGGCGTCGAACGCATCATTCAGAAAACCGATCGTGATGAGATGCTGCGCGAGATGCGCAGTGCCCTGGCGAAATGCGTGGAGCGACAGCGCGGCGAACCGCACCCAGAGGCGTAAATGAAAATTTTGTACGTCGAGGACAACGACGACAATATCTTCATGCTGAAGAACCGGCTGACCAGGGCCGGCCACACCGTCGTTGTCGCCACCGATGGTGCGCAAGGCGTCGCAATGGCGTCGAGCGAGCAGCCGGACGTGATCCTGATGGATTTGAGCCTGCCGGTGCTCGATGGCTGGCAGGCAACGCGCCAAATCAAGGCGAGTGCCGACACCAAGCACATTCCGATCATCGCTTTGACCGCGCATGCCATGACCGGCGACCGCGAAAAGGCCCTGTCCGCGGGGTGCGACGATTTCGATACGAAGCCCGTGGAGCTGCCGCGCCTCTTGGCAAAGATCAAAGAACTTGCGGAGAGGGCCGCATCGTGACGGCTGCCGATCCCGCGTTACTCGTCGTCGACGACAACGACGACAACCGCTACACGCTGACACGCCGGCTCCAACGCGAAGGCTATAAGAACCTCACCATGGCAGCGAATGGGCGCGAGGCGCTCGATCAACTCAAGGCCAAGCCGTTCGATCTGGTTCTGCTCGATATCATGATGCCGGACATGAACGGCTATGAGGTCCTCGAGCAGGTGAAGGCGTCGCCCAAGCTGCGCGACATGCCGATCATCATGATCTCGGCGCTCGACGAGATCGACAGCGTCATTCGCTGTGTCGAGCTCGGCGCTGAAGACTATCTCACCAAACCGTTCAATCCGACGCTCCTGCGCGCGCGTGTCGGCGCCAGCCTGGAAAAGAAACGGCTGCGCGATGAGGTGAAGGCAAGCCTGGCGCGGCTGGAGCAGGAGATGGATGCGGCCCGCCAGCTGCAACTGGGTATGTTGCCGTTGGTTTTTCCGAAGTGCACGCCGGAGCAGCCGGTCGAAATCCATGCCGTGATGGAGCCGGCACGCGAAGTGGGCGGCGATTTCTACGATTTTTTCTATGCTTCGGACCGCCTGCTCTTCTTCCTCGTCGGCGATGTCTCCGGCAAAGGCGCCGCCGCAGCGATGTTCATGGCGCGCACGCGCAGCCTCGTGCGAATGGCCGTACAACTTTGGCAGAAAGCGTGCGGTGGTCAGATCACTCCCGTGCACATCGCCGAGGCCGTGAACCGCGAGCTTTGCCAAAACAACCGCGATCGCATGTTCGTGACGCTGTTCCTCGGCGTGCTGGACATCAAAACGGGCGTGCTCACCTACATCAACGCGGGCCATCTGCCGCCGTGCCTGCTGCGTGCTTCCGGCTGCTCCGAGCCGCTCAACGACAAACCGGCAATGCCGCTCGCTGTTCGCACCGCTGCTGCATATGCCGAGCGAACCGTGACTCTCATGCCCGATGACAGTGTGCTTGTGTTCAGCGACGGCGTGACCGAGGCGATGAATTCCGCGGATGAACTCTATGGCAATGCGCGGCTGCAGGCGGTCTTGCGCACCGCGTCCGCACTGTCGCCGGCCGAACTGGTGCATACGATCAAGGCCAAGGTCGATCTCTTCAGGGGGGATGCGCCGCAATACGACGATGTGACCATGCTCGCGCTGCGCTGGCAGCCTGCAGCGACCCGGCTGCAAGCCGAAGCCTGACCGGGACCTCATTTCGTGGCGAAATAGCCGATGCCCTTACCGCAAACCACGCACCTCATCATTCGCAACGACGTGACAGAGCTCCCGGCTTTGACCTCGGCGATGGAGCGTGTCGCCGCCGAGCACGGGATGCCGGAGAAGTCGCTGTTCCAGCTGCAGGTCGCGCTCGACGAAGTCGTCAGCAACGTCATAAAGTATGCGTGGCCCGAGGGGGGCACGCACGAGATCGAGATTCACATTGCGGCGCGGCATGATGGTGTCGAAGTGGAGATCATCGACGACGGCCGGATGTTCGACCCGCACGATGCGCCGCAACGCGACAAGCCGCAGGCCGCGCAGCGACCACGGCCAGGCGGGCTGGGGCTGCAAATGACCAAGCAACTCGTCGACCGGATCGGCTATACAAGATTGGGCAACCGCAACCACACGACGCTGACGAAGCTCTGCGCGTTGGGTCCGCCGGGCTCGGGGAGGACAACAACATGAACAAGACCGCGCTTCGGATGGAGGACAGTCATGCCGGCTCGGTATGTATCCTGTCGATCGGCGGTCGGATCGACAGCGCCAACGCCGCGGACCTCCTGGACCGGCTGAACGGGTTGTTTTCGTCCGGAGAGAAGACGATTTTGCTCGACTTCAAGGAAGTGCTCTATCTGACGAGCGCGGCCTTCCGCGTGCTGCTCGTCGTCACCGACGAGGCGGAACGCAACGAGGCGCGCGTGGTGCTGTGCGGTCTCGCGGGCCAGGCGCGCGAGCTGTTCGAAATGGGCGGCCTGCTCGAGGCCTTTACCGTTCACGGTTCACGTGAAGATGCGCTGGGCAGGCTTTAACGGGCGGGATCGTTTCGAAAATGTCACGCCCGCCGGGATTGCTCTATTCGGTCGATGAAACGCCGCCGCGTGCGGTGCTCATCGCAGCTGGCCTTCAACAGGCAGCGCTGATGTCGACGTCGCTGCTCTATCCGATCATCCTCGGCCGCGAAGCGCATCTGTCTCCTGATCGACTTCTCGATTTTGTTTCAGTTTCAATGCTGTCTCTGGCCATCGCGACACTTCTGCTGTGCACGAAAAGCCGTTTCATTGGATCCGGGTATTTGTGTCCCGGTGGTTGCTCGCAACTCTATCTCGGTCCTTCCGTCTCGGCGGCGCATATCGGCGGGCTGCCGCTGGTGTTCGGCATGACCGTCGTCACCGGCATCCTGCAGACGGCGATAGCGCCCGTGTTGCGGCGGGTCCGCTTTCTGCTGCCACCCGAGATCGCGGGTCTTGTCATCGCCGTCGTCGGCCTGTTCATGGCGGTGCTCGGCGTGCGCTACAGCCTGTCCGAGGCCACGAGCAGCACCGTGATGTCCGAAGATCTTGCGATCGCCGCCGTATCGTTGACGACGATGGTGATCCTGAACGTTTGGACCAAAGGCTTTTTGCGAATGTTCTGCCTGCTGCTTGGCGTTGCAGTGGGTTACGGCGCCAGCGCCGCGTTTGGCATCCTCGATTTTTCCACCGGCATGCCAAGCCAGGGGCTGCCGCTTCTGCGTCTTCCCAGCTTGGAGCTCCTGCAGTGGCGTTTCGATGCGAGCCTGATTGCGCCGTTTGCCATCATCGCCATCGCCGGAATCCTCAATCTGACGGCCAACGTCTCCTACGCGCAGCGGATCAACGACGCCGACTGGGTGCGACCCAATTTCTCCTCACTGAGCCGCGGATTGCTCGCCAACGGCATCGCCATGGTCGTTTCCGCAACGATTGGGAGCATGGGAATCAACACGTACAGCTCGAGCGTCGGCTTGTCCGCGGCGACGGGAGTCACCAGCCGCTCGCTCGCTTACGTTATCTCCATCGTGTTCGCTCTGCTGTCGTTGATGCCGGCGGCGGCAGCGCTGATCACCACCATTCCCGCTCCCGTCGTCGGCGCGGCGTTTTTCTTCGCCGCCGCATTCGTCTTTGCAAGCGGTATACAAGCGATCACTGCGCGTCTGCTGGACTCCCGCAAGATCATCGTCATCGGCTTCTCGTTTGCCATGGCGATGCTGCCAAACACGAGCCAAGATCTGCTGGCGCACGCTCCCGGCCTGTTCCATCCTATTTTAGAGAGTGGATTGGTTCTCGGGACCGTATCCGCGGTGCTGCTCAACTTGCTGATGCGCATCGGCGTCCGGCAACGCGTGACGATGAAGCTCGAACCCGGCCACGTTGATCGCGAGACGATTGAGCAGTTTCTATCTGAGCAAGGCGGACGTTGGGGCGCGCGGCGCGACATCATCAGCCGGGCGATCTTCGGCGTCGTGCAGGTGCTTGAGGTCGTCGACCACGGGAGCGAGGTCGAGGCGAGCTTCGACGAATTCAATCTGGACATCCGCATCCGCTATGCCGGCACGCCCCTGCTCATCCCCGATCGGCGGCCGACCCCACGGGAGATCGTAGCCAGCGAAGACGGCGAGCGGCTGCTTGCCGGCTATCTGTTGCGGCAGACTGCGGATCGCGTCAATTGCAAGGCGTCCGGCGGCGGCACGGTCGAGGTACAGCTACACTACGATCATTGACGGGGCGCCGCTCGGACTACCCCATGAAGTACGCCGGAAACCACGTCGCGATCTCGGGCGCGACGCACAGGATCACGACCGAGACGATCATCAGCGCGACGAACGGCATCACGCCCCACATCACGTCGCGCAGCGGAATATCCGGCGCGATGTTCTTGATGACGAAAATGTTGAGCCCGACCGGAGGATGGATCAGCCCCATCTCCATGACGATGGTCATGATCACGCCGAACCAGATCAGGTCGAAGCCGGCGGCGCGCAGCGGCGGCAGAATGATCGGCGCCGTCATCAGGATGATGGAGACCGGCGGCAGGAAGAAGCCGAGCCCGATCACCATCAGCAGGATGACGATGAGCAGCAGCCAGCGCGAGAGATGCAGCGACACGATCCACTCGGCGGTCGACTGGCTGATGTGCAGATAGCTCATCACGTAGGAATAGAGCAGCGACATGCCGATGATCAGCATCAGCATGGTGGACTCGCGTAGCGTCGAGGTGAGGATCGGCGCCAGCTCGCCCGGCGTCCACACTTGATAGATGACGGCGATGAGAATGAGCGCGAGGATGGCGCCAAGACCCGCGGTCTCCGACGGCGTCGCGTAGCCGCCATAGAGCGCGACCATCACGCCGGTGAGCAGGAGCACGAAAGGAATGACACGCGGCAGCAGCGCGAACTTGTCGCGCGTTGAAAGCGTCTCCACGCGCAGGATCTCGGATTTGGCGCCGCCCTGCTCGTGCACGACCTTGGCGCGGCGATATTCGTGGCGGAAGCGCCACATCGAATAACCGGCAAAGAGGACGACAAGGAGCAGCGCTGGACCAATCGCCGCCAGGAACAGCCGTCCGAGCGACTGCTCGGCGGAGACGGCGTAAAGGATCATGGTGATCGAGGGCGGCAGCAGGATGCCGAGAGTGCCGCCGGCGGCGATGATCCCGGAGGCGAAGCCGCCGGAATAGCCGTGCTTGCGCATCTCCGGGATGCCGGCCGATCCGATCGCCGAACAGGTCGCCGGCGAGGAGCCGGCCATCGCAGCGAACAGGCCGCAGGCGAAGACATTGGCGATGCCGAGCCCGCCGGGGATGCGATGCAGCCAGGCATGCAGCGCGCCGTAAAGGTCCTGCCCGGCGCGCGAGCGTCCGATGGCGGCGCCCTTGAGGATGAACAGAGGGATCGAGAGCAACGTGATCGAGGCCATCTCCTCGAACACGTTCTGCGTGATGGTGTCGACCGAGCCGCCCGGCATGAAGATGATCATGAACACCGTCGCCACGGCGCCGAGCGCGAAGGCGATCGGCATGCCGGCGAACATCACCAGCAACGTGGCGCCGCCGTAGAGAAAGCCGATGGTCGCGACGCTCATGCCGCGCGGCCCCGACGGACGATGAAACCGATCACCTGCAGCAGCACCTGGATGCTGAGTAGCGTCATGCCGGCGGTCATCAGCGAATAGGGAATCCACAACGGCGGCTGCCAGGTCGACGACGAGCGATAGCCCTCGACGATCGCCTCCTGCAGCAGCAGCGCCGATTTCCAGGCGAAGAACGCGCAGAACACGAATGTCGCCACGTCGACAAAGAACAGCCGCCAGCGATTGGTGCGCGCGGAGAGCATAGCGGAGATCGCCTCGATGGCGACGTGGCCGCGGCGCGCCTGCACCGCGGCCGAGGACATGAACACGGCGCCGACGATGAGGAACACCGACATCTCATCCTGCCAGTCGGTCGACCAGCGCAGGAAGTAACGAGTGACGACGCCATAGGTGAGCACCACCGCGGCGACGACCAGCGCCACCGAGGAGAGGACGACGATCAGCCTGTTGACGCCTTCGAAGATGCGGTTATGCAAGCCGGCGGCGTCCGGGGAGGACGCCGCCGGGTCTTCAATTCCGGCTTCGTGAATGCCGTGAACCATTGCGACGAATCGATCGGCGATCCGTCAGGTCAGGACACGTGCACGTCTTCGGCGAGCTTGATCAGCTCGGCCGACAGCGGGCTGCGCTTGGCGTAATCCTTCCACGCAGTGTCGCGGGCGATGGCACGCCACTTCTCGACGGTCGCCTCGTCGAGATCGGAGACCTTGGCGCCCTTTTTGGCATAGACCTCGGCGACCGCCTGGTCGTCGGCCATGGCTTCCTTGGTGCCGAACGCCTCCATCTCGACGCCGAGCTTCATGATGACGTCCTGCTGGTCCTTGGTGAGACTGTCGAACACCGACTTCGACATCACCAGCGGCTCCAGCATGAACCAGTACGACTTGCCGCGGCCCGTGGTCAGCGTCTTGGCGATCTCTTCCAGGCGGAAGGAGATCAGGCTGGTCGAGGAGGTGATCGCTGCGTCGCAGGCGCCGGTCTGCATCGCGGCATAGATTTCGTTCGACGGCACGTTGAGCGTCGAGGCACCCGCCGCCTGCAGGACCATGTCCATCTCGCGGCTGCCGCCGCGGACCTTGAGGCCCTTCACGTCCGAGGGATTGACGATGGTCGCCGAGCGGCTGGCAACGCCACCGGCCTGCCAGATCCAGGAGACGATGATGACGCCCTTCTCCGCGACGAAGTCGCCGAACTTCTTGCCGACCGCCGAGGTCTTCCAAGCCGCGCCTTGCTTGTAGGACGAGACCAGGCACGGCATCAGACCGATATTGAGCTCGGAGAACTCGCCACCGGCGTAGGAGATCGGATAGAGGCTGATGTCGAGCGCGCCTTTGCGCATCGCCGAGAACTGCGCGACCGTCTTCATCAGCGATGAATTCGGATAGACCTGCGCGTCGATGGCGCCGCCAGTGCGCTTTTCCAGCTCCGCGGCAAAACGGCGGCACATGCGGTCACGGAAATCGCCCTGGTCGATGGTGCCGCCAGGGAACTGGTGCGAAATCTTCAGCGTCCGCTTATCCGCGGCAGATCCGAGGCGCGAAAAGGCGATCACCCCCGGAGCGGCCAGCGCGCCGGCAAGAACGTGACGTCGATTCAATGGCATGTCGTTTCCTCCCTGGTCCGGCCCTACGCCCGGACTCTTGCGTCGTGTGCCCCCCGGTCAGGCGCCGGGGTTGGCAACAGGTATAGACAAAATCCTTAAGGCAAGCCACAGAACGGATTGAGCTTCTTAAGAACTGACCCCCGAAAAGGACTTTTGCTGATGTCCAAGCCTTTGGCTGGCCTACGTGTATTGGAACTTGCCCGTATCCTTGCCGGCCCCTGGGCCGGCCAGGTCCTCGCCGACCTCGGCGCCGACGTGATCAAGGTCGAGCGCAAGGGCGCCGGCGACGACACGCGCGGCTGGGGTCCGCCCTTCGTCGAGGGCGTCGATGGCAAGCCGATCGGCTCGGCCTATTTCCACGCGACCAATCGCGGCAAGCGCTCGATCGAGGTCGACTTCGACAGTGATGAGGGCCGCGCGCTGGTGAGAAAGCTCGCCGCCAAGTCCGACGTGCTGATCGAGAACTTCAAGGTCGGCGGGCTGAAGAAATTCGGGCTCGACTACAAGAGCCTCGGCCCCGCCTGCCCGCGCCTCATCTATTGTTCGGTTACCGGCTTCGGCCAGACCGGCCCCTATGCGCAGCGTGCCGGCTACGACCTGATGGCGCAGGGCATGGGCGGCATCATGGACCTCACCGGCATGGCCGATGGCGAGCCGACGCGCATCGGTATTCCGGTCTCCGACATCTTCACCGGTGTCTATTCGGTGGTCGGCATCCTCGCCGCGCTCAATGCGCGCGAGAAGACCGGCAAGGGCGCCTATGTCGACACCGCGCTGGTCGATTCCACCGTGGGCGTGCTCTCCAACCAGGCGCTCAACTATCTCGTCTCCGGCAATGTGCCGAAGCGCATCGGCAATGCGCACGCCAATATCGTGCCCTACCAGGTGTTCCCGGTTGCGGACGGTCACATCATCATCGCCACCGGCAATGACAACCAGTTCGTCAAGCTGTGCAACGTGTTGGGCGCCGCGGATATCGCGAATGATCCCGAGTACAAGAACAATGTCGGGCGGCTCAAGCATCGCGCCGAGCTCATTGGCAAGCTCACCGCGCTGACGCTGAAGGTGACGCGCGACGATCTGCTCGACAAGCTCGAGGCGGTGCAAGTGCCGGCCGGCCCGATCAACGATCTCGAGCAGGTGTTCGCCAATCCGCAGGTGCAGCATCGCGGCATGAAGATCGAGCGCCCGAGCAAGGCGGCGAAAGCGGGCAAGATCCCGGGCGTGCGCACGCCGATCGTGATCGACGGCGAGCCCGCGGCCGCGGACCGCCCCTCCCCGCTGCTCGGCGAGCACACGGCGGAGATTCTGAAGGAGATCGGGGAAGGGTGAATCGGCGCCTGGTGACCGCAACTAGCTGGCGGCGTGAACCGGGCGATTGTGAATCCCGCACTCGGTCTTGTCCGCGCCGCTCCAGCGGCCGCTGCGCGCGTCGCCGCCCACGCTGGGGCGGCTGGTGCACGGCACGCAGCCAACCGAAGTGAAGCCCAGCGCTTCGAGCGGATGCCGCGGCAGGCCGCTCGCGGCGAACATCGCGTCGAGCTCGGCGCGCGTGAGGCGCGCCAGCGGATTGAACTTGAGATGCGTGCCATCGCTCTCGACAACAGGAAGCGACGCGCGGTCCCCGCCCTGGTAGCGCTTGCGGCCGCTGATCCAGCCGGCGAACGGCTCGAGCTCCCTCGCAAGCGGCGCCACCTTGCGGATGCCGCAGCAGGCCTCGCGATCGGTGAAGCAGAGGTCGTTCTTGGGGTCGCGCAGAGTGAGCGCACTCGGCGACGGCGTGATGGTGCGCACATCGGTGAGGCGCAGGCGGGCGACGAGCGTGTCGCGATAGGCGAGCGTTTCCTTGTAGAGCCACAGCGTATCGAGAAACAACACCGGCAGCGACGGATCGACGTCGGCAACGAGCTTCAGCAGCGCCGCGGATTCGGTGCCGAACGAGGAGACGACCGCGACGCGCCCGGGCATGTCGCGTGCCGCCGCGGCGACGATCTCGCGCGGCGTCGCCTGCGCCAGCTTCTGCTCGAGCTCCATGGCCTCGCGCCACAGCGGCGCCGAGGCCTTGGGCTCATGCCTGATGACGATCGATCGCGGCACGCGGTCTACTTTCTCGACGACAGCGGGATCGCTTCTTAGTCCCATGACGTGAGAAAGTGCTTTCATAGTTCGGCACGCTGCGGATGAAGCATTCGCCTGCTGCGCGCGCAGGCGACAATATTGTTTTGCCGCGGCGCAGTTCCGCCGTGATGGGTAGCCACCAGCGCTCAGACGGGCGGCGGGTACCCCGGCTTTCTGTAGATGGTCGCCGGCTTGCCCTGAATGTCAGGACGGTAAACCTTTTCCGCCCAGTCCTTGGGATCCACGTCTTCGATGCCGACCGAGATCGCCGCGTCGGGCGAGTTGAGCACGCTCTTCAGCGCTTTGCTGAGCTCATCGGCCAGCCGGGCTTTGTCCGCATCCGATCTGCCCGAATGCATCTTCACGATGATATGCGGCATGAGCTCCCTCCTTTTCGTTAAAGAGGCCCGCCGAAGCGGGCCCCTTGTCACATGACGCGATGAGGAGGACGTGTTTCAGTCCTCGTCGTATTCCGCGGAAATGTCCTTGCCGGTGTAGTCCGGCATCATGGCCGCCGACACCAGGCTGACCACCGCGCAGAAGGCGATATAGACCGCGATGGCATAGCCCGAGTGATAGGTCGCGAATAACCAGGTTGCGATGATCGGCGCCGGTCCGCCGGCGATGATCGACGCCAGCTGATAGCCGAGCGAGGCACCGCTATAGCGCAGGCGCGGCGTGAACGCCTCGGCGATCAGGGCGGCCTGCGGGCCGTACTGAATATCGTGTGGAATGAGCGACAGCACGATGGCGATGAACACGAGCGAGGGAATGGCGGTATCCACCATGCCGAAGTAGAGGAAGCCGAACAGGCCGGTGATCGCGGCACCGATCAGATACATCTTCCTGCGGCCGATCTTGTCGGAGAGATGCCCGGACAGCGGGATGGTGATGAAGGAGACGACGGCGCCCACCAGCACCGCGGTGAGAATGAAGTCGCGCGACATCTTCAGCGTGCCAACCGCATAGGCGAAGACGAAGGCCGTGAAGATGTAGAACGGCGCCTGCTCGGCCATGCGCAGGCAGGCGGAGAGGATGATCTCCCGCGGCTGCGCTTTGATGACCTCGAGAACCGGCGCTTTCTCGATCTTGTTGTTCTTGACCACCTGCTGGAAGATCGGGGTCTCCATAATGCCGAGCCGGATCCACAGGCCGACGCCGACGAGAACGATGGAGATCGCGAAGGGCAGACGCCATCCCCACACCGCAAACTGATCGCCCGACCAGTAACTGAAGGCGAGCACCGCGAGGTTCGACAGGAACAGGCCGCAGGGAACGCCGAATTGCGGCCAGGAAGCCACGAAGCCGCGCTGGTGATGCGTCTTCGACCACTCCATGGCAAGGAGCACCGAGCCGCCCCACTCACCGCCGACGCCGATGCCTTGCAGCATGCGCAGGACTGTCAGGATGACCGCGCCCCAGATGCCAATCGAGCTGTAGGTCGGCACGAAGGCAATGGCGAAGGTGGCAAGGCCCATGCAAAGCAGCGTCGCGATCAGCGTGCCCTTGCGGCCGATCCGGTCGCCGTAATGGCCAAAGATCGCCGCGCCGATCGGGCGCCCGACGAAGCCGATGAAATAGGTGCCGAAGGCGGCAAGGGTGCCCGCCAGCACGCTCTCATTGGGGAAGTACAGCTTGCCGAAGATCAAGCCGGCTGCGGTTCCATAGAGAAAGAAGTCGTACCATTCGATAGCGGTGCCAATCGTCGAGGCGATAATGGCTTTGCGCAGTTGCGCGTCATGATCGGACGACGACAGCGTCTCATAAGTGGCTGTAGTCATGGTTTCCTCCGGCGCCCGGTTCGACCCTGTGTCGGGTTCTTGGGGCAGGCGGCGATTTTGCCGAATAAACCGCCGGCCGGGAAGGCATCGCGCGTTCACAACCCCGGATTACCCGCGGCCGTTCGGCATTACCGTCGCCGTCGGGTATCCGCCAGTTCCCTTTGGCGATGAGGTCGTTGCGCGCCGGGCTGCGACGTTCGCGGCTATTTACCGCTTGGGATGTTGAAGGTCGGCGGCGGCAGGTCGGCGGGCATCTCGATCTGGATGTTGATCTTGTTGAGATCGACGTTGTTCGGCTTGTCGAGCAGGCCGGTCACTGTGATCGGGAAGGCGATCACCAGCGCCACCATGATGAGCTGCAGACCGACCCAGGGCAGCGCACCCCAATAGATGTCGGAGCTCTTCACTTCCTTCGGCGCGACGCCGCGCAGGTAGAACAGCGCGAAGCCGAACGGCGGATGCATGAACGAGGTCTGCATGTTCACGCAGAGCATGACGCCGAACCAGATCAAGGCGTTGTCGGCGCCGACGATCGGGGTCAGCAGCTTCTGCGCCGCCGGCGCGATCATCGGCAGGATGATGAAGGCGATCTCGAAGAAGTCGAGGAAGAAGGCGAGGAAGAAGATGAACAGGTTGATGAAGACCAGGAAGCCCCAGGGACCGCCGGGCAGCGAGGTGAGCATGTGCTCGAGCCAGACGCCGCCGGAGCAGCCCATGAACACGACCGAGAAGCAGGTCGAGCCGATGAGGATGAACACCACCATGGTGGTGATGCGCATCGTGGTCTCGTAGCCCTGCTTGATCAGATCGAACAGCGAGCGGATACGGAATGCTTCGACGCAGATCCACACCACCGCGATATAGGTGATGGCGAAGGCGATCTTGAAGACGAGGTTCTCGGAAAAGAAGATGCCGACCATGGTGCCGATGCCGCAGGCGATCATGCCGACGATCAGCACCTTGTGGCCGGTCCTGCTGAATTTCGGATCGTGCATGGTGGCGAGCACGATGGCGCCGACCGCGCCCATGGCGCCGGCCTCCGTGGGCGTCGCCAGGCCGAGCATCATGGTGCCGAGCACGACGAAGATGAGCACGGCGGAGGGAATGATGCCGAGCAGGCACTTCCTCCATAACGCCCAGCCGGTGAGCGTGCGCGCCTCCTTCGGCACCGGCGGCACGTCGTTCGGCCGGAAGATGCCGAGCACGAAGGTATAGGCGACGAACAGGAAGATCTGGAAGATCGACGGGCCCCAGGCGCCGAGATACATGTCGCCGACCGACTTGCCGAGCTGGTCGGCAAGGACGATGAGCACGAGCGACGGCGGCACCAGTTGCGTGATCGTGCCCGAGGCGGCGAGCACGCCCGTGGTGTAGCGCATGTTGTAGCCGTAGCGCATCATCACCGGCATGGAGATGAGCGCCATGGCGATCACCTGCGCCGCCACCGTGCCGGTGATGGCGCCGAGGATGAAGCCGACGAGGATGACGGAGTAGCCGAGGCCGCCGCGGATCGGGCCGAACAACTGGCCCATGGAATCGAGCATGTCCTCGGCCAGCCCGCAGCGTTCGAGGATCGCTCCCATGAAGGTGAAGAACGGGATCGCCAGCAGCAGTTCGTTCGACAGCACGTTGCCGAAGATGCGGCCGGGAATGGCCTGCAGGAAGCTGAACTCGAAGAAGCCCTCGTGGATGGCGATAGCGCCGAAGCTGAAGCCGAGCGCCGCCAGCGTGAAGGCGACCGGATAACCGATCAGCATCAGGATCACGAGACCGCCAAACATCAACGGCGGCATCCACTCCAACGGGATCATTGCTGCGGTCTCTCGTACTTCGCGTCGATGCGTGTCAGGCCCTCCAGCGCGGCGATGCGCTTGATGACTTCGGAGACGCCCTGGATCGCGAGCATGACGAAGCCCGCGGGCAGCACGAACTTGATCGGCCAGCGGATGAGGCCGCCGGTGTTACCGGACACTTCGCTGGTCAGATACGACTCGTGGAAGAACGGCCAGGACAGATAGGAGAGCATCAGGCAGACCGGGATCAGCACGAACAGCGTGCCGATGAGGTCGAGCCACAACTGCGCCCGCTCGGAAAGCAGCAGGTAGAAGATCTCGACGCGCACATGCTCATTGCGCTTGAAGGTATACGCCGCGCCGAACATCACCAGCACGGCGAAGCAGTACCACTGCAGCTCCAACCAGGAGTTGGAGCTCATCGAGAAGGCATAACGGATCATCGCATTGCCGGCGCTCACCAGACAGGCGATCAGCACCAGCAGATTGCAGACGTAACCGATCCTCTCATTGAGCTTGTCGATGGCCGTGCTGACGGCCAGCAAAAACCCCACCCCTCGTCCCCTCTTGTACGCGTTCCCCCCAATTGGACGTATCAGGACCGCGGAGCGGCTGGCAAGTATTTACGTCCGGGAACAGTCGGTCCCACGCTGCCGCGATTTTAGGCGGGCGCGCGATGGGCGTGGGCGCGCGCGAAATCCATGTGCAATATCAGAGGTATAAAACGGCGGCGCGCGGCGACCCGCCGACCGGCCTGGGACCACGCGCCGCGGAGCCGGACCTGAAGCTGCGCGATTTTTACGCCGGCTGTTCAGCCGTGATCTGCTCCAGCACACGACCCTTGGTTTCGATCCCGACCGCCCATAGCGCGATGGATGCAATGAGGAAGGTCAGCGCGAAGGTGTGCAGCACGTAGGCGCCGAAGCCGTATTGCAGCATGAAGCCGACCACCGTCGGCGCCAGGAACGAGCCGACGCGACCGATGCCGAAGAACCAGCCGACCGCCGTGGCGCGCAGATGCGTCGGATAAAGCTCGCTGACATAGATACCGTTCGAGCCGTAGACGCCGGGATTGACCCAGCCGACCGCGGCGATGGCGAAATAGATCCAGATGCCGGTCGCCTGCGCGAACCAGAGATGGAAGAACGCGCCGACGAAATAATAGAGAAATAGCACCAGGCGGCGGCCGTAGGCATCAATGAGGAAGCCGCAAGCCGTGTAGCCGACGAAAGCGGCGACCGCCTGCACGAACAGAAAGCCGAAGATCTCGCGCAGCTGGAAGCCGCGCTGCACCAGGATCTGCGGCAACATGAAGATGATGCCGTTCGAGGACCACAGGAAGCAGAACGACACGATCCACAGCAGGATGGTGCGCCGGCGCCGCTCGGGTGTGAGCAGTTCGAAGACCGTGACGCCACGCTCTTCGATGCCGGCCGTCACCGGCGCGGGCGGCGGTAGCGGCTTGCCTTCCGCCGCCTTCTTCTCGATGTCGGCGACCGTCTGCTCCGCCTCTGCCACCCGGCCGCGGCTCACCAGGTAACGCACCGATTCCGGCATCACCAGGCGCACGAAGAACAGCAGCACCGCGGGAATGACGCCGATGACGAACACCGTGCGCCAGCCATAGGTCGGGATGATGAAATAGGCGATCGCCGCGGCGAGCGCGAGACCCATCGGGAACGCCGCCATCATCGAGCCGGTCATGCGTCCGCGAATACGGCTCGGGCTGTATTCCGTGGTCAGCGTCAGCGCCACCGGCACTTCACCGCCGAGGCCGAAATTGGAGATGAAGCGGAAGATCGAGAGCGAGAGTACGTTCCACGACACGGCGACGAGCCCGGTGAACACCGAGAAGATGCCAACCGTGGTGGCGAAGGAGGTGCGCCGTCCGATGTAGTCGGAGATCGTCCCCCAGAACAGCGCGCCGAGGAAGGCGCCAACGAGACCGACGGTGGCGAGCAGACCGGCCTGCGCCTGGTTCAAGCCGAATTCGCGCGCCACCGGCGGCAAGGCCATGCCGAATAGCGCGAAGTCGCAGGCGTCGAACATCACGCCGACGAAGCAGAGCGCGAACAGGTTGCGATGCCAGCGCGAGAACGGCAGGCGTTCGAGACGGCCGAGCAATTCCGCGGACTTGCTGTCACTGGCTGACATGCGTTTCCCCCCGGCCCCGCCTCATTGTTTTGAGACGCATTTGGCGGGCGCCGCACTCAGTAAATCGTGAACGCAAATCGCTGACAAGCGGCGGGAGGCTTGATGGCTTGCAACGGCGTCACCATCGCGCGTAACGTCCGCGCCAGTTCGGGGCATTCGCGTGATCATCGACATCTTCAATCATTTCATGCCGGCGCCTTACTTCGACCGGCTGCAGAAACTCGTGCCGCAGATGCCCGCGGCTACCGCCTTCCCGCGGCTGAAAACGCTGTGGGACCTCGACGCACGCCTGAAATTGCTCGAGGCATTCGGCGACTTCGCCCAGGTGCTGTCGCTCGCCAATCCGCCGCTCGAGCTCATTCCCGCGCCGGCGCGCACCGCCGACCTCGCGCGCATGGCCAATGACGGCCTGGCGGAGATTTGTCGCCGGCATCCGCAGCGCTTCCCGACATTCATCGCCTCGCTGCCGATGAATGATGTCGAGGCCTCGCTTCTCGAGATCGATCGCGCCATTACCACGCTCGGCGCCAAAGGCATCCAGGTGTTCACCAATGTGGCCGGCAAGCCGCTCTCCGCGCCGGAATTCCGGCCGATCTTCGCGCGCATGATCGAGCACGACTTTCCGGTCTGGGTGCACCCGATGCGCGGACCGCAATTTTCCGACTACGCCGGCGAGACGGCCTCGGAGAACGAGATCTGGTTCACCTTCGGCTGGCCCTATGAAACCACCGCCTGCATGACGCGGCTCATTTATTCCGGGCTGTTCGATGAGTTGCCGCGGCTCAAGATCATCACCCATCACATGGGCGGCATGATCCCCTACTTCGCCGGACGGATCGCGCTCGGGTTCAAGCAGATCTTCTTCGGCGAGCCCACGCGCAATCCGGAAGCGGCGGTGTTGAAGAAGGCGCCCAGCGACTACTTCAAGATGCTCTATGCCGACACCGCCCTCAATGGCGACACCGCCGCGACCGCGTGCGGCCACGCCTATTTCGGCACGCCGCGCTGCATGTTCGCGACTGACGCGCCGTTCGACGCCGAGCACGGCCGCGGCCTGATCACCAAGACGATCGCCGCCGTCAACGCGCTCGACATCAGCGCAGAGGAAAAATCCGCCGTGTTCAGCGGCAACGCCCGCGCGCTCCTCAAGCTTTGAGGCAAACGTCCATGCAAACGCAAAACATCCGGGTGAAGCTGCGCGACGGCGAAATGGGCGCATATCTCGCCATTCCCGACAAGACGCCGGCCGGCGCGATCATCGCCATCATGGAGATCTGGGGCGTCAACGACACCATGCGCCACCACGCGCATGAGTTCGCCGAGGCCGGCTTCGTCTGCCTGGTGCCCGACCTGTTCTGGCGGCAGGAGCCGGGCGTCGAGCTTTCCGACAAGAATCCCGAGGACGTGAAGAAGGCGTTCGATCTCTATTACGATTTCGACTACGACCTTGCGGTCCGCGACATGGAGGACACGCGCGGCTATCTGCAGGCGCTGCCGCAATGCAACGGCAAGGTCGGCGCGGTCGGCTACTGCCTCGGCGGCAAGTTCTGCTACCTGATGTGCTGCCGCACCGAGATCGATTGCGCGGTCGCCTATTACGGCACCTATATCGAGCACAACATCCGCGAGGCGCCGAACCTGCACCGGCCTTTCGTGCTGCACATGGCGATGAAGGATCGCTGGGTGCAGGCCGAGGTCAACGAGCTGCTGGAGCGGCGCCTGTCACCCAATCCGCAGGTGACCATCCACAAATACCCGGGTGCTGACCACGCCTTCGCCCGGCATGGCGGCAAGACCTACAGCAAGCCGGAGGCGGATCGCGCGTTGGCCTTGTCGCTGGAGTTTTTCGGCAAGCATTTGCATCGGTGATTTGTCATGCCCCGCGCACGCGGGGCATCCAGTACACACTGAAGGCGGCGATTACTGGATTGCCCGCCTTCGCGGGCGATGACGCCTGAGGGCGCAGCAGCGCTCAGGAGTCGCTCTAATCCTGGAGAAAACCCCGCATCAGCGCCAAGGCCTCGGCCGGGCGCTCGATCACCGAGGCATGCCGCGCCTTGGCGATCCAGGCGAGCTTCGCGTTCTTGATGTTGCCGGCGAGCCAGCGCGCGGCATCGAGGAAGCTCGGAATGTCGTCGTCGCCGCAGACGACCAGAGTTCGTGCCGCGATCCTCGACGCCCCCGCGCGCAAATCGGCGGCGGCGAGCGCCTCGCAGGCGAGCGCATAACCCTCGCCGGAGGATTGCGCCAGCGTCGTGCGCACATAGCGGACGCCATCGGTGTCGGCGGCAATCGATTGCGGTGTGAACCAGATTTTGAGCAAGCCCTCGACCATCGCCTTGACGCCCGCCGCGCGCGCCGTCGCCGCGCGCTCAGCCCACATGGCACGCAGCTCGTCCGTGTAGCGCGGCGTGGTGTCGACGAGGATCAGCCGATCGACCAGCTCCGGCCGCGCGGCGGCCAGCTGCTGCGCGATCAAGCCGCCAAGCGAGATGCCCACCACATGCGCGCGCGCGATGCCGTGGCTGGTCAGTAGTGCCGCGAGTTGCGCCGCAAGGTCCTCGATGCCGTAGGGGCGATCGGGAACAGGCGATTGGCCGTGCCCCGGTAGATCGTAGGAGAGCAGCGTGAACTGGGACGCCAGCGCGTCGGCGAAATCCCAGAAATGCCGGTCGACACCGAGGCAATGCAGCAAAACCAGCGGCGGGCCGGCGCCCTGCCGGTGCAGCGTAATCGCATCGATGTCGAGCGTCGTCATGCGGGATGGCAGCGATCTATTGCGGCTTGATGCCCGCGGCGCGGACGATCGGCCACCACTTCTCGATCTCCTGCCGCTGGAACGTGGCCAGCGCTTCGGGCGACTGCTCCTCCGGCGGGAAGATATCCTGCGAGAGCTGGGTCAGCCGTTCGCGCACCTGCGGATCGGCAAGCGCATTGCGCAGCGCGGTGTTGAGCGCCAGCTTCGCCTCGCCCGGCGTGCCCTTAGGCACCCAGAGCGCGTGCCAGAAGCTGAAATAGTAGCCCGGCAGCCCCGCCTCGTCGGTGGTCGGAATGTCCGGTGCGGTGGGGATGCGCCGCTTGGCGGTGACGGCATAGACCTTCACCTGCCCGGCCTTGAGCTGCTCCATGGAGACCGCCGGCGTGTTAAGCAGCACGTCAATCTGGCCGGAGACGATCGCCTGCGTCGACTCGCCAGCGCCGCGATAGGGGATCATCTGGATCGGCGAGCCGATCGCCTTCTGGAACAGGACGCCGGCGACATGGCTCGGCGAGCCGACGCCGGAATTTCCCTCGGTCGCGGTCTGCGGATTGGCTTTGATCCAGTCGATCAGCTCGCGCAGATTATTCGCCGGAAGCGACTTCTTGCCGACGATGAGGAACGGCTGCGTGGCGATCAGCCCGATCGGCTCGAGGTCTTTCAGCAGGTCGAAATTGAGATTGTAAATGGCGCCAGTCGCGACATTGGTGCCCCACTGGCCGATGAGCATGGTGTAACCGTCGGGCGGCGCGTGGACGACACGCGCGACGCCGATGGTGCCGCCCGCACCCGAGGTGTTCTCCACCACGATCGGCTGCTTCAACGTCTTGCGCATGCCCTCGGCGATGAGCCGCCCGATCACGTCCGTCGAGCCGCCGACACTCAGCGGCACCACCATGACGATGGGGCGCGAGGGATAATCGGCGGCCTGCGCCGCTGCGATGAATGATGCAATGACGACAGCGATGCGCAGAAAAACTTTCACTGGAACTGCCTCCTGATGATCGCGGAAGCGTCCTTACACCCGGGGCGCGGCATGCGCATCCCCTCGCGACAAAATACCTCGTATGATGCAAAGGGTGTCCCGACAGGTGGTGGAGCGTTGCAATGAGCCGAGCCGAAGCGATCGATCTGGTGCGCGAGCATTTTCGCTCCGGCGCGTTCCTCACCGAGCTGTCCCGCCGTGTCGCGTATCGCACGGTGAGCCAGAACTCGACGCGGCGCGACATCCTCACCGATTATCTGACGCAGGAGCTGCAGCCGACGTTCGCCGAGCTCGGCTTCACGACCGAGCTTATCGACGCGCCGTCGCAAAAGGGCCCTGCCCTGATCGCGCGGCGCGAGGAGGATTCCACGCGGCCCACGGTGCTGATGTACGGTCATGGCGATGTGGTGCCGGGCATGGAAGGCCAATGGCGCGACGGGCTCGAACCGTGGCGCACGACGACGGAGGGCGAGCGCGTCTATGGCCGCGGCATTGCCGATAACAAGGGCCAGCACAGCATTCTCTTGTCCGCCTTGCGCAGCGTGCGCGATGCGCGCGGCGGCAAGCTCGGCTTCAATGCCAAGTTCATCGTCGAGATGGGCGAGGAAACCGGCTCGCCGGATCTGCGCAGCATCTGCGCCGCGCATCGCGATGCGCTCAAGGCCGATCTGTTTCTCGCCTCGGACGGCCCGCGGCTCTCGGCGCAGCGGCCGACGATCTTTCTCGGCTGCCGCGGCGGACACCGCATCCATTTGACCATGAACCTGCGCGATGGCGCACATCACTCCGGCAACTGGGGCGGCGTCCTCTCCAACGCCGCGACGATCCTGAGCAATGCGATCGCCGCGCTGGTCGATGCGCAGGGACACATGCTGCTCGATGCGCTCAAGCCGCCGCCGATCAGCAACGCAGTCCGCGCCGCGCTCGCCGACGTCAAAGTCGAGCCTGGCCCCGACGAGCCGCAGCTCTCCGAGAACTGGGGTGAGGACGGGTTCACCCCGGCTGAGCGGCTTTATGCCTGGAACACGCTTGAAGTGCTGGCGCTCAATGCCGGCAACACCAAGGACCCGGCGAACGCCATTCCCGGCCATGCGGAGGCGGTGCTGCAACTGCGCTTCGTCGTGGGCACCAAGATCGAGGGACTGGCGGAGGCGATCCGCGCACATCTCAAGGCGCATGGGCTTGCGATGGTGCAGGTGGAGGTGGCGCAGCGCTTCATCGCCTCGCGCACCGACATCGATAATCCGTGGGTCGCCTGGGCGGCACAATCGATCGAGCGTACCACGGGGAAAAAGCCGGCGCTGTTGCCGAATTTCGGCGGCTCACTGCCCAACGACGTATTCGCCGAGGTGCTCAAGCTGCCGACCATCTGGGTGCCGCACTCCTATCCGGGCTGCAGCCAGCACGCGCCCAACGAGCACATCCTGCTGCCGATGACCGAAGAGGCCTTGTGCCTCATGGCCGGCTTGTTCTGGGACCTGGGCGAGGCGAAGCGGCTCACGTAGGATCAGCTTGGGCGTTGCGCCATCCTCGGGCGTCATGCCCCGCGAAAGCGGGGCATCCAGTACTCCGCAGCGGGCCCTTTTGAATACTGGGTCCCCCGGTCAAGCCGGGGGACGACGCCGAGCAAGCGGAGCGCGAGTGCGATGAGCGGAGGGCGTGCGTGAGCCAGGTAGCAAGTACATCGGACAACGTCACGGCCGCACCGCAGAGCAGCGTGCGCACGCTGATCGTCGCCATCTCGCTCGGCAACATGCTCGAGTGGTACGACATCGTCGTCTACGCCTTCTTCGCGGTGTACCTGTCGAAAGCGTTCTTCCCCAACACCGATCCGACGGTCTCCCTGCTGGTGACGCTCGCGACATTCGGTTTGGCTTACTTCGTTCGCCCGATCGGCGGGCTCGCGCTCGGCACCTATGCCGACCGCTATGGCCGCAAGGCCTCGCTGATGGTCTCGATCGTGCTGATGACCATCGGAACGCTGTCGATCGCCGTGATGCCGACCTACGAAACGATCGGCCTCGTCGCGCCGATCGCCGTGCTGCTGGCGCGACTTCTTCAGGGCTTCTCGGCGGGCGGCGAGTTCGGCTCGTCCACCGCCTTCCTGGTCGAGCGCGCGCCAGGGCAGCGCGGCTTCATCGCCAGCTGGCAATTCTCCAGTCAGGGTTTTGCGACGCTCACCGCCGCGCTCATCGGCTTCGCGCTGTCGTCGCTGCTCACGCCTGCCGACCTGCAGGCCTGGGGCTGGCGCATCCCATTTTTCTTCGGTGCGCTGATCGGGCCGGCGGGCCTGGTGATCCGCAGCCATCTGCACGACGTCGCCATTCCCGCGGCGAAAGAGGATGCGCCGGTCAAGGAGGTGCTGCTGCAGCAGAAGTTCGCGACCATCCTCGCGATCGGCGCCTTGGCCTTCTCCACCGCGGTGAACTATCTCATCATCTATATGCCGACTTATGTGGTGAAGACGCTGAAGCTGCCGGCATCGATCGGTTTCACCGCGAGTCTCGGCGCCGGCGTTCTGCTCACCGTGTTCACCCCGATCGCCGGGATCATCTCCGATCGCATCGGCCGCACGACGCACATGCTGATCGCCGGAGCGGTGCTGTTCCTTTCCATCTATCCGTCGTTTCACATCCTCACCAGCAATCCGACGCCGACGGTGATCGTCGCCGTGGTGCTGTGGCTCGCGCTGCTCAAGGCGCTCTATTACGGGCCGCTGGCGGCGCTGATGTCGGAATTGTTTCCTGCCCGTACACGCGCGACCGGGCTCGGGCTCTCCTACAATATCGGCGTTGCGGTGTTCGGCGGCATGGGCCCGGCGATCATGGCCTGGCTCGGGACTTTCGCGGCCATCGGCGCGCTCGCGCCGAGCTATTACCTCTCTGCCGTGGGCGTGCTCAGCCTCGCCGCGCTGGTCACGATCCGGGCGCAGGGACGAGCGGGTTAGCGACCCAAATTGGGCGACCCAGCTCTCCCTTGATTGTCTGGTATTGTTGGGTATCATCAGGTTATGCCTGGACTGGGCGACCTGATCGATCGCGATGTCCCGCTGCCGATGTACGAGCAGCTGGCGCGGATCATTGCCGGCCAGATCCATGACGGGCAGATCGCGGCAGGCGGACGTTTGCCGACGGAACTCGACCTCGCCAAAGACTACGGGATCAGCCGCGACACCGTGCGCCAGGCGATCGGCGCGCTGGAGCGGCGCGGCCTCCTGATCCGCCGCCGCGCCAAAGGCACCTTCGTCGCCGCACCCCGTGTGAGCCAGGATCTCGCCGAGCTGCGCAGCTTCCGCGGCGGGCTCGTCGAGCACGGCATGGTGCCGCAGATGGAGCTTCTGGAATTCCGCCCGGCGAAGCCGCCAGCCGAATTCGCGTCCGCCTTTGCCGAGGGCGACGTCATGCGCCTGCTGCGCCGCTATCGCGTCAACGAACGGCCGCTGGCGATTGCCGACATCTATCTGCATCCGATGGCCAAGGCGATCCCCTGGGAAGTCGCCGAGCGGCACGACACCTATACGATCTTCGACAAATTCCTGAACACGCCGGTGGCGCGCGCCGCGGCGACGATCCGCGCCGACGTCGCCGGACATGCGATCGGACGGCTGCTCGACCTGCGGCCGTCGGCGCCGCTGCTTGAGCTGGTGCAGACGCATTACTCGGCATCCGATGAAGCACTGGTGCGCTCGTCGCTGCGCGTGCGCGCCGATGCTTACGAGCTCAACATCGATCTCACCGGCGGGAAAGCGTTCAAGGATGGGTTGACTGGCGAGCCGGCGCCGCAACGCAAAGGGGGACGCTGATGGAAAAGACACCGATGGCCCGCGTCGCGGCAGCAAGCGCGATCGGCACGATCCTCGAGTGGTACGACTTCGCCCTCTACAACGCGATGGCGGGTCTGGTCTTCAACAAGATCTTCTTCCCATCGTTCGATCCCATGATGGGCACCGTGCTCGCCTTCCTCACCTACGGCGTGGGCATGGTGGCGCGGCCGGTCGGCGGCATCATCTGCGGCCGGCTCGGCGACATGATCGGGCGGCGGCCGATGCTGATCGCAACGGTCTGCATCATGGGCGCGTCGACGGCGCTGATCGGGCTGCTTCCCTCCTATGCACAAATCGGCGTCGCTGCGCCGATCCTGCTCGCGCTGCTGCGCTTCGTGCAGGGCATCATGCTCGGCGGCGAGTGGGCCGGCGCCGTGCTGCTCTCGGTCGAGCACGGCTCGGTCAAGCGCCGCGGACTCAATGCCTCGTGGACGCAATGCGGAACGCCCGGTGGAACACTGCTCGCTACCGCGACGCTTGGCATCACCACCGCCCTGACCAGCAACGAAGCATTCCTCGGCTGGGCCTGGCGCATTCCCTTCCTGATCAGCATCGTGCTCATCGGCTATGGCGTCTGGCTGCGCCGGCGTGTCGGGGAAACGCCGCAATTCACCGCGCTGCAGGAGAAGAAGGAAATAGCGCGGGCTCCGATCACGGAAGTGCTGGGCAACCATTGGCGGCGCGTGCTCATGGGCTGCAGCATCAAGTTCGGCCCTGATGCCGTGGGCGCGCTGATGTTCGTTTTCGTCCTCACCTATATGACGCAGGTGGTGAAGGTGGATCGCTCGCTGGCGCTGTCCGCCGTAAGCATCGGATCGGCGGCGAACCTCGTCACCATTCCTCTGTTCGGTTCGCTGTCAGATCGCTTCGGCCGGCGCCCCGTCTATCTCACCGGCATCGCCCTCGCGATCGTCTGGAGCTTCATCCTCTTCCGGCTGCTCGACACGGCAACGCCGGGAATCATCATCCTCTCGGTCGTCATCGGTCTCGTCATCCACGCGTCGCTCTGGGGCACACAGGCCTCGTTCATCACCGAGCAGTTTCCGACAAGGCTGCGCTACACCGGATCCTCGCTCTCATACACGTTGGCCGGCATTGTCGCTGCCGGCACCCCGGCGGCGATGACGGCGCTGCAAAGCCATTATGGACGCATCGGTCCCACGAGCTATGTGGTGTTCCTGCTGGTGGTGACGGCCTTCGCGATCCTCGTCGGCACCAACCGTCCGGTCAAAGACGACGAGGCGTGAGCGGATGGCGCGTGCACGGATCGGTATCGACGTCGGCGGCACCTTCACCGATCTCGTCCTCGTCGACGAGAGCGGTGCGCCGACGTTCCACAAGCTGCCCTCGACGCCGAAGACGCCGCATGTGGCGCCGATCGATGGGATCGCGCAGCTGCTCAAGATCGCCAAGGTGGCGCCGGCGGACGTCGATTTCGTCGGGCTCGGCACCACGGTGGCGACCAACATGCTGCTCGAGCGCAAGGGTGCGCCGACCGGGCTGATCACCACCGAGGGCTTCCGTGATCTGCTCGAGATCGCGCGGCAGAAGCGGCCTCTGGTCTTCGACCCGTTCACCGCCAAGCCGAAGCCGCTGATCGCGCGCGAGCACCGGCTCGGTGTGCGCGAGCGCGTCAGCTACGACGGCAAGGTGCTCAATCCGCTCGCCGAGGATGACGTTATTCGCGCGGCTAAAGCTTTGCGTGAAGCGGGCATCGTCAGCCTCGCCGTCTGCTTCCTGCATTCCTACGCCAATCCGGCGCACGAGCAGCGCGCCGCGGCGCTGATCCGTGAGGTCTGGCCCGATGTGCATCTCGTCACGTCGGAAGCGCTCATTCCGGAGTTCCGCGAATTCGAGCGACTCACCACCACGGTGCTCAATGCTTATCTCCTCCCCGGCATGCGCGATTACCTGGCGGAATTCTCCGCCGAGGTGCGCGCGCTCGGGATCGCCGCCGAACCGCTGATCATGAGCTCGAGCGGCGGCGCGCTGCGCGCGCTGCTCGCGGCCCGGCGGCCGGTCGACACGCTATTCTCCGGGCCGAGCGGCGGGGTGAGCGGCGCTGCCTTCGTCTCCGCGCTGACCGACATCAAGGACACCATCAATTTCGACATGGGCGGCACCTCCACCGAGGTCTGCGTGGTGCATGGCGGCACGCCGGAGCTCGCGCATCAGCGCGACATCGAGGGCTTCCCGGTGCGCTCGACCTCGATCGCGGTGAACACGATCGGGGCAGGCGGCTCGAGCATCGCGCGTATCGACGAAGGCGGCCTCCTCCATGTCGGCCCGCAAAGCGTGGGTGCCGATCCGGGCCCGGCCTGCTACGGCCGCGGCGGCACGCAGCCGACCGTCACCGACGCCAACGTCGTGCTCGGCCGTCTCAACCCGCAATTCCTGCTTGGCGGCACCTTGCCGATCGATGCCAAGCGCGCGGCCGCCGCGATCGAGCAATTCATCGCACGCCCATTGCGCATCGGCATTGAGGAGGCGGCGGCGGCGATCCTTGCCGTGTCCAGCAACAACATCGCGCAAGCCGTGCGCGTGGTCTCGACCAGCAAGGGCCTCGACCCGGCCGACTACACCCTCGTCGCGTATGGCGGCGCCGGACCCCTGCACGCGGCGGCAGTCGCGGAGGAGCTCGGCATTTCCCGGATCCTTATTCCCGCGGGCCCCGGCATTCTCTGCGCCTTCGGGGTGCTGACCAAGGACGTCGCCATGGACCTGAGCCTGAGCCGGCTGATGACCGACGCCGGCGCCGAGCTCGCGACGAGCGTACGCGCGGTGTTCAGCATGATGGAAGGGCGCGCGCGCAGCGAGCTTTCCGGCAGCGGCGCGCGACTCGAGGGCCTGACTTTTCGCCACGCCATTGATGTGCGCTATGTCGGACAGAATTTCGAGCTTCCGGTTTCGGTGAAACTCGACGACGACGCCCTGCGCGAGCAGATTCGCAGTCTCTTTCATGCCGCGCATCGCCAGGTCTATGGCTTCACGCGGGAGCAGAGCGTGCTCGAACTCGTCACCTTCCGGCTGCGCGCAATCCTGCCGACGGCGCGGCCGAACCGCTCCAGCGAAACAGCGGCCATAGCGATGGGCAACGCAAAGACGGCGGGCCGCCGCCTCGTGGTGTTCGACGAGACGGCGGGCTCCATTGCTTGCGACGTCTACGATCGCACGGCGCTTGCTCCTGGCGATCGCATTGCCGGACCCGCAGTGATCGAGCAGATGGACACCACGACCATCGTGCCCGCCGGCTTTGCCGCGGTAGCGCATGCCAGCGGCAATCTGCTGTTGGCGAAGGAGCGGGCGGCCTCATGAGCACGGCAGTTAAATCCGCCCGCGTCGAAATCATTGCCGGCGCGCTGGAAGCGGCCACCGCGGAAATGTGCGCGAGCCTCATTCGCAGCGCCTACTCGCCGAACATCAAGGAGCGCGCCGACTGCTCGACCGCGCTGTGCGACATGGCCGGCCGCACGCTGTCGGTCGCAACCCACGCGCCGGCGCAGCTCGGCTCGACGCTCACGCTCATCCCCGCGCTCATCGAGCGCTTCCCCGTCGCGACGCTAAAGCCCGGGGACGTGTTCTTCGCCAATGATCCGTATCTCGTCGGCGTCACCCATCTCAATGACTGCACCGCGGCGGCGCCGATCTTCATCGAGGGCAAGCCGGTCGCCTTCGCGCTCGCGGTGGCGCACCACTCCGACGTCGGCGGCCGCGTGCCGGGCAGCGAGTCCGGAGATTCCACCAGCATCTTCCAGGACGGCGTGCGGCTGCCGCCGATGCGGCTCGTCGACGGCGGCGTGCGCCGCGATGACGTCTGGGAGATGTTTCTGCTCAATTCGCGCACGCCGCATTTCAGCAATGGCGACTTGCTGGCGCAGCTCGCGGCGCTGGAGCGCGGGCGCATCCGCGTCGAGGAGATCTTCGCGCGCTACGGAACGCAGACCACGCAGGCCGCGATCGAGCGCGTGCTCGACGCCACCGAGCAGCGCATGCGCAAACGGCTTTCCGAGGTGCTGCGACCCGGCACCTATACGGCCGAAGACTGGTTCGACGACGACGGGCTCTCCGATACGCCGTTCAAGCTCGCGGCGTCGGTGACCATCGATGATAACGGCGTGCTGTTCGATCTCTCGGGATGTCCGCCACAGATCGGTTCCGGCAAGAACGTGCCGTTCACCCACACCATGGCGACGGTCATCTACTGCCTCAAGGCCGTGGTCGATCCGACCATCGCCAACAATGATGGCGTCTATCGCGTCATCAAGCTCAATGCGCCGGAGGGCAGCGTGGTCAATCCGCGCCCGCCCGCCGCGGTCGGCTCGCGCAATCCGACCGCGGTGGTGCTCGCCGATGTGCTGCTCCGCGCGCTCGGCCAAGCGGCGCCGGTGCGCGCCATGGCGGCGAACGGCACGTTCCAGGGCACGATCCTCGCCGGCATGGACAAGGAGCGCGGTCGCTATTTCGTCAATTACGAAAACTTCGCCGGCGGGCAAGGCGCGCTGCCGACCCGCGACGGCGACGATGCCATGCACGTCACCATGACCAACACCTCGAACCTGCCGATCGAGGCGATGGAGATGGAGTTTCCGCTGCGCGTCGAGCGCTACGAGCTCGTCGCCGGTTCCGGCGGCGTCGGCCGCGAGCGCGGCGGGCTTGGCGTCTGCCGCGATTATCGCATCGTCGGCGACGGCATTGTGCTGGCGACGCGCTCATCGCGGCAGAAGTTTGCGGCGCAGGGGCTCGATGGCGGCGGCAAGGGTTCGCTCGGCGCTTTCATCCTCAATCCCGGTACGGCGGACGAAAAGAAGCTGCCGGGCACAGGCTCGGAGATCCCGCTGCGCAATGGCGCGCTGCTGCGCATCGTCACGCCGGGTGGTGGCGGCTATGGCGATGCGCAGGCGCGCGACGCAGCAGCGATTGCCGCCGATCGGCGCGCCGGGAAGGTGTCGGGATAATCCGGCAACGCCGCTCCTGCCCCTTGCGCTCCGCAGGTGGAAACCGGACCATGGTGCTCAAGCCGGTCTGAAAAGCCGGCATGGGAGGATCGCCATGAAGCTCGTCTCCGCGCTCGCCGCGCCCTTGTGGCTGCTGCTGACGCTGCCAGCGGCCGCCATTGACGCACCGAAATTCCAGGTGGACGCGTCGTGGCCGAAGCCGCTGCCCAACAATTGGATCATGGGGCAGGCCGCGGGCGTCGCGGTCGACGCGCAGGACCACGTCTGGGTGATCCAGCGACCGAACACGCTCACCGACGACGAGAAGGCAGCAACCTTCAACCCGCCGCGCACCAAATGCTGCAAGCCGGCGCCACCGGTGCTGGAATTCGACCAGGAGGGCAATTTGCTCAAGGCCTGGGGCGGACCTGGCGAAGGCTATGACTGGTTCGAGAATGAGCACGGCATCTTCATCGACTACAAAGGCTTCGTGTGGATGGGCGGCAACGGCAACACCGACGGCCAGGTGCTCAAGTTCACGCAGGACGGCAAATTCGTGCTGCAGATCGGCAAGCGCGGCCCGCTCACCGACAGTGGCGACATCACGCGCCTCGGCCGTCCCGCCGACGCCGAGGTCGATCCCGCAACCAACGAGGTTTATATCGCCGACGGCTACAAGAACCATCGGGTGATCGTGTTCGACGCCGACACCGGTGCGTTCAAGCGGCAATGGGGCGCCTACGGAAAACCGGCGACCGACGACAAGTTGCCGTCCTACGATCCCGCCGCCGCGCCGGCGCAGCAGTTCGGCAATCCGGTGCATTGCGTGAAGATCGCCAAGGACGGGCTCGTCTATGTGTGCGACCGCACGCAGGACCGCATTCAGGTATTCAAGAAGGACGGCACCTTCGTGAAGGAGTTCTTCATCGAGAAGAACACGCTGCAGCAGGGCTCGATGTGGAATCTGGATTTCTGGCCCGACGCCAAGCAGACCTTCCTGATCAATGTCGACGGCGCCAACAACGAGGCGCGCGTGCTCTTACGCGATACCGGTGAGGTGCTCAGCGCATTCGGCCGCAACGGCCGCAATGCCGGTGAATTCCACTGGGTGCACAACGTCGCCGTGGACAGCAAAGGCAATGTCTACACGACCGAGGTCGACACCGGGAAACGCGCGCAGAAGTTCAGATATGTAGGGCCGCCGATCGGGAAGTAATCGTGGCTGATCACATTCAGATCTATGTTTTCCGCGATCCACGGTTTGCGCCCGCGGGTGATACTGTCGTCAGCGCGGCTTCCATCGACGCAGTCGTGAGAACGTATGGCGGCGGTGGGCTCAATGACACAGCTGGCTTGTCCGCCGCATTCGGCGGCGCTGCCGTCTTTCGCGACGAACATAATGCTCACGTGTATCTGGGTGTTTGGGGCGCACGCAAAGCTGCAAAGTTTCGTACCGCGTTGAGGCGCCCCGGTGCAAAAATTGAACTGATTAGAACGGCACCTCCCGGAAGATTGGTGTGGTACGGCAGCAGCCGTAGGTCGCGAAAATGGCTTAGAACAATCAGGCCCCTCGTCTCTTAGCTGTAGACTCACCTGACGAGGCGCGCATCTTTCGGAATATCGTGCTGATCGGGGAACACATCGTCGGGAAGCTCGCTGGTCGCAATCCAGTCAATGCTTTGCGGGCGCGTGCCGTGGTCCTGCAGAAACTCCTTCACCGCTTCCCACGCTCGCTCAAACGGGACGTACAGTCCGATCGGATTCGGATCGCTGTGCTCGGTGCGCACGAACTCCTTTAGCCGTTCCAGGTCGCCCTTGGATGCGTAGTGCTCGGCGTAACCGCCTCCCGACATCGACCAAATCAACAGCACGCCATATTTCAAATTGCCCCACAGCATCAGCTCGACCGTGATCCGGTCTTCCTGTTTTGGATGCGCGGTTTCGATCAGGAAGCCCGCTGTGTCGTTTCCGGTTTCATTGAACCAGCGCCGTCTCGGCGCAAACCAGCTGCGTCCGGGGATGCCGCGAAAATAGGGCTCGATCTCCTGCAGCGATGGCCAACCATCGAAGTCGCGCGAGGCAAAATACGCATATTGACGCATGACCTACTCCGCCGGCTTGATGGTCCTGTCGCGGATGATGCGTCTTGCGCCGGTGGGATCGGTAAGTGTCAGCGTCGGGTTGCCCAGGTCATAGGCGAGATTGGGCAGCAGCCTCAGACAATTGTAACAAGGCGGCCGACTGGCATTGATCTCGAAAGCCATCCCCGACAGCGTTCCTCCGTTCGCCGCGGCAGTCCGCATCAGAACGGCCGCTTCGTCGTGAAACGTCACACGCGCGCGCCACGCTTCCATGTTTTGCCCCCGGTACTAACGCTATAGAACAAAACAGGAACACAAAATCGAGCAACTGACAAGAGCGTATTTTAAGTTTTACAACCAAGCTGCCGACGAGCCCGCCGAAACGGAAAGAGGCCGCCAGTCAGGCGGCCTCGCAGTTCAGCCGGCCGTCATTTCCAGCCGGCTTCCTTGTCGCAAGCTTCCCGCTCTTTCCGATGGGTCTTTTCCCATTGGGTGATGGATCGTGTCTCGTTGTCGTCCATCTTCTCATTCATGCAGATGCAATATTTGCGGGCGATTGCCGGTGTCGCGCCGGGCTCGCCCTTGCTGTCTTCGATGCACTGATTGATCCACTTCACATCGTCCGCATTCATCTTTTGCGCCGCTGCCGGAACGGCAGCAAAGCCCAGCACACATGCGGCCGTGACCAACAAGTATTTCATGATGGAAATCCTTCTGCTCTCGCTCCCGCCCCGAAAGGGAGACAGCGCAGCCACCAGTGGCGCATTTTCAAAGCAGCCCATCGCTGATTCAATAAGCGGAGCTGTTCATGACGTGCGCACGGATGCCTTCAAGGACGGCCTAACCGGATCGGGAAATGTGTCCGGTGGAAGCTCGCGACTGGCGATCCACTGGATGCTCTTTGGGAGCGCGCCGTCGGTCTCGAGAAATTCCTTGACCGCTTTCCACGCTGCTGGGAAAGGCACAAACAACCCGATGGGCAAAGGCGTGCCCTGCATCGTGTGCACCAGTTCTCGAAGCCGATTCAAATCGCCTCGTGAAGAATACGATTCGTTGCGCCCCCCGCCCTTCTTGGACCAGAACAACTGCACGCCGTGCTTTGGATGTCCCCATAATGCCAGCGAAATATTTATTCGGCCTTTGCCGAGTTCGAGATGTTCGGTGCCGTCAACGCCATCCGCGTTGAAACCCGCCGTATCGTTTCCGCCTTCGTAAAACCATTCCTGGCCGGGAGGAGCGAGAAAATAGTCTTCGATCTCGGTGGGTTCGGGCCAACCATCATAATTCTCGGAGGCAAAATAGGCGCGCTTCTTCATAGCCCCGCTCCCTGCCCCACCATCTCCCCCTGCGCCGTCTTCGCGCGGCCGGCCATCGCCTCGCGGATGGCGCGCTCGAGCGCTGCGATGTCGTAGGGCTTCTGCAACACGCTCATCCCGGAGCTCCGCGTCACGCTTGGCGATGTGCTACGGGATCAGGAAACGTGTTTGGCGGTAAATCGCGGTTGGCGATCCATTCGATGCTCTTGGGAAGCGCACCGTCATTTTCGAGGAACTCTTTCACCGCTTTCCACGCTACCTCGAACGGCACAAACAATCCGACCGGCAACGGGGTCCCATGTGTACTGAGAACCAGTTCGCGCAAACGGGAGAGATCCCCTTTCGACGAATACATTTCTTTATGACCGCCGCCCCATTTCGACCAAATCAGAAGCACGCCGTACTGCGGGTGACCCCACAAAGATAGATCGATGTCAATTCGGCCTGCATTCGGTTCAAGATCACCACTGCCGTCAACGCCCTCTGCACTGAAGCCGGCGGAGTCGTTGCGGGTCTCAAAGAACCAACGCTTTCCGGAGGGCGCAAGGAAATAGTGCTCGATGTCCGCCGGGCGCGGCCACCCTTCAATCTCACGTGACGCAAAGTAAGCATCTCTTCGCATGACTAGTTCACCACTCTCAGCGTCTTGTCTCGATAGAGACGCCGGGTACCCGTGGAATCTGTAAAGATGACCGTTGGATTGCCAAGTTCGTAGGCAAGATATGGAAGCATCCGCCTGCAGCTCCAGCAAATTGGTCTATCAACGTACACTTCCAGGGTCTTCCCGCCCAGCGTGCCTCCATTTTCTGCTGCGGCCCTGAGAAGAAGGGTTGCTTCAGCGTGGAATAGAGCATCGTTGGGCTTTTGCGTGATGTTGTCGGTGTTCATCACCTCCGGATATTTCCTGATCAAGATATCCAGATATTGCATGGCGGCGGATCGGTCGTCGTCGCCATAGGTACGATATCTTCGGTCCATCTCCGGGTAGGCGCGATAGGCCGGATCGGTGACGTAGCCGGAATTCACGCCGTAAACATCCCGGCCATTCATTCTTGTGACAGCGACAGTTGTCGGAGACGGCGGACCTTTCGTTCCAAAGATATCAAGTTCGCGGTTCTGTGCCCGAAAGACCCTGACGAGGAGCGCATAGAATTTGATCAAACTCACTATGTACGGAGTCGGAAATCGAGGCCCTTCAGGCGGCGTCTGCGCCGGCTGGTCATCCGACGGTTTTTCCAACTGACGAGGCGGCTCATCATTCGCCGCAACCTTCGTCCATCGCCCACCTCCGTCGTGATACTTCGGGATGCGCGGTTCATCACGCCAATGATCGTTGCCTGCTGCATCGTCCCGCTGCGTGATCAGCGGTCGTCGGTCGGTCGCTGTGCCGTCGAGAGTGGAGAAATTGGAAAAGCCCATGTGATCCTGCTTGAACAAAACAGGAGCACGTTACGCTCACCCGTCGAGAGCGTCACCCATCTGGGGTTGTTTAAATCGTGAATTACACGCTTTCCACATTCGGTTGTTGGTAACCGAGCGCCCTACCCCACCATCTCGCCCTGCGCCGTCTTCGCGCGGCCGGCCATCGCCTCGCGGATGGCGCGCTCGAGCGCCGCGATGTCGTAGGGTTTCTGCAGCACGATGACGCCGGCGCGCACCGCGTCCTGCGCGCTGGCGCTGTACCCGGTGGTGAGCAGGACGGCGATGCCGGGATATTGCGCGCGCACGGCGCGGGCGAGCTCGAGCCCGTTCATGCCGCCGGGCATCAGGATGTCGGAGAACACGAGATCAATGTCGGTGTTCTGCCGCAGGCGGTCGAGCGCGGTGCGCGCATTGTCGACGGTGAGCACGCGATAGCCGAGCTGCTTGAGATAGGCGCCGCCGACCTCGGCGACCTCGGGATTATCCTCGACCACCAGCACATTGCCGCCGCTACTCACCGTGGCGGTCGCCGGCGCGTCCACGGCGACCGGTTGCGGCGTTTCCTGACTGCGCGGCAGATAAAGCATGATCACGCTGCCGCGACCTTCCGCACTCGACACCGACGCGGTGCCGCCGGACTGCTTGGCGAAGCCGTAGACCTGGCTCAGGCCGAGGCCGGTGCCCTTGCCGATTTCCTTGGTGGTGAAGAACGGCTCGAACACCCGCGGCAGGATGTCGGCGGGAATCCCGCAGCCAGTGTCGGCGACGCGCAGCGCAACGAACTCGCCACGCAAGCCGTCGGCCACCGCCTCGCCCTTGAGCGTCACCGGCTTGATGCGCAGCGACAGCGTGCCGCCCGAGGGCATGGCGTCTTGCGCATTGACCGCGAGATTGAGCAGCGCGAGCTCGAGCTCGCCGGGATCGACCTTCACCGCGCAGGGCTCGGACGGCACCTCGACCTTGATGGCGATGTCGCCGCGCAGCGAGCGCATCAGCATTTCGCGGATCTCGGGCAACCGCCGCGTGAGGTCGATGACCTGCGGCGTCAGCATCTGCCGGCGCGAATAGCTGAGCAGCTGGCGGGTGAGGTTTTCCCCGCGCTGCGTCGCCGTGGCGATCATGTCGAGCAGGCGCTTGAATTTCTCGTCGGGGAGCTCGCGGCGCAGCCGCTGCACGGCGCCGCTGACGATCATCAGCAGATTGTTGAAGTCGTGTGCCACACCACCGGTGAGCTGGCCGATGGCCTCGAGCCGTTGCGACTGCCGCAGCGCGCTCTCCGCCGCCTCGCGGCGCTCGGCCTCATCGTGCAGCCGCTTGGTCCGATGCAAAGCGAGCCCGAGCACGGCGAACATCACCGCGGTCGCCGGCAGCCCGAAGATGAGATGGCTGCTCATGGTGCCGAGCCATTCGGCCCGGATCGAGGCGAGCTCGGTGCCGGCGAGCACATAGATCGGGAAGCCGGTGAGCTTGCGCGCGCCGATGCGCCGATCGATGCCGTCAACCTGAGAATCCACCGTGAAGATCCAGCGGCGGTCGCCGGCCATGACGCCCTTGCGGAAGGCGCTGTTGTCGTCGAGCTTGGCGGCGCGATCCGCCGGGATCGGATAACGGGTGAGGAACCGGCCGTCCGCGGCCAACATGGCAAAATAGGCGCCCTTGTCCGAGGAGATGCGCTTATAGAAATCCTCGAAATAGGTCGAGCGCACCGGCACCACGATCACGCCGTTGAACGCCCCATCGGCGGTGGAGCGGCGGCTGGACAAGGTGAAGAAGTCGACCGCGATCACGCCCATGCGCGGCGGCACGATCGGGCCGACCAGCGTGCCGGTGGCGCCGTTGCGATGCGCCTGAAAGAACTCACGGTCGGAAAAGTCGAGCTCGTGGCGGCTCGAGGCCGTCGCCGAGGTCGCGAGCAGGTGACCGTTGCGATCGATGACGGTGATCGCCGCGATCTGCGGCAGCGATTGCGCGATGCGCAGCAGACGCGCATGGATCTCCGCTTCATTGGCGCGGACCGCGTCGTCCGGCATGTCGCGGAGGATTTCGTCGACCTCGGCGGTCGCCCGCTCGACGGTCTGAAACACCTTGAGCGCGTGCTCATGCAAAATATCGAGCGAGCGCTCGATGCGCTCGTCGGCAGCGAGATGCACCGTGCGGTAATTCACCCAGGAGGCAAAGATGAACAGAATTGCCGGCAGCACCAATGATGCGACCATCATCAGCTGCAACAGCCCGATCGCAGCGCCGCGCGCGGTTCGCGTTTCAGTAGCGATAGTGATCACCCCGAATTACAGACCTGCATCCTTCCACAATTCGACCGCCGCGACGAGACAATTGATCTCGCCGCTGGTCCGAATTTGGCCAAAATTACATCAAAGCCAGTGATAAACGCTGCGCTGCGGAATCAACTGGAACAGGCGGCGATTCATCCGCTCACAGCGGTCGGCGCCAAGGCGTCGATGTCGGTGACGACGTCGATGATCACGGGTCGATTGGCGGCCAGCGCCTGCGCCAGCGCCGGCGCAAGGCCGTTGGGGTCTTCGACGCGGATGCCGAGTGCGCCCATGTCCTCGGCGAGCCGCGCGAAATTCATCTTGGTGTAGGTCCACAATTCGCGGCCCTTGTCGGTCTGCGTGCCGCCATAGGCGCGGTCGAAGCCGCGCTTCGATTGGTTGCCGCCGCCATTGTTGTTGACCACCGTGACGCTGTTGAGCTTCCAGCGCACCGCGGTCTCCACTTCGCCAATGTGGTACCAGAATCCGGCGTCGCCCGTGAACGTGACCACCGGACGATTTGGGCACGCCGCCTTGGCGCCGAGGCCGGCGGGAAACGCCCAGCCGAGATGTCCGGCGCTGCGCATGTAGCTTTGCGTCGGCGCGCGAAGATCGTACATGCCGCCCATCCACATGCCGGCATGGCCGGTGTCGACGACGACGATGGCGTCGTCGGGCACATGCTGCGAGAGCTCGTGGCAGATGCGCGCAGGATTGATCGGCGCCGCCGATGACTCGAGCATCGGCTTATATTTGGCGTACCACTCGCCGCGGATCGCCGCGGCCTGTGCGACCCACGGCTTGCGCCGCGCAGCGCTGGCTTTGTCGGCCTGCTTGAGCATCGCCGCGAGCGTGACCTTGGCGTCGCCGTTGACCGCGGCCTGCAGCGGATAGTTGCGGCCAAGCGCCTCGGCATCGATGTCGATCTGCACCGCGGGAATACCGATCTTGGGCACCGCCCAGAAATGCGTGGTCATGCCGCCGGTCTCGGTGCCAATGAAGCAGACGAGATCGGCCTGCGCGACGATACGGTTCGCGCTCTCGCGCGAATAGGAGCCGACGACGCCGACGGAGAGTGGATGCGTGCCGGGGATCGAGTCCTTGCCGTTGAGCGAAGTGGCAACCGGGATCTGCAGCGCCTCGGCGAGCGCGACGAGCTCAGGCCCGGCGCCGGATGCGCGCACGCCGCCGCCGGCGACGATTACCGGACGCTCGGCCTTCTGCAGGATATCGAGGGCGGCGGTGACATGCGCCGCTTCCGGCTGCGGACGGAACGGTGGCACGCGCTTGAACAGATCCTCGACCACACCCTCCATCTCGGCCTCGTCGAGATCGAGCTGACCTTCATTGCCGCGGAATTGCAGATGCACGGGTCCCGGCGTGCCGGAGGTGGCAACGCGGAAGGCCTGGCGCACCATGTCGGGAATGCGCGCGACGTCGTCGATGGTGGCATTGAACTTGGTCACCGGCTCGAAGGCCGGCACGTCATCGATCTCCTGATAGACCTTGCGGAACTTGGTCTTCGGATCCCGTCCGCCGGTAAAGGCGATCACCGGCGAATGCGCGAGCCAGGCATCGCGCAGCCCCGCGGCAAGATTGAGCGCGCCGATCACTTGCGCCATGCAGATGCCGGGCTTGCCGGAGGCCCGTGCATAGCCGTCGGCCATATAGGCGGCGGATTTTTCGCCATGTGTGTGCACGCGGGCGATCGAGGTGCGCCGCTCCATCTCGACAAAGGTCCGCCGCAACACTGCGGGCACCATGAACACATGGGTGACGCCGTAGCCGGCAAGCATGTCGGCGAGCACTTCGGCGCCGAGACGTTTCTGGTTGTGACCGATTTGCATGGATGTGCTCTCTCGTATCTCTCGCCCTCATCCTGAGGAGCGCCCGCAGGGCGCGTCTCGAAGGGTGAGGGGCAATGACTTCGGGATTCTCGGGCCTTCATCCTTCGAGACGCCGCGCTCGCGCGCGGCTCCTCAGGATGAGGAGATGGACTTATTTAATCGCCAGCGGATTGGTCGGCGAGCCGACCGCACCGGTGATCGGGATCGCCGGCGCCACGAACATAAACTCGTAGATCCCATCCTTGGCGCAATCGTCGGCGAGCTCTTTCACATTGAAGATCTCGCCCATGGTCATGCCCATGATCGGAATGGTGATCCAATGCCAGGGCTGGTTGATGCCGGGCTCCGTCTCGTTGGGCCGCACCTCGCAGCCCCAGGTGTCGCTGGCCAGCGCCGCGAGCTGCGTGTCGCGGACGAAATCGAGCGTCTCGAAGCCGAAGCCCGGCGCGTCGCCGCCGGGATAGCCGTCCCAGCTCCCCGCCTTCTGGCAGCGCTCCATCATGCCGGTGCGCACGACGATGTAGTCCCCGCGCTTGAACGCGACCTTCTGCTTCTTCGCCGTAGCATAGAGATCGTCATTCGTGATGGCATAGCCGTCATCGAGCGACTCGACGCCCTTGTAGCGCGCGACGTCGAGCAACACGCCGCGGCCGACCATCTTGTCCTTGGTCTTCTCGATGCCGCATTTCTGCGCGCCGGCGGTGGTCACCTCGCGGCAGTCGTAGCCGTTCCACATGTGGTCTTCATAAAACACGTGGCCGAGGCCATCCCACTGCGTGCCGCATTGCAGCGGCATCACCACCATGTCGTCGGCGGCGCGGATGCCGCGCTTATCGAGCACGCCGGAATAGGCGTCGGTGCCGGTGCGCAGCATGGTGTGGATCGGATTGGTGCGGCCGAGCGAAGGATATTTGCTCTTGGCGCCCTGCGGGCCGGTATGGTCGAAATTCAAGGCCAGCGAGATCACCTTGCCTTTCTTGACGAGCTGCGCCGCGGCGATGATGTCCTCCGGCTGCGTATAGTTCAGCGTGCCGATCTCGTCATCCGCGCCCCATTTGCCCCAGTTCTTGTATTTCTCCGCGGCCTTGCGGAGATCGTCGCGGTTGAGCTTGCGAGCCGGCATCTTCAGACCCCTTTGAACGCCGCGCTGTCCCGGCATGCGGACAGGCGCCGGCAAAAAAGAAACTCAATCATTGGCAGTGCCGGGAAAGCAAGGGGCAGCGGCCTCCGCAGATGTTCTAAGACGCGAAGCCCTCGAGCACGATCTTTCCCCTGGACCGTCCGCTCTCGATCAGCGCATGCGCGCGCTTGAGATTCGCGGCATTGATGGTACCGAAGTTGTCGGCGAGCGTGCTCTTCAACGTTCCGGCATCCACCAGTCTCGCGACCTCGTTCAACAAGGCACCTTGCTGCACGATGTCGGGCGTCGCGAAGACCGAGCGCGTGAACATGGATTCCCAGTGAATCGACACGCTCTTGCCTTTGAAGATGCCGATGTTGAACGGCTGCGGATCGTCGATCAGGCCGAACCGGCCCTGTGGCGCGATCAGATCGGCGATGTCGGCGACATGCTGATCGGTGTTGGTCGTTGCAAACACGAAGCCAGGAGCGCCGAGCCTCAGCGTCTTCACCTGCGGTGCCAGCGGCTTGGAATGATCGAGAATATGATGCGCGCCGAGCTTCTGAACCCAGTCCCGGGTCTCCGGCCGCGACGCCGTCGCGATGACCGTCAGCGAGGTGAGTGTCCGCGCCAGCTGAACGGCGATCGATCCGACCCCGCCCGCGCCGCCGACAATGACGACGGCGGACGCGGCGCCGGGCACGGCTTTGCGGATGTCGAGACGATCGAACAGCATCTCCCAGGCGGTTATGGCGGTGAGCGGCAGGGCCGCCGCCTCGGCAAAGCTCACGCTGCCCGGCTTGCGGCCGACGATGCGCTCATCGACGAGATGCAAGGCGCTGTTGGTCCCGGGCCGGTTGAGCGCACCGGCGTAAAACACCGCGTCGCCTGCGTTGAACAGCGTCGCGTCCGGGCCGGCGGCTTTGACGATGCCCGCCGCGTCCCATCCCAGCACTTTCCAGGCTGGAGCCTCGGCTCCGGCCCGCTTGCGGACCTTGGTATCGATGGGATTGACCGAGACACTGCGGACCTCGACCAGGAGGTCGTGCCCCTTGGGCTCCGGCACCGGAAGCTCGATGTCGGTCAGCGCATCCTCGCTCTCGATCGGAAGCGACTTCCGGTAGCCGACGCCGCGCATCATCCCAGCTCCCCCTGATCGGGCGGACTACATCACCCGCGGCGTGGGGAAGGCAATATGTGTCTCAGCCGCACGCGCATGCGAGCGCCGCAAGGCTCAGGCGGCGCGGATGCGGGGGCGCAGCTTCTTCAACATCGCCGGGACTTCGGACACCGGCTTCGGCTTGCTGAACAGATAGCCCTGCGCCTGAGTGCAACCCTCGGCGCGCAGCAGCTCGAGCTGCTCCTTGGTCTCCACGCCTTCGGCGGTCGTGATCATGCCGAGGCTCTGCCCGAGCTTGGTGATGGCGCGGATGATGGCGATGCCCTCGTTGTTCTCCTTGCCGAGCTCACGGATGAAGGAGCGATCGATCTTGATCTTGTCGAAGGGGAAGCTGCGCAGGTAGCGCAACGACGAGTAACCGGTGCCGAAATCGTCCATGGAGGTGCGCACGCCGAGCTCGCGCACCTGATGCAGGATGTCGAGCACCGCCTGGTCGTCCTGCAGCAGCACGCTTTCGGTGATCTCGAGCTCGAGGCGCGACGGCGCCAAGCCGGATTGTCCAACCGCCGCGACGACGGAGAGCGCAAGCGTTGCGCTGCGGAACTGCACCGGCGACAGGTTCACCGCGACGCCAATATTGCCGGGCCACTGCGCGGCATCTTTGCAGGCCTGGCGCAGCACCCAATCGCCGAGCGGCACGATGAGCCCGATCTCTTCGGCGACGGAGATGAAGGAATCCGGCGGCACCAGACCGCGTTCCGGATGATTCCAGCGGATCAGCGCCTCGAAGCTGGCGACGTCGCCGCTCGCGATATCGACCAGCGGCTGGTAGTAGAGCTCGAACTGGCCCTCGGCGAGCGCCTTGCGCAGATCGAGCTCGAGGCCGCGGCGCGCCTGCAGCTGCGCGTCCATCTCCGGCTGGAAGAAATGATAGGTGCCGCGGCCGTCGCTCTTGGCGCGATAGAGCGCCATGTCGGCGTTGCGCAGCAGCTGGTCGGGCTCACTGCCGTCGGTTGGCGCCATGGCGATGCCGACGCTGGCGCCGATCACCACCTGATGGCCGCGCACCTCGAACGGCGCCGAAAGCGTCTCGATGATGCGGGCGGCTAGCTCGGTCGCTTCGCTCGGCGCAGCGCCCATCTGGACGATAGCGAATTCGTCGCCGCCGAGCCGGGCCACCATGTCGCTGCCGCGCACCGCGGTCTGCAGCCGCTTGGTGACCGCGCAGAGCAGCGCGTCGCCGATCGGATGGCCGAGCGTATCGTTGACGCTCTTGAAGCGGTCGAGATCGATGAACTGCACGGCGAAGGTCTCGTCGCGGGACAGTGCCTCTTCCATACGCTCGCGAAACAGCACGCGATTGGGCAGGTTGGTGAGCGCGTCGTGGCGCGCCATGTGGATGATCTTGGCCTCGGCAGTCCGGCGCTCGGTGACGTCCTCGTAGGTCGCGACCCAGCCGCTGCCGCCGCTCGGAGTGTGCACGCAGGCGATGACGCGACCGTCCTTGAGATCAAGGAAGCGTGTGCCAGTCGGGTTCTCGCGCATGAATGCCGTGCGCTCGGCAAGATAATCATCCACGTCCTTGCCGGGCGGATGATTTTTCGCGACGCTCAGCTCGAGAATTTCGCGGAAGGTGACGCCGGGCACGATCTTGTCGCGCGGCAGGCCGAAGATTTCGAAGAAGCGCCGGTTGACCACCTCGAGCCGCTGCTGTGCGTCGAACAGGCACAAGCCCTGCGACATGTTGTCGAGCGCGGCGTCGAGGCGGCGATTGGTCTGGCGCAGGACCGCTTCCTGTTCCTTGGACGCGCTGATGTCGCTGCAGACGACGATGAAACCCTGATCGCGGGTGGCGCTTTGGCTGATGCGCAGCCAGCGGCCATCAGGCAAAGCGACTTCGCCAGTCACCTGCTCCTCGCCAGCCTGGCGCATGAGCACGCGGCCGGCGCCAACCGAGCTCGATAGTGCCGGCTGCAGCGTCGCGAGCGACGTCCCCGGCGTGAGCAGATCGGCGGAGACGCCGAGGAAATCCGCGGCGCGGGCGTTGGCGAGCGCGACGCAATCGTCGGCGTCGACGAGCACCACGCCTTCCTGCGAGTTCTGCAGCGCGTCGGCGAGCCGCGACTGCGCCGAGCGGCGCTGCGCCACCTCGCGCTCCATCATCGCCTTGATGTTGTCGCGCATCACGCCCATCGACGCGAGCAGCGCGCCGAGCTCATCGGCGCTGCCTTTGGGAATGGCAATGTCGAGACGGCCCGTGGCGATGCGTTCGGCGACATCGGAGGCGACCGCCACCGGGCCGACGATGCGCCGCGCCAGCGTCCACGCGACCAGCGCAGACAATAAGAGCGCCAGCACCGTTCCAATGATATTGAGCTTGAGATCGCGTGCGACGGTTGCGCGCGCCTGCTGGCGATAGATGAAACCGTCGCCGGCGGTATAATTGACCAGCAGGTCGATCTGCTCGTCGACCTTGTGGGCATATTGGTCGAAAGTTTTCCAGTCGACGTCGAGCGCATCTCCGTCGATCATGCGTTCGCGCAGCTCGGTCCAGGCGGTAACCTCGCGCAGCACGTCGCGCGCGGCCGCCTGGGCCCGCGTCGACTGGGCGCGCTGCAGGGCGACACCAAGATCGGCTGCCAAAGTCCGGGTGAGCGTGTTGATCTCACCGTCGAGCTTGGCGCGCGTCGCCGCGTCGGTCGACGTCCAGCGCCGCGCGAACGCGGCCTGCATGGCCGCGAAATCCGCGGCCGCGGCGCGCGCATAGTTGATCGACATCAGCGATTCATCGAACGTCTTGTCGACGAGAATGCCGGCGCCGCGGATGCCGAGCGACGCATAGCCGCCGAGCGTCGCGGTGAGCGCCGCCATCACCATGAAGGCGATGAGAATGCGGCCACGAATGGTCATGCCGAGCGCCGCGGCCCATGTGGCCCCCTGGCGCCAGCGCGACAGTGCATCAATCACTCGTGACGTCGTATTTGTCCGCCGCATGCCGTAACCGGCTTGTAAATCCCCGCCTCTACCTAAGGTCGTCGGGTTAAGTTCGTTTGAGCGGTGGTTCCGATCTTCGAGAGTTCGTTAACGCCGCCTTAACCGCGCCGCCGCAGGCTGCGGACACCGGGCGAAACAGTGGGAATCGGCGGTGCATTGATGCCTATTTGCAATCTGAGCACGTGGACGCGGACCTCGATCAGCATCCTGACAGCGCTCGCCTTCCTGTTCGGCGGCCTGAGCGGCCTCGCGGCTTTGCCGCTGATCACGATTTCGCAGAAGGGCCGCGAATTCAAACCGCCGGAAGTGTCGATCAAGCGCGGCGAGGCGCTCGACATCGTCAACGACGATGCCGACCTGCTGCACCATGCCTATGTGGATTCCGATACCTTCCGCTTCGATTCAGGCGATCAGAAGCCAGGCACCAAGACCAGCATCACATTTCCGGTGACCGGCACGTTCGAAGTGCTGTGCGCCATTCATCCGAAGATGAAGCTCCTCGTGCACGTGCAGTGATCTACAGCACCGAGGTGCCATAGATCGCGGCATGCGCCACGTAATAGAGCGACAGAAACGCCGCAAGCGCTGACGCGTAGCCGACCGGCGCCAACCACGGGTGGCGCACGAGCTTGTGCTCGCTGCCGCGATCGGCGATCAGCGCCAGCAGCACCGCGACGATGAGCGTGTGGCCGATCATGTCGATCTTGCCGAACTCGGCGACAGCGCTGACAAACATGCCGGTGAGCATCACCGCGGCGACGCGGCGCACCAGCGGCGTCCAGATGAGCGCGAAAGCGAGCGCGAATTCGACGGCGCCGGCCGCGCGCATGTAGAACTCCGGATCGAGCCCGAGCGTCAGGCGCGGATGCGTCAGCAGCAGCGGGAACGACCATTCCGGATAGGCCCACTTCTCGATCGAAGCCCACATCAGCGTGATGCCCGCGGTCCAGCGCAGCACGTCGACCGGCCGCATGCCGAACAGCTCGTCCTTGCCCAGACCGACAAGCACGAGATAACCGGCGACCCCGAGGAAGATCGGGTAATCGGCAAGATGAAAGGCGCCGTATTGCCACGTGGCGATCGCGAACAGGGTGGCGATGCCGAGACCGCCGAGCGGCATGGTCCGCCGCGACAGCATGCTGGCGGCGATGCCGAGATGGATGGCGCCTACGATCGGCGCGCTGGTCTTGAGCTCGGGGGTGAGCAGAACGCCGCCGACCGCCCAGATCGAAATGAAGAAGAAGCCGCAAGCGGCGCGCAGGACCAGCTCGGAGTTCTCGTAAAGGAGCCGCGTCGCGCGGTCGATGGCGCGCAGCATAGCGGCGCCGATCGTCGTCCCTTCGAAGAGAGCGCCGGCCATCAGGCCGAGGATGGAAAGCCCGACGAGGAATTCGAAATCCGGGCAGAGCACGTTCTCGAGCCCGCGCGGTTGCCCGGCCTGGTCATAAGCGCAGAACCATTTGACGTGGGCGCTGGCGGTGCCAGCGGCGATGATGTTAACCAAAACGGCGAGCGGCCATATCGCCACACGCGGCAGCCAACCGGGCAGCCGTCTCATTTCAACGCCTCCAACACAACAACAACGCACAATTGCATACGTGGTAGTTGTATCGCGGAAGCGATACATCCTGCCAGTGTCTTAATGTCGCCCAGGACGTATTAGCATATTTCTTAGTGTTTTGATAACCTTACCGGCCTGACTTTAAGTCTTGGTTAACCTTTGGCGGCAGGCGGATGACGGCAAATCCCCTTCAATTGCCGGATCAAAGCGGCTCTTAAGGATTGTGGCCTATGACAACCGGCAGTTCGGGGGCCCTAATGCCCCCACCGGAGCCGCCCATGCTCGCCGCCGTCGACGCCATCGGTCTTCTGCTCGGCGCTGCTCTCGCAGCCCTCGCCGAACGCTTCCCGGCCCGCACTGAAGTGATCGAGACTTGCGCTGGCTTCCTGGTGATCGGTGCGCTCGCCCTCGCCGGCGCGGCGCTGCCGGCAATGCTCTAAGCCCGGTTCAGCGCGGCAAAGCCGAGATCGAGACCGCTTCCGGCGCGCCGTCGAGCGTGCGCAGGAATGCGAGCAGATCGGCCTTCTCCTGCTTGGTCAGATGCAGCGGCTTGATGCGTTCGGAGCGGCTTGGGCGATCGATGCCGCCACGATCATAGAGCGCGATCACCTCGTCGAGCGTCGGCACCGAGCCATCATGCATATACGGCGCGCGCCGCGCCACGTCGCGCAGCGTCGGCGTCTTGAAGGCGTAGCGCAGCTTTACCGAGCTCGGAAACAATTTGCCGCGGCCGATATCGTCGCCTTTGGCGACACCGATGTCGTGGAACGAAGCGTCGGTGAAAGCCCAGCCGCTGTGGCAACTGTCACAATGCGCCTTGCCGTTGAATAGATCGAAGCCGCGTTTGGCCGGCTCACTGATCGCGCTCTCATCGCCTTTGACCCAACGATCGAACGGCGCCTCGCCGGAGACGATGGTGCGCTCGTAAGTGGCGAGCGCCAGCTCGATCTTGCGTCGCGTGATCTCGCGCGATCCGAATGCCGCGTTGAATGCGTCACCATAACCGTGGATCGCCGTGAGACGACTGATCAGAACCTTCTCCGGGAGATTCATGTTGTTGGCGGCAGCGATCGGCCCGAAAGCAACGGCTTCGAGATCGCGGAAATGTCCGTCCCAGCCGAGCTTCGGCGTCAGCGCCACATTGAGCAGCGTCGGCGAGCGGACCGCCAAGACTTCCTGCTTTTCGCCGACCGCACGCGGCAAGCCGTCGCCCCATGACAGCGCCGGATTGTGACAAGTCGCGCAGGAGCGCACCTGCGAACCCGACAGGGTCGGATCGAAGAACAGCAGTTGGCCGAGCCTGGCTTTGGCTTCGGAGTAGGGATTGAAATCAGGGTAGCTAATTTCCGCGGTGCGTCTGTACTTTTCCAGTACGGCGATCCGATCGGTCCGTGCATCGCCGGACACCGAGATTCCCGCCCAGAGCAGCAGAACGGCGACAACCACAAAGCCGCATGCCGCCACGGCGATAGCGGACCGAAGCGGGTTTCGCATAAGGCGACCGTCGTCGATCAGGGTTGACGATGTGTTAACGGCGCGTTCTGGCCCGCGCGGCAAATCGCCCGATCCGAAAGTACTAGGTGTTTTCTTATTGGCGCATGATCTTGGCCGAAAACCGGTATCCACTTTTCGGGATCATGCGCTGCCGCCGCGATTCCAGCCGCGCGCGCGATCACCGTAGATCTCGTAGCCGGTCTGCGTCACGGCGACGGTGTCCTCAAGCTTGATGAAGCCGCGCTGCGGATGCTGCAGCGTGGTCTCGACGGAAACGACGAGGCCCGGCTCGAGCGGGCGGCTCGCATCATCGGCCGGATAGGGCACCGGGCCCGTCGCGGTGAGGCGCGGCGCCTCATGGCTGACGAGCCCCATGCCGTGCGCGAGGAAGTGCATGTGGTTGTGCTGCTTCGAGCGCTTGAGCGCTTGGTCGCCCGCCGCATAGATCTCCGCGCCCATCACACCGGGCCGGATCGCCTTGAATGCCGCCTGCTGGATGGTCTCGACCTCGCCAAGCAGATCCTCGAGCTCGGCATCGGGCTCGCCGTGGATGGCCATGCGCGTCACGTCACCGATATAGCCGTGATAGTTGCCACCGGAATCGAGCGAGAGGATCTCGCCCTTGCCCCAGGGCTGATCCGACGGTGCGCGGTTCAAGCTGGTGCCGGCCGTGAGCAGGCAATATTCGAACATCATGCCACGATTGGTTTCCTCACGGCGTAACGCGTCGGAGAGCTCTTGCTTCGTCGTGCCCGGACCATGGCCGCTGATCACCGCGAGCATCGCATCGATCACCAGGTCGGACGCGACCTTGAGCATCTCCAGCTCGCGCGGCGATTTCACCGCCCGCTGACGCTCGAGCACATAAAGTGCGTCGACGAGCTCGGCTTCGGGCAGGGCCTTGCGCAACACGTCGGCGGCATCCATCGGCAGGAAACCGAACTCGACGGCAACGCGCCTGGTCTTGATGCCGGCGCGGTGCACATAATCGAGCGTTTTCTGCATGGCATCGACGGTGCCGGCGGTAACCGTCTGCGTCTCCGGCGTCCAGAACGGCTTCACCTGGCGCTGATAATTCTCCAGGCGATGGCCGATATAGGCCGATTTCTCCGGCGCGCCCTTGGCATAGACGAACACCGGCAAATAACGAGTGACGCCGGTCGCATCCATCACCTCGAAAAACAGCGAGCGGTGACCGCCGAGCAGATACGAGACATTGTGCTTGGAGGTGGCGAGGATGACGTCGATGCCAGCCTCGTCCATGAGGCGATCGAGGCGTTCGCTGTCGAAAGGAATGGTGTCGGAGCGCTTGGCAGGGGTCAGCATGATGAAGCTCCCGAGGGCGTCTTGCTACAGTCAGTATAACGTAATTCGGCATAGAAAGGCTGCACGGCTGCCGCGCCGATTGCGCAAGCCCGGCCAAGCGGGCATGCTTTTGGGTGCTTTTCAAAACAAGAAAATCGAGGAGGAAACGCATGCGTTGGATCGGCCGTTTCATCTGCGGCATCGCGTTGCTTGCGGCGGGAGCCGCGTTCGCGCAGGGGCCCGGCGGGTATCCCAATCACCCGGTGAAAGTCATTGTACCGTTCGCGGCCGGCGGCCCCACCGACGTGATGGCGCGGCTGGTCGCGCTGAAGCTGTCGGAAAGCCTCGGTCAGCAGTTCTTTGTCGAGAACCACGCTGGCGCAGGCGGCAATATCGGCATGCTGATGGCCGCCAAGGCCGCGCCCGACGGTTATACGATCGTCATTGTATCGTCGAGCTACGTGGTCAACCCGAGCCTCTATGCCAAGAAGCCCTACGACCCGTACAAGGACTTCACGCCGGTGACGCTCGCGGCGGCTTCGCCGAACATCCTGGTGGTGCATCCCTCGATCGAAGCGAAGACCGTCAAGGAGCTGATCGATCTGATCAAGGCTAATCCCGGCAAGTACAGCATCGCCAATCCGGGTATCGGGACCACGCCGCATCTCGCCAGCGAGCTGTTCAAGCTGACTTTCAAGCTCGACGTCACCTCTGTGCCGTTCAACGGCGCCGCACCCGCGATCCAGTCGGCGATCGCGGGGCATACGCCGATCGCCTTCAGCGCGCTGCCGCCCACGGCCCCGCAGGTCGCGGACGGGAAGTTGCGCGGTTTGGCGGTGACCAGCGCCAAACGCTCCGGCGCATTGCCGCAAGTACCGACCATCGTGGAGGCCGGCTTGAAGGAGCAGGAATCGGAGACGATGCAGGGCGTGTTGCTGCCTGGCGGCGCGTCGCCCGAGCTGGTCAAGTTTCTCAATGCGGCGATCGTCAAAGTGATGCAGCTTCCCGACGTGAAGCAGAAATGCGCGCAGCTCGGCTTCGATCCAGTCGGCAACACGCCGGACGAGTTCAAGGCCTACATCAAGAAGGAAGTGGACAAGTGGAGCGGCGTCATTCGCGACGCCAAGATCCCGCAGATCCAATAGCTCCAGCACCAGCGCAATGCGCATCGTCGACATCCGCGAGACCGCGATCCCGCTCAAGTCACAGCTGCGTAATTCGAGCTTCGATTTCTCGGAAATGACGACGTCGGTGGTCGCGGTGATCACCGACGTGGTGCGGGGCGGCAAGGCCATTTGCGGCTTCGCGTTCAACTCCACCGGCCGCTATGCCTGTGGTGCGCAGATGCGCGCGCGCTTCATCCCGCGCATCCTCGCCGCCGATCCGCAAAGCCTGCTCGACGCTGCGGGCGACAATCTCGATCCGGCAAAAATCCTCGCCGTGATGATGCGGCGCGAGAAGGCCGGCGGGCACAGCGAGCGCTCGGTCGGCATCGGCGCCATCGAGGTGGCGATCTGGGACGCTGTCGCCAAGATCGCGGACAAGCCGTTGCACGTCGTGCTCGCCGAGCGCTTCAACGGCGGCAAGATTGCTGAGAAAGTGTTCTGCTATGTCGGCGGCGGCTGGTACTTCCCGGGGCAGGCCATCGCCGACCTGCAAGATGAGATGCGCCGGCATCTCGCCTCCGGTTACACACAGGTGAAGATGAAGGTCGGCGGGCTGCCGCTCGACGAGGACGTGCGTCGCCTCGAAGCCGTGCTCGCGGTGATGGGCTCAGGCGAGCGGCTCGCGGTCGACGCCAATTGCAAGTTCGATCGCACCGAGGCGCTGGCTTATGCCAAGGCGCTGGCGCCGTTCAAGCTGCGCTGGTTCGAAGAGCCTTGCGATCCGCTCGATTACGCGCTTCTCGCTGAGATTGCCGGCGTCTACGCGCCGCCGCTCGCCACCGGCGAGAACCTGTTCTCCACGCAGGACGTCGAGAACCTCGTTCGCTTCGGTGGCCTGCGGCCGCACGACATCATCCAGATCGACCCGCCGCAGGCGTACGGCATCACACAATATGCGCGCACGCTGGACATGCTGGCGCGCCGCCAATGGCCGCGGCGCTCACTGTTTCCGCATGGCGGCAACCAGATGTCGCTCGCCATCGCCGCGGGCTTCGGGCTCGGCGGCGCGGAATCCTATCCCGGCGTGTTCGGCGATTTCGGCGGCTTCGCCGACGACGCGAAGATCGAGGACGGGTTCATCACCCTTTCGGATCGCCCTGGCATCGGCTTCGAGGGGCAGGCCGCGCTCTATAAGATCATGCGCGAGCTGGTAGCTTGATCAGCCACATTCGGGCAGCAGCGTGGATTTCGAAAACTACTAGTCCCTGATCCAGTTATCGACTTCTGTTACCGCAGCTTGGCCAGAAAGCTCGACCTCGATTCTCAATGCGTCGCCCGACCAGGTAATCTTCGGCGACTTAAGCGCGACTTGCTGCAGGCGCCACGCATCGATCTGCCGCCGCATTGGATCGATCAATTTCGATTTGATCCAGGAATTAGCAATCCCGATGACGCTTCCAACCTTCGTGGTGACCTCGCGCTCGCTACGGTCTCGTACAAGGCGATCTGGAACGCGAAAACCGACCCGCCAATACAAATTGTGGCTTTGCAGCGTAGCGCCCTTGTTTTCTAGAACAATCTGCTGGTTCTTCACACTGATTTCAATTGGCACAACAAAAGTGGCATCCCCTGCCGCACCATCATCATGCACCTGGAGCACGGCCTCCAACTTCAACCTGTTGTCTGGGCTCGCAAAGTCGAATTGCGGACGAATTTCTGTCACGACGAATTTATCTGGGCTCCCAACGGCCTTGGCAATCCGGCGGTTGAGCTCGGGCATCATCGCGGCAAGCACATCGGACGCATGGCGCAACTCGGCTACGAGCTTGGCCGAGCCGGCCACATTGTTATTACGATTGTTACGGTCTCGAGAGAGCGTAACGTCGGAACTGAAAAAGAAGTTGAGCGGCTTTTTCTCGAGAATAGCCTCGGCGGTGAACTGGCCTCTAACCGGAGCGGTCGTTACTAAAATCAAAGTTGCAAGGCCGAGTACGAATGTCCTTACCATAAACGCCCCCCGTATTGGTCGTCATAGAATAAACGGGCGGCGCCAGCTATGCAACCATAGACTGTATTGCAAACGAAGCCCTGATCAAGAGCGGGGCCTGCGCTCGTCGACATCCCGAGCCAATTCCAGCAGTTGCGCAGCGACTTCGATTGGATACGCCATTGGCTCGAGCCGCCGCAGCGGCTCGGGCAATGATGCAAGCTCCTTCGCCGCATACGCGCGCAGGGCGTCGAGCGTCGGCGCCGGAGCAAGGCGCTTGCCGCCGCGCATCACCGGCTCGAGCAAGGATGTGCCGTCCTGCCTGTCGTCCTCGACCGAGAGCACGTCGCCGGCCATGCGGCCGTCGGCATAACGCCGCCACACCTGCTTGCGCCCGGGCCAGGTCTCCTTGCCGGGCGAGCGCTTGCGCCGCGCGCTGCCGGCATATTCCTGCAGCTTGTAGGTGCCATCGAGCGCCGGCGCGTCGATCGAGGTGGTCAGGCTGGTGCCGATGCCGTAGCCGTCGATCGGTGCACCGCGCTTGATGAAGTCGGCGAGGACGTCCTCGTCGATGCCGCCGGAGACGAAGATCGCCGCATCCTGCAGCCCACCGGCATCGAGAATGCTGCGCACGCTGCGCGCACAGGCGACGAGATCGCCGCTGTCGATGCGCACGCCGCGGATCTTGATGCCGGCGGCTTTGAGCTTCGGCGCCAGCGCCACGACCTTCCGCGCGCCCGCATCGGTGTCGTACGTGTCGATCAGCAGGATGACGCTGTCCGGCCGCTCACGCGCGAAGTCCTCGAAGGCCGCGCTCTCGTCATGATGCGTCAGGATGAAGGAGTGCGCCATGGTGCCGAAGATCGGGATGCCGAACTCCTTGCCGGCAAGCACCGTCGCCGTGCCGGCAAAGCCGGCGATGTAGCTCGCGCGCGCCGCCTGCATCGCCGCTTCCGCGCCGTGCGCATAGCGCGCGCCGAAGTCGAGGAGGAGCTTGCCGGGCGCTGCCAGCACCATGCGAGCCGCCTTGGAGATGATGGCGCATTGGAAGTGCAACAAATTGACGACGCGGGTCTCGATCAGCTGCGCCTGCGGCAGCGGCGCGGTGATGCGCAGCACCGGTTCGTCGGCAAAGAACACCGTGCCCTCGCGCATCGCCTGCACGTCGCCGGTGAAGCGGAAGTCGCGCAGGTAGTCGAGCAGCTCTCTGCTGAACCGCTTGGTGCTCCCGAGCCAATCGATCTCCTCTGGCGAAAACTGCCCCGTCTCGAGGAAGTGCAGCACCGACTCGAGCCCGGCGGCCATGAGGAAACCGCGGCGCGCCGGCAGCTTGCGCACGAAAAACTCGAACACCGCGGTCTCGGTCGCGCCGCGCCCGAGATAGGCCTGCAGCATGTTGAGCTGATAGAGGTCGGTGAGAAGCGGGCTCATGGCCGCTTGATAGCGTGCGCGGCAGTTTCCCTCAATCGATGAAAGCGAGCGGGCGGGCGACGCTTTCCAGCGACTTCTTTTCGGCCGCGACGCCCCAGCGCGCGGCGACGAGCCCGCCGAGGATCATCAGCACGGCGCCGATGAGGTAGCCGCCGAACACGCTCATGCGCGAGCCGGTGTCGATGAGCACGCCGAACAGCCAAGGACCCACGACACCGCCGACGCCGGTGCCCACCGCGTAGAAGAAAGCGATCGCCAACGCCCGGATTTCCAGTGGAAACGTTTCGCTGACGGTCAGGTAGGCGGAGCTCGCGGCGGCCGAGGCGAAGAAAAAGATCACCATCCAGGACAAGGTCTGCATTTGCGCGGACAACAATTCGTGCGCAAACAAATATCCCGTCCCGGTCAGCAGCACGCCGGAGAGGATGTAAGTGAAAGCAATCATCGGGCGGCGGCCGATGGTGTCGAAGAAGCGGCCGATCAGCACCGGACCGGTGAAGTTGCCGACGGCAAAGGGCAGCAGATACCAGCCGACCTCTCCAGACGGGATATTGTAGAAATCGGTGAGGATCAGTGCGTAGGTGAAGAAGATCGCGTTGTAGAAGAACGCCTGTGCCGCCATCAGGCTCAAGCCCACGGCCGTGCGCTGGCGATGATCGACGAACAGCGTGCGCATGACTTGCGCGAGCGGCGTCGCGCGTCGCGCTTTGAGCTTCACGCGCGGCAGCGGCGTCTCCGACGCCGAGACGCCGACGCGTGCTTCGATTCCGGCGACGACGCGCTCGGCCTCCTGCGCGTGACCATGGGTCATCAGCCAGCGCGGGCTTTCCGGCAGCCACAGCCGCATGGCGAAGATGATGAGCGCCAGCGTCGCGCCGATCAGGAAGGCAAGCCGCCAGCCAACGTCCGGATCGATCACCGCGGGATCGAGCAGCACGATGGAGCCGAGCGCGCCGAGCGCGGCGCCGACCCAGAAGCTGCCGTTGATGCACAGATCGGTCCAGCCGCGCACGCGTGCGGGGACGAGCTCCTGGATGGTCGAGTTGATCGCGGTGTATTCACCGCCGATGCCGGCGCCGGTGAGAAAACGAAACAGCGCGAAGCTCGCGACATTCCACGATGCCGCCGTCGCGGCGGTCGAGAGCAGATAGACAGTCAGCGTAACGAAGAAGAGCTTCTTGCGGCCGAGCCGGTCGGTGAGCCAGCCAAAAAAGATGGCCCCGAGCACGGCGCCGACCAGATAAGCGCTGGCGACAAAGCCGATCTCGGTGTTGCTGAAGTGCAGAACCGGGCTCTGCTTCAGCGCGCCGGACAGGGCACCGGCGAGCGTGACTTCGAGCCCGTCCAGGATCCAGGTGACCCCGAGCGCGACCACCACCAGCGTATGGAAGCGCCCCCAGGGCAGCCGCTCCAGCCGCGCCGGGATGTCGGTCTCGACCGTGGTCAGATCGGGGGTTCGCATCCAGCGGCATAACGCCAGGGCGGCAAAAGCGTTGCGTCGTCTGCCTTTTCCGGGGCTGTGACTCGAACGCCACGGTAACGGGAAATCCTCCGAACGCCCGCGGGTTAACGCTGGTAAGTGCGCGACTCAGATATCTCTAAGGGGGATTCCGATCGGTGCATGGTCTTTGCCGAAATCCGGTGCCCACTTTTCGGGACCATGCGCGGGGTTAAAGGGGCCGCGGATGAACCAGACTCTGGATACCGAACCGTATGATTGTCAGCCGATCACCACGCAGCGTTCGAGCGAGCCGGAGCGCGATTACGGTCCGCTGATGACTCCCGCTCGCCGCATGGCGCTCGAAGCGCTCGAGCGCGAGCTCGGCGAATTCCTCAAGGCCGTCCGGTAGCTGAAAAAGCTAGAGCAGCGATCGATCCGCAAGGCGATCAAATCGCTCGCTTCTATTTCTCGCTTTCCCATGGACGCTGCCGTCCGGTGTGACGGACGTTGCGAATGATCAACTCGCCATTGTGGGCGACATAGAAGATACGTAATTAGAATCGGGCAACAAGCTTTGCCCGCACGTCGCCGGCGTAGACGACAGGAGATGACAGCGGTCGCGCTGCAGCCCGCGCAACGGTCTGCCTGATTGCGGCGGCTACTCTCGCAGCCGCTTGCTGGTCGTGTTGCGCGATATAAGAAAGAATTTCTCGATTTCGTCGAGAGCGGTCTGCGTGAAGCGGATATTCATGTGCCGCGAAAGCGGTCGAACAACGCTCGTACAGCTTCATCCGCGGCAAAGCGTTCCTGTCGGACGTCCTCGGCACTTCGCTCGAGCGCAGCACGGTCGCTATCCGTCAACGCGTAGGGTTCCCGGAATTCTTCTTCAAACGCTTGCAAGGTTGCAGCCGCTTCGTCTTGAGCCGCTTCGGGCCAAGTGTCGATGCGATCCAGGATCGTTTTCAGCGCTTTTGTGACCATATGAACAGTCTACCTCACTGGCTTGAACTGATGAAGCCTTGTCGTTACCGATAGCTGAGCAATCGCTTCCTCTACCCGGGTCTCGTGATACCAAGGCTTTGTTCTGCATGGAAACCGACAGCGACACGCTCCGGCGCCTGCATTATGCCGCAGCGGTGGCATGCGGCGTGCTGGCGGCGCTGGCCATGCACATCCTCCTCACCGTCCTCGGCGTCGGCTTGAGCACAGCACTGCGCGACCTGATCCCCAGCGCCGGCGACCAGTTCATCTCCTCGCTCGCCTGGTGGGCGATCGGCGGTGCCGGCTTCGTCGCCGGTTGGGGGACCGGCGCTTATCTGATCGCCGCGACGCGCGAGCGCGAGCTCATCCACCGCCTGGCGCGGCGCATCCTCATCGCCGTCGTGCTGGTGGTAACGACGGCGGCCGGCATTCTCAGCAAATCGGGCGGCGGGCCGGCGACGAGCGAAGTCATAGCGAGCCTTGCCGCATTGGTGGTGGGTTCGCTGACGGCTTATTGCGGCGCGCGCTTCGCCTATCTCAACGCCGAGCAAATCTGAACGAACGCGGACGTCGCCGCCCGCGCCCTGCGCAATGCGCTCACGCACTTGCAGTGAGCGGCGCGATCAATCCCAGCGCAGTTCATGCTCGTAGATATAGAGCACGCTGACCTTGCAGTAGTCGACCGGCGTATCGAAATACGTCCCGTCCGTGAAGTGGATCTGGGTGCGCACCGTGCAGTCGCCTTCTTCGCTGCCGAAATCCATGTTGAACGTGTCGCCCGGCTCGATGCGGTCGCTGATCCAGTTCTTGCTCCACTCACCCTCTTCCTTGGTGCGGAATTCGTTCGCGGCCGTCCTCGATTTGTTGATGACCTTGAACTTCCAGTGCTCGGCCGCCTGCGCGGTCGAGACGGCGCTCGCGCCGATCACCACCGCTGCGGCGATCGCTGCAAATTTCCACATCGTCCTTCACTCCCCCTTTAAAACCGTGAGACACGACCCCCGAATAGGAGCCGTGTCTCTCGTAGCAAATTACTTGCCAGCTTGCGTGACCGCGGCGCGTAAAGGTCGCGTAAAAAAGTTCAAAACCGCGCGATGGGAAGCGCCACGTTTGCGCTGAGCGGGCGAGCGCTGGCGATTATTTGCGTTCGACGAAAATCTGCCTGCAATCACCACTGTCGACATTCTCCGCCGAATGCGCGGGAATGATTGGAACGGCCGCGACCGTGCCAGCCTTGGCATCGCGCTCGGTCACCTTGCCGTCGGGCGTATAGACCTTCGTCTTGCAGTCGGTCAGGTTGTAGACGACTGCCCGCACCGGGTGCCCATGCGTCTTGTCGTGCACACCCTTCTTGCGCACGGCTTCGATCACGCGAAAATTCGCATCCTCGAAGATCAGCTTGTAGACGTCGGGATCGCCCTTGTAGGTCGGCGGCGCGGTCTGCGCCATGGCGCCTTGCGCCATCGCGGCCGAAGAGACGAGGCAAAACGCGGTCACCGCGCCAAGCGCGAGTGCACAAGATCGAACCATCATTGGTCCCCCTTTGTAAGAAGGCACGCGGCAAATTCGCGTGCCAAGACGCGGGGACCCTAAAGGCGATCGCGTGCTCGCGCGCGGAACACATTGCGCATATCGCGCGGCACGCCTGATCGGCACGGCGCTTGCCCGCGTGTCAAAAACAGAGATTGGTGACGACGTTGCCGCGCTTGTCCTTGACAACATACGGACACTGGATGCGCTTGAGCGCCGCCTTGGCCTCTTCGTTGCCGAGCGCGGCGGCCTTTTCGTAATAGGTCTTGGCTGCGCCTTCATCCGCCGTTCCGCCGCGTCCGGCCATGGTGAAAGCACCCATGCGCTCGAGCGCACCGGCATGACCCTGCGCCGCGGCCTTCTCAAACAGCGCGCGAGCGCCGGCATCGTCCTTGGCGCCGCCGGTGCCGTCCGCCAGCATCAGGCCGAGCTGATATTGCGCTTCTGCGGAATTCGCGTCCGCGGCCTTAGCCAACAGCTCGCGCGCCTTCACCGGATCCGATGGCGCTCCGGTGCCGCCGCCGCCGAGCGCGGCAAGGTTGGTGACGCCGCGCGGATTGCCGGCCTGCGCCGCACGCTCGAACAGCTTGCGGGCTTCGGCCGTATCCTTGGCAACGCCGGCGCCGGTCGCATAGAGCACACCGAGCTCGACCATCGCCGAGCTGCTACCTTTGTCGGTCGCCTTGCGCCAAGCCGCCATCGCCTCGCCCGTCTGCCGGTTGGCGGCATAGGCACGGCCGAGCTCATAGAGCGCGCGGCGCGACCCCGCGGCCGCGATCTTGCAGAACTTGATCGCGGTCGCGATATCGCCGGGTTCGATCGCCGCCGAGCCTTTGACGTCCGCGGGCTTGTCGGGATCGGCAGGATCCGCGGCGATCCGGTCGCAGAGCACGAGGTCCGCCGACTGCGCACGCGCGGCCGATAGCGGCGATATTGCGGCGAGCGCAGCGAACACGCCGATCGCCCCGATCACGCCGAAGCCGCAATGCAGGGCAAACCTGTGCTCGTGTTCGATCATGTTCCCATGTCGGCCTGCGTACCCGGCCGCCGCCTCGCGCGAAAAAGCTTAGAGGCGCATGCAAGCGCCGGCAAGCGCACACGCATCGAGCGAAGCGCATCGCGCAGTCGCGACCATGGAGCGCAATCCATGCGGAAGTTCCCAGCGATGCATGAAATGACACTGCGCACCAGATTAATTCTTGGTCAGGTCGTCGCGGAAATCGCGCGCCATCACTACTTCAGTACGGCGAAGAAGAACGAACAAGCGGCGCAAACGCGCAGTCGACCCCATCCATGATGAGACCGCTGGACGAAACCGAGCTTGCGGCCTTGCACCTGTTCGCGAATGGCCGCAGCACCGATGAGATTGCGGCGACGTTGAGCGTCAGCAAGAGCGTCGCCACTCATTATCTACGTGTCGCCGCGCGCAAGCTCGGGGCGCGTAACCGCGTGCATGCGGTCGCGATCGCCGTGCGCCAGGGCCTGGTGAAACCATCCCCCTCGAGCGAGCTCGTGAAGCCGTCCGCCTCGAGCGAAGAATAAGGGGATTACGCGGGGACGCCGCCGCGCGGCGCCCCCCTGGCGCCAACGGCTTACGCGGCGTGGCTCTGTGACGGCGCGGTCTGCGACGCGACCATCGGCAGCAGCGCCGCAACAAGTCCCTGCACCTCGAGCTGCGCGGTGGCATGCGACAGGCTCGGCCGCGTGCCGAGCGTCTCGGCGTCGAGCGTGTCGACCGCGGTCAGGCCCCGCGGATAGAACTCGCGGAAGATCACCCGTTCGGCGAGGCCTTCGATGCAGCGGAACCCGAGCTGCCGCGAAAGATCGGCGAGCGCGTTGCCAACGAAGCGCTTGTTGCGCGACGACAGCGTCGACAACCGGTTGCGCAGAACGACCCAGTCGGTATCCGACTTGCCGGCAAGCTGCCGGGCGCGGCGCGCCGCTTCGACAATGCCCGCATAGTGGCTGACGCCTGCCACCGTAAAGGTGCGCGGCTCGACGGCGGCGAGCACGTCGAGATCGACAAAGCTGTCGTTGAGCGGCGTGATCAGGGTGTCGGCGCGCTCATGGGCGTAGCGCGTCAGCTCGTGATTGTGGCCGGGCGTGTCGATGACGATGAAGCCGTGGCTGGCGGCAAGGTTCTCGATCGTGTCGGCCAAAGCGGCGCGGCTGCCGGGCAGGTCGTCCGCGAACTCCGCCTCTTCGTCGAAGCAGACATGGTCGGGGGTCGGCAGCGACACACAAATGTCGCGCGACCAGGCCAGCCGGTTGTCGATATAGTGCGTGAAGCTGCGCTGGCGCGTATCGAGGTCGACGGTGGCCACACTCGCGCCGGACTTCATCAACGCGACCGCGAGATGCATGGCGACGGTCGACTTGCCCGATCCGCCCTTCTCATTGGCAACGACAATCACGCGAACGCTACCGGCACTGACCGAGCCTTCGCTGAACATGCGCGCGCTCCCTGTCCGGGTTTGGGGTTTGGCTTTTTAGCCGACTCAACTTGCAGTGATTCGCGTCCGCCGCGGAAAGTTTTTTGTTACCGTTTTCTGACACGAGGCCAATGAGATGACTCGTGTTGCACGCAAGACGCAGCTTCAGGAACCGTGTAGTCTCGCTTTCCCACCACGGACTACCATTGCATGAATCATATCAGCGGGCGCTCGGCCTTCCTTGCCCTCCTCAAGGACGAGGGCATTACGCATCTGTTCGGCAATCCGGGAACCACCGAGCTGCCGATCATGCATGCACTCAATGAGCATCCTGACCTCACCTACGTGATGGCCATGCAGGAAAGCCTGGTGGTGGCGATCGCCGATGGCTTCAGCCGCGCCTCCGGCCGGCTTGTTGCCTGCAACGTCCATGTCGCCCCCGGGCTCGGCAATGCCATGGGCGCGCTCTACAACGCCAAGTTCACCGGCACGCCGATGATCCTCACCGCCGGTCAGCAGGAGCAGGGCCACGGACTGACCGAGCCTCTGCTTTACGACCCGCTGGTGCGGATCGCCGAGCCGCTGGTGAAATGGGCCATCGAGGTGACGCGACTGGAGGACCTGCCGCGCATCGTGCGCCGCGCCGCCAAGATCGCCACCACGCCGCCGACCGGGCCGGTGTTCATCTCACTACCTGGCGACATCCTCAACCGCGAAGGCGCCATCGAGCTCGGCCGCGCGACCCGCATCGAGACTCGCGTGCGGCCCTCGGACGAGCTGGTGGCGCGCTTCGCCGACCGCATTTTGCGCGCCAGGCGCCCGGTCATCGTGGTCGGCGACGAGATCGTGAAGAGCGATGCGCTCAACGAGGCGGCGCAATTCGCGCAAACGCTGGGCGCGCCGGTCTACCAGCAGAGCACGCCCTATGGCGCGCATTTCCTCTCGGAAAGCCCGTGCTTCATGGGCGCCCTCACCCGCATCCAGAAGCAGGTGCGCGAGATCCTCGGCGGCCACGACCTGCTGATCGGGCTCGGCACCGAGCCACTGCGCATGTCGGTCTACAGCGAGATCGAGCCGCTGCCCGAAGGCATGCCGATCGTGCAGGTGGGGCTCGTCGATAACGACATCGGCAAGAACTATCCGGTCGAGATCGCGGTCAAAGCCGACGTGCGCGAGACCCTGCGCGCGCTGACGCCTGCGCTCGTGCGCATCAGCGGCGCCGAGCTCACGCGCCGCGCGCGGGAGAACCTCGCGCGGCTCAAATCGAACAACTGGTCATCGCGCCGCGCGGCGCTGGCCGCCGAAATCGCCAAGACCAAGGACCGCGTGCCCATTGATCCCGATTGGCTGTGCCTACAGCTAATCGAAGCGATGCCGCAGGACGCCATCCTGGTGGACGAAGGCCTCACCTCGGCGCGCCACCTGCCGGCGTTGCGCGCGCATCGGGACCGTTACGGCTTCCACGGGCTTGCCTCCGGCGGCATCGGCTGGGGCCTGCCCGCCTCAGTCGGCGTCAGCCTCGCCAACCCGTCACGGCGCGTGGTCTGCTATTCGGGCGACGGCAGCGCCATGTATTCGATCCAGGCACTGTGGACAGCGGCGCATCACAAGTTGCCGCTCACCGTGGTGATCGCCAACAACGGCGGATATCGCATCATCAAGCAGCGTCTTTTGTCGTTCCACAAGGACTCGCATTTCGTCGGCATGGACTTCGCCGATCCGCCGGTCGATTTCACCGGGTTGGCGACCTCCCTCGGTGTGGCGGCGATGCGCGTGGACAAGCCAAGCGCCCTCGACGCCGCGCTTGCCAAAGCGACGGCGCACAGCGGGCCTGTGTTGCTCGACGTGATGGTGGACGGCTCGGTTTAGCGCATGATCCCGAAAAGTGGGCACCGGTTTCCCGCCTGCACGAAGCCCACGGTAGAGCTTCTCGTGTTTCCGAAAGCTTCGGCGGGCGAAGGCAGGTCGGAAAAGATCATGCCTCAACAAGAATCTACGCGGCGACGCGAATGCTGCCGTCGCGATTGTCGACCATCACCGGCGAATGCAAATATTCGATGACCGGCGGCGTGCCGTATTTTCTCTCAATCATCTTGCACCAGTCCGTGGTGTAGACGCGCTCGGCCGCCTCGCGCGTCTCCCAGACATAAATCCCGCCGGCACGACATCCATCTTCGCTGAGGAAGTAATTCTTGCGCAGCAAGCCGGGCAGCCCCTGATATTTCGCCGCCGTACCTTGAAAGGTTTTGGTGATCTCTTCGAGCGTGGCCGGTTGCGCCAGCTTGAAGGTGACGATGGCGATGATCATGGCTTACTCCTCCAGGGGGTCAGATCGGCCGTTCTCGCAGTGTATCAAGCTTCACACGCTGCGCGAAACGCTCACGCTGCGGTTTATTTTCGCCACGCCAGCGTATATGCATCTCCCGCCAACCCGAAGGAATCACCCCCCATGAAGCTCATCTGCACCGTGCTCGGCCTCGCATTGATTGTCGTCGCCGTGATGTATTTCATGATGCCCGCCGACTCGCTGCCGAGCTTCTTTCCCGGCCATGAGGCGGGTGTTACGCGCGTTCACATGAAGCACGGCATCGTCGCGGGCGTCGCCGGTATCGTGCTGATCGCGATCGGCTGGTTCACGGGCCGGAAATAAGCAAACGCAGCGGGTGCGGCGACGCGCCTTACGGAATGAAGCGGCGGCGATTGGCCGCCGCGATAGGCGACAGCTCCGGTTGCGCGCGCCGGATCGGCACCACGACCGGCGGTGCTTTCTTTTCTTCCTTGTTGACGAGCCCGCGTAGCGCCCGGACCAACCGTACCAGCAAAAACACGGCAAGCGCGAGGACCGCGCCGAACAGCACCAGCACCTGGGACAGGCTCAGCAGAAAATACACAATTTCCATACAAACGATTTCCAGGCCCGCCGCGGGGCGCGCTTTTCTATCGATCCTGACGAGGGATAGCAACTCGGCCGGCTTCCCGTCGCGGGCGAGAATAGTGGCGGATCAGCCGTGCTTCTTGTGGTGCCTGCGCGGATGCGGCGCCGCCTCACCGCGGTACCATGGATTGGCCATGCAGGTCCCGCGATTGCCGGCGATCACGGCCTGCGTGCAGGCCTCGAGTGTCGCGTAGCGGCAGTCGTCGCGCGACCATTCGGCGCCGAGATTCTCCTTGGCGCACCACGGCCCGTTCGGCCGATCCGGAAAGAAGAACGCGCCGAGCGATCCGTCGTAATTGCCTGCCCGGCTCGCAGTCGCTCCCGCAAATGTCGCGGTGACGACGGCGGCAGCGATCAACGCGCGGCGCATGAACGATCTCCTGATTAGCGTTCCAGGAGATCGTGTAACACAAAGCGCGGCGCTAGTGCACCATCACCCAGGTCGGACCGAGGATCGGAAAAGCGATGAGCCCGATCACCGCAGTCACAGCGATGAGCAACGGATTGCTCACCTTCCAGCGGAATAGCACCGCCAGCGACAAAAGACCGATCAGCGCCGTAAGCCAGTCGCCGATGGCGATCTTGCCGAGCAAAATGCAGGCGCCAAGGATGGTGCCAATCGCGGCCGCATAGGCGCCTTTCACGAAACCCTGCACATTGGCGTTGCCGCGATGCCGCGCCAGCAAGGGCGCAGCGATGAGCACCAGCAGGAAGGACGGCAGGAAGATGCCGACGGTCGACACCAGCGAGCCCCAGAAGCCGGCGACAATGTAGCCGACGAAAGTCGCCGTGATCACCACCGGCCCCGGGCTGATCATCCCGATCGCGACCGCGATGAGGAATTGCCGTTCGTCAAGCCAGCCAAATTCCTTCACCAGGCCCTGCTCGAGGAACGGCACGATGACGAGTCCGCTGCCGAAAGTGAGCGAGCCGGCCTTGAGGAAAAACAGCAGCAGCTTGCCGAGGGTGCCGCTCGCAGCCGTCGGCGCCATCTGCGCCAGCACCGGCGTTGCGGCGATCGGCAATGCGAGCTTCGGCGGTTTGCGGACGAGATTGCCGTAATAGAGGATGCCGACGATGCCGGCGCCGATGAACAACAGCGCCACCTCCGCCTGCAGCACCACGGTGACGACGAGGCACACCGCCGCGATCGCCCATTGCAAATAGTCCTCCATGCCGAGCTTGGCGAGACGCCAACAGGAATGCAGGATCAGCGCGATCACCGCGGGGCTCACGCCATAGAAGATCGCCGTCACCGGCTGCAGATCGCCGAGATGGAGGTAAAGGGCGCCTAGCGCAGCGACGATGACGAAATTCGGCAGGATGAAGGCCCAGCCGCCGGCCCACGCGCCCCAAAACCCGTTGCGCAGATAAGCGATATAGATGCCGACCTGAATTGCCAGCGGGCCGGGCAGAGACTGGCAGATGGCGATCGCCTCGCGCATCTGCTCCTTGGTCAGCCATTTCTTGTCGGCAACGAGCTCGCGCTCCATCTGCCCGACCAGCGCAACGGGGCCGCCGAAGCCGAGCAGCCCGAGCCGCAGGAAATAGAGCACCAGCTCGCCCATGCCGGGCGCTGCCGTTGCCATTTGCGGATCGCTGGGATTTTTGCCAATTCCGTCCATGCGCAATCACCTCGAAAATCGAGTGTTGCACAGTGCTTGGACGGGAGAACCGTCTAGCGGGGAGACTGCGATGTCCCCGTACGCGCCAAATTTAGCCAAGACGCCTCGCTGGCGCAATCGCCCCAATATTAAAGGTGCCCGCTCAGCCGTCCGTGGAACGCCAGGCTGCGCTGGTCGAGACCGATGAAGGAGACCTTGGCGCGCAACGCGCGATATTTGCTCTCGATCGCATCCAAAACCGCGACCGTCGACGCATCCCAGATCTGCGAATGCGTAAGGTCGATCGTGACCTCCGCCGGATCGTCGCGATATGAGAACCGTCCGACGAGATCGTTGCTGCTGCCGAAGAAGAGTGGCCCGCGTACCGCATAGCTGACCGCACGGCCGTCCTCGCTCGGCGTCCGCTCCACATGGATCACATGCGCTACGCGCCGCGCGAACAAAACCATCGCCAGCACGACGCCGACGGCGACACCGAACGCCAGATTGCCCGTCATGACCGTCACTGCGGTGGTGATCAGCATGACCACGGTCTCAGGGATCGGCATGCGCTTGAACGTCGCCAGCTTGATGCTCTGCCAGTTGATGGTCTTGAGCGCGGCAATCATCATGACCGCAGCCAGCGCCACCATCGGGATCTGCGCCATCAGATCGCTCAGCCCGGTGACCAGCGCGAGCATGACGAGCGCGGCGACGACAGTCGATATCCGGCTGCGACCGCCGCCGATTTTCACGTTCACCACGGTCTGCGCGATCATCGCGCAACCACCGATGCCGCCGTAGATTGCCGAGGCGATATTGGCGACGCCAAGCGCCCAGGATTCCTTGCCCTTGCGCGAGCGCGTGTCGGTGAGTTCGTCGACCAGCTTGGCCGTCAGCAGCGTTTCCAGCAGTCCGACGAAGGCGACGCTGAGCGCGGTCGGCCAGACGATGTGCAGTGTTGCAAGATTGAACGGGACGACCCACGCTGTCAGAGCCGGGAGGCCGGGAGTCATACTGCCCTGACCACCCACATTGGGCACCGACAGATGTCCGGCGATGACGATGAGTGTGACGATGACAATGGCAACCAGCGGCGCCGGCACCGCGGTCGTGATCGACGGCATCACCAGCACGATGGCGATGGTGAGGACGAACAGCGGGTAGACCAGCCAGGGAACATTGAAGACGTGCGGGACCTGTGCCGCAAAGATCAAGATACCGAGCGCATTGACGAAGCCTATCATCACCGAGCGCGGCACGAACCGCATCAGGCGCGCCATGCCGCCAAGGCCAAAGGCAAGCTGGATGATGCCAGCAAGGATCAATGTCGGCAGGATGTAACCGACACCGTGCACCTTCACCATCGGCCCGATGACCAGCGCCACCGAGCCCGCAGCCGCAGTGACCATGGCGGGACGTCCGCCGATCACCGACATCACCAGGCAGAGCACGATCGAGGAGACCAACGCCGACTTAGGATCGACGCCGGAAACGAAGGAGAACGAGATCACCTCGGGAATCAGCGCCAGGGCAGTGATAATGCCGGCGAGCGTCTCGCGCGTCAGCAGCGCCGGCGAGCGCAACACCGAAAGTACGGACGGAGGGTCCGCGAGATGCGTCTGCACCGGTTCGGCGCTCGCGGAGCGGAAGGCCGGCATGCGGCGGGAGATGACCTCGCTCAGCGACACGTCAGTCCTCGCAACATGATCTTGGTGCTCGATCGCCGCGCACGATACAGCGGAAGCCAATGTGCGAGGTCGCCGTATCCACGGTCTGGCCCTGCCGAGCGGCGGGCCGAAACCGGAAGCAATAATTCGGTGCGCAGAGATGCGAGCCCCCCTTCACCACGCGGCGCGCGAATGCGTCGGCCTGCTCGCTCGGGCCACAGCAGGATTTGGCTGCTTGAGCACCAGGCGGCGTGAACGGGCTCGCCGTCCACTCCCAGACATTGCCGATCATGTCGTGGATGCCATAGCCGTTGGCCGGAAAGGCATCGACCGGTGAGGTGCCCTTATGGCCTTCGGCGCCGAGATTCTCGAATGGGAAGCGCCCCTGCCAGGTATTGGCCATAAGACGGCCCTGCGGCCGCTCCTCCTCGCCCCACGCGTAGGTCGCGCCCTCAAGGCCGCCGCGCGCGGCGAATTCCCATTCCGCTTCGGTCGGCAGTGCCTTGCCCGCCCACATGGCATAGGCGCACGCATCCTCGTAACTGACGTGGACCACCGGATGCTCGTCGCGTCCGGCAATGTCGCTGTCCGGGCCCTGCGGGTGCCGCCAATCGGCGCCCGGCACATAGGTCCACCAAGCCTGAGCGTAGTGCAGCGAGACCGGACGATCGGGTTTGCGAAACACCGCGGAGCCCGGCACCAGCAGCGCCGGGTCCGCATCCGGATAGAGCGCGGGATCCGGCATCCTTTCGCTGGTTGTCACGTAACCGGTGGCGGCGACGAAGGCGCCAAACTGCGCATTGGTCACCGGAAAGCGATCGATCCAGAAACTCTCGACTGATGCCGGTCGCGCCGGCCGCTCTTCACGATAGAACTTGTCGGAGCCCATCAGGAAACGGCCACCGGCCACCCAGACCATGTCCGGGTGGCCGCTGACGGCTGCCGCCGTTGCTATGTTAAGCGTTGTTTGCACGGATGCGATAAGGCGCGACGTTGCGCTTCGGGACGAAATCGAGCGGCGCACCCGACGGGATCAACTCCTCCTTGCCGGTGCTCTCCTCGAAAGCACGCACTGCCCTGTGCGCGTGCTGCATCACCCACCAGCGCACGTGCTTCTGATTGACCGGCTCACGCTCCTTCGGGTCATCCATCAGGTGGGTGATACGGGCGAAGCCCATCCCGAGCTCGGGATCATGGAAGTGCTGCTGCCGCTTGAAGCTGATCTTGAAGTCCTTCCATTTCACGGCGTGCAACTCCTCGTTCAGCCACACCATGCAGGTGTCGCGGTTGGAGGCTTCCTGCTTGCCAAGGAAGAATGAGGTCTGGTCGGCACCATCGATGATGCGGTCCTTCGGCGTCTCGCAGCCGCAGAACTTGAGCAGCGTGGTGAACATGTCGGTGACATGCACCATCTCGTTGGTCTCCACGCCGGCCTTGATCTTGCCGGGCCAGCGGATGAGGAGCGGCGTGCGGATGCCGCCTTCGGCGGAGGAGAAGTACGAACCGTCGAAGAAGCCGCCGGTGCCGCGACCCGCGAGATGATCCTCGGCGCCGTTATCGCCGCAGAGGATGACGATGGTGTTCTCGCGGATGCCGAGCTGATCGACCTTGTCGAGCAGCACGCCGAAATCGTGATCGAGCATCAGCAGGCAGTCGCCCCATTCGCCGTTCTTGCTCTTCCCCTCGAATTCGGGACGGGTGACCATCGGAAAGTGCATCAGCGAATGATTGAAGTAGAGGAAGAAAGGCTTCTTCTCCTTCACCGAGCGTTCCATGAAGGCGGTGCCGCGCTTCAGGTACTCGAGGTCCATGTCCTTCTTCATCTGGACCGTGAGCTGCTGCGACTTGATCGGCTTGCAGGGCCCGCCCTTCGTGCCCTCGTGCATGTACGAGTAGCCGTCGCGTTCCGCGACATATTGCGGATCATCGAGCCACATGCATTCGTCGTAGGTGCGCAGCGGCCCATACCATTCGTCGAAACCGTGGTCGGTCGGCCAGCGCCCGTCCTCGGCGCCGATGTGCCATTTGCCCTGGATCGAGCTGGCATAGCCCGCCTCTCCCAGGATCGAAGCAATGGTCTTCTCCCAGCGCACGATACCGCCGGCATTGCCGCCAAGCGCGATGGTATGGTTGCCGGAGCGGATCGGGTAGCGCCCGGTCATCAGCGCCGAGCGCGTCGGCGTGCATTGTGGCTCGACCACATAATGGGTGAGCTTCATTCCTTCCTTGGCGAATGCATCCGCGCGCTTGGTATCGGCGCCGCGCAGAATGCCGCCGCCGTAGCAGCCGAGCTCGCCCATGCCGAGATTGTCGACATGGTAGAACACGATATTCGGTCTCTCAGAAGCCATTGCTCACTCCCAGTTTGCGTCTGTTGAAGCGCGCATCGCCGCGAGTTGCCGCGGCGCGCCCGCCCGTGATTCAAGTTTGCTCGGAATCTGCGCTCTCCCGCGAAGAGACCAGGCGGCTCTTCGGCCCGGCGCCGCGCATGTAGTGGCGCTCGGGGCGATAGCTGTCGAACATGCCGGCAAGCGGGGTGGTCGCGAATTGCCGCCGCAGGAAACCGCGCAGCAGCGTCAGCGCGACACTCAATTTGCCGATCATCAGAAGATCCCCGCCCGACGTCATGTCGGTTGCGACCCGCAATGCTCGACATGCGCGCCCATAGTCGGTCGACGAAAATTTGCGCGGCACCGTCATCGAAAACATCGCTCTGAGTCCCTCTCCGTCTCTCCTGATTGGCTTAAGCCCGCCCCCATGGAGCGAAAAGCAATTTATTGCGTGGATTGAGCGTTCTGCTTTGGGCGTGCTTGCGAGGCCAGAAAGGTCGCCAATGCCTCGATGTCGGCATCGGACAGCTTGCCGGCGATCGCCGGCATGGTCGCACTGACGTCATTGGCGCGCTCGCCGGAGCGCCAATCGCGCAGCTGCTTGGCGAGGTAGCCGGCATGTTGCGCCTTCAACAGCGGAGTATCGGTGCGCTCCGGCGCAGCATCGTCGTGACAGGCGCTGCACGCGAGCACGCCGGCCCCAGCATCACCCGCGCGATAGAGCGCGGCGCCGCGCCGCCATGGTTGCGTTTCGGCCGCCAACGAGGCATCCGGTGGCGGCGGCGGCAGAGCGGAGAAATAGCCGGCCGCCTTCACCAGGTTCGCGTCGCTGATATCGGCGGCGTTCGAAGCCATCTGGCCGCCGTCGTTGCGGCGCCTGTCTTCGCGAAAATCGCGCACCTGCTTGACGATATAGGCCGCAGGCTGGCCGGCAAGCTTGGGAAATTTCGCGGTCGCGCTGATGCCATCGAGTCCATGGCACTCGGCGCAGACCTCCCACGGCTGCATGCCGTCGGTGATGAGCATGTCCGCGCGTGCTGGCCAGATCATCGCGCCGACAGCGATGAGGCCGACAACGAATCCGCATCTCCGCCCTCGGGAGATGTGCAGGGTCATTTGCGCTACTCAACTCGTTCGCACGCGGATACGTCAGCTCAATGATCCTGGTCCTCGAACGACTTGAGGCTTTCGGCGCGGATGATCTGCAGCAGATGCCGCTTCAGAGAATTGAAATCGGGATCGGTCATCATGTCGGGCACGCGCGGCCGTCCGAGCGGCACGGTTACGTCCTCGATGATGCGGCCGGGGCTCGCGCCCATCACCAGCACGCGATCGGCGAGGAAGATCGCCTCGTCGACATCATGGGTGACGAAGATCACCGTGATCTTGAAGTCGGCCCAGATGCGCAGCAGGTTTTCCTGCATCCTTGCGCGCGTCTGGGAATCGAGCGCGCCGAACGGCTCATCCATCAGCAGCACGGCCGGCTTGTTGGCGAGCGCGCGGGCGATGCCGACGCGCTGCTGCATGCCGCCCGAAAGCTCCGCCGGGTAACGATCGGCGAAACGCGCAAGGCCGACCATTTCCAGGAGCTCGTCGGCGATAGCGCGGGCCTTGCCGCGACCGGAGCCTTTCGCATACGGGCCGAAAGCGACATTGTCGCGGATGGTCTTCCAGGGAAAGAGCGAATACTGCTGAAACACCATGCCGCGGTCGGAGCCGGGACCGAGCACCTGCTCGCCGTCGACGCGCGCCCAGCCGGTCGTCGGCTTCACATAGCCGGCAACGGTATTGAGCAAGGTCGACTTGCCGCAACCGGAAGGCCCGAGCAGGCAGACGAAGGAGCCCGGCGCGATATCGACCGAGGTGTTCTCCAGCGCGTGGTTAACGGTCGAGCCGCGGCGAAAGGTCACCGAAACGTCCCAGATTTCGACGTGCCCGAGCGGTTCGCCCGCTTCCGAGCGTGGCCGGCTCCAGGCGCTGATCGCGGCGGATTTCTCCAAGCTCGGCGTATTCAAGAGTGCTGTGTTCATGATGTCATCCGTGCAAATCGGGTCGGCATCGGCATTTCTGTTTCCGGTTGACGTCCGGACAGCCGCGAGGCGAGCGCGATGGCGATGGTGGCGAGCAGCAGGATGCCGAACAGCGACAGCCAGCCGCCGATCGGCGCGATCTCAAAGGCGGTCCCGACGCTGACGCCGAGAAGCGAGAGGCCCACGACCCAGGTCGGCGCCGCGCAGCAGACGACCCAGGTGATGGTCATGGTCGTAAGCGCCGCCATCACCGTGCCGCTCGCGGCCGCGAAGGAGGCGCACAGCCGCTCAGGCAACGGACAGGCGCGGCCTGCCGTGCGCAGCAGCACCACGTCGGTCGCCAACAGCAGCGCGATCGCCAGCATCACCGCAGCTTTGCCGGGGAGCAGAACGAAGCTCCATTCGGCGACGCCGTGGCCGTAGGCAAAATTCATCGAGCCGATCTCGATGAACCATTCGTCGAGCCCGATCGAGACCATGTCGGCAATCGACGGTGTCATGCGCACGATCCGCGCGATATTGCCGGCCCAGTCATGCACGATGAAATAGTTGGGAAGCTCACCAAAACGGCCGACCAGCAACGCAAGCTGCAAGAGCTGCGACATCGCAAAGAATGCGATCACCAGCGTGAGCCAGAGGCCCGCATGACTGCGAACCTCACGCTGGATGATCGCGATTGCGCTCATCTGGCTTTGCGCTGCCAAGCCAGCGCCGGACGCGCGAGCAGCTGCACCAGATAGGTGGTCGAGGTTCCAAGCAATCCGATCGCCAGCATGCCGACGACGATGTCGGGATAGTTGATGATCGAGTAGGCGTTCCAGGTGAAGTAACCGATGCCGTACTGGCCGCTGATGATTTCGCCGGCGAGCAGCGAAAACCACGATACGCCCATGCCGATCGCCAGTCCGGCGCAGATGCTCGGAAGCGCGCCGGGCAGGATGACGTGACGGAAGATGGTGGGCTGCGACGCGCCGAGCGATTGCGCGGCGCGAATGAGCACCTCCGGCGTCTGCTCGACGCCGTGCATGGTGTTCAGCACGATCGGGAACAGCGCGCCGAGGAAAGTGATGAAGATGATCGACCCTTCCTCGGTCGGCAGCAGCAGGATGGCCATGGGAATCCACGCCACCGCCGGGATCGGACGCAGAAGCTCGATATACGGATAGACGATATCGCGGACGACCTGCAGCCGCCCCATTAGCAGGCCGAGCGTGATGCCGAGCGCGGCAGCGAGCGCGTAGCTGATGGCGATGCGCTCGAGGCTCACCGCGATGTGCATGTAGAAGGTCGATTCGGCGAGATGCTGAATGAGCGCCTGGCCGGCCTGCAGAGGTCCGGGGACGTTGTCGAAGCGGACATATAAATGCAGGCTGGTGACGCTCGCGTATTGCCAGAAGGCAAGCCCCGCCAGCAGCGCGAAGAAACGCACCGCCCAATGTGCCGCGGTTTTCTTGAGCTGCAGCACCCATTCCGACTGCGATACGGGCGCGCCGGCTTTCGCAGCCGACGTCGGATTTGTCGGCGGCAGCGAGGGCGATGCCGCCGTATCGGCTTCAGAGCTGTCGATCACCGCCGCCCTCGCTATTGCCTTGCTTGCCATCGGTCATTCCATTCGTCGAAAACGATGTGGCTGATCAAGATCCTGCGCTGGCCACCGCCTGCTCGAAGCTCAGGAGCTTGCCATTGGCCGTGGCCGCGAATTGCTCCGCCTCACCCTTGCGCAGGAAGCTCGCGAAATTGCCGTCGGACTTGCGCACGTAGAACGCCGTCTTGCCGAACAGCTTCAGCCCGGTGGCCTGATCGTAGACATAGGTCGCGTTGAGCTTGACGCCGCTCGCCTGGAATTCGGCGACGGCTTTGAGGAATTCTCTCAGTGTCGGGTACGACAGAATGCCGTCGCGCGAATGCCAGATTTCATCCGGTCGCCCGGCATTGGACTGCAGCGTGTCGACCATCTTCGCCTTGTCGGCTTCATAGTCGACGCCCATCTCTTTGTAGGCTTCCTTGATGTAGTCTTCTTTGACCCACGCGCCGAAATCCAGATCGGAGGCGAGGTTGTCCTTCACCAGCACCTTGTGATCGAACTTCAGCGTGTCGAGCCACTGCGGCTTCATCGTCGGGTCTTGCGTCAAGGTCCCGCCCTTGGAGAAGTAGAGATAGAGGACCTCTTTTTCGACGCCGGTCCATTTCTCCATCATCTCGGTCGCGCGCTTGGGATCTTCATCGATCCATTTGCCAGCGTCGTAGACCGCCTTCACGACAGCAACGACGACCTCGGGATATTTCTCCGCGAAATCCTCGCGCACGACCATGCCATGCAAATAGGGAACGCCGGTCTCGCTGCCGTCGTAAATCTTCCGTCCGGTGCCGCGGAATTCCATGATCTCCGACCACGGGCAGAAATCGGAATGCGCGTCGATCTTGCCGGTCGCGATATTGGCCGCGCCGACCGCGGGCGCCTGGTTCTTCAGCTCGATGCTGGAGAGCGGCATGTTCTTGTCCTGCAGCGCCTTCACCAGCATGCCCCAGGACGCACTGCCGACCGGCGTCGAGATCGCTTTGCCTTTCAGATCTTCGAGCTTGTAGTAATTCGACGCGACCGGAACGACGATCGCGTTGCCGGCGCCCTTAAGATTGTAACCGGTGCCTGTGAACAGGACCGTCCGCAGGCTCTTGGTTTCCTGAAACTTGGATCCGTTGACGATGAGCGGGTAGTCGCCCATCGTCCCGAAATTCAGCTTGCCGGCGAGCATCTGATTGGTGATTGGACCGCCGGAGGCGTAGTCCGCCCAGGTGATGTTGTAGGTGACGCCGGCATATTTGCCGTCATGCGGCAAATGCTTCTCGATGAGCTTGAGCTCTTTCATCACGATGCCGCCGGTGTACGTATCGGTGCACATGCTCTGGTGCCCGATCGAGACATCGATGGTCTCGGCCGCCGCCGGCGTTGGATGAAACGGCAGCAACATCGGTGCGAGGAGAAGAGCGCATTTCAGAGTCGTCGACGGCTTGGCGCTGTTCACGATTGCCGTCGCAAAGCTTTGGCTTCCCATGGCTTCCTCTTTCTCCGGCACAAAGAAATTTGTCGGGTCGTCTCCTTACGTGCGGCGATTATTGGTTTCGGGTTGCAGTGCCGCAAACCAGAACTGCCCGCCGCGGTCATTAGTTGCCGAAAAAAGCCCGCTGCGCATTTTTGCGGCAGTTCTCAAGGCACGTTCGCTCATTCGCTAGGCAGCGAGCGCAAGGCCAGAAGCGCATCCGGCCGCCGCACGACGATTTGTGACTTCCGGCAGTGCAGAATCCCCTGCTCTTCCAAGCGGCGCAGGCTGGTGGTGACCCATTGCCGTGTGGCACCGACCATGTGCGCGAGGTCGGCATGCGTAAATGCCGCTGCAATGAGCACGCCGCTGGATTCTTCGACCCCATAGGCGTCGACGAGATGCAGAAGCAACTGCGCGAGCCGCTCGGTGATCGAGCGGGTGCCGAGCATCTGCACCAGCGCGGAGTAACATTTACCTTTGAAGGCAAGGCCTTCAATGATGCCGATACCGAGTGCCGGAATCTGCATGACCAGGTTCCGCAGCGCCTTGCCGGGAAGATGAACGACGCTGCTGTCAGTGGTGGCCACGCCCGACCAGATGTGGACACCGGTGCCGAAAATGTCCGGTCCGCCGACGAAATTACCCGGATGCCAGTAGGCCAGCGTGATCTCGCGGCCCGACGGCGCATTATAAAAGACGCGAATCCGGCCGCTTTCGATGAGGTAAATGCCTTCGTGCGGCGTGTCCTGGTTGAACAGGGTCTGGCCGCGATTGATCACACGGCGCCGGCCGTGACCAAGCACCAGATCCCGTTCGCGCGGCGACAACCCCTGCAGCAGCGCCGGCGGTCCTCCGGCCAGCGTGCCGCTCTCGCTCAACAAGAGCGGCTGGCTGCGGGATGGTGATGTGCGCGCTGCCATGGGACGGTCCCGGTCCGCACCAGCGGTACTGAACTCCATACGCTCCTCCGCTTGCCGAAAGACTATGCAAGCGGCGCGCCAACGCCGGAATCCGGGTTAACTTCCTGCAGAAACTTGTGAAACCAGAGCGAATGCAATCGCCGGCTGCCGTTACCAGCCGGCGGCCTGCGAGGGTTGCGGCAGCAGCGTGTCGAGCGTCACGGCCTTGCGAATCAAGCGCAGATCGAAGGCATGCCTGAACCACGATTGCAGTTCATCCCGCTCGACCGGTTTCAACGTGAGATCGACGTCATCGAGCCGCGTAACGTGATAGCTCGGCGTTTCCGCGATGACCGCGCGCACGAGACGCCGCGCAATGCGCGATTGCTCGCCGAACCACTGGCTCGCTTTCTCGGGATGCGTGGCGGTGTAGTAGATCGAAGCACGCAGTGCCGATTGATAACGTCCGGCGATACCCGGATGTCTGCGCATGCAGGAGCGGCGCATGACTGACAGAAAGCGCATCGGCCTTGTGCGCAATTCGCGGGCACCGAGCTCTTCCTTGACGTGCAGCAGCTGCGGTTGCCGGATCATGATCGCGTCGGCAACACCGTTGGACAAGGCCAGCGGTAACTGTGCCACCGGAATGTTGAGCAGAGTGAAATCGCGCTCGGCGTCGAGACCTTCCTCCTTCGCGGCAATGAAGAATTCAAGCTGTTCGGCCGAATGGAACGCGAAGCCAACGCGCTGTCCACGCAGATCGTGCAGCACCTGCGCGCTGCTTGCCTTCGGTACGACAAGCGAAAGCCGCGACATGCCGAGCGCGGCGATGATTTGCATATCATCGGGGGCACGCGAGGCGCAGTCGGCGACCGCCATGTAACCGAGTACTGCAGCATCGATTTCACCAGCGACCAGAGCATCGATGACGGGTTCACCGTGCGGAAAGGTGATGAACTCGCCTTCAAAGCCGTGCACGCGATCAAGACCGACACGCTGCATAACGACCGGGAGCTGCCCGTGCATTCCGGGCGGATATCCGATCCGGATCTTGTCGGTGGCGCGACCCGTGCCCGCTGCGGCAGCCATGGCGAGTGCCTCACTTCCAATATCGCATGCTAGCACGGCGGGCAGCCGGCTCGCGGTGTCCCGCTGATCGGGACAATGATTTTGAACCCGGTGGCCGCGTCGTTTCGCCCGTATTGCGAGCCAGGAATGCCCAAGCTACGATCCACACAACCGCGACCAAAAACGCGGGTTGTAGGGACTTGGGATAACGCCAGCGTCGCGCTTTCTTCATCGCCTTTCGGGCCGATGCAGCGAAGCTTCGGGAGGGCCGCGTGCGCCAAACCTCTCGTGACGGCCATGCGAGGCATCGCTGCTTTGTTGAGTTGAAGCGGCGGCGGGCGCCTGTTTCCCGAAAATTCCACATCACCGATGCGGACATGGGGCTGCAGCATGCGGCCGGGGCGTCGTCGCGCATAAGAACACAACCGAGGAGCACGTCATGACCGGATCGAAGTTCTCGCGACGCACGCTCATGCAAGGCGGCGTTGGATTGACCATCGCCAACTTCCTGCCCGGCACGATGCCGTTCGCGCAGGCGGCAACCATGGAAGAGAGCACCATCGCCGCGGCGAAAACGGTTCAGGCAACGGACGTCAGCGGCATGATCTGGTCGCCGTATCTGGTGCCGATGCAGCCGGTGATCGCCGACTTCAAGAAGGCGACCGGCATCGGCGTCGGCGCCGTGCAGGACATCTCGATCTTCGACGCGCCGCAGCGGGCGATGGCGGAAGCGCTGTCGCGCTCGCCGCAATTCGATTTCATCCACATCGATTCCAACATGATCCCGTCGCTCGCATCGGCCGGCTATCTCGAGCCGCTCGACGAGTACATGAAGAAGGCCGACTTCAAGATCGAGGCGGTCGCCGACTACGCCAACTTCATGACCTACAAGGGCCAGACCTACGGCATCCCGACCGACGGCAACGTGCATATTCAATATGTGCGCAAGGACCTGCTCGAGGATGCCGACAACAAGAAGAAGTTCGCCGACAAATACGGCAAGGAGCTGAAATTCCCGCAGACCTGGGAAGATGACTTGAAGATCCAGGAAACGCTGATGGATCCGTCGAAGGACCTCTACGGCTCCGGCAATCTGCGCAATCGCGCCAACGGGCCGACCTGGTGGTACATGATCTTCTACAGCGCCGGCGGCTTCACCTTTGACGACGACATGAATCCGACGCTGAACACGCCGGCCGGACAATATGCGGTCGACATCTATCTCGCCGACAAGAAAGTCGCGCATCCGGAGTCCGCCGGCTGGGGCACGCCGCAGATGATTCCGCGCATCGCGCAGGGCCATGTGGTGAGCTGCCAGTACTGGGACGGCACCGCCAAGCTCAATGAGAATCCGGCGAAGTCGAAAACCACGGGCAAGTGGCTCTACGGCCTGGTGCCCGGCTCGGATTTCTCCGGCAAGCGCATCCACCGTTCGATCTCCTCGCCGCTCGCGGCGATCCTGATCAACAAATACAGCCCGCGCAAAGCGCAGGCGGCTTACCTCGCGCTCTGGCTCGGCTCCGGCAAGAACTCGATCCCGATCGTGTCCGATCCAGTGAACACGTTCCACGACGTCTGGGCGAAGGAGCAGCTCAAGGCGCCGCAAGTGATCAAGGCTTACAGCGCTCCGGCGATCAAAGCCATCGAAGCCAATTTCGAGGTGGTGTCGCCGCCGACCTATCTCACCGGCTATCTCGAATTCCAGGACACGCTGGGTAAGAACCTGTCCGAAGCCTATGTCGGCCAGCTCCCCGCCAAGGACGTGCTGAAGAAGACCGAGGAGGAATGGGCAGCGATCGTCAAGCGCATCGGGCGCAGCAAGCTCAAGAGCGAGCTCGCGAGCTACAAGGCCGTGATGCCCAAGCGCGACATGCCGGCGTGAGATCGGTGAACTGCAAAGTCCAGTGAACGCGCCGGAGTCGTTTGCATGAGTGTGGCCGCCGTCCCGGCCGCGTCCGTACCGTCGAAGCCCGCTGCGCGCACCCGCGCGCGGCGGCATTCGATCCGCGTCTTCCGCTGGTCGATCCTCGCCCCGCTGATCGCGCTGCTCGCCTTCATATTGCTGCCGGTGCTGTTCCTGCAGCTGTACTTCTCGTTCCATCAATGGACGGTCTATCTCGGCAGCTGGTGGGAAGCCGATTACGTTGGGCTCGACCTGTTCAAGGAGGTTCTGTCCGATCCGCGCTTCGGTTGGGCCGTCGTGCGCTCGCTCGTCTTCGCCACCGGCTCGACGATCGGCTGTTTTGTCGTCGGCTTCGCGCTCGCCTATCTGATGGCGAAGCCGTTCCGCGGCCAGGCGGTCTACTACCTGATTTTCATCCTGCCAATGCTCACCGTGCCCGTGGTCGTCGCCTACACCGCGGAAATGCTGCTCTACCAGAGCGGGCCGATCAACGACCTGATCAGCCGCATCATCGGCCTCGACTTCAAGCCGATGTGGCTCACCGACCCGAACATCGCGCTGCCGACGGTGATGCTCTTGGAGATTTGGAATTGGGCGCCGTTCTCCTTCATCATCATGCTCGCGGGGCTCGCCGCGATCCCGAAGGAGCCGATCGAGGCCGCGGAAATCCTCGGTGCCTCCAAATGGCGCATCTTCTGGGAGGTGCAGCTGCCGCTGCTGCGCCCTGTCATCTTTCTCGCGCTGGTGCTGCGCTTCCTCGAGGCGATGGCGGAATTCCCGAAAACCTGGGCGCTGTTTCAAGGCGGACCGGGCACCGCGACGGAGACGCTGCCGGTCTACATCTTCCTCACCACCTGGCAATATTTCGAGATCTCCAAGGGCGCGGCGATGTCCTACATCGTCATGCTGCTGATGATCGGCATCGTGCTCATCGCCATCCGGCTGCTGCGCCGGGAGAAGAGCTCGCTCGACAGCATGTATGGTCAGGCGGCGCATGCGGAGCCTCCCGCATGAGCATGACCAAGACGCAGCGGCGGCGGATTTCCGCAACAGTGCGCTACAGCGTGCTGACGCTGTGGGCGATCATCGCCTTCTTCCCGATCTATTGGATGGTCTCGACCTCGTTCAAGATCGACACCCAGTGGTTCTCCTGGCCGCCGGTCTATTTCCCCGATCCGCCGACGCTCGCCAATTACCTCAATGTCTGGTTCGGCGCCGAGCAATATGCGGCGACCCAGTACGCGATCTCGTCGCAAAAACCGCTCATCTCGATGATGAACTCCTTCGTCATCGCCACCACCTCGACCTTCCTGGCGGTGTTCTTCGGCGCCATCATCGCCTACGGCGTCTCGCGCTATCGCATCCTTTCTGAAGCGCGCATGTTTCAGCTCCTCATGCTGCGCATGATCCCGCCTATCGTCGTGGTCGCACCGCTCTCGCTTTATTACTCCGCGATCGGGCTGCTCGACTCCCGGACCGGGCTCATTCTCATCTATTTCCTCACCACGCTTCCCTACGCGGTGTGGATGACCAAGAGCTTTATCGACGAGGTGCCGCGCGAGGTCGAGCAGGCCGCGGAAATCCTCGGCGCCTCGCGTTGGCGCACGGTATTCGAGATCGTGCTGCCGCTCATTCGCTCCGGCCTGGTCGCAACCTTCCTGTTCATTCTCATCCTCACCTGGAGCGAATATCTGCTGGCGCTGATCATCACCAAGACCCAGGTGACGACGCTGCCGATCGAGCTCTCCAAATATCAGGGCACCACCGAGGGCCGCGTTTATGGCCGTCAGGCGGCGCTCGCCGTCGGCATCACCGTGCCGCTGATGATCATCGGCCTGATCATCCGCAAGCACCTCGCCCGCGGCTTCTCCTTCGGCATGGTACGGAGATAAAGCGTGGCGCGTATCGAGCTCGTCGACCTGAGCAAATTCTTCGGTGCCGTGCCGGCGGTGAAGAATGTCAATTTCGCCATCGAGGACGGCGAGTTCGTCGTCTTCGTCGGCCCCTCCGGCTGCGGCAAGACCACGACGCTGCGGATGATCGCCGGCTTCGAGGAGCCGAGCGGCGGCGAAATCCGCATCGACGGCCGCGTGGTCAACGATCTCGAGCCGCGGGACCGCGGACTCGGCATGGTGTTCCAGACCCACGCGCTGTTTCCGCACAAGACCGTGCGGCAGAACATCGAGTTCGGGCTGCGCATGAAGAAGGTATCGCGCGAGGAGCGCGCCGCACGCGTCCGCCAGGTCGCGGAGATGGTCCGCATCTCGAGCCTGCTCGACAAGATGCCGGCGCAGTGCTCCGGCGGCGAAAGCCAGCGCGTGGCGCTCGCCCGCACCCTGGTGACCAACCCGTCGACCTTTCTGCTCGACGAGCCGCTGTCGAGCCTCGACGCCAAGCTGCGCCGCGAGCTGCGCGCCGAATGCGACCGGCTGCACCAGGAGCTCAAGCGCACCTTCATCTTCGTCACCCACGATCAGGAAGAGGCGATGACCCTTGCCGATCGCATAGTGGTCATGCGCGCGGGCGAGGTGGTGCAGGTCGGCTCGCCCATGGAAATCTACGCCAACCCGGTGAACTACTTCGTCGCGGATTTCTTCGGCTCGCCCTCCATGAACCTCATTGCCGGCGACATCGTGCATGAGAACGGCGCAGTGCGCTTCCGCTCGCCGCGTTTCGACGTGGCCCTGCCGGATTCGCTGAAGAGCGCGCGGGCGGGCACGGCGACGCTCGGCGTCCGCCCGGAGCATGTCGGCGTCAACGTCGGGAGCAATGGCGGCACCGAGCTCGCGGTGCGCCTGGTCGAGCCGCTCGGCCGCGACACGCTGCTCTATTTCGACATCGGCAGCGAGCGCGCCTTCGTTGCCATCAGCGAGGGGCTCAGGCTCGCCGACCTCAACGCCGGCGCGCCGGTCTCGCTCTCGTTCGATCCAGCCCGCCTTTATCTCTTTGGCGCCGATGGCCGGCGCATCACCGCTTAACGCCTTTCCCGACCTTCCAACCCCGAGGACGTGATGGACTACCGCGAAATCAGTGAGATCCGCGATGGCATGCGCAGTGATTGGGACATGCCGATCAAGATGGAAGATGGCGTGGTGCTGCGCTGCGACGTCTATCGCCCGGTCGCCGAAGGCAAATACCCCGTGATCATGACCTACGGGCCTTACGGCAAGTGGCTGCACTTCGACGATCTCTATCACGATCAATGGAAGCGCATGTGCGCAGCGCATCCCGACGTGCCGACCGACTCGACCAACAAGTATCAATGCTGGGAGGTCGTCGATCCGGAGAAATGGGTGCCGGACGGCTATGTCTGCATCCGCGTCGACAGCCGCGGCGCCGGCCGCTCGCCCGGCGTGATCGACATCTGGTCGCTGCGCGAGGCGCAGGATCTGGCACAGTGCGTCGACTGGGCTGGCGTGCAGCCGTGGTCGAACGGCAAGGTCGGCCTCAACGGCATCTCTTATTATGCGGAGAACCAGTGGCAGACGGCGGCGCTGCAGCCCAAGCATCTCGCCGCGATCTGCACCTGGGAAGGCGCCGCCGATTTCTACCGCGACATGGCGCATCACGGCGGCATCTTCTGCCGCGGCTTCGTGCAGGACTGGTCGCGCAATCAGGTCTATACGGTGCAGAATGGCCGCGGCACGCGCGGCTTCAAGAGCCGCATGAACGGCGACTGGGTGTCCGGCCCGGAGACACTGACGGAAGAAGAGCTCGGGAAGAACCGCCGCGACTTCTACGAAGACTGCATCTCGCGCAAGCTCGACACCGATCCGTACTGGCAGTCGCGCATGCCGGACTGGACCAAGGTGAAGACGCCGCTGCTCTCCTCCGCCAATTGGGGCGGCCAGGGCCTGCATCCGCGCGGCAATTTCGAAGGCTTCGTGCGCTCGGCCTCGACCGATAAATGGCTCGAAGTGCACGGCATCGAGCACTGGACGCATTTCTACACGAATTACGGCCTCGCGCTGCAGAAGAAGTTCTTCGGCCATTTCCTCAAAGGCGAGGACACCGGCTGGGGCGAGCAGCCGAAGGTGCTGCTGCAGGTCCGCCATCCAGGCGAGAAATTCGTCGAGCGGCACGAAAGCGAATGGCCGCTCGCGCGCACCAAGTGGACCAAGTTCTTTGTCGAGCCCGGCGATCTCACCATGTCGACGGCGCCGCAGAAGACGGCGAGCAGCGTCACCTACGCGGGCCTCGGCGATGGCGTGACTTTCATCACCGAGCCGCTGGAACAGGACACCGAGATCACCGGCCCGATCGCGGCGAAACTCTGGGTCTCCTCCGCGACCGAAGACGCCGATCTGTTCCTGGTGGTGCGCGCGTTCACCGCGGACCTCAAGGAAGTCACCTTCCAGGGCGCGCTCGATCCGCACACGCCGATCGCGCAAGGCTGGCTGCGCGTCTCGCACAGGAAGCTCGATCCGAAGCTGACGCTGCCCTATCGGCCGTATCACACCCACGATGAAGAGCAGAAGCTCAAGCCGGGCGAGGTCTATGAAGTTGACGTCGAAGTCTGGCCGACCTGCATTGCGCTGCCCAAGGGCTATCGCATCGCGCTCTCGGTACGCGGGCGCGACTACGTCTATCCCGGCGAGGCCGGCGAAGGCGTGGAAACGCTTGGCAAGGTGTGGACCGGGTGCGCCATCTTCACCCACGATGATCCGCGCGACCGTCCGCCAGCCGTGTTCGGCGGCGACGTGACGCTGCACGCCGGGCCAAACCGCCAGGCCTATCTGCTGCTGCCCGTCATTCCGAAGAAGTGAGAAGAGATTATGAGCTACCGTGAAGTGAGCGAAATCCGCGACGGCATGCAGATCGATTGGGACATGCCGATCGAGATGGAAGACGGCCTTGTGCTCCGCTGCGACATCTTCCGTCCGGTCAAGAAAGGCCGCTGCCCGGTGCTGCTGAGTCACGGGCCTTACGGCAAGTGGCTGCACTTCGAGGACGGCTACAAGACCGCCTGGGATCGCATGAAGCTCAAGCATCCCGACGTAATGGCCGGCACCAGCAACAAATATGCGAGCTGGGAAGTCTGCGATCCGGAAAAGTGGGTGCCGCACGGCTATGTCTGCGTGCGCGTCGACAGCCGCGGCTGCGGCCGCTCGCCGGGTTATGTCGAGCACTGGTCGCCGCGCGAGACCAAGGACTTCGCCAACTGCATCGAATGGTGCGGCGTGCAGCCGTGGTCGAACGGCAAGGTCGGCCTGTCCGGCATCTCCTATTACGCCATCAACCAGTGGCAGGTGGCGAGCCTGCAGCCGAAGCACCTCGCCGCGATTTGCGTGTGGGAAGGCTTCGCCGATTTCTACCGCGAGCTCAGCCACAATGGTGGCATCTACAACACCTTTGCGCAGAACTGGTACGACATGCAGGTGAAGACCGTGCAATACGGTCTCGGCGAAAAGGGCCACAGGAGCCGCATGAACGGCGACTGGGTCTCCGGGCCGGAGACGCTCACCGACGAGGAAATGGGCGGCAACCGCTACGATCTCGGCAAGACCTATCTCGCGCACCCGCTCGACGACGACTTCTACAAGGCGATGCTGCCCGACTGGTCGAAGGTGAAGGTGCCGCTGCTCTCCGCCGCCAACTGGGGCGGCCAGCCGCTGCATCCGCGCGGCAATTTCGAAGGCTTCTTCCGTTCGGCGGCAAAGCAGAAATGGCTCGAGGTGCACGGCATCGAGCACTGGACACATTATTATACGGATTACGGCGTCGACCTGCAGCGCCGCTTCTTCGACTATTTCCTCAAAGGCAAGAGGAACGGCTGGGACAAGCAGCCGAAAGTGCAGCTCAACGTGCGGCACCCGGGCGAGCAGTTCGTCATCCGCCACGAGGAAGCCTGGCCGATCCCGCGCACGCAATGGACGAAATTCCATCTCGGCGCCGGGAGCAAGCTGGCGACAAGTGCGCCGAAAGGCTCGGCGACGGTGACCTTCGATGCCCTCGGCGATGGCGTCACGTTCCTCACCGACCCGATGCAGGAAGCGACCGAGATCACCGGTCCGGTCGCGGCGAAGCTGCACATCTCCTCGTCGACCAGCGACGCCGACATCTTCCTGGTGCTGCGCGTGTTCTCCCCGGACCTGAAGGAAGTGACCTTCCAGGGCGCGCTCGATCCGCACACCGCGATCGGCCAGGGCTGGCTGCGCGCCTCGCACCGCAAGCTCGACAGGAAACTGACGCTGCCGTTCCGGCCGTATCACAGCCACGACGAGAAGCAGCCGCTCAAGCCGGGCACGGTCTATGAGCTCGACATCGAGATCATCCCGACCTCGATCGTGGTGCCCAAGGGCTATCGCGTCGGCTTGAGCGTGCGCGGGCGCGACTACATTTATCCCGGCGGTTCCGGCGGCAAACTCTCCAACATGAAGAACGAGTTCACCGGCAACGGGCCGTTCCTGCACAACCATCCGGCCGACCGCCCGGTCGAGATCTACGGTGGCAAGACCACCATCCATCTCGGTACGGCTGAAAACTTCCTGTTGCTGCCGATCATCCCGGAGAAGAAAACGCCGGCGGCGAAACGGACAGGGAAAGCAAAGCGGCGGCGCTAGCCGCGTTCTACCTGCAAGAGAATTGCCGGGCAGCGCGCCGCTCTGCGCGACATTGTATGATGACCATATCACCCCTATAGTCGGCAGTTCAGACAGCGGGGGCATCACAACAATAAGAAGTGCCGCCCGCGCACGCCAGGGAGACACCCAATGACGCTGCGAATGCGAAGCGTTGCCCTTTTCACCGCCGCCGCCTGCGGCCTGCTGTGGTCGCCCGTCGCGATGGCGCAGGAAAAGCTCACGGTCTGGTGGGTGAAAGGCTTCTACAAGTCCGAGGACGACGCGCTGTTCGCCGCGGTGAAGAAGTTCGAGGACAAGTACAAGATCCAGGTCGATCTGTCGCAATACGCCGTTCAGGACATGATCCCGAAGACGGTTGCCGCGCTCGACTCCGGCTCGCCGCCGGATGTCGCCTATGCCGATGTTTATGATTTCCAGGTCGCCGGCAAATGGGCGTTCGACGGCAAGCTCGAGGACATTTCCGACGTTCTCACGCCGATGAAGGCGACCTTCGCGCCCAACACGCTGGAGACCACCTATCTCTACAACGACAAGACCAAGAAGAAGGCCTACTACGCTTTCCCGCTGAAGCAGCAGACCATGCACGTCCAGTATTGGATCGACATGCTGGAAAAAGCCGGCTTCAAGGAAAGCGACATCCCGACCGGCTGGAAGGACTACTGGTCGTTCTGGTGTGACAAGGTGCAGCCCGCTTATCGCAAGGCGACCGGCACGCGCACTTTCGGCATCGGCCAGCCGATGGGCGTCGATTCTTCGGACTCGTTCTACTCGTTCCTCACCTTCATGGACGCCTACAACGTCAAGCTTGTCGATGACAACGGCAAGCTGCTCGTGGACGATCCCAAGGTGCGCACCGGCCTCATCGGCGCGCTCAAGGACTACACCGACGTCTACACGAAGAGCTGCACGCCACCGTCGTCGACAAGCTGGAAGGATCCCGACAACAACGTCGCTTTCCACAACAAGACTACGGTGATGACGCACAACGCGACGATCTCCATCGCCGCCAAGTGGCTCGACGACGCCAACAACGAGACGCTCGCCGCAGACGTGCGCGCGCAGGCGAAGAAGAACTACGATCAGCTGATCGCGACCGCCGGCTTCCCGAAGAAGCCCGACGGCACGCCGATGCTTTATCGCGCTGCGGTGAAAGTCGGCGTGGTCTTCGCCGATGCCAAGAACAAGAAGGCGGCGCGGCAGTTCGTCAGCTTCCTGCTGCAGGAGGAGAACCTGACGCCCTATGTGGAAGGCGCGCTCGGCCGCTGGTTCCCGGTGACCAAGAAGGCGCAGGACAGCGCGTTCTGGATGGCCGACCACCACCGCAAATCCGTGCACGACCAGTTCAAGGCGGGCACGGTGACCTTCGAGTTCACCAAGAATTACAAGTTCACCATCCTCAACAACGAGAATGTGTGGGCCAAGGCCATGAACCGCGTGGTCAACGAGAAAGTGCCCGTCGACAAGGCGGTCGACGAGATGATCGCCCGCATCAAGCAGGTCGCGGGCTGACGCCAGATCCGGGCCGGCCGCCGTACTCGTGCGGCCGGCCCGCGGAATGGACGGCAAGCAATGTCGGTGCTGACCCATCCGAGCCCGGCGGCCGCGGCGCGCGTTGACGCGAGCGCCGACCGTCCGGCGCCATGGCAGACCTGGGGCGTGCTCCTGCTCACGCCCTATCTGCTCGTCTTCATCCTCTTCGTGCTCTATCCGATCGGCTACGGGCTGTGGATCGCGCGCAATCCGGCGAGCTACGTCGCGCTGTTCGACGACCCGATCTTCGCGCGCTCGGCGGTGAACACGCTGATCTTCCTCGTCATCGGCATCAATCTGAAGATGGCGATCGCGCTGATGCTGTCCGGCTTCTTCGTGCAGGCGCGCACCTGGATCAAATGGCTCTCGGTTATTTTCATCCTGCCGTGGGCGGTGCCGTCGATCCCGACGATCCTGTCGCTGCGCTTCATGCTCAACCCGGAGTGGGGCGTCATCAACACGCTGATCTTCCGCTTCACCGGCGAGGACGGACCGAACTGGCTCAACGATCCGACCATCGCGCTGTCGATGGCCATCGCCGTGCACATCTGGAAATCGCTGCCGTTCTGGACGCTGATCCTGATCGCCGGACGGCTCGCGATTTCCGGAGATCTCTACGAGGCCGCCTCGGTTGACGGCGCCAGCAACCGACAGAAGTTCATGTATGTGACCTGGCCGTCGCTGCGCACGCTCTACCTCACCTGCACCATCCTTTCGATGATCTGGACGCTCGGCGACTTCAACAGCGTTTATCTGCTCACCGGCGGCGGACCTGCGGACCTCACGCATGTGCTGGCGACCCTCGGGATCCGCTATCTGCGGCTCGACCAGGTCGACATGTCGATGGCGGCGATCGTCTGCGCGCTGCCGTTCGTGCTGCCGCTGGTGTTCTTCATGATGAAGCGGTTGTCGCGATGACGCTTCCCTCGCTGCGCGCCGTCACCACCGAGGCCAAGCTGCTGCTCATCGGCATTCCCGTGCTGATCTGGACGCTGCTGCCGATCTATCATTTGTTTTTGTTCGCGATCTCGCCGAAGGAATCCGCGTTCTCCGGCGCGCTGTGGCCGGAGCATCCGACGCTGCACAATTTCGTTGTGGTGTTCGGGCAGCAGCATTATTTCCTCGCGCATTTCTGGCGGCAGCTGTGGAATTCGCTGTTCATCGCGATCACCACCGGCGTGCTCACGCTGCTCATCGCCACGGCCGCGGCGTTCGCCATCAGCCGACTGAAAGTGCGCGGCGGCCGGGCGGTGATGAACCTGGCGCTGTTCACCTATTTCATCCCCGCCGCGTTCCTTGCCGTGCCGATGTACCGGACCATGGGCTTCTACGGCCTCCTCAACAATCAATGGGCGCTGATCCTCGCCATGGTGACCATCGCCGCGCCCTACTCGATCTGGGTGCTCAAGCAGGCCTCCGACAATCTGCCTTACGAGCTCGACGAAGCCGCGATCATGGACGGCGCTTCGGCGATGCAGCTCTTCCGCCTGGTCTATCTGCCGCTGATGATGCCGTCGCTGGTCGCCGTCGGCACCTACGCGCTGCTGCTCGCCTGGAATGAATATCTGTTCGCCTTTCTGCTGCTCTCCAAGGACACTGCGGTGACCTTGCCCGTCGGCCTCGGCAACTTCCTCGCCGCCGACGATTCGCCGTGGGAATTGCTGATGACCACCGGCTTCATCTATGCGCTGCCGCCGGCGGCGATCTATTATGTCTTCCGCCGCTACATGGTGTCGGGTCTCACGGCCGGCGCGGTGAAGAATTAGCGCATCCGATTGTTGCTGACCGTCAGCTGCTCGTAAGTGCCGACGCCCTCCTTGACGAGGTCGCCGGTCACCGCCTTGCCCCACTCCATGCCGACGATGGCGGCGCGGCGGGCGCCCGAAATGAGGTTGTCGCTGATCACGGCGTGGCCCGCGCCCTTCACCACCGACACGCCGATGCCATAAGGCACGCTGCGCACGATGTTGCCGGTCACCGTCACGTCGCGCAGAAACTGCCCGAAGCCCAAGGAAATCCCGACACTCGCGGCATTGTCGACGACATTGCCGGTGACCGCGGTGTCGGCCTCGACCGCGATGCCGACGCCCTGCCCGCCGGCGCCTGTGGCCGGCGCGCGCTGGTCGATATTGCGGAAGATGTTGCCCTGCACGAGCGCAAGGCGGCCGCCCTTGTCAAAGTTGGTGACGGAAACGCCGGCCGAGGCACCGTCGACGACGTTGTTGGCGATCACCGCGCCTTCGAAGGCGAATTCCGAATAGAGCGCGACCTCGCCAAGATCGCTGCAGCTGTTGCCCTCGATGATGATATTGGAGGCGGCATTGCCGCGGATCGCGGAGAAGGCCGCCTTGCGGATGCGGTTGCCCTGCACGATGACATTGGCCGCGCGAAACACGTTGATGGCGTTGCCGTTCTCGCCGTTACCGCCGCCGCGCGCGCTCGTCTCCTCGATGCGGTTGCCGCGCACGATGGTGCCGTCGTCGCCTTTGTCGGAGCGGAAGATGCGGATGCCGCCATTGCCGGCGCCGCGCACGATATTGTCGGTGATGAGCAGCGCGCGCGCATTCTGCGAGAAGATCGCCGTGTCGGCGGCATCGGTCACGGTGTTGTCGGAAAGCTCGCCGCTCACCTGGTCGACGCTGATACCATGGGCGCCAGCCTGCAGCACCGCGCAACCGCGGATGCGCAGATTGCCCGAGGCGAAGATGCTGACGAGCCCGCGTCCCTGCACCGCGATCTTGCGGCCATCGAAGCTCAAGCCGGAGAGGCTCACGTCATCGGCGTGCTCGGCCGACATGATCGCGCCGGCGCGCGCGAGGACGAGCCTGCTGGCGCCGCGCACGCCGACGAGTTGCGCGCCTGCCGGCAAGCGCAGATCGGTGACGAGATAGGTGCCGGGGCCAAGCACCAGCGGCAGGCGCTGCGCCGCCGCCTGGTCGATCGCCCGCTGCAGCACGCGGCTCTGGTCGTCCGCCGCGCCGGCGCGCACGCCGAATTGCGCGGCATCGAGACCGGAGGCGGAGAGCGGCTGCGCGGCGGTGGCGGCGCGTGGCGCGACGCCCGACACGGCAGCTCCGGCGATGCCAGCAAGGACGGCGCGGCGATCAAGAGTCATGGGCTTCGCTCCAATACATTCGGTCCGCCGTTAGAGACATCTCCAAGGGCGCGCGGGACGTTCGCGATCCGACGGGATCTACGGGCCTTCGCTCCGTCGGCGAAGGCGCCCTCGCTCCGTCGAAGCGAAGGCAGGGGGCAGTGCCGCAGGTCGCGTCAGATACGAACATCCCGCGCGCGATGGGTTACGGCTTGCTTCGCGGACCCCCGGAGGCAAAACTGTTGGTGACCTCCGCTACGGGGCTGCAGGAGATTTCGCTCCTCACACCACACATAACGCCGAAGCCCTTCGGCGCCAGGATCGTCGCGACTTGGGCCGCCGGTCTTGATCGGGATGTCGGCCCGATTTCAACCGGCCATCGCCACCCTCCCCGCATCAGTGACACTGCAGATGCCCCTTGGATTGGGAAGGGATAACGAACTTTATAACGGAACAAAGATAGAACGCAAGTGATGTTTGAGACTTTGCCGAAGTTGTACGGGTAATCCACAATCGCCCGCACACGAACATCATAGGTCCTTGGTTTTACTCATGAAAATTCTGGTCCTTGGAGGCAGCGGCTATATCGGCGGCTCGGTGGCGGAGCGGCTACGCGCAGAAGGCCACGCGGTGCTGGCGCAGGTGCGCTCGGCGGAGAACGCGGCGCGCGTCCGCGAACGCGACATGGAGCCCGTGCAGGCGACGCTGACGGAGCTGTCCGCGATCGCGGCCGCGGCGAAGCGCGCCGACGCGGTGATCAACGCGGCGGACGCCGAGAACGCGATGCTGGCGCTGAGCGTGCTCGACGCGCTCGCTGGCTCCGGCAAATGCTTCATCCAGACCAGCGGCTCGAGCGTCATCGCCGACCGCGCCTGCGGCGAAGGCAGCGAGGCGATCTTCAACGAGGACACGCCGTGCACGCCGCTGCCCGAGCGCGCGGCGCGGGTCGCCATCGACAATCTCGTGCTCGCGGCCGCGCAATGCGGCCTGCGCACGATCGTCATCCGTCCGGCGCTGATCTACGGACGCGGCCACGGGCTCAAGCGCCATAGCATCCAGCTCCCGAAGCTGATCGAGGTCGCCAGGGCGTATGGCGTCGCGCGGCATGTCGGGCGCGGGCTCAACATCTGGTCGCATGTGCACATCGAGGACGTCATCGCGCTGTATCTGCGCGCGCTCAAAGACGCACCGGCCGGCTCACTGTTCTATGCCGAAAACGGCGAGACCTCGTGGAAGGACATGGCGGCGAGCGTGTCGCGCGCGCTCGGCCTCGGCGGCGCGACACAAGACTGGCCACTGGAAGAGGCGCTCGCGGCGCTGGGTGTCGGCGCCATCACCAGCTACGGCTCGAACAGCCGCGTGCGCGCCGACAAGGCGCGGCGCATGCTCGGCTGGACGCCGAAGCATTCAGCGATTCTCGATGAGATCGAGCGCGGGTGCTATCGCGAAGATTTCGGGCCGCGCTAACGCGGCCCGATTGCAATCACCAACGGCGATAATACGGTCCGGGGGGCGGAGGCGGATAGCCGTAGACCGGCTCCTCGACCACGACGGGTGCGGGCGCAACCACCACGGGCGGCGGCGGGCCTTGCATAAGATTGCCCTTCGCCGTCATGCACTGCGCATACGTCGTGTCGAAGCGCTGCTGCAGCGATCCACCGGCCTGCTGCGCCTGACCGGCCCCGACCACACCGCCAGCGGCAAGGCCGGTGCCGGCGCCGATCGCGGCGCCCGCGCCCATATTGCCCGAGGCCGAGCCGATGGCCGCGCCGGCGAGCGCGCCGAGCGCGGTGCCGACTGCGGCGCTTTGCACCTGGGCCTTATTCGCTTCCTCGCCAGGCGACTGATAGTTGATCGAGGCCTGCGCCGTCTGCTGGCAATAAGCGTCGTCGCGCCGGAAGGCTTCGTAGCTTTTGCCCTTGCCCGGCATGGAAGCAAAGGTCGGCGTGGCCGGACCGGTCGACGCGCAACCGGCCAGCACCAGCGATCCAAGGCCGATCAGGCCCAGTGACAAAGTTCCGTAACGCATTGGAAGTCCCCCAACGTGCTTAGCGATAGGATATCAAGCCACGATTGTGGCGAATAGCGGACGCATCGATGGCCAATGATCAAGACAAAGAATTAAGAAGTATTGGACCGTCCGGGTCGGTTGAAGATCCAGCGTGTCCTCAAGGGTCAAGCTCACAACTGAAACTCCTCGAATTGGTGGGGCAATTCGAATGGGACTCGAGCTTTGACTATAAGGCTGAGCGATCACGCCCCGTGACGCCTCCAATTCGGCACACCAATTAGCGCACCCGCTCACGCTCCACATTGGCGCTGCGCGCCGGCAAGCCGAATTCCTTGCGGCAGACGTCGGCGAGCACGGCGATGCCGGCGCGGATTTCGTCGTGCGAGGGGCTGGCGAAGCAGAGCCGCAGGCGGCTGCAGCTGTGCTCGACACTTGTCGACCACTCCGGGCCCGGGTTGATGGCAACGCCAGCCGCGGCCGCAGCCTGTGCGAGCTTCCGCGTGTCCACGCTGTCGGGCAGCTTCACCCAGAGAAAGATGCCACCGGGCGGATCGCCGAACTCGGCTGCGGTGCCGAATTGCTCGGCCAAGGCTTCGCGCAATGTGTCGAGCTTGGCGCGCAACGCGCGGCGCAGGACCGGCACATGCGTTGCGAAATGCGCCGCGCAATATTCGGCGAGCACCATCTGCTCCAGAGCGCCCGAGCCTGCATCGGTCTTCAGCGCCAGCATGCGCGACATGATCTGCCATGGCGCCACCAGGAAGCCGACGCGCAGCGCCGGCGCGATCGTCTTCGAGAACGAGCCGATATGGATCACGTTCTCGGAGCGACTCATGGCGTGAAGCGCGGGCGGGCGTGTCCCGTTCCAGGTGAGATCGGCGTAGCAGTCGTCCTCGATGATCGGCACGCCGTATTCTTCCGCCAGCTGCAGCAACTCCTTGCGCCGCTCGGGGCTCAAGATGGTCCCGGTGGGATTCTGCACCGTCGGGATGGTGTAGATGAACTTCGGCTGCACCTTTCGCTGCGCGAGATCGGCCAGCGCTGCCTTGAGCGCATCCATGCGCATGCCGTCGGCGTCGAGCGGAATGCCGATCGCGTTGACGCCGAGGCGCTGCAAGCGCGTGAGCGTGCCCTGGTAATTGTCCTCTTCGACGACGACGGTGTCGCCGCGCGTGAGCAGCGCGGCGTTGACGAGGTCGAGCGCCTGCAGCGACCCGGAGACGATGAGAATGTCGTCGGCGGTGGCGCGCATGCCGGCGTCGCGTCCGAGCTTGGCCGCGAGAAAATCGCGCAGCGGCCGATAACCTTGCGGACCGCTGTGCAGCCCGTATTGCGATAGCGCCGAACCCTCGCGCTGCAGCACGCTTTGCGCGGCAGCCAACAGCCCGCCGACCGGCGTCTCGTCGGGGTCATTGTTGCCGCCGATGAAGTTGTATTTCGGTCTTCCGGTCCAGCGGGCGGCTGCCGGTGGCAGATCGGGCGGCAGCAGCGGCGTGAAATCGAATGGCATGCGTCGGCTCCGTGGCTTTTTCCTGGGAGAGACTTGCGGCGACAACCCCCAGTCAAGCCCGATCGTCAGGACCGAACTTCGTGCCTACGTCATCGTAAAATGTCAAAAGCCGCCATCGCTTTTTCGAAAACTCACTGGCCATATCCCTGCCGCGCGCCCTTCAGCTTGATCGTCAGCTGGCGCGCCGGAACCCGGCACAATGGCTATTCGAGCGTCGGCCTGCCTGCGAAGCCGCAATAACCGTGCTGCTCCGATGCATCTTCGTTGCCCTTTACGTGAGACATATGAAATTCTCGCCAGCCCATGCATTCACTGCCAAGGCAGTGATAAAGCTTGTTTGTATTTACAAAACCATCAGTCATCGTGTTGTAGAAGCGGTTTCCGTTATCGATGCGCACAAACGGGCACCACTTGCTGCGTGCTGTCGTTTCGTTGGTCAACATGGTCGCGGTCCTCTAACGTTGGTTCTGCTATCGTGACCCGCTTTATTGCTTCCGCGGGAAGCAAGATTGCGCTGTTAGGCTTTGCGTCGGCATGCCGAAATAGGTCGTTAGAAACCGATAGGTGTATACCGCCGTCACTCTGTTTCCACATGCAGGGCTATCGATAGTGAAAGTCGATGCCGGCAAACTGATCCCATAGGCCTGCTGCGCGGCGTAGTTTTGGATGCTCTCAGCATCGGCACAAGTCAGCGTGTCAACGCTTGCGCATCGGGCGGCGATCGCCACCGCGCGCTGAAGATTGATTTGCGACCAGAGCAGCAGTCCCCCTTCAATGACGCCAAAGACAAGCATCATGAAAAGCGGGGCCGTCAGCGCGAACTCGACCGCGCTCGTGCCGTTAGAATTTGGACAGAGTTGTATGGACATCACTGGATTCTTACCGTGGATCGTCCGATCAAAGTGAAGCTGTCTGGCAGCATCGGGTATTGAAGAATGGGTTTGTACGTTGCGCGTGTGGAAGCGATGACATATGTGCCGGGAGCCTGGCCGCTCTCGCAAACCGCGCCGCAGTCGGCCGCCGTTACCCCAGCATTGGAGGGGCAGCCGCAGAATTTCGTCGGCGGCGGGCTGGCGACAATCTCGGAGTAAGAGGTCGCGCTCGCAATCGCGCCAGCAATCGCAGTTTGATCGAATCCATTGATAGCGGCATATTGTGTACCAATTTGAGCTGCATTTTGGACTTGCATCTTACGATAGATTCCCAAACCTAGATCGACGCTGCAGATCAGGAGCAATGCCAAGATCGGACCAACTACAGCGAACTCGATTGCCGTGGCTCCGCCCCTGTTTCGAAATAGTCGGCCGAAGTCTGGCAGGAGGCCCCTCGCCAAGAAAATAATCCGATGTCGAATGCCGCTTGACATGCAGCGCTCCTATTCGACCAGACTTGCGGCCGCTGCGCCGATCGGCGCCGTACCATAGCCGCTGCAATCGACGGCCAGCCGAGAGTTTCCAGAGAAAGAAATCGTGTCGACGATCACCTCTGTGCACTTGGTCGAGGAATTCGATCCGCCCGCCCAAGTTACCGCAGCTCTCGGCAGGTAAATTGCTCCTGCAAATATTTGAGATGACCCGCCCGTTAATTTAAATTGCGTCCCCAAGGGCATGTTTCGATCCCCAAGAATGACGATGCCCGCTGTCGGCCCAGAGGTTGGCGCAGTCAGATTGATGACGGCATCGCTGTTGATCGTCGCTTTCGCCCAATCGGTCCCACTGCTCGAGGTGAAAACCAATGTTACGCGATTCCCGGTCAGGCTCGCGCCGCCGGCAATAGTCAACCCTCCGCCGTCAAGATAGTAGACGCCCGGAGCGAGCGTAACCGCGGCTCCTCCGTTGAGAGTCATTCCTCCGCAGTAAACTCCAGGGCTGGTCAGGACCACCGATTTGGCGACAAAGCCTTTCTGGTCGCAGCCGTCGAATCCCGGAAGCGAGAGGGTTCCATATGGGTCTGCTAGAGGTGTTGTCCCAGTCCGCACGCCTGCGACAGCAGTGATTTTAGTGGCGCCCGATATGCCGCCGACGACATTAACAGAGAGCGCATCGATCGAAGCTGAGCCACCGACGATCAAGGCAGCAGGGTCTGCGGAATTGTCGTAAATACTGCACCCGATGAGGACGACGCGGGGATTTCCTTGCACCGTGATGGCACCGCCGGCGTTTCGATCGAGCGCGACCAAGCATCCGTATCCAGCGCTTGCCACGGCGACGGCACGAGCTGACACCATGGTCGGTTTCGACAGCCATAAGCCGGAAAACACAGACGATTGCGGCTGTTGGAGCACAACCTCGATAGCATCGGTAGATGTCGTACGGCGACCCGATTTCGGCGGCCGGTTGACCAAAACCATGACCCCATTCACACCGTTTTGGAACCCGTATGAAGCCGCGATTGCATTGGCTTCATTGACGGGATCTCCGTTGCCTACGGCTGTGGCGGCGCTGAAGGCCGCCGCGTCAGCCGCAGACTGCATCACCTGTTGCACTTCAAACCAAAGGCCCGCATCGATGGCCAATCCGACGCAGCCGATGAGCATCGGCATGAGCAGTGCCGTCGTGATCAAGTAGTTTCCCGATTGGGTATCGCGAAACCGACCAAGCAGGGACCAAAACGCTTGGGCCATCCGTCCGGCTGCCAATGGCGAGGCACGGCGTGCCCGTGCGCGATGACGGTCGCGCGCGCGGTCGCGACCTGCGCCAATCTGCTTGAGCGTACTGCTTGCGGGTCTGTTCATCGCACTTTGCAAATAGAGAGCGCAAGGCGCACTTTGACGTTGATGCACGTCAATTCAGCGGTGAGCCAACATAGATGGTTCACAACAGATGAATTGTCCTTCGCGCTGATTTGGATCACCCGCGGCAAGCGACACCGATCACGAGCACGGTCTCACGCTTCATCAAAATCGCTGCAATGGCGCCGGCAGCTCGCGCTCCGATTGCTTCGTTAAATATTTGGAAACCAAAAATCTAATTCACCTGCCGACTAAGGGCCTGCCCTGAAGTGTCAGTATCGGGCACTAGGGCCAACATCGATCGCGAGCGCGCATCTCACGCATCGAAAATATATTCCGCGATCGAAGGAAACGGTCCAATGAAGATCGGATGGATCACCGAGACTTTTGGAAATTTAGCGCGGATTAAAATCGGAATCGCACTCGCTGCGCTGATCGGCATTTCGATTTCATTGGGCGTGTCGTATCAGGTATTCGAATCGGAAACCCGGCTAGATGCGCGTGAATTTTACGGTCGCGCCAAAAATCAGGCGGCACTTACTCAGGAGCGCGTTGACGATTATTGGGACACGATGCGAGCCGTCCGGGCCCTTTTCGAAGCTTCACACGACAAGGTCTCGCGAGACGAATTTGAGACGTTCACCCGGTCACTGTTGCGGCGATATCCAGCCATTCTGAACGTGTCATGGTTGCCTCGTGTCAGGAGCAGCGAGCGAGCCGCCATCGAGGCCGCGGCGAGGGCGGATGGAATACCGAATTATCGCATACGCGATGGCGCCCCCGGCGGCTCGCTGTCGACGGCTCCGGAGCGAGACGAGTACTATCCGAAATTCTATTCGACCGAGGGGCCGACATCACCCGTTTACGGCTTCGATGTCCTCTACGACAAGCCGGATAGAATCATGCACATTCGCGATACGAGCGAATTGTCTTCGTCATCGCCTGTGTTGTTGTTCATCGGTGAAGGCAGCCGAACCGGCTTCTGGGCCGGACTGCCGATTTACGCTCACGGTCAACCTCACGACACGGTCGAGGAGCGGCGCCGCAGCATCCTCGGCGTCATCCAGGGCGTCTTCCAGGTCCATGTTCTGTTTGACTCGATGTTGACCGCCGTCAAGACACCGGTTCGCATCCATGTCTTTCCACCGAACGCGGACGCGGATGCGATGCCTATCTATTCCGCATCTCGCCTCAGTAACTCGAGTCTCGAGCCAAGACCGCAATCCGAACTCGTCAACGGCCTGCACCTGTCCGTGCCGTTGAAGATCGGTGACGTGCCGTGGACGTTGGTTCTCACGCCTGAACCGACAGGGTCGCCGCTCGTGTCGCATCAACGTTCGGCAATTATTCTGCTTTGCGGCCTGCTCCTCACCGCCCTGTTGGTCGCATTTGTCAGCGCCCTCGGCCGTTGGGCAGATGCGCTCAGGATAGCAAATGCCAACATCACGACGCAAAACCAGAAGCTCGATGCAGCACTGAACAACATGCTGCAGGGTCTCCTAATGTACGACCGCTCTGGGAGCTTGACGATTTCAAACCAGCGTTTCGCCCAAATGTTCGATCTGCCATGGGATGAGTGGCACTCGAGCTCGATTGGATTGACGATTGTCGAAACTTTGAACTACGCGAAACAGTTATCGAAGCTCGAAGTGGCGAATGAGCCGGAAGCGCTGGCCAGGCTGCAATCCATTTTGGAGCAACGTCGGACCGGCTCCGTCGTTTTTGAACGCACAGACGGGCATACATATGTCGCGACGTGCGTACCCATGGCGAACGGCGGCTGGGTCATCACTTTCAGGGACATCACCGAACGGCGGCGTAACGAAGAGAAGATCGCCCATTTGGCCCGGTATGATGCACTGACCGATCTGCCGAACCGGGTGCTCTTTTACGAGAGGATCGGTGAATTCCTACACGACCTCGGACAACGGCACCGCGTCGCGGTTTTGAGCCTTGATCTCGACCATTTCAAGAGCGTGAACGATACGCTCGGGCATCCGATCGGCGATAAACTTCTGCAAAGCGCGGCCGAGCGTATGCGCGGCTGTATACGGAATTCCGACATCGTTGCCCGTCTCGGCGGGGACGAGTTTGCGGTTGTACAAGGTACCATTGCTCAAACGTCGGATACGACGGCGCTGGCGAGGCGCTTGATTGAAGCGGTCAGCGCGCCATACGAAATCGACGGGCACCGCGTCGTTATCGGCACCAGCATAGGCATCGCTGTCGCGCCCAGTGATGGCACGGCGCCAGACGAGCTCATGAAGAATGCCGATCTTGCGCTCTACCGCTGCAAGGCGGATGGCGGGAATACCTACCGGTACTTCGAAACAGAAATGGATTTGCGCATGCAGGAGCGCCGAGCACTCGAACTCGATCTGCGCAAGGCGCTGGTGAACAACGAATTCACGGTAGCGTATCAACCACTTGTCACGCTGAAGACTGGAAAGGCGACGTCCTGCGAGGCGCTCATTCGCTGGAATCATCCCCAACGCGGCTCGGTGCCACCGGCGAGCTTCATCCCTATTGCGGAGGAAACCGGGCTTATCGTGCCGATCGGAAATTGGGTTTTACGACGCGCCTGCGCCGACGCCGTTCAATGGCCGGGCGACATCGCGGTTGCCGTGAATGTATCGCCCACTCAATTCAAAAGTGACAATTTCATCGACACCGTGACGAGCGCCTTGAAAGAAACCGGACTGCCGGCGAGCCGGCTCGAACTGGAAATCACTGAATCAGTCCTTATGCAGGAAGGTAATGCGGCGAGCTCGACGCTGCACCGCCTCAAGGCACTCGGGGTGCGGATAGCGATGGACGACTTCGGCACCGGATATTCGTCTCTGAGCTATCTGCGCAGCTTTCCTTTCAACAAGATCAAGATAGATCAGTCTTTTATCAGAGACGTTTCGAGCAACAAAGACAGCCTTGCCATACTGCGCGCCGTGATCGGGCTTGGCCGCAGCCTCGGGATCATTACCACGGCCGAAGGCGTCGAAAACAAGAAACAGCTCGAGGTGCTCCTAACCGAAGGATGTACCGAAGCACAAGGATTCTTCTTCAGTCAGCCGAGACCGGCATCCGAGGCGAACGAGTTGCTGCATTCGTTCGCCAACGCGGACGCCGCCGTCGCATAAAGGGACTTTTTGAAATGCGCACTTATCTCGCAGTCGATATCGTCGGTGACGAGCGGGTCCAGCAATCCCTGAATGAGCCTCCGCGCGGACTGCCGCATGCGGATTCATCCGAAATGTCGTTTGAGATAAGAAACAATTCCACACTACTCGCCGATGACCTCGCGAAGCCGAGAAGTGGCGCAATGAATCCAGGGTTGAGGTGGTCAGCGGTCGACGCCGGACAGCGCTCGCGCAGCGCAAATAACGTGCGACAGATGCAGATCAAAGCGGATCGCGGCGCGGTCTCTCAAGAACTGTGCAACCAGAACTTGGTATAATTGCATGCAGCCGCGACTCTGCACAGATGCTGTTCGGACCAGTTCGCCAGGCATTGCGCCATGATCGACATGGACCAGAAAATTGGCGGCTGCCACCATTGCATCGGTGCGGCATACACCATGACCGCGCTAATTTTCCATTTCTTGCACCGCAAGGCGGTCACCAGTGGCAGTCTATCGCCTGCCGACATCGCCGAGCTGCGTCGCAGCCTGCTTGAAAGTTACGCATCCGGCGTCGAGCTCTTCGAAGCGATCCATGGCGAGTGCATGGCAGCCAGCAAGTGCGGCCATTCGAATGTTTTGTCGTCACACGAAAGCATCCTGCCGGCCCTGCTATCAACGTGCGGACACCAGGCGGCACATACCAGCTTCAAAACCGCGATCACAAAATGTGGATCAACTTGGCTCGATGACTTCTTTGCAGGCCTTGCGCATTTCGTGATGGCGAGCCTGGGCCCCGCGGCCGGGGCGGAGCTGACGGCGGCATTCCTTGCCGCAGCAGCGGCACACAAATCCCAGCTCACCCTCACGAAGCTTCTGCAAGAACCGAAGATGGCTGCGTTCTTCGCGCGCTGCCTGGAAGTGCTCAATCCCTATTCAGAGCGGACCGACTTGCCAGCGACAATTTCGACAAGCATCAATTCTTACATCATCGCTCATCGACGCATTCCCCAGGCACATCCGGCGCGGACCACCGCGCAGGAGATGCGTTATTTTCTGGAGCTGCTACCCAAGGAAGCGCAACTGGCAATGGCCGGACTGCCCGACGCGGTGAATGCCTCGCGATGATGAGTTGTTGCATTCGCGTGGAAGCGCGGAAAGTGCCATCGCATCGACGGATCAATTTTTGGACGTGCGCCTGCGCGGGAAGAGCAATCCGCAGAGATTTCGGTGGAAGACGCTTTGCACGGCAATTCAACTCGCTGGCGGACGATAGTCATCCGGTACATTGATCCGTCGGGCCGCGCTGTAGGCGCTGATTTCATCGCGTAGCAGGCCTGTAATCGCATCGACGAAATTCTCGACCATCCACTCTGCGTCAAGGCGCCCGTCACGGGTCGGAAGACCAACCATGATGAGCAGTACATCGAGGTCGTCGCCGACGGCTTTTTTCAGAAGCTCGGTGCGGTTGTCATTGCAGCGCTGGGCGAGATCTTCGGCAAAACGCACACCGGCGACGAAGGCAATCATCACGAGACCGTCCGACGGCACGCGTAGTGCCCCGAGTTCCTTGCGAGCCCGTTGCCAGGCCTTCGCGGCGAGGAACGACGACAAATAGGGATCGATTCGAGCGGCCATCGCCCGGCTGCGAACGTCGGGATCGGCGATCGCAAGTTCCCCTGAGGCCAGCGGCGCCACCGCAGCTGCAAACTCGTCGTAACCGGCATCTTTTCCGTAGAGCGCAAGATCCCGGAGCCAGTGCGCCGAACCATACGCATAAGGTCCGCCGACCGGGGCTGTTGGGTCGCGCGCAGCATCGGCCCCATATGTCCTACTCGCGAATTCGGCACGCTTCATGAGCGCGAAGAGCAATGCCGGATCTGTATGCGTCTTCTGCGCCGCAGCGGCGACGGAAATGGCAAAGTCCTTGGAGATGAACTGATCGCGCTTTATTTCGACGCGGCCGGCCGCATCAGGCTGCAATGCCGGCAGAAGCGGTGCGGCTTGACGCGCGTCAGCATTGAACGCCGCGGCCGCGAGCAGAAATGTCAGGCCAATAAACCGAATATGTGTCATACGGGCCCCCCAAACCCATAATTCACGATTAAATCACATCCCGATTTCGCGAGCCCTAAGCACCTCGATAAGATTGTCCATAATGGATTCATGCGTCAGTCTCCGCTCGACTGCGGCTGCGATCGCCGCGGAAGACGCTTCGGCTACAGCTCGGACTCGATTGCCTTGAACACGCGGAAGCGCAACGCCCCGTCGTCGTTCTTCAACGAGATGACGAAGCGAGATCCTGGGCGGCAAGCATCTCATTCGCGACCTTGAGCGACTTCTCGAGGCTGACCGGGCCACCGAAGCGGTGACCACCGATCTCCCAGGAAGGTCTGGTTGGCGGTGTAGTTGAGCCGCGCTGATTGCGATGTCCGCGATTGGCGGACCACGCCCCCTACCCCAAAATCGCCGGCAGCCAGGTGGCGACGATCGGGAAAACGAGCAGCGCGATGAGGAGCACAAGACTCATTGCCACGTAAGGGACGATGGCCTGGAAGATGTGCCCCATGGTCACCTGCGGCGGCGCCACACCCTTCATGGTCATCAACAGGAGGCCGTGCGGCGGCAGCAGGAGGCCGAGCTGCATGCAGATGAGATAGAGCACGCCGAACCAGATGAGGTCGATGTCGAGCCGCTGCACGATCGGCATGAACACCGGCAGCGTGATCAGCATCATGCTCACCTGATCGACGAAGACGCCGAGAAAGATGAGCAGCGCGAGCATGCCGAACAGGATCGCATTGGGCGACAGGCCCTGCGCGAAGATCGCGGACACGATGCCTTCCGTCGCACCGGAGAAGCTCAGGATCTGCGAGAAGGTTGTGGCGCCGAGGATGATGAACAGGATCATCGCCGAAATCGAGACAGTGCCGCGCAGTGCCTGGATCAGCGCGTCGAGCGACAGCGCGCGATAGGCGGCAGCAAGGCCCATGGTGGCGATGGCGCCGAGCGCCGCGGACTCGGTCGGCGTGGCGATGCCGCCGGACATGGCGCCGACCACGACGACGAAGATCGAAATGAGCGGGATGACGTAGATGACGAGCAGCTCGTATTTGGCCCAGCCGTGGCGTTCTTCGATCTCCGTCGCCGGCGCCAGCTTGGGGTCGAGCATCACGCGCACGACGATATAGGCGACGAAGGCGACGCTGAGGATCAGCCCCGGGACGACCCCGCCGATGAGCAGCTTCGAGATCGAGATACCGGAGAGCGAGCCGAGCAGCACGGTGAGCGCCGAAGGCGGGATCAGCATGTCGACGGCACCGATGGCCATGATCGGGCCCGCGGCCATGGTCGGGTGATAGCCGCGCGAGAGCATCACCGGCAGCATCAGCGAGCCGAGCATGGCGGTGGTGGCGATGGTCGAGCCGGAGATCGCGGAAAACACCGTGCCGGCGACGACCGCGACGACGGAAAGCCGCCCGGGCACCTGCTTGATCAGCCGCTCGATGCCTTCGATCACCTTCAGCGCGAGCCCGGTATGGAACAGCACCTCGCCCATGAGCACGAACAGCGGGATCGGCGAGAGCGAGAAGTTGGCCACCGCCACGAGGCTGTTGCGTACGATCTGCTCGATGCCGAAGCCGCCGCCGAGATAAAGGATGGCGCCGACGATGTTGATGGCGAGGAAGGAGAAGGCGACGGGAATGCCGGCGAACAGGAGGACGGTCGAGCCTCCGAGCAACAGGATCGCCGCCCACTGCCAGGACATGATCAGGATGCCGAGACGGCGTCGGAGCGCGGCACGCGCTCCGCATGCGCCAGGGTGTGCATGCGGAAAATGAATTCGAGCGCCAGCATCAGGAAGCATATCGGCATCGGCACGAAGAGCCACCATTCCGGCATCACCAGCGTCTTGATCGATACCGATCCGGCGAGCCAGCTCGCCAGCGTCACGCGCACGCCGTACCAGACGAAGACGAAGCAGCAGGCGATGCCGGTGAGATCGCCGACCCATTCGATCATCCAGCCAAGCCGCGGCGGGAACATGCGCAGGAAGATATCGATGCGGATGTGCTGGCCCCGGCGCAGCAACCCCGGCGCCGCGAGCAGGGTGATCAGATAGAGCACGTATTCGGAGAGCTCGTTGCTCGGTGGAATGCCGCCGAGCCCGATATTACGGAAGAGGACATCGAAGCCGATCAGGAACGTCATCGCGAACAGCAGCGCGCAGGCGACGAGCAGCATGCCGTCGAGCAGGCGACCGTAGAGGTGGGCGAGGCGGGAGATCATGACCTGCCTGAGCTCATAGTCGGTGAGAACCGCGCGGCGTCGGCAGCGAGCTCCCTCTCCCCGTCTACGGGGAGAGGGTTGGGGTGAGGGGCAATCTCGAGAAGCTCAGATTCGCGGGGACGCCCCCTCACCCGACGCGCTGCGCGCGTCGACCTCTCCCCGCACGCGGGGAGAGGTAAGGCCGAAAATGTCGCGCCGCTCTGCCGAACCAGCATGCTACGGCTTGGAGAAGAACGTGCGCAGCTTCGCGCCGTGCTCGGGGCTCTGCCGCAGCACGCCGGCCCAGCCGGCCTCGTAGGCCTTGGCGTAATAGGCCTTGGCGTCGGCATCGGAGAACTTGATCACCTGGATGCCGGCCTTGGCCTGCTTCTCCGTGTCGGCGGCATTTTCCTTGGCGAATTCGGCAGCGGCCTCGTTCTCGCCTTGGTCGGCGGCGGCGCGCAGCACCGCCTTCTGCTTGGCGTCGAGCTTGTCCCACACCGCCTTGTTGATCAGCACCGAGACCTCTGCGGAGTAGAAGCCGGGATCGACGCGATACTTGGTGCGCTCGTTCCAGCCGAGATCGAAGATACCGGTGATTGGCCAGCCATAACCGTCGACGACGCCGCGCTCGAGCGCGGTGTAGACCTCGCCTGGCGCCGTCTGCACCACGGTGCCGCCGAGCGCCTGGAAGAAGTCGCGATAGACCGGCGTGATGCGCAGCTTCAGGCCGGTGAGATCCGGCTTGGTGATCTGCTTGTTCAGATAGAGGTGAAACGGATTGTTGTCGACGAGGCGGGCCAGGAAGATCGCGTTCATCTTCTGCGCATAGAGCTGCGCCATATAATCGTAACCGCCATTCTTGCGCAGCTCGCTCATCGGACGCTGCGTGAGCTTCCACGCATCCGCCTCGGGCATCAGGTTCGTGTAGAAGGCACCGGTGGCATTGGCGATGTCGACGACGCCGTTCTTCAGCGCATTGCCGACCTCGAAGGGCGGCATCGCCTTCGGCCCGCCGATGTAATTGATCTGGATGACGCCCTTGCCGCTCTGGTTCACCCGCTCGATGAACTTCTCGAAGCCTTTCGAATAGGTGGTCTTCTCCGCGAAGGCGGAGACCCCGCGCAGCGTGATCTCGTCGGCCGCGGCAGCCGCAGTGAGCGAGACAAGAAACACGGAAGCGAGCAGAAAGTCCGAGCGGATGCGCATGGTGAGCCTCCCCGAATGGCCCGCCGGTTCCTTGTTTTTCGCGGGCTTTGTAGGTTTACAAACGATACTGGACCGTCACAGTTCGTGAGGTCAATGCCGCGCGTCGGCGGGCTAGTGATGATTTGCTCCGAACGGTGTCCCACACTGAGCGTCATCGCCCGCGAAAGCGGGCGATCCAGTAATCACTGCACTACCGGTGTTTACTGGATGCCCCGCCTTCGCGGGGCATGACGCCGGAGAGTGTGGCGATATTTGCGGCAACATCACGCGTTGAGAAACGAGTCGACGGTTTTCAGCGCGCCGTCGAGCGTGGCCTCGCCTTCCTCGGCCAGCGCCGCGGCCATCAGCCGGCGCGTCCAGTCGGCGGCATCGGGGCGGCCGGCGAGCCACCGCGAGGCCGCGAACGCCTTGTCGAATTTCGACTGCCCGCGCGCATGCGTGTCGGAATAGCCCTTCACCAGCCGGCGCAGCTCGATGATGCGTACTGCATGCGCGTAGTCGTGCCTCGCGATCTCGCGCGCCGCGGCAAGCCAAGTGTCGCGATGCGCGGCCTCGCGCTGGTGGCGAAGGAGCCCGCGGCGGAAACGACGCAGACCACCGAGGACATAAAGCGGAAGAAACCAGCGGATGGTGTTGGTCTGCACGCGGCGGCCACGATTGACCACGCGGTCGAGCTTTTGGAACAGACGCGGCCGCGCCTCGATGAAGCGGCCGAGCGCGACTGGCAAGGTGCTGACGACCTCCTCCATGCGCGGATGCATGAACTCGGTGGTGGTGACGAGCTGATCCGGCGCAGCCTGCACCTCGGCGCGCACGCGCGCGAAGCGGCTGCCGCGAGTTTTCAGATCGGCAACGCGAATGACATCGTCATAGGCCATGGCCACTGCGATGTATTTCGCGGCCGCGCGCGTGAGCTCGGGATCGGCGCCGCGCTCGAAGGGCAGGAAGCCCGCGACCAGGTCGAGATACTCGCGGCCGTAATCGACGTCCTGATAGTCGACGACGCGACGCAATCCCGCCGCGAGCATGGCGTGAGCGCCAGCGGGGAATTCCTGTGTCGCACGGCTGACGAGTGCATCGAAGCCTGAATGACCGATCGGGTTGAGCGCGATCTCATCTTTCGCACTGACCGGTGCTTGCGGCGACGCGCTCGCCGCGGCGGTGGCGCCGTCGAAACCGGCGGCGAAGGCGCGGAGGCTCGCCTCGACGCCGACACCGGAGGCGCGGATGGTCTCCTCGTAGGCGCTGCGCGCGAAAGGCAACACCCCGGCGCCAGCGAGCGCGCCGAACATGACCGCCGAGATCGCGCTGCCGGTTTTCTCCGCCAGCGTCGCCATGTCGAAGGCGACGAAACGCTTCGAGGCCGCCTGCGCCGCCGCATAGACCTTTGATGAATCGCCAATGCCGTCGCCCGGCAACATTTTTTCCTGCACCGCGTAGGCGCGGTGCGAGGACGTGATCAGCGTGGTCCTCCCCGGCGTGACCAGACCGCGCTGCATGGCGCGGCCGGCTTCCATCAGCTCGGCGCCGACGACGACATCGACGGCGCCCGGCGACGGCATCAATGCCAGCACGGGATAGGCGCCGTCGGCGCGCGCCTTGACCATCTCTACATAATAGATGGTGGCGCCGGTGCGCTGCGCGACACCGGGCACCGAGGTCGACTGCGCGATGAAGCCCTGGCTTTCTGCAAGCGCGACGATCCAGTCCATGAGCACGCCGCCGCCTTGCCCGCCCATGGCCAGGACGGCAACCGAGATCGGCTTGTTGTCGACGGACGCAACAGGGACGGGCGCGTTCATGGCGGATCAGGTGAACGCGATGCGGCGCCTGGCGCGCCGGCGCTGCAGGAAACCGATCACCGCCATGCGCAAACGCGCGACCAAACGCTCAGACCAGGTCGGGTTGTAGACGATGTCGGCGCGATAGAAGGACGGGCAGAGCACGGCGGCTTCGGCCACCTCGCCGCAATTGCCGCAGCCGACGCAATTGTTGTCGATAGCGGCGACCGGATCGTCCTTGAGCGGGTCCGCGGTCTGCTTCACCGAGAGCGACGGGCAGCCGGAGAGCCTGATGCAGGCGTGGTCGCCGGTGCAGACATCCTCGTCGACACCGAAGCGCTCGCGCACCACGCGCGCGCCGCCCTTCACCGCCTTGTTGAACAGCGGCCGCACGCGGCGCTGCTTGTTGAGCATGCATTCCGAGGAGGCGACGATGATCTTCGGGCCTTCCTCCTTACTGGTCAGCGCTTCCTTCAGCGTGTCGCGCATCTTGGCGACGTCGTAGGTGCGGTCGATCTGCCGCACCCAGTCGGCGCCGACGCCTTTGACCGCGGCGGTGATCGGATGATTGGCCGAGCGTGACTGCTTGACGGCGCGCGAGGACGGCAGATCCTGCCCGCCGGTCGCCGACGAATAATAATTGTCGACCACCATGATGACGCCGTCGTGCTTGTTGAACACGGCATTGCCGATGCCGCTAGAGAGCCCGTTATGCCAGAAGCCGCCGTCGCCGATCATGGCGATCGGCCGCTTCTCGGCCTTGACGTTGAAGGCCGAGGCCGAGGCCGGGCCGAGCCCGTAGCCCATCGTCGTGGCGCCGATGTTGAACGGCGGCAGGATCGAGAACAGGTGGCAGCCGATATCGGCGGCGATGTGGTGCGGCCCGAGCTCCTTCTCCACGAGCTTCATGGCGGCGAAGATCGGACGTTCCGGGCAGCCGATGCAAAAGCCTGCCGGGCGCGCCGGCACGACGGAGGCAAGCGCCTTCACCTCCTCGCTCATGACGATCGACGGCTCGTTGGCGGCACGCACCTGATCCGGCAGCACCTCGGGGGCAGCGGCCTTGAGGAACGAGCGCACGCCGTCGCGCAGCACCTGCGCGGTATATTCGCCGGCCATGGGCAGCACGTCCTTGCCGAAAACCTTGGCGGCGACGTCGGCCTTGCGCAGGATCGCGTGCAGCGCCTGCTCGATGTAATCGGGCTGCCCCTCCTCCACCATGAGCACCGCGGCCTTGTCGGCGCAGAAGGCCACGATCTCCTCGTCGATCAGCGGATAGGTGACGTTCATCACATAGAGCGGGATGCGCGTGTTGCCCCAGATGTCGGCGAGGCCGAGGTCCTGCAGCGCGCGGATGACGCCGTTGTACATGCCGCCCTGCAGGACGATGCCGATCTTGCCGACGTCGCCGGCGAAGGTCTCGTTGAGCTTGTGCGTCTTGATGAACTCGATGGCCGCCGGCCAGCGCTTCTCGATCTTGTCCTTCTCGTGCACGAAGGCCGCGGGCGGCAGCACGATGCGGTTGGTGTCGCGCCGCGGGTTCTCCAGCGCCTGCGCCAGCGTGAAGGGCGGCGGCCGGTTGTCCTTGGTGATGAAACGGCCGTGCACATGGCAGGCGCGGATGCGCACCTCGAGCATCACCGGCGTGTTCGAGGCTTCCGACAGTGCGAAGCCATCCTCCACCGCCTTGACGATGCTCTCGAGATTGGGCCGCGGGTCGAGCAGCCACACCTGCGACTTCATGGCGAAGGCGTGCGAACGCTCCTGCATGATCGAGGAGCCCTCGCCGTAGTCCTCGCCGATGATGATCAACGCGCCGCCGGTGACCCCGCCGGAGGAGAGATTGGCGATCGCGTCGGAGGCGACATTGATGCCGACCGGCGCCTTGAAGGTCACCGCGCCGCGGATCGGATACATCACCGAGGCGGCGAGCGTCGCCGCGGCCGCGGCTTCCGAGGCCGAGGTTTCGAAATGCACGCCAAGGTCGGACATGATGTCCTGCGCGTCGGCGAGGACATCCATGAGGTGCGAGATCGGCGCGCCCTGGTAGCCGGCGACGTAACCGACGCCGGACTGCAGCAGCGCCTTGGTGATGGCGAGGATGCCCTCGCCGCGGAACTCGTCGCCCGCGCCGAGCTTCAGATCCTGCACTTCCTTGGCAAACGACCGCTCTGCCATGTCACCTCTCGCTGTCGGCGTATTCTAAAGCACGATCATTCAGTGCTGAAGCGGTACCACGGGCACGGCGTACTCCCTCGCCCGCTCTTGCGGGGAGAGGGTCGGGGTGAGGGACTCCTTCCAGCGCTGGACATGCGGCAAGGGCCCCTCACCCGGCTCGCTCCGCTCGCCACCCTCTCCCCGCTTCGCGGGGCGAGGGAAGATGAGTTCGTGGCGATTCCGTCCAAGACGATCATGTTCCAGCACGAAGTTCACGTCCCCGTCGGCTTATGCAGCGCGGTCAGCGTGCGCTGGCGGATCATCCATTGGGAACGGCCGGCAAGCGCGAAGAACGCGGCGCGCAGCGCCGGCGGCCAAGTGGTCGGCCAGCCGAGGAACCAGGAGATGCGCTGGGTGTGATCCGTGAGCGGGCGCTCGGCGCGCTCCCAGGCGGTGAGCGCATCCGGCATGTCGTCGTGCTGATCGAGGAAATAAGCCAGCGACAGCGCATTCATCATGCCACAACCGGCCCCCTGCCCGATGTTCGGCGGCAGCGCATGCGCCGCGTCACCAAGAACGACGACCCGCCCCGACGACCAGCGTTTGAGCTTGATCAGCGAGAAGCGGTCGTAGCGGCCCTCGTCGCCGATGCGATCGATCAGCGCCGACAGATGCGGGAACGAGCGTTTCCAGTCGTCCTTGCGCAGCGGCACTTCGCGCGCCGCCGCGTCGCTGTGCAGCATGGTGAGCGCGACGTAGAGCTTATCCTGGCTGCACGGCGTGTAGAGGATGCGGCGGCTGCCCGACCAATATTCGATGGTGGTGCTGCGGTTGGCGCGGTCGTCGGGCTCGTTGTCGATGAGCACGCGGATGGCGCCGTCCGCCAGCGCCCGGCGCTTCGCCAGCAGGCCGAGGCCGTCGCGGATCTGCGAGTTGACCCCATCGGCGGCGACAATGAGATCGGCCGCGACGCGCTCGCCATTCGCCAGCATGAGCGTGCCGTCCCGCGTTGCCGCAATGCCTTCCGAGCTGGTGATGATCTCCGCGCCATGGCGTCGCGCCGCGGCCGCGAGCGCGTTGATCACCTGCTGGCGCACGATCGAAAAGACGCGGCTGTCGCCCTTCCAGCGGTGCACCGCGACGGTGCGGTTATGGTCGTCGCGCACCTCGCGGGTCGAGGCTGGCGGCGCGCTCTCCACCGCCTCGGCATAGGCGCCGAGCGTCTCCAGCACGCGCAGCCCGTTCTCGTAGACATAGATGCCGGCGCCGGTGGTGCGCAGCGCATCGGCGCGCTCATGCACGCGCACTGACCAGCCGCGCTGCGCCAGCGCGCAGGCGGCGGCGAGCCCGGCAAAGCCGGCGCCGACGATTTCCGCGCGTCGTTTCATCGACCGTTCCACAGGGATGGTCTATCATGCCGCGAAACGAAATTGCGGGAGTCAGCATTCATGGCACGTCTGCGCCACATCGCCGTCTGCGTGAAAGACCTGGAGAAGGCCGCCAAGTTCTACGAGGACGTGTTCGAGCTCAAGCGCGTCGGACGCGAGGACATCGAGATCGGCTCGGCGATCTATATGAGCGACGGCGTGATCAACCTGGCGCTGCTCAATTTCGCCAGCACGAAGGGAAACGACCTCAAGGATCCGGAGAACGCGGTCGGCGCCAATCATTTCGGCTTCCAGGTCGAGGACCTCAAGGAGACGCAGCGGCGTATCGAGGCGGCGGGCGGGACGTTCTTCTTCGACCTCGGCGACGAGCGGCAAGGCAATTTCGAGCGCAAGTTCAAGGACCCCGACGGCGTCGTGTTCGACATTTCCCAGCACGGCTGGGTGGGAACCGACGGACGGAAGTAGTCGCCGGGGTCGTTTGCAGTCGCCAATGTCGCCACATACTCAGCGTCATCGCCCGGCTTGACCGGGCGACCCAGTAAACACTGGAATCGCCGTGATTACTGGATGCCCCGCTTTCGCGGGCATGACGGCCGAGTTTCAGGCGAGGCCCCGGACAATCGCTTTCTACTTCACGAACTCATTGGTGTAGAGCTCGTCGACCGGAGTCTTCTTCGGGATGATGCCCTTGGCGAGGTAGAAGTCCTGCAGCTTGGTCAGCCGCTCGACATTGATCTCGCCGAGCTGCTTCTGCCCGGGATAGACGAGCTTGGCGTAGTAGTTGAACGCCGCTTTCACCGCGCCTTCCTTGCCCTTCCACTCCGGGACGAAGCTGACGAAATCGGCCGCCGCCTTGTCGGGGTCATCCATGATGTCCTTCATGCCGTGCAGCGCCGCGTGCACGAACTTGCGCACCATGTCCGGCTTCTCCTTGATCACCGCATCGGAGACCGCGATCGCCTGCGCCATATGCGGGAAGAACTCGTCGGTCGGGATGATCCGCACCTTCACGCCCGCGGCCTGCACCGGCGGAATCCAATCCGGCACGCCGGCCATGCCTTGCGATTTACCCGCGGCGACGAACTCCCACACGCCGGTCGGGCCGACGGCCTGGATGTTGACGTCGTCCTGGGAGAGGCCGGCGCTGGCGAGCAGACCAAGCAGCGCATAGAAGGTCGTGTCCTGATAGGACATCACGGTGATGGTCTTGCCCTTGAGGTCGGACGGTTTGGTTATGCCGGAGTCCTCGCGCACGACGAGCTGCATGAAACCCTTGCCGCCGAACACCGCGACCATCTTGATCGGCACGCCATTGCCGCGGACCATAATCGGCGCGTCGGCGACGATGCCGCCGATCGGCGCATTGCCGGCGCCGACCTGCTTGGCGACGTCGACGCCACCGCGGCCGACGGCGAAGGTCACGTCGAGGCCGGCGTCCTTGAAATAACCCTTGCCCTTGGCGAGCTGGATCGGGCCGAAGGCCGGCAGGATCGGGGGCGCCGGGAACAGGTAAGTGATGCTCTCCGCAGCGGTGGCTGGCGTCGCGATGGGAAGGGCGACGATGCAGACGACCGCGATCGCCTGCAAGACCTGTGCAAACCGTTGTCTCGCGATGCCCAACATGTCCCCACCTCCATCAAACGCCCCAAGACGCATGGTCTCGCGCCACGCGCGGGGGCGCAAGTATTGCATGGCATGTTTTGGAGGGATACTGATGAGTATCGTTTTGTGAGAAGCCCCATGGCGATGACGCGGCTCGAATACCGGGACGTGACCATGCGTTTCCCGGATGCCGCGGGCGGCAGCGTCATCACCGCGATCCGCAATGTGAGCTTTTCGATTACCGACGGCGAGGTGGTGTCGCTGATCGGCCCGAGCGGCTGCGGCAAAAGCACGCTGCTCAATATCGGCTCCGGCCTGGCGCCGCCCTCCGAGGGCAAGGCTTTCGTCGACGGCGAGCCGGTCGAAGGCCCCAACCGCCACGTCGCCTTCATGCTGCAGAAGGATCTGCTGCTGCCGTGGCGCACGATCCTGCAGAACGTGATGCTCGGCACCGAGATCCAGGGCAAGAACAAGCCCGCCTCGATCACCCGCGCGCGCGAGCTGCTGCAGAACTTCCGCCTCGGCGAATTTGCGAACCACTATCCGCATCAGCTTTCCGGCGGCATGCGCCAGCGCGCGGCGCTGGCGCGCACGCTCGCGGTCGACCCTTCCGTGCTGCTGCTCGACGAGCCGTTCTCTGCGGTGGACGCGCAGACCCGCATCATGCTGCAGCAGGACCTGGCGCAAACGCTCAAGCGCGCGGGCAAGACCGCGCTGCTCATCACCCACGATCTCGCCGAGGCGGTGATCCTGTCCGACCGCGTGCTGGTGATGAGCCGGCGCCCCGGGCACATTGTCGACGAGATCAAGATCGACATCGGCGATCGCGACGATCCGCTGACGCGCCGCCGCGACAGCAAGATCGCCGCCTATCTCACGCAGCTGATGGAGCGGCTCGACATCGGGCATGCCGAGCTCGAGGAGCAGCGCGCATGAGCGCGAGAAGCCGCAGCACGCTGATCCGGCGAGGCACCACCGTGAGCGTCGCGCTGTTCGTTCTGTTCCTGATGAGCTGGCAATGGGGACCGGCGCTGCTCGGCGTCCCCGAATTCATCGTGCCGCCGGCCTCGCAGGTCTTCGCCGAATTCCTGCGCATGCTGAAACTCAACCATCTGATGTTCCACACCGGCGTCACCGCCGGCGAAGTGGTCGCCGGCTTCATCCTCGGCAGCCTGCTCGGCGCGCTATTCGGCTACACGCTGGCGATGTCGCCGGTCGCCGAATTCGCGCTGTCGCCCTATATCCTCGCGTTGCAGATCGCGCCCAAGGTCGCCTTCGCGCCGCTGTTCATTCTGTGGATGGGCTTCACGGTCTATCCGAAGATCCTGGTCGCGGTACTGATCGTGTTCTTCCCGGTGATGGTCAATGTGCTCACCGCGGTGCGCGGCATCGATCCCGATCTGATCAATCTTGCACGATCCTTCACCGCCTCGCGCGCGCAGGTGTTCTGGAAGATCGAATTTCCCTCCTCCATGCCGCCACTGTTCGCCAGCCTGCGCATCGGCGCGACGCTCGCCGTCGTCGGCGTCGTCGTCGGCGAGCTCGTCGGCGGCAATTCCGGGCTCGGCTATCTGCTCACCTTCGGCGAGGGGCAAGCCAATACGCCGATGGTGTTCGTCTGCATCCTGATGCTGACGCTGATCGGCGGCGTCGCGTATCTCGGGGTGATCCTCATCGAGAAGCGGGTGCTGCATTACATGCCGGCGCCGCCGATGGGCGGGCTGTAGCGGCGCATGTCGGTTTTCCTCAACTACAGCCAAAGCGAGCTCGACCGGCAGTACGACCAGCGCGCCTGGGTCGCAAATGCGGTCGAGGTGATCCGCCGCTACGCCACCGCGAGCGATAAAGCCCGCGCCCTGCTCGGCGAGCCGCAAAGCTTCGCCTATGGTCCCTCGGGCGCGGAAACTCTCGATCTCTATCGTGCGGCCCGCACGCCGGCCCCGCTGCACGTGTTCATTCATGGCGGCGCCTGGCAGCGGCTGAGCAAGCGCGAGAGCGCCTTCGCGGCGCCGTTGTTTGTCGGTGCCGGCGCGCATTTCGCGGCGCTGGATTTCGGCCTCGTTCCCGCGGTGACACTGAGCCAGATGGCGAGGCAGGTGCGGAGCGCCATCGCCTGGCTTTATCGCAATGCGCAGACGATCGGCGTCGACCGCGAGCGCATTTATGTGTCCGGGCATTCGTCAGGCGCGCATCTCGCCGCACTGGTGGCGACCTGCGACTGGGGCGCCTTCGACCTGCCGCCGGATGTGGTCAAAGGCGCGCTCTGCGCCAGCGGCACTTATGATCTCAAAGCGGTGCGGCTCTCCTCGCGGAACGATTATCTGCAACTGACCACCGAGACCGAGCAGGAGCTGAGCCCGCAGCGGCATCTCGACCGGCTCGGTTGCAAGCTCGTCGTCGCCATCGGCGGACCGGAGACCGACGAGTTCAAGCGCCAGGCGCGTGAGTTTTCCGCCGCTGCCGGCGTGCCGCTCATCACCGAGCCGGCGCTCAATCATTTCGAGATCGTCGAGACGCTGGCCGATGCGAACGGCTGTCTCGGCGCCGCCGCGCTGGGGCAGATGGGCCTAGCGTAAGACGTGGCGCAGCGCGGCGTCGATGCGCGCGCGGATGTCGGCGGCAGATGGCTCCTTGTCGAGGCCGAGCAGCACACGCAGATGCGCATAGCCGCGGAGGAGCTCGAGGAACTCTTCCGCCGAGCGGCGCGGCGCGCGGATCTTCAGACGCGCATCGGCGCGGTGCTTGTCGAAATAGGCCGCGAGCACGTCGACGCAGGCCTGCGGACCGCTGCGGTAGAACAGCGCTCCGAGCTTGGGGAAGCGGTGGCTTTCGGCAATGACGATGCGATGCAGCTCCAGCGTCTCCGGCGCAAACACCGTGTCGATCATGCGTTTGGCGAAAGCACGCAATGCCTGTTGCGGTTCCTGCTCAAACACGCGCTTGAGGTCGCTATCGACGATGCCGAGGCAGAGATCGGAAATGACGCCGGCAAACAACTCTTCCTTGCTGAGGAAATGCCGGTAGAGCGTCATCTTGGAGACGCCGGCCTCCTCGGCGACGCTGTCCATGCTGGCACCGCCGAAGCCCTTCTTGAGAAAGATCGTCTTGGCGCCACGCAGGATGCTGCGCCGTTTCCCTTCGCGCAGACGACCGCCATTGCGCACATTCGCTGTCGGCTTGGCCGGCATCCCCCGCTCCTTGCGAGAAACGATACTCTCCAGTATCGTTACGTCTAAAGCAAGTCAGTGTCCGGAGGAAGCCGATGCCGCAGCGCACGACCGACGACCTCGTCCCGCTGGTGCAGCAGGCTCGCGTCCACCGCAGCCTCTATACCGATCCGCAAATCTTCGAGCTCGAGCTCGAGCATCTGTTCGGCAAGGCGTGGCTCTATGTCGGCCACGAGAGCCAGATCAAGAACCCCGGCGATTATTTCTGCACGCGGATCGGGCGCAAGCCGATCATCGTCGCGCGCGATCTCGAGGGCACCGTTCGCGTCATCCATAACCAGTGCGCGCATCGCGGCGCGATGGTGGTGGCTTCCGACGCCGGCCACACCGACGAATTCCAGTGTTGCTATCACGGCTGGACTTACCACCTCGACGGCAAGCTCAAGGCGATCCCGCTGCAGCACGGCTATCCCGCCGACTTCGACCGCAGCAATCCGAACACCGCGATGCTCGCGGTGAAGCGGGTGAAGAGCTATCGCGGCTTCATCTTCGTCAGCGAGGCGGCCGAGGGTCCCTCGCTCGAGGAGTCGCTCGGCTACATGGCGACCTCGATCGACGACCTGATCGACCGCGCGCCCGACGGCGAGATCGAGATTGCCGGCGGCACCTTCCGCCACGCCTATAACGGCAACTGGAAGCTCTATCTGGAAAACCTATGCGACGCCGCGCATCCTTGGTTCACGCATCGCTCCTCGATCGACGCGGCGCAGCAGCAGCAGGACGACGTGTTCTCCGACGGCTCCGGCGAGATCGCCATCCGCCAGATGCGGCAGAACGGCGCGCCCTACAGCTTCTGGGAGAACCAGGTCGGCATCTGGACCTATCCCAACGGCCACAGCTATCTCGGCGACTATCACGACGACGCCAAGCTCGTCGCCGCGATGAACGACCCGGTGTTCCGCGAATACATCGGCGCGCTGGAGGCGAAGAAGGGGAAGAAGGAAGCGCGGCGCATCCTCGAAGTGCGGCGCTGGAACAGCAACATCTATCCGAACCTGTCGTTCATGAGCCAGTTCCAGCAGCTGCGCGTTGTGCATCCGATCGCCGTCGACAAGACGGTCGTGCACACCTACTGCTTCCGCCTGCGCGGCGCGCCGGAGCAGATGTTCAAGAACACCATCAGCTTCGCCAACATCGTTAACGGCACCGGCTCGCTGGTGCTCACCGACGATCTCGAGATCTACAATCGCATCAAGTTCGGGCTGATCAGCGAAGGCGCCGAGTGGCTGGAGATCGGCCGCGGCTATACCAGCGACGCCCGCGACGAGCATGGCGGGCGCAAGGGCAAGAACTCGACCAGCGAGGTCTATATCCGCAACATGTTCGACGCATGGCTCAACTACATGACCGGGCAGCGGCTCTACGAGGCGGATGCGGCGCAGGGAGCGGTCGCATGAGCGCGGTCCTCGCAGGCGAAACACCGGCCGCAATCGCGGCGACGGAGCACGGCGTCTATGAGGCGTTCCTCATCCATGAGGCACGCCTGCTCGACGACGCGCGTTTCGATGAATGGCTCGGGCTGTTCACGCCCGATGCGCAATACTGGGTGCCCAGCGAACCCGGACAGCAGGACCCGCACGACACTGTGTCGCTGATCTATGACGACCGTCGCCTCTTGGAGACGCGGGTGCGGCGGCTGGCCAGCCCGCGCATCTATTCGCAGGAGCCGCGCTCGCGCACGACCCGCATCGTGAGCAATGTCACTGTCGAGGAAGAGGCGAAGGACACCGCGCTGATACGCTCGAAATTCATGATGATCGAGTTCCGCCGCAACGAGCAGCGGCTGTTCGGCGGCACGGCATTTCATCGCCTGGTGCGGCAAGGCGGTCCGCTGCGTATTCGCTTCAAGCGCGTCGACCTCGTCAATTGCGACGCACCGCTCGACGGCATTGTTGTGCCGTTCTGAGCGCAGTTACCACAATGACGAAGAACGAATTTAGAGCACTGTTCTTAGAAAACGCCCGCCGAGCAATCGCGGAGGGTTGCAGCACAATTGCAACGCCGGCAAGCGACGAATTCGATATCGAACTCCACGGCGCGGGCGTCGCAGGAGAATCGGTATCGTTAGATCAGGCGGTCGACCGGATGTATTTGACCGAAGACTCTTTTTACTCGGTTATCGATGTCGGCGTAAAAAAAGTCGTTGCGGGAAAGCCAACTCTATTTGTCCGAATAAGCGCCTATCCGCCAACGGATTTTGACCATACATGGAATACTCCAAAGGGCGCCGGCCCGTTTAAAATAGTCCTGCCTCTCAATCTCAGATAGGAATTGCGTTCTGAGCAATTCCTCTGACGACGCTACCCGAGCCCGCCGAGCCGCTTCGCCAGATCATTGAGCTCCCAGGCCCGCGCCAGCGCGGCGGCCGTCGCCCAGTCCGGCTTCTGATCGCGCAAAGGCGGCAATGGCGCCTTGCGATCCATGGTGGCGATCGAGCGATAGAGCCGAAGATCCTTGGCATGGCCGGAATAGCGTCCGGATTTCAGCATCGCTTCGAGCGAGCCGTAGCGCTGAATGAGCGTCGCCGCGCCGGAGGCGCCGACGCCGGGCGCACCGGGAATCTTGTCGGAAGGGTCACCGCGCAGCGCGATGAAATCCGGCACCTGCGCCGGATCGACGCCGTAGCGGGCGCGGACTTCGGCAGGGCCGATGCGCGCCATCTCACCGCTGCCGCGCTGCGGGTAGAGGATGGTCACGCGCGCCGAGGCGAGCTGGAAGGTGTCGCGATCGCCGCTCGCCACCAGCGCCGTGCCGCCGCGCTTGTCCTCGCGCGTCGCGGCGCTGGCAAGGAAATCGTCGGCCTCGTAGCCGGCCTTCTTGGCGTTGGCGAAGCCGCAGGCGGCGACGAAGTCGGGCAGGATCGCGAGCTGCTCGACGATCGCGTCGTCGAACTCGCGTCCGCTTTGATAATCGGCGAAAGCTTCGTGACGGTAGGTCGGCTCATCGAGCGTGTCCCAGCCGACCCGCACCGCGCGCGGCTGCTCGTTGCGATAGAGCCGAATGACCATATTGGCAAAGCCGAGAATAGCCCCCGCAGGCCTGCGGCCCTTGCGCAGGATGTTCTTCGGCAGAGCGTGGTAGGCGCGATGCGCGAAGGAATCACCGTCGATCACCAGCAGCGGCCGTCGCGCGGCTTCTTTGTCCGGCTTCGCCGCAACCCTCTTCACGGGCGCGGCGCGCTTCGCCGCGCGCGGCAACTTGGCGTCGCGCAGCACGATCCAGGCGGGCGCGTGATCGCTGGCGCCATCCGCGCCACGCACCTCGCGATCGACGCCGGCCTCGAGCAGGCGCGACGCGGCGGATTGGCTCAGCAGCAAATGATCGAGCCGCAAGCCGGCGTCGCGCGGCCAGCGGTTCCGCAGATAATCCCAGAAGGTGTAGATCGTCGCATCCGGATGCCTGGCGCGGATGGCGTCGACCCAGCCCTGCGCGATCAGCTTGCGGAACAGAGCGCGGCCCTGCGGCTGAACGAGCGCGTTCTTGGCGTAGGACTTGGTGGGATAGATGTCGGCGTCGGTCGGCACCACGTTATAGTCGCCGGCGAGCACGGCCGGCACGCCGGCGGCGAAGAGCTCGGCGGCGTGCCTGAGCAGCCGCTCCAGCCAGGCGAGCTTGTAGGCGAATTTCGGCCCGGGCTGCGGATTGCCGTTGGGCGCGTAGAGCGAGGCGATGAGCACTCCGTTCACCGCGGCTTCGATGTAGCGGCTCTCGGTGTCGTCCGGATCGCCGGGCAGCGTGGTACGGGTGACCACCGGCTGCGCCTCGCGCGCCAGGATGGCGACGCCGTTCCAGGATTTCTGCCCGCGCCAGACCGCGCCGTAACCGGCTTTCTCCAGCGCCGCGGCAGGGAAATCACGGTCGGCGGCCTTGAGCTCCTGCAGACAGACCGCGTCGGGCTTCGCCGCGCGCAGCCAGGCCAGCAGGTTGGGCAGCCGCTTGTTGACGTTGTTGATGTTGAAGGTGGCGATCTTCATCAAGGCGCGAGCATAGCATTGAAGCCGGCCCGTTCGGGTCGATGAAGCGCCGCTTACGCGGCGGTCGCCGGCTCCGGCGCCGCAACGACCTCAGCGCCGGACAGGAAGCGCTGCTCGAACTCCGGCGCCGGCATCGGCTTGCCGTAGAGAAAGCCCTGCCCCTCGTCGCAGCCGAGCATCGAGAGCGCCTCGGCGGTGCCCTGATCCTCGATGCCCTCGGCGATGACCTTGAGGCCGAGCTGTCGGCTCATGGTCACCGTGGCGGCGACGATCGCCATGTCGTCGGCCGACTGGCACAGCCCGGCGACGAAGCCGCGATCGATCTTCAGCACGTTGAGCGGAAATTTCTTCAGATAGCTGAGGCCGGCATAGCCGGTGCCGAAGTCGTCGAAGGCAAGGCGCACGCCGAGCGCCTGCAGCTCGCGGAAGTTCTTCAGCGCCCGTTGCTCGTCAGCGAGCACGATGTCCTCGGTGACCTCGAGCTCGAGCAACGATGGCGAGAAGCCGGTCGCCTGCAGCACGGCGCTGACCACGGCCGAGAGATCGCCGGATTGCAGCTGGATCGGCGACAGGTTGACCGCGATGCGGACGTGGTGGCCCCGCTCCTGCCACGCGCGGCCCTGGATGCAGGCTGCCGCCAAGACCCAGCAGCCGACGTCGTGGGCCAGCGGTGAGGCGTTGACGACGGGAATGAAGTCACCCGGCGAGACCAGTCCGCGCGTCGGATGACGCCAGCGGATCAGCGCTTCGGCGCCGACCAGACGGCCGTCGCGCAAGTCGATCTGCGGCTGATAGAACAGCTCGAATTCCTTGTTCTCGGCGGCACGCTTGATCTCGGCTTCGAGCGAGAGGCGCGCCTCGAGATCCTTGCGCAGCTGCCCGTGGAAGAATTCATGCCGGCCGCGCCCTTCGGCCTTGGCGCTATGCAGCGCGAGATCGACATTGCCGAGCAGCTCCTGCGTGGTCGCTCCGTCTTCCGGATAAACGACAATGCCGATGCTGGCGCCGACGACGAGCTCGCGTCCGCCGACCGGCATCGGCCCCTGTTTGAAAGTCTCGAGAATCTTGCTGGCCAAAGCATCGGCGCGCTCCGCCGCGCCGCGGCCACCGACCACGATCGCGAACTCGTCGCCGCCGAGGCGCGCGAGGAAGCCGTCGTCCCCCGCCAGCGCCTTGAGCTGCTCGCCGACAGCAATGAGCACCTGGTCGCCATAGCCGTGGCCGAGAAGGTCGTTGATCTCCTTGAAGCCGTCGAGATCGATCTGCAGCACCGCCACCTTGCCGTCGTCGAACTGCGAGTCGGCGAGCGCGGCGGTGAGATGCTGATGCAACGTATTGCGATTGGGCAGACCGGTGAGGGTGTCGATTTCGGCGAGATAGCGGATCTTCTCCGCCTCGCGCTTACGTTCAGAGATGTCACGCAGCAGCACACCATATTGGAAGCCCTCGGCGCCCTGCCAGCCGGACAGACAGGCTTCGAGGGCGAAGCGCATGCCGTTGCGGCGTTGTCCGGTGAGCTCGATGAGCTGGCCGCCCGCTGCCTGCAGCTGCGCCTTCGACACCGCCAGCAGGGAGAATCGTTTTGCGCCGGCGGCGTCGGCGACAAAGATATCGTCGACTGCCCGTCCGATCATGTCCTGCGGCGCATAGCCGAAGATCGCCTCGGCACCGGGATTCCACAAGGTGATGCGGCCGGCGTGATCCGCACAGATGAGACCATCGCCGAGCGACATGGCGATGCGCTCGAAGCGGCGGTCGGCGATCCGGCTCAGCATGCCGCGAAAATCGATCTCGTCGAGCGCGATGACCACGAGATAAGCGGCGATCGCCACGTCCAGCAGCGAGGTGTCGAGCACCAGCGGCAGCTTCGCCTGCAGCAGTGCCGCGCCGGCCTCGATGCCGGCAACAAGGCCCAGCAGCAGCGCCGCGCGACCGCCAGGCGGAAGGCGCCGCCAGGTCGCGGCCATGCACAGCACCAGAAGCGCGATGCCTGGAAACGCGAAGACGTCGGACAGCCGCTGCAGGTCGCGGCCTTGCAGGATCGATTCCGCGGCCAAGGCCTGCACCACTGGGCCGGAAATGATGCGGCCATGCGGTGTGGTGAAGCGGTCGCCGAGCTCCACCGCGGTGCCGCCGACGATGACCTTCTTGTTGCGCAACGCGCGTAGCACGGACGGATTGCCGCGCAGCACGTCGGCGTAAGAAACGACGGGGATCGTGTCGGCGCGAATCCCGAAATCGATCCAGAACGAGCTGTCATGCACCTTGGCGCTGCCGGCGATCATGGCGGCCATCGAGGGCAACACGTTGCCGTCGACCGTGGCGCCGAAGGGATAGCGGCGCACCACGCCGTCACGCTCGGTGCCGACATTGACCAGCGCGAGCCAGGCGTTCTCGGCGAAGGCCTGCACCGGGCGATTGATATGGATGCCCGGTCCGCTGCCGGTGTTGGCGACCTTCTGCTTGAACACCGGAAGCACGATCGAGCCGCCTGCCTTCTTCAGCGCCGCGAGGAAGGCGTCATCGGCGGCGGGGACCGAGGGTGAGCTGAAATCGACGTCGAAGCCGATGTCGGTGACGCCGGCGCTTTCCAGCTCCTCGATCAGCTGACCGTGCAGGCTGCGCGGCCACGGCCAGGTGCCGACTTTTTCGATCGACGGCGGATCGATGGCGACGACGACGACACTGCCGCTTGCCGGCCGCGTGACGAAGCCGAAGCGCATGTCGGCGAGCGCATTCTGCAAAACGTCGTGCATCGCCGTGAGCCAGACCACGCCCACGACGAACACGACGAGAAGATGCAGTCGAGCTTGCTTCACGCCTCCGCCCCCCACCGCGGATCGCCGCTGCCGAATGCGGCAGCGGCCGACGTACGACGTTATTTCTTCTTGCCGAGCAGCCCGCCAAGCGTGCCGGAGACGAGGCCGCCAACACCGCTCACCGTGCTACCGACGGTGCTGCCCACAGTGCCTCCGACGCTGGCCACGGTGGAGCCTACGCTGGCCACTGTGGAGCCGACGCCTGCGACGGTACTGCCCAGTCCACCGCCGGTGGACGCAATCGCACTCGCGGCACTACTGCCGACGCCACTGCCGCCGGCATTGCTGAGGCTGCTGCCGCCGGCATTGCTGCCATTGCCGCCGCCGTTGCCGAGGCCATTGCCGCTGTTGCCGCCGCCAGCTCCATTGCCATTGCCGTTGCCGCCGCCGAGGCCGCCACCATTGCTCGAAGCACTGGCTGAGTTGCCGGAGCCGTTCGAATTGCCCGAGTTGCTATCGCCGCCATTGCTGCCGCCGGCGCCCTGATCCTTGCGGGAAGCGACCGCTGAGCCATTGTCACCGGATTCGTGCGCCAGCCCGTGCGTCGCCTTCTTGAAGTCGAGATGAACTTCGCCGAGCGCGGCGTTGATGCGGATGCCGCCATGCGCGGTGTGCTGAATGCTCTGCGAGCCAGAGGCGTCGGCGCGGGCGAAGGCTTTGTGACCGGCCTTTTGCGCGAATGGCGAGCGCAAGCCGCCCTTCGGCACGTTGAGCACGCGCAAGCCGCTGGCGCGCGGAGCACCTTGCTCGATCTTGTTGAGCTGCCCTTTGCCGCTGAGCGACAGGCCGCCCGACCCGAAGGCGGAAACCTTGGCCGACTGGCCCGGCAACACCAGCACGTTCTGCCCCGACTTGAAGTCGGAGACCTGCACCTGACCGCGGGTGACCTCGACATGGGCGCCGCGGCGATTGACGGTGACGCGGAACTGCGTGCCTTTCACCACGGCGGCGAGGTACGGCGTCTCCACCTCGAAGTGCTGCACGTTCTTCTTTTCCACCTCGAGCAGGATCGAGCCGGCCTGCTGCGCGATCGTGGTCGGGAAGCCATCACGGCCCTGCGTCGGAATGCCGATCGCCGAGTTCGGCGAAATGACGATGCGCTCTTCGCCGCGCGTGAGCAGCACGCGGCCGTTGCGGCCGGTGCGGATATTGTCGCCAGCGTCCAGGATGGTGTCGCTGCCAAGCGCGACGCGCTGCGTCTCGCCGCGCACGACCCACACTTCGCCGGAGAACTTGGCGACGTGCCACGGATCGCCGTCGCTCGCCTGCGCCACGGAAGGGATCGAGCAGAGCGCCAGCCCGATCAGGAAGAGTGCCAGTTTCTTGGTTCGCACGCGCATTGTCGCCTCACGCCATGGAACTTGGTGGATTGGAAACGCACAAATTTCGCTGCGATTAGACTGCAAAAGGATGTCGGATTTGGCTGCAAAACGCGCACAATCCGCGCCGTAAAATTTACCGTCTGTTCACCATAACGCCCCATGCTCGTTGGCTGAGGATTCGGGGGTCGAATCTCCACACAACAAAGCGGCGTGCATGGCTTGCGCCAGGTCCGGCGGGAATTTTTTCCTTGCGCCGAACAAGGCGCCGACGATCCTCGCTCTGTTCTGCGCCGCCGCCTTGTCCTCGATTATCAATCCCGCACATGCGCAGCAGGCGGCCCGCGCGCCGATCGATCCGCTGCAAAGCGAAAAGCGCCTGCAAGAGCTCGAGACCGAGCAGCGGCAGGCGAAGAAGCCCCCGCCGCGGGTGCCGCAGGTGCCGCGACAGGAGGCTGCAGGCACGTCAGTGCCGTTGTTCAAGCTGCGCGCGGTTTCCATCGAAGGCGCCCGCACCATCGCCCCCGAGACCCTCGAAGCGGCCTATCACCCCTATCTCGGCCGCACCGTGTCGCAACACGACCTCGAAGAGATCGCAGCCGCGATCAGCGATATCTACCGCAAGGCCGGCTACCACCTGAGCCGCGCGATCATCCCACCGCAGGACGTGCGCACCGGCGAACTGGTCGTGCAGGTGATCGAGGGCTCGATCTCCGACATTCGCGTCACTGGCGAAGGCGGCGAGACCTTCGGCGTGCGCCGCACGCTCACGCCGATCGCGCGCGAGCGGCCGTCGCGACTGTCGACCGTCGAACGGCAGCTGTTGCTTGCCAACGACACACCCGGCGTGCGCGTCGCCGACACCGCCCTCGAGGAGATCGCGCCAGCGAGCGGCGAATTCCGGCTGATCGTCAAAGTTGAGACCTGGCACATCGGGGCGGCCGTCGCGCTCGACAACACCGGCACCCATGCAGTTGGCCCGTTGCAGGCTTTCGGTGCGGCGGCGTTCAATTCATATCTGCTGCCCGGCGATAGCCTCGGGCTGGCCATGTCCACCGTTCCGAACGACACGCGCAACCTGCGCTTCGGCCGTGCGGCTTATGACGTTCCAGTCGCCGACGGGTTTCGCGTCGGCGTGTCCGCCGCGCACAGCGAGGTCCGGCCCAGCGACTTCGAGCGCCTCACCGATACGCGCACACTGACGCGCAGCTATGAGCTGCGCGGCAGCTTCGTCCCGTTGGCCACACGTGAGACGTCGCTGTCTTTCACCGCGGCATTCGGCATGACCGACTCTTCAGAAAACGAGGTGACCGGCACGGACTACAGCGACAAGATCCGCACACTCACTCTGCTGGCGAACTACAAGCTGCACGACCCGCTCAACGGCTGGAATTTCTTCGGCCTGTCCTGGAAGCAGGGTCTTCCCGTCCTCGGCGCGACCCACGCCGACGATCCGATGATCTCCCGTGACGGCGCGACGCCGAACTTCTCCGTGCTCGGCTACTCGTATTCGCGGCTGCAGCCCCTCAACGACGTCTGGTCGATCAAGGCCTCGATCGCCGGCCAGATGGCCTCGGGACCGCTGATGATCTCGCAGCAATTCTTCCTCGGCGGCGCCGGCTTCGGGCCGGGCTACTACAGTGGCGACAACGGCTATGCCGCATCCGCCGAGTTGCGCTTCGATCAGAAAGTCGACAGCGAATTCCTCAAGGCCTACCAGCTCTACAGCTTCGTCGACGGCGGCCAGGCGTGGAACGTGCACGACGGCAGGAATTCGCTCGTCTCCGCCGGCGTCGGTGTGCGCTTGCAACTCGCCAAGGACACGCAGGCCAGCATCGCGCTGGCGATCCCGGTCAGCTACAGCTCGCAGACCGAGGAGTTCAGCCGCTACCGCGTGCTGTTCTCAATCGCGAAGGCGTTCAGGACCTGCCCCGACCACCCGCAGTGGAGCTGCTTCTGAGGCAGCTTCGGGCGTAGCGAGTTACCAGCTTCATCATTCCTTAACGCTGCACGCCAATGTGGCGGAACCGACATTACTTCCCGGCGTGATTGCATTGTGCGTGGTTGCAATACGCAAGGTGCGGTCATGTCGCATTCCAAGATAAATCTACTTGTCGCCGACGACGCGCCGGCGGTGCATCAGATCATCGAGCGAGCCGCCGCGGCCTATCCCGGCGAGCGCATCGAGTGTTTCCGCGCGATGGACGGCCGTGAATGCCTGCAGGCGTTCACCGACGGCTATGTCGACGTCGCCTTCATCGACGTCATCATGCCGGAAATGTCGGGCCTGGAAGCGCTCAGCAATGTGCGATTCATGGGCAGCGAGGCCTTCATCACCCTGATGTCGGCGAAGCCCGACGAGCGCGCGTTTGCCACCGCGCGCGAGCTCGCGGCCTATGAGTTCCTGCTGAAGCCGTTCGGCACCAAAGACATCGAAGCGATCCTCAAGACGTATATGCGGATCCGCCGGCACATGAGCGTGCTGGTGGTCGACGATTCCGCCGCGACGCGTGCGATCATCCGCAAGGTGCTGGACCGCAGCATTTTCCGCCTGCAAATCGAAGAGGTCGCTTCTGGTGAGAAAGCCATCGCGGCATGCGAGACCCGTGCTTTCGATCTCATCTTTCTCGATTGCAACATGCCGGGTCTCAACGGCATCGAGACGCTCGATCGGCTGCGGAAAAACGATCCATCGAGCCGCATCGTCATGATGTCGGCACAACGCGGCCAATCGCTCGAGCAGTCCACGATGGAGCGCGGCGCCGCGGCCTTTCTCTATAAGCCATTCTATCCGACGGAAATCGACGTCATCATTCACCAGATGTTCGGTCTGCGGTCGCCACGCCTGAAGACCTTCCGGCCGGGGGCACTCAGCCGCTTCGACGTGTCGATCGTCGGCCGTACGATCGAAGCGCGGCACCGCGATAGCGGGCATCTCTATCGCTTCCTCTGGTTCCGCGAGGCTCCATATCTGCGCAGCGCGCAGATCATTGCCGACCCTCACACCCGCACCGCACCCATGTCGCTCGCCGGCGAGGCGGAGAAAGCCGCGATGGCGGAGCTGGTGGCGCACGGCTTGCTGACCGGTGCCGCATCGCAAGCGGCTCCGTCCGCGGGCGTGCCGCGCTTACAGCGCGTCGCCGTTTAGATGCTTTTCTCGCCGCGGGTATCGAGCACGCGAAAAACGAATGGGCGGCCGGCGACAGCGCTGCCCAAGGCGTCTGTGAACGGCAGTGGCGAGCAGCGCCTGACCATGTCCACGGCGGCGCCGTAAAGCAGCGCCCGGTCCTCCTCAGTCATTCTGCGAGTCGCATGGGTGACGCGGAAGCCGAAAATTTCGCCGTTGCGCCTGAAGCTCATCAGGATCGTGATCTCGAGGCCCGGATTGACGGCATAGGTCGGCGGCCATTGCCAGCAACGGCGCAACGCATTGAAAACGTCATCGATCGTATTGAGGACCGCCGGCGACGGCGCGCGGGGCGGCATGGATTTCGGATCTTCGGCCACCGCCCAGGAGGGGATCAACAGCCCCAGCAGAAGCGCGCAGAGCGGTGCTTTGATTTTCACGACATGGCTCCCGTCTCCGACCATTTTCATCATAGCAGCTCTGTGACGCACCGGCTGTGATGGGCGCAGCCTTTGAAATGCGCGACGCACATGGCAAGCTTCTTAAGCCTATTGCCAAGGACTTAGACCGATGAAGCGCATTCTCCTTCCCACCGTTGCACTCCTGCTCGTCGCCGCTGCGGCGCGCGCCGACGACTATCCGAGCCGCGTGATCACGTTGATCTCGCCATTCCCGCCGGGCGGACCGTCGGACACCGCCGCGCGGCTGATCGTCGGCGGCATGTCGCAGGCGCTGGGACAGCAGGTCATCGTCGAGAACGTCACCGGCGCCGGCGGCGTCATCGGCACGAGCCGCGTCGCCAAGGCGGCACCCGATGGCTACACGATCATGATCTCCGGCTCCGGCACGCACTCGGCCGTCGAATTCCTGCACAAGGACCTGCCGTACCATTCGGCGGATTTCACGCAGATCGGCCTGATCAACACCTCGGCCATGGTGCTGACGGCGAAGGGCTCGCTGCCGCCCAACACGCTGTCCGATTTCGTCACCTATCTGCGCGCCAATGAGAAGAAGGTGACCGAGGCCGACGCCGGGGTCGGCTCGATCTCCAATCTCGCCTGCGCCGTGTTCCATTCGCTCGCCAATGTGCATCCGACGGTCGCGTCCTATCGCGGCACACCGCAGGCGACGCTCGACCTCGTCGCCGGCAATGTGGACTTCGGCTGCAACCAGGTGGTCAACATCGTGCAGCACGTGAAGGCCGGCCAGCTCAAAGCCTATGCGGTGACGAGCGACAAGCGCTCGCCGATGCTGCCCGAGGTGCCGACGACCGCGGAGGCCGGCATGCCGGCCTTCAATGTCATGGTCTGGTTCGGGCTATCGGGCCCGAAAGGCCTGCCGGCGCCGATTGTCGAGAAGCTCAACAAGGCGCTGGGCGCGGCGCTCGACGATCCGGCCGTGGTCAAGCGCTTCGCCGAGCTCGGCTATGACGTGCCGCCGCGCGAGCATCGCAGCCCCGCTTATTTCGATACGTTCTACAAGAACGAAGTCACGCTGTGGTCGAAGGTGTTGAGCCAGCTCAACATCAAGAACTAGATCGCGGCATGAGCAATCCCACGCAGTGGCGCCCGACGCGCGAGATCGAGCTTGTCGCCGGCACGCCGCCGGGCGGCGGTCAGGACCGGCCGGCGCGCGCGCTGATCGAGGTGCTGCGCAAACAGCGCCTCGTCGACACTGAGATCAAGCTCGCCAATATTCCGGGACGCGGCGGCGGCAATGCCTGGGACTATCTGCGCGGCAAGAGCGGCGACGCGCATGTGCTCGCGGTCAATTCGCCGACCATCATCAGCAACCGGCTCACCGGTGTCAGCAGTTTCGACGACCGCGCACTGACCCCGCTCGCGAACCTCTACACCGAATATCCGATCTTCATCGTTCGTGCCGATTCGCCGCTCGCCGATATCGGGCAGCTTGCCGCGCGGCTCAAAGCCGATACCGCAAGCGTGCCGATCGCGCTCGCCACCGCACTCGGCAATCCGAACCACATCGCGCTGGCACGGCTGACCGCCCATGCCGGCGGTGACGTGAAAGCGCTGAAGATCTCGGTGTTCGATTCCGCGCGCTACGCCATCGCGCATGTCCTGGAAGGTAAGGCCGAGCTCGGCGTCATCACCGCGGTGAGCGCGGTGCCGGAGCTGACCGCGGGGAGATTGCGCACATTGACGCTGTCGGGCCCGCAGCGGCTTGGCGGCATTTTCGCCAAGGTGCCGACGCTCATGCAAAGCGACGTCGACTGCGCGGTCGGCATGTGGCGCGGCGTCATCGCGCCTGGCGGCATCGCGCCCGCCGCAATCGCCTTCTGGGATGACGCGCTCACCAAGGCGACCGCAACGCCGGAATGGCAGGCCACGCTGGCCGAAAAATACTGGGCCAACACCTTCATGACCGGCGCGGCGCTGCGCGCATTCCTCGACGAGGAACGCACGGTGATGACTGGCGCGTTGCGCGATCTTGGATTGGTCCCGGCATGAGCGTCACCTGGACACCCGAACGCACCGTGCAGCTCGTTGCCGGCACGCCGCCCGGCGGCGGGCTCGATCGTGTCGCACGCGCGCTGGAGAAGGCGATCATCGCGACCGGCCGTCTCGCGGTGCCGATCGAGGTGTTGAATGTACCTGGCGACGGCGCGCGGCGCGCCTGGACGCATTTTATCGATCAGCATGCTGGCGATGCGCATATCCTCGGCATCAGCTCGCCCAATCTCACGACCGATTATCTCGTCGGCGTTGCCGCCTTCGAGCATCGCCGCTACACGCCGATTGCGATCCTGGTCAACGAATACATCGCGTTTGCCGGACGCGCGGACGCGCGCTTGAAGACCGGCTCCGATTTGCTGCGCGCGCTTGGCCACGAGGCGGACAAGGTGACGGTGGCGCTGTCGACGGCGCTGGGCAATCCCAATCATGTGGCGTTGGCCAAGCTGACGCGGCAAGCGGGCGGCGCGGTCGATGCGCCGACGATCCACGTCTTCGACACCGCGCTCGACGCCGTTGCCGACGTCGTTTCCGGCAAGGCCGATGTCTGCGCGGTGACAGCGGCGAGCGTGCTCGCCGAGCTCAAGGCCGGGCGCGTCCACGTTCTTGGCATCTCGGCGCCGCGGCGGCTCGCGGGCGTCTTTGCCGACACGCCAACCTGGAGCGAACAGGGCAGCGATTGCGTGATCGGCGCCTGGCGCGGTGTCAGCGGACCGAGCGGCTTGGCGCCGGACCAGGTGGCTTACTGGGCGGATGTCTTGCGCGCGGCCACTGCGCAGCCGGTGTGGCAGGAGGAACTGGCAAAACTGAGCTGGTCACCAATGCTCATTGCCGGGGCCGAGCTCGAGGCTACACTGGCGCGCGAACGCGCGGAGTTCATCGCGGTGCTGCGCGATTTGGGCCTGCTGAAGACAAAAGAATTGTGAGAGTGGCTGGCGGGCTCATCAGGCCGATTTTCGCTGCCCGGCATACGCAAGATTGCCGCGCAGATAGGCCTCGAAGTCGATCGCGGAGAGCGGTCGCGCATAAAGGAAGCCCTGCCCTTCGTCGCATTGCTCTCCCCGCAGCAGTGCCGCCTGCTCGGCGGTTTCGATGCCTTCGGCGATCACCTTGAGCCCGAGATTGTGCGCCATGACAATGAGCGAGCGTACGATTGCGGTGTCTTCCGGGGTCGAGGCGGCCGTGATCTTGCGCACGAAACTCTGGTCGATCTTGATGCGGGTGAGCGGATACCGTGTGAGATAGCTCAACGAGGCATAGCCGGTGCCGAAGTCGTCGAAGGCGAGCTCGACACCGCGGTCGCGCAGCGCACGCAGGGGCGCCAGCATTTTCTCGTCGTGGCCGAGCGCGATGTTCTCCGTGATCTCGATCTCCAGCGCGTCCGCCGGCAAACCACTCGCCTTCAGTGCCTCCTCGACATCGCCGACGATCGTCGTGTCGCGAAACTGTGCCGGGAACAGATTGACCCCGATGCGGATCGGCGCCAGTCCTTGCGCGCGCCAGCTTGCGGCGTGACGACACGCCGCGTGCAGGATCCAGCGCCCGACATCCAGCGCTATCGGGCTTTCCGCCAGAGTCTCGATGAAGGCACCGGCGCCGAGCAGGCCGCGTTCAGGATGGTTCCAGCGCAACAGCGCTTCGGCGCCGACCACCACCCCATCGCTCAGCCGCAGTTGCGGCTGGAAATGAATGGCAAACTCGCCGGCGGTGAAGGCGCGGCGCAGCTCGGAATCGAGTTCGCGACGGGCCTGCGCCTTGGCGCGCAGCACGGGCAGGAACAGACGATAGGTGTGACCGCCCGCGGCCTTGGCATCGTAGAGCGCGAGGTCGGCATTGGAGATCAACTCGTCGACATGCGCCCCGTCCGCCGGCGCGACCGCGATACCGGCGCTGGCGCCGATGAACAGCCGATGGTCATGAATCTCGAAACGCTCGGTCAATTTGTCGAGCATGGCCTGCACGAGCCCGGCAGCAAAGGTCGGATCGCCGCAATCAGCAATCACCAGCACGAATTCGTCACCGCCGAGCCGGTAGACCCTCGCGCCGCCGCCGGCCACCGCCTCGAGACGCACGGCGACCTCCTGCAGCAGCCGGTCTCCCATCGAATGGCCGAGCGTGTCATTGATGTCCTTGAAGCCGTCGAGGTCGAACAACGCGATCGAGGTCGGCCGCGCGCAGGCGCCGTCGGCGAGCAGCTCGGCGAGCTCGTGGCGCAAGCTGACGCGGTTCGGCAGCCCGGTGAGCTGATCGTAATGCGCCAGCTGCCGCAGCTTCTCTTCGACAAGCTTATGCTCGGTCATGTCGCGACCGATGAAGAAATGCCTTTGCTCGGGTTCAGACCAGACGCCCGACCAGGCCAGTGTGACCACATGGCCGTCCCTGTGCGCGTATCGGGTCTCGAAATTGCGCATGTGCCGGCCCGAGCGTGCCAAGCGCATCTCCGCGCGTGTGCTCTCGAGATCGTCCGGATGCACAAATTCAGTGCCGTTATGTCCGATCAAGTCTTCGGGTGCGTAGCCGAGGATCGTGCGGCAGCTCGGGCTCACACGCAGGAAGCGGCCCTTTTTGTCGGTGATCAGGATCAGGTCGAGCGAAGTCTCGAACAACCGACGCCGCTCCTCGCTCTCCTGCCGCAAGGCATCGGAGGTTTGGCGCATGGCATCGTCGATATGCGCGCGCTCGGCAAGCGTTTGCGGCAACCAGCGGCGGAGTAGCAATCCGAGCACAAGACATGCGGCGCCGACATTCACCACTTTGGGCAGAATCAGAAGGCCTGGATTGCCGAGGACCTCCGCGATGGCGCCCGGGAAAAGCCCGTATTGAGAGCCGAAGAACAGCCCGAAATACAAATTCTCGACGATGTTGCGGGCGGTGTCGACGGCGAGCACGAGCAGCAGAAGGCGTGTGGCGCCGAAGTTGCGCGGATTGCGCAGATATGAGAGCAGCACGGTGGATAGCACCGCGAGCCACAGGGCGACGATGGCCCAGTAGATCAATGCCGCGGCGAGCTTCATGCGGCGCAAATCCTTCGTTGCGCCGGCATGAGCAATTTCGTCGGCCGGACACAGGATGGGATCATCGACGCACCCGATTCATATTCGACACACACGAGGTGCGCGACCATGGTGAGGAAACGCAAAACTGGCGCTGCGAGACAACGAATAACAATCTGCATCATGATGCTGCATTGTTAATGGACGGAGAATTCGGCATAGGTGGAATTACGCATAGCGGCGATAACAGCCCGATAACCATGACGGGGCGCCGACAGCGGGCGGAGTCGGCTGGACGGGGCTCCTGCCTGCACCTTCACCAACCGTCCGCAGACTTCCGGGAGCGGCAATGAAGCCCTTGTTTTCGGTTTACTGCGCGGCAGCGATCGCCATCGCGGTGGCGGCATCAGCGCCGCCCGCAGACGGCGCCGAGCTGAAGATCTTCGGCTCGCGCGTGACCAAGATGATCATCGAGGATGTCGGTCCGCAATTCGAGCAGGCGACGGGACACAAGCTCGTGGTGCTCACCGACGTCGCCGCGGTGATGAAGCGGCGCATCGAATCCGGCGAGGCGTTCGATCTCGCAGTGCTGGTCAATTTCCAGACCGACGGGCTGGTCAAGGCGGGCAAGCTCCTGCCAGACACCCGCGTCGACCTGATGAAGACCGGCATCGGCGTCGCCGTGCAGCGCGGCGCCGCCAAGCCGGACATCTCGACGGTCGACAGCTTCACGCGGACGCTGCTCGCCGCCAAATCGATCACCTATCTCAAGGAAGGCGCCAGCACGATCTATCTCGACAAGCTGTTCGCGCGCATGGGCATCGCCGACGCGTTGCGCGAGAAGACGGTGAAGCCGCCGACCGAGTCGGTGTCTGAGATGGTGGCCGATGGCAAGGTCGAGCTCGGGATCATCGTCATTCCCAACATCCTCTCGGTGCCGGGCGCGGAGCTGGTCGGCCCGATCCCGGACGAGATCCAGTCCTACATCGTGTTCACGGCGGGCGTCAGCACGAACTCGCCCAACCAGCAGGCGGCGCGTGACCTGCTGACGTTCTTGCATTCGCCCGCTGCGGTGTCGGCGATGAAGGCCAAGGGCATGATCCCGCTGTGATGCAAGGCGGAGCGATGTGATGACGATCTCGCGCCGAGAATTCCTGCCGCTGGTGGCCGCCGGCTCCTTGGTCGCGCCCAGGGCACGCGCACAAAGCCATCCGGCACGGCCGATCCGTCTGATCGTCGGCTTTCCCGCTGGCGGGCCAAACGACATCCTGGGGCGGCTCATCGCCGGCTGGCTGTCGCAGCGGCTCGCTCAGCCGGTCGAGGTCGAGAACCGGCCCGGCGGCTCGAGCAATCCCGCGACCGAAACCGTGGTGCGGGCGCCGGCGGATGGATACACGCTGCTTCTGGTCGGGCCCGCGAATGCAATCAACGCGTCGCTCGACAACAAGCTGCCGTTCGATTTCCTGCGCGACATCGCGCCGGTCGCTGCGCTCACGCGCGAGCCGCTGGTGATGCTGGTGCATCCGTCGGTCGCGGCGACGAGTGTCGGCGAGCTCATCGCTTTTGCGAAAGCGCACCCGGGCACGATCAAAATGGCCTCGACGGGCAACGGCAGCTCGCCGCATGTCTCCGGCCTGCTGTTCGTCATGCTCACCGGACTCGACCTGCCGATCGTGCAGTATGCCGGGGGTGGCCCCGCGCTCAAGGCGATGATCGCGGGCGAGACGCAACTGATGTTCGAGCCGATGTCGGCGGCGATCGCTCCGGTCAAAGCCGGCAAGCTGCGGGCGCTGGCGGTGACGACGCGCGAACGCGCGGTTGCTTTGCCCGAGATTCCGCCACTCGGCGACGCCGTGCCCAGCTACGAAGCGAGCGCGGTGACCGGTATCGGCGCGCCGCGCGACACGCCGCGCGGAATCGTCGAACGGCTCAATCGCGAGGTGAACGCCGCCTTCAGCGATCCGGCGATGCAGGCGCGGTTCGTCGAGAGCGGCGGTGCGCCGCTTCCCGGCTCGCCCGACGACTTCCACCGCGTGCTGATCGAGGAGACCGAGAAGTGGCGCAAGGTCATCAAGGCCGCCGGCATCAAACGCTGACAAATGCACGGTGGTCACACAGCAGCAGGCGACGCCGGCGATCAACCAGGCGTTCCCCGATCGTGCATCAGCGCAGAGCGCCATCGCGCGAGCGCGCGTCTGCGGCAAAAAGGAATAAGCGGCCGGCTAGCGATACTTCTCGTCGCGCTCCAATAGCTCGATCGACACGCCTTCGGGGCCGCGGATGAACATGATGCGGATGCCCGGGCGCGGGGTGTGGATGTCCTTGGTGAACTCCGCGCCCTTGGCTTTGAGATCGGCGTAGACCTTGTCGATGTCCTTCACGAACAGCCCGAAATGGTCGATGCCGGCATAAGGCGAGATCGGCGCGGCGCCGACCTTCTCGCCTGGCGCAATCGCCACCGTGAAGATCCTTTGTCCGCCGAGCTTCATGTCGACGCGCGGCTTGCCCTGCTGCGTGGTGCGGATCACCTCGGCGCCGAGCATGCGCTCATACCAGGCCGCCGTGGCCTCCGGATCGGGGGTACGCAGATGGACGTGGTCGAAGGTGCACTGCATGGCTGTTTCCTCGCGCTCGTTGGCGGCGGAGCTAAGCGGAATGCGATACCGTTGTCGACGGGTCGCTCGAGAGAGCGACCTCCACGCTCCAGTCATATCACGGATTATTGCTGTTGTTTGTCACGGCGGCCAAAATGACCCGATGCGGCAAATGCTCGGCACAAGCTTAATGATGTATTCAGCGCCTCGCTGTCATGCTGGCACCAGGCCGAATAGCGCGGTGCGAAACAGCGTGTCTCAAGACATCCCCCTACGCCCCTACGTCGCCGGCGGCTGGATGGTGCAACTGGCCGACCGCGAGGCCGGCCCGTACTTTTCCCGTGGGCTGGCGCTGCGTGTCGCCGTCGACGATGCCTGGGTCATTTCGCGTCAACGCCTGCGCGCCGCGCAACAACACCGGCCCGCGGACACGCGCGCCAAGGACCGCAGCGAACGCCCACAGCTCAATGGGTGGGTGCGCACGCGGCTGCGCACGGACCGCTTCGGCTTCTGAACCGCCAGGGTTTTCTACAACACGCGTTCGAGCGCGACGCCGCGGCAATCCATCTCGTATTCGATGTCGACGACAGGCGGGCGGCAATAGTGCCAGGTGAAGCCGTTGCGCGCGGCGCCGCGGCGCACGATCTCCTCGGCCGCAAACGGATGAATGTCGTGCACGGTGTAAAGCTGCACAGCGTTCGCATCCTTCCAGGCGAAGCCGAGCGCGCCCATGCGGCGTTCCATCTCGGCGAGCACGAAGCGCGCCTTCTCGCGCAAGCCCGACGGGCCGACATCGCCGAGCCGCACGATGTGGTCGCGATAGTTGGCGTGCCCCTCCTCCGCCTCGCCACTGCCCGCGACGACGAAGGACGGCGGGGCATTCGCATCGGGCTCAGTAAAGCTGAAGGCGTAGAGCGAAGGCTCCCGCGGCGGATCAATCGCCGGGCAAACATTGCTGCGCGCGACCGGATTGGTCTTGCCGTCATAGATTCCCCAGCGCGCGAGCGTGCCGACATAGAGCTCGTTGAAGCTCTTGAAGCCGGCTTCGGTGAACGGCGCCGGTGAGCGCAGCTCGCAGGCGGCGAATGCCGTGAGCGGCCGCCCGGCGGCGCCGATGATTTCCTCGACGCGCGCGAAGCCTTGCCCCAGCGGCAGCGGCTCGCGCAGCCGCACGTGCGTGAGCCGGTAGCCCGGCTGCGCGGCAACGCCGGCGGAATATTGGAAGACGCCGGAAATGAAGCGATAGTTGCCGGGGGCGTAGACGCGTGTCGTCATGGCCGATCAGCGCACCAGGCACGGACGCTTGTCGTCGAAGGTCCAGCCGGGAATCAGGAACTGCATGGCGATGGCGTCGTCGCGCGCGCCGAGCCCATGCTGCTTATAGAGCGCATGCGCGGCGTCGATGGCGGCGCGGTCGATCTCGATGCCGAGACCGGGGCGGTCGGGCACCGCGATCTTGCCGCCGACGATCTTGAGCGGCTCCTTGGTCAGCGCCTGGCCGTCCTGCCAGATCCAATGCGTGTCGATCGCCGTCACCTTGCCCGGCGCGGCGGCGCCGACATGGGTGAACATCGCGAGTGAAATGTCGAAGTGATTGTTGGAATGCGAACCCCAGGTGAGGCCGTTGTCGCGGCAGGTCTGCGCCACGCGCACCGAGCCCTGCAGCGTCCAGAAATGCGGATCGGCGAGCGGAATATCGACGGCGCCGAGCCGCAGCGCGTGCGTAAGCTGACGCCAATCGGTGGCGATCATGTTGGTTGCGGTCGGCAGGCCAGTGGCGCGGCGAAACTCCGCCATGATCTCGCGGCCGGAGAATCCAGCCTCGGCACCGCACGGGTCCTCCGCATAAGCGAGCACGCCGTGCATGTCCTTGCACAGCCGGATCGCCTCATCGAGCGACCAGCCTCCATTCGGATCGAGCGTGACCCGCGCCTGCGGAAACCGTTTGGCGATTGCCGTGACCGCCTCGATCTCCTCGTCGCCCCGCAATACGCCGCCCTTCAGCTTGAAGTCGGCGAAGCCGTAGTGATCGTGCGTCGCCTCAGCGAGCCGCACGATGGCGTCGGTCGTCATCGCTTCCTGATGGCGCAGGCGAAACCAGTCGATCTTTTCGTTATCGCCCGCGACGTAAGGCAAGTTCGTCTTGCGGCGGTCGCCGACATAGAAGAGATAGCCAAGCGTTTCGACGCTGGCGCGCTGCTGGCCCTCGCCGAGCAGCGCCGCAACCGGCAGACCGAGATGCTGGCCGAGCAGATCGAGCAGCGCCGCCTCGACCGCGGTCACCGCATGGATCATGATGCGCAGGTCGAAGGTCTGCTTGCCGCGGCCGCCCGCGTCGCGGTCGGCGAATTTGTCTCGGATCGCCGCGAGGATGGTGTTGCAGGCTCCGATGCTCTGCCCGATGACGAGGTCGCGCGCGTCGTCCAGCGTCTGCCGGATCTTTTCGCCGCCTGGCACCTCGCCGACGCCGGTGTGGCCGGCATTGTCGGTGAGGATGACGAGGTTGCGCGTGAAGAACGGCGCATGCGCGCCGGAGAGATTGAGCAACATGCTGTCGCGGCCGGCGACGGCAATGACCTGCATCGCGGTGACGACGGGGGCGCCGGAGATGCCGGCGCCGATTGCTTGCTGGACCATGACGGGCTCGTGCTCTTGCCGAGTCTTAGTGCTTCGTTGCCCGGTGGGCAAATGCTCCGCCCTCCGGCGGCCTGCTCGTGATCACCGAGCGTGCCACCGGAATGGTCGCGGCGGGTCTCCTATTTAGTTCGTCTTGTTCGCCGCGCGCACAAAGGCGGCGAGCTCGGCGTTGAAGCGCGGGGCGTCCTCATAGAAAGGCGCGTGGCCGACGCCTTCGTAGATCGAGAGCTTCGCGCCAGGAATCACGGAGGCGGTGTATTTCGCGGCGCCGACCTTGGCGTTGCGGTCCTCGGCGCCGTGGGTGACGAGCACAGGCAGCTTCAGCTTGGACATCATCTCGGTGGCGTCGAGCGCGCGCCCGCCAAGACCGGCGCGCACCTTCGGCGGCACCATCATGTTGAAGGCCAGCATGGTCTCGAAATCCTCCGCGCTCGGCTGCTTGGAGAAGCAGCCGTGCACGAAGGTGCGGGTTGCCGCGATATTGGTCGCGAGGTCCTCCGAGGTCATCAGCGGCAGGTTCTTCAGATTATCGCCAACCAACGCCGGATCGCCCTTGATCGGGGCGTCGACGAAATTGATGGCGGCGATCTTGCTCGTGCCATGGGTCGCGACATAGTCGGAGATCACCCGCCCGGCATACGACCAGCCGACCAGCACCGGCCGCTTCAGTCCGGCTGCGTCGATCACCGCCTGCACCTCGTCGCCCCATGCCTTGGAATCGCGATAGCGCGCGGGATCGAACGGCTTGTCCGAATTGCCGTGGCCGCGCAGGTCGTAGGTGACGATGTGGAATTCCTTGACGAGATCGCTGTCGACTTGGCGCATCCACGACATCCAGCTCTGCGAGAAACCGTGAATGAACAGGATTTCGGGACCGGCCGGATTTCCCCACTCCTGCGCCGAGATGGTGAGGCCATCGGGTGTCTTCACGCTGAGCGGCTTGTACTTCAGCGCATCCGCGGCGCTCGGCAGCGCGGTGGCAACCAGCAACGCCGTTGCAAGTGGTGCAATAGAGAGGCAGCGCGCGCGTGTGGACGACGTCATGAAATTTCTCCCGCTCGCATGTGATATGGCAGACACGCGCCGAGGGTAGCGTCCGATCGGTTCGAGTAGAATACGCAATCGACCAACCCATCTTTTTTCGTGCAGGCGACGTGGGCGGTGGGAGCTACCCAGCGCACATGGGCAACGGCTTGAGGCTCGCATCGGCGAATCTCGCCGCGGAAGTGACGCTGCCGCTCAGCGGCTACAAACTTCGCGTGCTGGAGAAAGCAATGGTGCCCAGGGGCGGAATCGAACCACCGACACCGTGATTTTCAGTCACGTGCTCTACCAACTGAGCTACCTGGGCGCCGACCCGCGAGCGGGGTCTAAGGAGAGCCGGGGCGTTATAGTGGCTCGGTCCCGGACTGTCCAGAAGCGATAAGTCCTCTTGGAATCTGCGATTTCCGGCCTATCCGCTGGGGCAAGCGGCGCCTATTCGGAACCGGGCGCGGTCGGCGGCGTGGGATCTTCATCCTCGTTCTCTTCCTCTTTCACCGGCACGGCGTAGACGCCGGAGAGCCAGCGGTTGAGGTCGACGTCGCGGCAGCGCTTGCTGCAAAATGGCTTGAACGGCGGGTCGGTGGGCTTGCCGCAGATCGGGCAGGACGAGGATGGCGCGGAGGTCGGTTCAGCCATACGCGCGATATAGTTAGTTTTTTCGTTGGCGCATGATCTTATCCGAAAACCGGTGCCCACTTTTCGGGATCATGCGCTAAAGCGCGTTCAGCCAGCCGAAATGGATCGGGAAACCTTCGCCGGCGAGCAGGCTGATGGTCTCATAGAGCGGCAGCCCGACCACATTGGTGTAGGAGCCGACGAACTTGACCACGAAGGTGCCGGCGATGCCCTGCACCGCATAGCCGCCGGCCTTGCCGCGCCATTCGCCGGAGGCGAGATAGGCCTCGATGTCCTCATCGGAGAGCCGCTTGAAGCGCACGCGCGTCTCGACGAGACGCTGGCGGAACGCCTCCTTCGGCGTCACCAGGCAGATCGAGGTGTGGACGCGGTGGTTGCGGCCGGAGAGCATGCGCAGGCATTGCGAGGCTTCGTCGAGCAGCTCGGCCTTGGGCAGGATGCGGCGACCGACGGCGACCACGGTGTCGGCGGCGAGCACGAAAGAGCCCTTGAGCTCGTCGTCGAGCTTCACCGCATCGAGCGCAGCCTCCGCCTTGGCACGGGCGAGCCTGTTGGCATAGGCGCGCGGGAGCTCGCCCTTCTTCGGGGTCTCGTCGATGTCCGCAGGCTTGAGCGCATCGGGCTCGATGCCGGCCTGGTTGACCAGGGCAAGCCGTCGCGGCGAGCCGGAGGCGAGGACGATTTTGGGGCGGCCAATCATGCCGTCTGTATGCGTGAACCTGGCGAGGCGCGCAACGGGTGCGCTTGCGAACGGGCGCGGAACCTAACCAAAACAGGGCTTTTTCTCAACGGCGAGCGATGGCGCTCACATTGCGGCATATTCGGCGGGACTCCCTCGCCCCGCTTTAGCGGGGAGAGGGCTGGGGTTCTTCGCGCTCGGTGTTAACCAGTGCCCCTCACCCGGCTCGCTACGCTCGCCACCCTCTCCCCGTAAGAACGGGGAGAGGGAAAAGAAGCATCACTCATTGCTCCCGGCGGAGCGCGTGAAGCGCTGCTTGATGCGTTGCATCAACTGGTCACGCACGTCGCGATAGGCGTCGAGCTGCTGGTCGCGAGTGCCCTCGAGGCCGGTCGGATCGGTGGTCGGCCAGTATTCCACCTCGGCGCCGAGCGTGCGGGTGAGCTCGAGCGCACGGTGATGCGCGCGCGGCGAGAGCGTGACGATGAGATCGAAATTGAGGCCTTCGAGATCGTCGAGCTCCTCGAAGGTCATCGGCTTATGACGGCTGATGTCGATGCCGAGCTCGCTCATGGCAGCGACCGCGAATGGGTCGAGCTCGCCCTTGAGCACGCCGGCGGAGGCCACATAGATGGTCTTGCCGAACATCTCGCGGAACAGCGCGGCCGCCATCGGCGAGCGCACCGAGTTCAGCCCGCAGGCGAACAGCACCGCCTGCGGCCGCGAGAGGCGGTCTGCTGCAGTCATTTTAAGTGGCGCCAGTCTTTATCGGACCTGCCTTCGCCCGCCGAAGCATCAAGGCAGCACGACAGAAGGTGCCTCGCTTCGCGCAGGCGGGAAACCGGTGTCCACTTTTCCGAGACGGGCGCATGGGATTAGCCCTTCCAGTGCAGCACGCAGATCAGCGTGAACAGGCGGCGCGCGGTGTCGAAGTCGACATCGACCTTGCTCTTGAGCCGCTCCTGCAGGATGCGCGAGCCCTCGTCGTGGACGCCGCGCCGTCCCATGTCGATGGCCTCGATCTTGTCCGGTGTCGCGGTGCGGATCGCTGCGTAGTAGCTGTCGCAGATGGTGAAGTAGTCCTTCACGATCCGGCGCAGCGGCGACAGCGAGAGCAGATGCGCCATCACCGGTTCGTCGTCCTGCGTGCGGATGTCGAAGACGAGCCGCGCGCCGGTGATGGAGAGGTGCAGTTTATAGGGCCCACCGTCATGGCCGACCGGCTTGAACGAGTTGAGCTCGAGCAGGTCGTAGATGGCGACCGCGCGCTCGTGCTCGGTGTCGGGATTGGAACGGCCGATCGAGGCCTCGTCGAGGGTGATCGCGACGAGGCGCTGCTTCGATGCGGCCTTGGCGCTCATTGGCGGCTCATGACGTTGGTCAGTCGAGGTTGAGGCGGATCGCGACCGAGCGCGCATGCGCGTCGAGCCCCTCCGCCTTGCCGAGCGCGATCGCCGCCGGCCCGAGCGCGCGCAGCTGCTCCGGTCCGCATTTGAGGATCGAGGTGCGCTTCATGAAGTCGAGCACGTTGAGCCCCGAGGAGAAACGCGCCGAGCGCGCCGTCGGCAGCACGTGGTTCGAGCCGGCGACGTAATCGCCGATCGCTTCCGGCGTGTGCGCGCCGAGGAAGATGGCCCCCGCGTTGCGGATCTTCCCCGCCAGGCGGTCGGCATCGGCCGCGACGATCTCGAGATGCTCGGCGGCGAGCGCATCGACCAGCGGGATGGCGTCGGCGAGCGTCTTCACGGTGATCACCGCGCCATAGTCGCGCCACGAGGCGCTAGCGACGTCGCGGCGCGGCAGGCTCGCGAGCTGGCGCTCGACCGCGCTCTCGACCGCCGCCGCAAGCGGCGCATGATCGGTGATGAGCACGGCTTGCGCGCTCGTATCGTGCTCGGCTTGCGCCAATAGATCGGCGGCGATCCAATCGGGATTGCCGGTCTTGTCGGCGAGGATCAGCACTTCCGAAGGACCGGCGATCATGTCGATGCCGACCTTGCCGAAGACCAGCCGCTTTGCCGCCGCGACGTAAGCGTTGCCCGGGCCGACGATCTTGGCAACCGGCGCAATGCTCGCGGTGCCGAAAGCGAGCGCAGCAACCGCCTGCGCACCGCCGATGCGATAGATCTCATCAACGCCGGCGAGCTTCGCCGCGGCGAGCACCAGCGGGTTGAGCGTGCCGCCGGGCGCCGGCACCACCATGACGAGGCGCTTGACGCCGGCGACCTTGGCCGGCACCGCATTCATCAGCACCGAGGAGGGATAGGCGGCGGTGCCGCCGGGCACGTAGAGGCCCACGGCCTCAATCGCGGTCCAGCGGCCGCCGAGCTCGACGCCGAGCGCATCGGTGTAAAGCTGCTCGGTCGGAAGCTGCTTGCGGTGATAGGCCTCGATGCGCTCGCGCGCGAGGCTCAACGCGTCGAGTGCGGCGCGGTCGCATTGCCCGGCAGCGGCATCGATCTCCGCCGCGGCGACGCGCAGGCCCTTGGCGTCGGTGTCGAGACGATCGAACTTCTTGGTGTAGTCGACAAGCGCCGCATCGCCGCGCGCCGCCACGTCGGCGAGGATCGCGCGCACGGCCTGCTCGACGTCCTCGGCGACCTCGCGCTTGGTGGCCAGAAAGGCGCGGAATCCCTGAGCAAAATCCGCAGATTGGCTGTCGAGACGAATGGGCATGGCTGTTTAGTGGCCCGCGCCCGCGCGGGCGTCAACCTAGCACTTCATCTCGTGGGGTTTGGCCCTCAAGCGCTCTGCTTGGCCGGGCTGCCGACGCCGTGCTCGGGGCAGCCGACCACGGTCCATTCCGGGCCGAGATCGGCCAGCTCGGCCTCCAGGCATTCGACCTCGAGACGCAAGGTGGCCCCGCCGGAGAACGACAGCAGCACAACGCCCGCCGGCGGCTCGCCCGGGGCGAATTCGATGGCCAGGAGGTTGAGCATGGCGTCCTTGCCGGCCGGATTGACGTCACGGCACTTGCAGGAAAGCACGCGCTCGAAGCGCAGCGCCGCGCGGCGGCGGCGATAGCCGCTGCAGTCGCCGTTCGCGGCCTCCCAGTCGAAGCGGTTGAGCCCGATGACCAGGCGCCTTTCCTGCGGACGCCAAAGCACGTCGGCGACCTTGACGACGGCATCTTGCAAATGCGTGGAGACGACCTCGAGGTCGTCGGTGTCGAGGGCGACGAATTTCAGGAGGTCCATGGCCGGCCCCGGCTCGGTGGTTTGCTCTGCGCCGTAATTAGGAAGGCGTGCAAACGCCTGCAAGGGCGATGCAGCGCATATCGCACTGCACCGGACTGCGAGAGCAGCGGCTTAGGGTTAGCCGCTGATGCGCTCGATGGCGGCGCCGCAGGCGGAGAGCTTCTCCTCCAGACGTTCGAAGCCGCGATCGAGATGGTAGACGCGGTTGACCATGGTATCGCCGTCCGCCGCGAGCGCGGCAATGACCAGCGACACCGAGGCGCGCAGATCAGTGGCCATCACCGGCGCACCCTTGAGCTTGTCAACGCCCTCGATGGTCGCGGTCTCGCCGTCGAGCTGGATGCGCGCGCCGAGCCGGGCGAGCTCCTGCACGTGCATGAAGCGGTTCTCGAAGATCGTCTCGGTGATGTGCGAGGTGCCTTTGGCCCGCGTCATCAGTGCCATGAGCTGCGCCTGCAGGTCGGTGGGGAAGCCGGGGAATGGCGCGGTGGACACTTCGACCGGGGCGATGCCGGCGCCGTTGCGGGCGACGCGGATGCCTTCGTTGGTCGGCGTGACCACGGCGCCCGCCTGCCCGATGACGTCGAGCGCGGCCTGGAGAAGCTCCGGCCGCGCGTTCTGCAGCAGCACGTCGCCTCCGGTCATCGCCACCGCCATGGCATAAGTGCCGGTCTCGATGCGGTCGGGCAGCACGCTGTGGCGCGCGCCGTTGAGGCGGGCAACGCCTTCGACGACGATGCGCGAGGTGCCGGCGCCGGAAATCTTCGCGCCCATCTTGTTGAGGCAGTCGGCGACGTCGCCGATCTCGGGCTCGCGCGCGGCGTTCTCGATCACCGTGGTGCCATTGGCGAGCGAGGCCGCCATCAGCGCGGTATGGGTGCCGCCGACGGTGACCTTGGGAAACACGACCTCACCGCCGCGCAGCCCCTTGGGCGCGCGGGCGACGACGTAACCGCCATCGATCTCGATCTGCGCACCGAGCTGCTCCATGGCCATGATGAGAAGATCAACCGGGCGCGTGCCGATGGCGCAGCCACCGGGCATGGAGACGCGCGCTTCGCCCATCCGCGCGACGAGCGGCGCGATCACCCAGAAGCTCGCGCGCATCTTGGAGACGAGCTCATAGGGCGCGGTGGTGTCGACGATGTTGGCGGCGGAGATGTGCAGCGTGCGGCCGCCATTCGGATGGTCACCCGGCCGCTTGCCGGCGATCGTGACGTCGACGCCGTGATTGCCGAGAATGCGTTGCAGCGCCGAGACGTCGGCGAGCCGTGGCACGTTGTCGAGGATCAGGGTGTCTTCGGTGAGCAGGCTCGCGATCATCAGCGGCAGCGTCGCGTTCTTGGCGCCCGAGATCGGAATGCTGCCGTTGAGCGGCCGGCCACCGGTAATGCGAATTCGATCCATTGTGCCCCACTTCACCATTCTTATTGCCGCGCCGGATCCTCACCAGGCTCGGCAGCGCGGCCCGCGCATCGGACTGCGGTCTTGGAAGTCTATCCGGTCGGCCGGATACCCCGCAAAGCTATCCAGATTTGAGGGTTACCCACCCTCGCCGTCCGATTGCGGCGAAAGTCGGACCCGGGACGGCGCCACCTTGCGCGCGGCGTCGTCCCGGCCCGGTTCCTCGGATTCGGGCATGCCGGCGCGCCCGCGCGCTTGCGCCTTGCGACGCTTGAGGTTTTCCCGCAGCGCCGAAGCAAGGCGCCGTTCTCGTCCTGGGTCCTTGGCCATCGTGGCCGGAAAAATAAGTGCCTGCGGCCCTAGAGAAAAGCCCGCTTAACGGGCTCCTCTCCGCTTGCGCCCACGGCGGCGGCATGGCAATGACCGGCCGCATCAGCCGCTTCGTTCTGGCCTGATCTGCTGCCGTAGCTCAGTGGTAGAGCACTCCCTTGGTAAGGGAGAGGTCGACAGTTCAATCCTGTCCGGCAGCACCAGATTTCTCTGAAATTTCAGAGTCCTTTAGCTGGCGTGCGCATTTGCTATCTGGCAAGTCGAAGCAGAACGAAACGCGAAGTTGCGGCCTCGATACGGGGAAAATCCGGGGACTTTGTTCGCGGACTGTTCGTGCAGGTCACGACGCCGCTTTGCGCGAGACCAGGCCAAGCTGGTAATCAATCCCCGTCATACGGATTCGCCACCGAAGCAGGTCGGGGCTCACCCCAAAATGTGTCGCCGCATCCTCATCGGAGAGCCGGCCGCGACGCATCCACAGAAGCGCGGGTCGCGGCAGCAAGAGCGTGCCGCCGAGCCATGCGGCCTCATCCTCTTGGTCCTGATTGTAGGTGCTCGGGATGAACTCGCCGCCGTCGGCGAATGTCGCGGACGCCAGATCATGTCCAAGAATTATGTGAGCGAGCTCGTGCATGAGCACACTATTTTGCCGGCGAGGAGACTGTGCGGAATTTACGACCACCAGGTGCCGCAGCCCGACGCGCAGCGTAAAGCCCGACCATTCTTCATGACCCGCACTGAGCAACTGTTGACGATCGCTCGCCGAGATTCCTTCCACGTCTTTGGGTTCCCAGATCGTGACATCGAAATGTTGCGCAACATCTCGCGCGGGGAGCGGGTCAATCGACTTGCGTGAGAGAATGCGCCGAAGTTCGATCGCGCGTTTCTCTGATTGGGATTTAAATCCACGTCGCAACACTACTGGTGACCAGCCGCGTCGATTTTTGAAAATTGCTGATATGCGGCGACGATTAGTTTCCCGAGAGCCTTGGATGTCGCCTGAGTTACCGCACGATCTTTTTTGAAGACGACCTGTAAGCTTGCTTCCTTGCTTGACCGCGCTTCAGGCGCAGATCCAAGGTACTCAGACGGATCGACTTCAAGCCACCGGCACACCTTCTTCAGCGTATCGAGATCGGGAACGCGGCCGTTCTCTATTCGCGAGAGCGTCGCCGGACTTATGCCGATTTCACCTGCTGCTGCTCGGATGCCCATGCTTCCCCGCTTTTGTTGGAGGCGATTTCCGAGGCTCTTCAGGCTCAAGCGGTCGGCGGCCATAGCGTTCCACGGTTGAAAAATGTGTTGCATTGGAGAAACGAGTCTGGAATCGTTTCTCCGGTGAGACACTCGAATCGAATCACGCCGCACACTCCCGCGTCAAGCATGGAGTGAGCGATCAGGGAAAGATTCTGTGATCACAAGGCAACTCGGAACCCACGCGGAGAACACCATGGGCAAGAAGCACTGCGACACTGGACTTGATAACCGCTGCCGTGATCGAGACGGCGAAATCCGCCAAAAGCGCGGCGACACCCGGATCGGGACGCTGCGGGAAACCTATCCGGACTTCGCGCCGGGCGCTCGAAGCGACATGCGCTTGGACACCCTGCGGGACCGCACCGGCAAATCCCTGACCGAGCTGGTCAAGAAACGCTGAGGAGCAGCACATGGCTGACGTTCAAATCACCTGCATCGACAAACCGCACCCGGACAGCCCGCACGAGCATATTACGCACGTCGGCAACCCGGGCGCGGGCTGGAAATGGCCGCGCGAACAGGTCATCGCCAGCATCGATGCGCAGAGCAATACGTTTTACGTCCTCGACCCGAGAACGGGAAAGCGCTCAAATGTCGGGGTCGTCCGCCCTACTGGACGGCCGGCATATCTCCGTACTCACGCCGATGGCGATTGGAATAACAATTTGCTGTCGCTCGATCAGTGCCCGGTTTGACGACGTAAGCTCGCTATCACGTCGGGCCGACTGAGCTCCTCGTCGGGGGCAGTCGGTCCCGCGTCCCGCCTGCGGCGTCGCTTTGCTGACGCTCCTATGGCTGCCCTTTTAACCGATCTCGGAGCACGCGACTGCCCTCCGCGGCGCTCGGCGCCGACGCTCCGCTCTCCGGGCCAGACGCTCCATTGTTCGTGTCGCGACCGGCCGCGACACATCGCGACAAGCCGCGGCAGGTTCACTCGACTTCTTGAGAGTCGGCCTTTACGAGCGGTTCCGCCTCGGTTTCAGCGATCTTGTTTTGCCGCGCAGCGGTCCACTCATCACCGGCCTCAGTGACGAATTTCTCAATTCGTTCGCTCAGTGACGAATTCTTTTCGACGTGCCTTACGTAATAGACGAGAGATGCAACGGCCGTGCGCTGTTTGATCGGATCCCATAGCTCGACAATGTTCAGCATATCGGCACGCGTGAGCGGGATCAGGCCCATTTCTCGAATTGAAGTTCGGGCCTCATCCTCGAAATCAAGTGCAGCAACCACTCCAAGCGCACCGCGCCGACCGGTGGCATTCGCGAAGCCCTCCAAATCTGGAATGTGATCGGCCTTGAGGGTGAATTGCTTTACCTCAGCTGATATTGCGAGTCTCGCACCTTCCCAACCGTCGACATCCCCGATCCGCTGCAGCCGTTTTGAGCCGGTGCGCACCTTGTCAATTTCGATCTGCAGGTGAGGGTTATCGGCGCGCAGAAATCCGAAGACGATTCCTTGAAATGACGCCCCGCTCGGCTCGCCCTTCCGGCTCGTGATGTCAAAAGACTTCAATACAAGTTGGAAAAGCGGCGGCTCGACGGTGATCGAAGACGGATCAAATTCTTGGCTTTTCAATTTTTCAAGAACAAAATCATTCACGTGTTCTTTCAGAGAGTCCAATTCCGCTTGGCTGTACGTCACGAGTGAATCGAGCCACTTCGGGTAATCGGCCCACGCTTGAGTCGCGTGGGGCGCTGCGCTCGGATAGTCGAAGCGTTTGTTTTCCGCACGATAGAACCGCTCAGCCGCGTTGTAAAACGGGCGTAGCGACATGGTGCTTTCGTCTTTAAGTCTGACGATCAGCGTATTCGCGCGAGCACCGGCAGCCGTTTCCGTTTGACGAGGATGGTCGCGGAGAAACGCTTTGAAGTGCTGATACTTTTTGCTGGGGGTCTGCAGTTTGGCAAAAAAGTCGATGTACGCGACGAGCAGACCTGCCACAAATTTTCGCTTTTCAAATGCCTTCTCGAATTCAGCGAAAAGCTCTTCCGGTGTCATGAGGCGCCCCCGACGAGCATTATTCCGAGTCGCAACGCTGAATGCGACTCAGAAATTCGGGCGTTGTTTTCACCAGCGGGCTTTCCGGCTCTTTGCCTTGCGGCCGAGCCGGTTGGGTGGCGCTGAATTGCGCGGTAGCTCCTCCATAAGGACGGGCCGTCCGCCTTTCAGCTCGATCCCGTCGAGCTGGTATGCCGCGCAGTCAGCGAGCTTTTCGGCCGGCGCCTTCACGCCGAACGTGTGCGTACGGCCGCCGCGTCCGGCACGCGCTTTGCTCGTCTCGTATTTCCAATCTGATTTTTTCAGAAACACAACATCGACGCGCCAAACGACCACCGGCCGTTTCCTCTTGATGCTGCATGTTGGGTCGACTAAATACCGCCACACTATGTACCATCCAGGATGGTTATAGTGCGATTGAATCGACCACGGCCGCGTGCTGCCTTTCGATTCGAGCGCCTGCGAAGCCGGTGGTCGCAACCGGCCTCGGAGCGAGAGATCGGGGAATCGCTGCTGCGCGATATCGGGATGCTTGTGCTTCCGATACGGGCTGACCGAGTGGAGCGCCTTGATCCCATAGATGCCGACGATGCCGCTGAAGACGTTCGCCTGCTCAAGGTAAATATCGACGAGCTCAGCGGTCTCGCGCTCTACGTAGTCGACAGCCCGCTCAATATGAATGGGCTTTAAGCCTTTTGGTAGCTTTGCCGCCACTGCTCCCCCCGAGCTGCGTGGGCGGGGAGATTGCATGATTCACATGAAGGGCGGCAAGCGCTGGAATGGCCTTACGAGCCATTTGAAAGTATGCGGGGTCTCGTTCGAGACCGACGCTCTCATACCCGACCGCATTCGCTGCAGCCAGCGTTGAGCCAGAACCCGCGAACGGGTCGAGGACGACACCCTGACCAAGCGGAAGCGCCGCGCGGACGATGCGGCGCAAAAATTCCTGCGGTTTCAGCGAGGGGTGTGGGGCGATCTTCCGCTCAGCACGAGGGGTTGGGTTCGACCGAAGCACATCCCCGAATGGTTGCTCTTTGTTCGGCCGCCGGAAGCCGCCCGTCTTCCACTTGCGCAAATTGTCCTGCACGCGACCTTCGGGAGCCTTCCGGAGGATCACCCACGGCTCCCACATCGACCGAGGCATAACGCTTACTCCATCAAACTCGTGATGGGCGTTCTTTGGTCGATCGCCGCCGCGCATAGTCATAGTGAGACGAGCGATGTACCCCCGAAGCTCCAGTCCGCCTTCACTCATTGCGGAACCGACGATGTGGCTCAGAAGCGGATTGCTCGCTACGACAACGTTTGCACCAGGAACAAGGACGCGCTCCAACGCCGCGCCTAGCCGTTTGAAAAACGCGTGCAGCTCTTTGCGGTCATTCTCATCCAAAACCGTGAAGCGCGGCAGCGGAGCTCGTTGGTGGCCGTCAAACGATGGCGGTATGCGCCATACGCCGCCTTTTCCCTTCCGGAGCTTCGATTGCTCTTTCTCGGTGTACTCCACCAGCCCGTAGGGCGGGTCAGTGACCACGGCGTGAATTGAACATGGCTCGCGCAGGGCCAACCAATCAAAGCAATCCGCCGGGATGAGTTGCGCCTTACCTTCCGTGGCCGTCAAAAAGCGGACTTCAGACCCGTTTTTCTTCAGTTTTTTTTTGAGCCGGTAGCGACCGCGGCCGGTACGCTCGAAAGTCCCCGGTACGTTCAAATTCAGGTATGACCGCACGGATGACGGCGAAACCGCGCCGAGCTTCTCGGAGATGGCATCACGAATTTGAGCCAGCGTGGCGTCGCCCTGCCCGTTCAGGAACTCGACGATCGCATCTCGAACAGTGCCAGGCGCTCGCGCCATCGAATCACCTCACTATTCGCTCTCCTATCTCGCGTTGACGTCTAGACGTCAAGTCCTACGATCGAGTTAATCCCCGCTCTTCACCGACCTCTGCAGCAAAGGTCGGTGGGGATAACCGGCGAGCTGTGGGACGAGCCGCGTTATCCTTTGGGCATGAGTGACGACGTGTCGCGGCATGCCGCGACAAGGCCCGACAGCGATTTCACCCTCAGCATCGACGAGGCTCTTGATCGGTACGCCAAGGCCGGCCTTCCTCGCACCTCAAGAAGCGTTCAACGCTACTGCGCTAAGGGCCACTTGGACTGCCGGCGCATCGAAACTGCGTTCGGCGAAAAATATCTCATCGATCCGGTCTCGATAGACCGCCACATCGCTTATATCGAAGAGGTGCGACAAGTCGCGACCGGTCGCGACGTGCCGCGACAAGTCGCGGCAGATGTCGCGCCTAAAGAACCCGAGAAAGACGAGGCTCGACAGGGTGCGACAAGCACCGACTTGTCGCGACAAGTCGCGACAGATATCAGCGTCGAGCATCTGACTAAGCGGCTCCAGGAAAAAGACGGCGAGATCAGCTTTTTGCGTTCAGAGATCGTAGTGAAAAACGATCAGATCAAAGACCTCACCGAGCGAGCGCGCGAGACCAACCTGCTCATTCACGGCCTACAGCAGATGCTTACGCCCCTTCTCGGTCGTCGTGACGACCCGGCGCAGAAATCATAGGATAGCGACGGGCTAACGGGGGCTGTATCGCGTGTCGCTGACCTCTGAAATCCGCAGGCCGGACGGTTTCGTCCGCGCCTTTATTGATCTCCAGTTTCCTCACCTAAAGGCTCTCGCTCGCGAATGTAACGAGCGTGCACGGACCCTCGGACTGTCGCGTCTCCCCAACCCGCATGAGAGAAGAGGGGCCTCGATGCTAGTCGGCACGGCAGTCGACTATCGCGTGCGCGCATATTTCGATCGCCACATCAATGACAGCGACGCGGTACTGCGTGGACTTACGTTCCTCTGCAATCTCAAGGAATTCAGAAAGCCATTCGTCGATCCGGCCACCGGTTCGCATAGGGAGGCAATCGGTAACGGACTTTATTGGGCCGACTACGTGATAACCGATAATCCGTGGTACTGGCGCCGCAGGAAGAAAATCGCGGAACGGCTATACTCATCGTATAGCCGCTTCTGCTCACGGGTTCGCCCCGAAGGGCGGAAGCTTTCATCCACTGATGAGGAGCGCATGTGCCGCTACTGCGCTCTGTTCGCGCTGCTCGATTGGGTTGGTCGTTCGCCGGTTGATTCGATCGTCGAAGGACTCGTTAAGTTGGCGAATCCAAAAGCGACACGCATGTTGGCAAAGATCGATGCTGAGGTAGTTCGCGACCTCAAGGGTCTTTCCCACCTCTTCTATTCGCAGGGGCGCGCGCTGTTCAAATCAGACAAGACCGTAGCGATCGGCTCAACACTCGCCGGATCACGCGATATCGGCGGCGCGGATTGTGACCTGATTGTCGACGGTTGCTTGCTCGATCTCAAGACTTCACTCAAGCCCACCATCCAGACAGCTCATTTGCGCCAACTCGTAGGCTACTGCCTGCTCGATTATGACGACGCGCTACGTCTTTCATCTGCGGCAATCATGTTGACGCGCCATTCGCTCACACACCGGTTCTCATTGGATGAGTTGCTAGGCTCAAGACGCAACCTCGCGGAGCTCCGCCAGGATTTTCGAGCTGGACTGCAACAGCAGTTCGCATCGAGAGTGCGTGTCGCGACAAGTCGCGGCATGTCGCGACCGCGCGCGACGCCGCTGCGAGCATGAATCGATTACGTGCCAGCAATGATGTATGCCGGAAAAGGGGATAAGAGCACATTGGAACGTGCACGCGCCGTATAATTCATTCATGCAGTTCAGCGGCGAGCGGCACATCGCGGATATTCTCAAAGACCGCAACATTGAAATTGTTGGTGCTGATCCTGCGACGCGCCATGGGTTCACACAGGTTCCGAATTTCATCCTCACGAAGAAGGATATTTCGGTCGGGGCAAAGCTCGCGTACGCGATGCTTCTCAAATACGCATGGGGTGAAGACGCGTGCTTTCCCGGACAGGTCAAGCTCGCGGAGGATATGGGTGCCACCGATCGGAGTGTCCGGACCTATCTGAAAGAGCTCGAGACCGCCGAGCTTCTTGAGATCAAACAGCGCGGCCTTGGCAAGACAAACCTGTATCGGTTGCATCTCACCGTTAAGCCCTCGAACGGCAAAGACCCTCGCCGGTCTTGACCGGAAATATTTTCCGGTCTGGACCGGAAACGGATGCCGTTCCTGACCGGCAACATCTTCCGGTCTCTCTATAGAAGAATACGCATTTAAGAATACTCATAAGAAGAATACCCAGTATGGGAATGCATTTCTCTTTAAGAAATCCATCAGCACGCAAATTTTAGGACAGCGAGCCACCGGTATCGAACGGTCACACTTGAATTGTCCGGCCAAAACCCATAGGCTGGCTTCGCTCAGGAAGGGCATGGTGCCCGCCTGGACCCCGTCATAATCGAAACATCACCGTTGCCTAAGCTGGAGGCGACGGGTTGCGACAGCCTAAGTTGCAACGATCTTCCAGCACTCGATTGATGAAGACGGGTCACAATCGAGGAAATCTTCCGGCTTCGGTCGGGAGGGTTCCTCGGTTATTTTTGACCAGCCCTCTCCCCAAAAGCCGGCCAGGCGGACGGAGAGGAGCATGTTCGAGACCGTTATCCTCGCTTTCGTCGGTGCGGCACTTGTGCTGGCCCTCGCTTCTGCCGCGGGCGCATTAGCGCTCCACTGGATGTATGGTCCCGATCTCCCTCAAGGCGTTCAACCCTTGGCGAATACATTCACAACGGTCTACACAACCGGCGCCGCCGTTCTGCTTGCGCCCTTCAAGGTACTTTCGCGCACCAGCGTCGCCGCTGCTCAAGGTCCCCCGACCCCGACAACGCCGCCCAATTTACCTGACTCAAACTCGAGGCAGATCACGAACCAATGACCTCGTTACCTGATTTGAGCTGCGCCTGCGGGCTATCGAACAGCGAGCCGTCCGATAGTCCTCGGCGCCGATCCGTACGGTACAAGGTGGGTACACCTGATTCGTACCCTTGGCTCCTGACCGTCGCCGATAAGTCCTTATAGTTCTTTCAAATTCGCCCCCGCTTTGTCGGGCTGGCCGCCCGACCCCGCGCCGCCACTCATCAGGCAAAGCCTGTATGAGCTGGCGGCCTGCGCGCCTCAGCCTTGGGCTTCGGTGCTCGGCTGGCGGCACGGGGTCGGCCGGCTGCGCCGGACGACGCGCACCCTGGGGGGTTCCCTCGGCGGAATATCGAACACGCGTCCAATAGTCCTCGCAGGCTGCGGGTTATTGGACACGCGTCACGATATCCGCCTTCGGTGCGCGTCTCCGACAAAGCGGGGGCGGAGAGCACAAGCCAAAAGCCAGAATGCAAGAGTTCTGGCGAGGACTGCGCGCAGTTCTCCCACGCGCGGCCGGATCGGCGCAGAGCGCGGATCCGGCCGCGTTCCCAACCCACCCGATGGAGCGCAATCCACACGCTATGCCCAGTAACGGGGGAAAGAGGGTGCGAGCGAGAGCGGTACAATAAACATCCACGGCATTTCTCAATGCGTGGCGGCAGTCTCTGGTAGTTCGCCGGCTAGACCCCACCACAGGTCGCCCAGCGAGCCGCAGGCTGGTTCCGCTCCCACAGTGAACCGGTCTGCACGAGTGGCAAATGCGAGCTGCGCCTGGCAGCGCGTGTTTTCACCGGCGACTTCCGCGACGATATGGAGCCTGAGCCTTTTCACATTGCAACGACGGCAAGCGGCGAGCCCGTTGTGTTCACGCGCGAGGAGCGTGAACGGCATGTCTACATCGTCGGGAAGTCTGGCTCGGGCAAAAGTACGTTTCTCTTCAATTTGGCGATGAGCGACATCAGTGGGGGACACGGTGTGGCGGTCGTTGATCCACACGGGGACTTAGCGCTCGACGTTCTAAACGCCATTCCTCGATCGCGCATCAATGACGTGTGCTATCTCGATGTGACCGACACGAAACGGCCCGTCGGGTTTAATCCCGTTGCACGAATTGCGCCGGAGCGCAGAGCGCTCGCGGCGGCTGGCATCGTGTCAGCGTTCAAGCATCTGTGGTCCGACAGTTGGGGACCGCGGCTCGAACACTTTCTCTATCACGGCGTGAACGCGCTGGTCTCGCGCAGGCACTCATCGCTCGTCGATCTGACCCGCGTGTATCTCGACGACGCATTTCGAGAGCGCCTGCTGCGAAGCGTCACTGATAGTGAGACGCTTCGCTTCTGGCGCCACGAGTATCCGAGCTACAGCAAGCAATTCCGAACAGAAGCAATTGCGCCGATCTTGAATAAGGTCGGACAGATCACCGCGTCGCCGCAGCTCCGGTTGATCCTCGGCCAGCTCGCGCCAAAGCTCGACATGTCGTTCACGATGAACAATCGCCGCATCCTGATCGCAAACCTGGCGAAAGGCGCGATAGGGGAGCAGGCGGCGAATATACTCGGCTCGCTCTTGGTCTCACACCTGCAGCTCGCCGCGATGGAGCGCAATGCACAGCCGCCAGCGGAGCGGATCGCATTTTTCTGCCACGTTGATGAGTTTCAATCGTTCAGCTCCGATTCATTCGCGTCTTTACTTTCGGAAGCGCGCAAATTCGCAACACATTTTGCGCTTGCGAACCAGTACACTGATCAATTGCCCGATGCGGTGCGAGCAGCGGTGATCGGGAACGCAGGAACGCTAGTGGTCTTTCGCGTCGGATCCCGCGATGCGCACCTCCTCGCTCCGGAGTTTCGCCCGATGGATTCCGGCACGCTTGCAGATCAAGAGCCGTTCACTGCCTGGCTGCGCCGCGAGATCGGCCGCGATCGTATCTTTGCGGCACCGAAGCTCTACGAGCCGCTCGGGGCTGCGCCACTCATCCGTGAGCAGAGTCGACAACGATTCGGCCGGACCCGTGAAGTCATCGAGTAGTGAGAAGGAGAGAGCGTCGATATGCTATAATGGTGTCCTATGGCGAAGAGTCACATCAAGCAGGTTTTCGATCGCGTCTTAAATTGGCCGCTCGAAGATCAAGAGAAAGTAGCGCGCGTCGTCCTCGAGCTTGAAGGGCTGCGTGCCGGCGACGACATCACCGATGAAGAGTGGACCATCATCAATGCACGATCAGCGCGACGCGACCTCGCGAGTGACGAAGAGGTTAGCAACCTCTTTCGGCGATATCGCAATGCATGAGGATTCGATACGAACGGGGAGCACTCGCCGACCTTATTGAAATCTTTGCTTACGTTGCTGCGCAAAATCGCGATGCGGCAGCTCGTCTCGTCAGCAACATAGAAGCAGCCGTCGCTCGCATCGCCTCCAACCCATACATCGGCGTCGCCACCCGCAACCCGTACTTTCGACGTTTTCGCGTAGCGCGCTATCTGATCGTCTATGAGATCAGCACCACGGAAATTATCATCCAATACGTTCGACACGACGCACGCCGCCACCCGTGGGAAGAGGATCGCTGATCACGCCGCCATAACGCGGCTGTGATCTTATAGAAAAGATATTTCCGTAACCTGCATCACCCCTTCTTCCGACAAATTCGCATCCCATTTTACGATGCTGGGCTTTGTTGTTCCTTCGGGGATTTTCCATGGCTTATAAGGGGCCTGAGAGTCGCGGTCACGGCGAGCATTTGCACAGCCCTGAGCCGCCCGCAGACGTGGGTGGACTTGTGGCGTCCGCGCCATTAGCAGACCGCATCGATGCAATCGAACTCCTTAACGGCTCGATTATGCAGGATCGCGCTTATCGTTATTTGTACATTAATCGGATTCACGCCGAAGAGCGCAATGCTCTGAAATGGACGACAGGGTATCAGGCAAAATATCAGGCTCATCCGACAGCTAGCGAGCTGTACAAGCTTCTTGACGCAGCCAACGGAAATACTGATCTCGAACAGTCCAAAATGTCTGTACCAACCGCCCGTGGCACGGCGACTAATGCGGTGGCCGCGAGTCTTATTTCAAAGGATAAAGTGGGGCGGGAGACTTTTTATTTTCTGACCCCGGAACAGCATTCGAAGCGGCGACAACTGCGCCAGCTGTTTGCAATCATTCGCAATGTTGTTCAGCTCCAAATCGAAGATCCAGACAACCCGACGGCTGGAAGCGAGCTTCTTCCGCCAGAGGTCTACTACAACATCATCAGCAAATTTCCGGTTCGAAAGGAGTAAGAATGCGCACGCTCAATAAACCTCAGTGCTCAGGTCGAAAAGACGACGAGCAGGCAGCCGAGTTGCTAATCGGTCGGATTTAGCAAATCGGTTTCTATTTTCCATGTTGCTGTCGTCTACCTAAGGAAGTGCTTTCCTCCCCACCAGAAGATTGGAGCACCCAATCTTCAGCAACGGTAGGTGAGCAGATGGAAATCAAAGCAGCAGGCCGCGTCAAGGCGGGAGTTCTCGAGGCCGGATACAGCAGCCACGGCGTCAACTTTGACGCCAAGAGCGGCAGGATCGTGTTTCCGAACAACGAGCGTCACGGCTACACGGCTCTTGTCTCGAATTCGGCAGAAGAGCCCTACATCACGACAACGCACTGGGTCGCGGAATTCGGCCCGAACTACATTGTTGTCAAGCAGCATGCGCTTGACACGGGCGGCGCGGGTCGGACTTTTCCGGCGTCCGACTTTACGTTCGCTATCATCATCGTCTAGCTGAGACGCGAAACTACGAGGCGGCTTCCGAAAGGGAGCCGCCTCCATGCGTCTATTGATAGATTGCAATTAATGGCTCTGTTGAGCCATTTCATAGCGTCGCACAATATCTGTTTTGCGACATCTAGATTCGATTTTGCCGAGACGGTTTGACGCCACTCAGATTAGCAGGGTCACCAAGTCTAAAAGCCGAGTTGATGGCGTAGCAGAAAAGTCGCCAACGGCGGTATAATTACCAAACTGAGATACAGCCAATATTCAGCTATCGAAAGAATCCCATACTTCACTAAATCGACCAAATACTGTATCCGGCCGATGTGGAGCTCTGACCTATTGCGGAGTTGGAATTGAAGATAATCGATATCTCTGTGATTTAGGGAAAAGCTATCAAGAACGCGGCTGTACTCATCTGTGAATTCGATTCTCCGCTCGTCTTGGACCTCTGGTGATAGTCCTTGGAACGTATTATAAATTCTTGAGATTTGAATAGAGCATTGCAGCATCTTCTCTCCTTCTCGATCATACTGTTTTGAGCCTTCGCGTAGCGTCAAAATAATCAAAAACACGGAAATGATTAGGGTAAGAAACACGACCATGTGTTGCGCGCCACCCGAGGCTATTTGTGGAAATATGAGCGGTACGCATGAAGCAGTAAATATGTAAAACGCTAGTATTGATGTTGCCCAAGTTGACATATTGTATTTTCTGACAAGCCGTAAGTGCGCATTAAATCGTGCACTCTTTGTCTTCCACATCTTTCCCATCAACGGATCGGTCATCCGCGTGCGCGATTCAGTCATTAGCCAGCCCCCCCCAGGAGAGTATTTGAACGATACTGCATCCGCAGCTTAGCTCACGAAGTACTAGTTTCGCTCCAGCTGCCCTAATCGTCGGCATACCAATCCGGCCACGTCCGCCCCATCCAAAATAACGCTAAGCTCTTTCGTTCGAGACGATTTCCCATAAATGTCGGTAGATAAGAAATTGTAGCTTCCAAGACAGACTGTCTCATCCGCAATTACCGCTTTCGCGTGCAGCCCCGGCGTTCGGTCAATCGTGCCGCCAGAGCTGGTCACGACCGCCTCGATTTCGGCAAATGCGGCCTCTTCAACTTCTCTTTGGCCGTAGAGCACTGCGAACCTAAACTCCGGTGACCGTGTCTTGCCGGTTGCAGTCACCAACCGAGTGCGAGCAGCAACGCCCAACTTGTGGGAAATCACGAGTAATTGGCGTTGTGCGGTGGCCAGCAATGTTCGCAAAACGGCATCATGGTCAAAGTCAATAACTAGGCGAGCCATTGCATTAGAGCGGCCGCTCCTCGGTTCAATTTGCGTCTGCAACTCCTCTAGACTGCTCGCCACACGCCGCCATCGATCAGGTGTTGCATCGAGCGCCTGGACATTTCCAGACGACCAAAGACTCGCAATAGACCGGATCAGTCTTGCAACAACAGCTGAACTTCGCAGTCGAACGGAAAGATTGGTGGCTCTCGATTCGTTAGCTTCTGACTGCGCCATTTTTGGGCTCACCGACAGCCAATTGTAAGAACCTATACATACCTCAAACGAATCAGCGTGGTCCCAAATGATTATCTTTGCATGCGATCCCGAAGCCGCGCGATTATAGTTGATCTTACCTCGATATCCTTTGCTACGAGCGTCGAAGGCGATTTTTTTAAGAATCTCCATTCCATCCGCTTCTCCTGACCGCCCGCTGTTATAGCCCCATAATACGTCGACAGCGACGCCACGCGACAGCGCAGCCATCAAATCGGTCGTCAGCGCTTCCAAACAGTTGGCTCTCATAAACGCTGATGCGATCAATAATTTGGAACGGACCTCGCGCAATGAATGCTGGAGATACACGATATGCTCGTCGTCGGTGGACAGAAGGTCCGTTTCTTCTATTAAGACCGCACAACGCTCTGGTTCGACACGCTCAGCACTGACGTCGCCCCTCTTGCTATTTTTTGGTGCTAGAGTTGGTCCTGAAGATGCTCTTACTTCCGCTTCTAAGAATTGGGGCGATCTTTGGGCCGCTTCAATTAGCGCAGACCCGACACGAGTTCTCCAAGCGAGAGGCAGATTGTCATCAAATTGCAACGTTGTTACGTCCAACGTCGTCGGCAACCAATGAGCTTGTCGAGACTTTAGATCGATCGAATTAATACGGTAGAGCCACTCATTCTTATCGCGAGGCAAGAATGAATCAATTTGCGCCTCGCTAATTTTCCGTTCGTGAACCTGCTCCGAAATCTTCAGTGCATTTTTTAGCATATCCGTTACTTGGTTGGTGCGTAGGTATCGCACCATTCCTTCGTTTATAAGCGCGCCAGTAAGGCGCTCCATCACAATCCACGTGCGCTGTGATGTGATGTTTCGAGACCGAGGCTCTCGGCCGGACGAAAAGGCTTCTTCGCCTGCTGATGTCAATTTGAAACCCTGAACGTCAGGCCCACCGACCGCCAGCCAGCCAGCTTGTGTGAGCGTAACTAGCGCCTCTAATATCAATCGCGGATGAACCTGAAATATTTCACCAAGCGCTGATACGCTGTTCGTGCCTTGATGAATGGCCCGCAAAATCAATTGTTCAAAAATTGAATACGGTCGACCAGCGGCGACTTGGTACTCTACTCGGTATCGACTAATGGGAAGTAGCAGCAGCATCTGATTCTACCACGGAGTACCTAGCTGGCATAAAGACAGCTCTTTTGGCTTTGAAATCGTCGTCCAATATCTGCAGCACTTTTTTCCAATGCCAAAGCGGGTGCGATTCGTCAGACAGATCAACATCAGATACTTGGAATTTATAAAAATCCCAGCTGCCGACTAACACCAAAAGCCTCTTTGCCCGAGACAACAAAACATTCAGTCGAGGCCTTTCTCCTAAAAAACCGAGGCCTTCGCCCGGAGGCAAGTAATTATTTCGCGTCAAGCTCACACACACAATATCCGCCTGATTGCCTTGAAAGGAATCAACGGTGTGCGCAAGCTGAGAGCTATACGGCAGTCCTCCTCCTGGCGGGCCTCGCCTCCTCGATGTGCTTGCCATTAGAGCGAGCGGCAGCCGTAGGGTGCTCCTATCAAACAGGTTGTTGAGCAAACCAACCTGTTGAACGTAAGGGGCAAGAGCTACGAGTTCAAACGGCCCCCCACCGCAGGAGCTGATCTTATTGCCGTCAGCTCTAAGGTCTTCGACGAAGCGGATCAGAGCATCCGCCTCCATCGAATTGGTCACCGGCGTTTCCCCTTCTGGCCTCCCCCGCTCGCAAAACTGTTTGTCCCTTGCTGCCCACTCCGTGTCCACCCAAACGATCGCTTTGTCCTCAATCCCAGTCGGCGACGTAAACGGATGCTTCACTCTTGCGACTGGGGCTCCCGCTATTTCGGTTCGATTTATCAACTCATCATCGTAATAAACGGTAGATATCAAATCTCCGATCGTTGGATGCATACGATGCTGCTCGGTTAGCTTTCCAGCGGCGGCCCCTATCGAAGTTCCGGATGTCAAACGCTCCTCTCCCGAGGACCGAGAGCACGAGGAGTAGAATTGCTTGAATGCATTCAACCAGCGGCCAACATAATTCTTAAATTCCTCGCGGTCCCTTGTTTCTAAGTCAGACCACCACCGGAGCCATTCGAAATCTACGGTTCTGTAATTTAGCCCAGGAAGCGCTTGTAGCGAGCTTGCGACCTCATCCAGCCGCTGAATAGCTTCTTCGTGATCGTCAAACTTGTAGGGGGGCAATTGATTGTGATCCCCGATCAATAACCATCGGTGTCCCATCTGCAGTGGAAGCGCTAGATCAAATGCATAAGCCTTCCCCGCTTCTTCAACGATCGCCCAGTCAAACGATTGGATCGAATCAGCCAATGCCTCAAGATCGCCTGCGCTTGTCGTGCAATATGTAATGCTGGCGCCTCTCTTCACAGTTTGGAAGAAATCGTCAACACCGGAGCTGGTGTTCTTCGGGTCGAGCATCTCATTTATTGCGCGTAACCACACTTGCTGCAGTTCTGACAAATTTTCGATCTGATCGAACTTTGTGCGAGCTTGCTTTAGAAGGTCCAGCCCCACTTGCCGCGCTGACCCGTCCACTGGATCGCCTTCATCGTCTCCTTCCCTTCCTATTCGCACTGACAAAGGCAGCTTATCGTCTGGAATTGTTGAGAACGCTTCATTGCGTACCTTTGACCGCAGAACGTCCACCGCGCTGTGCGCCTGGGCCGTAATTAGTATTTGCGCTACCGGATCCTCTTCGAAAATTTGTCTGAGGAGATGAGCAACCAGCGTTGTCTTTCCGGTCCCGGGCGGCCCCTGAAGGACATAAATTGGTCTCACGCGAAGAATATCTTCTAATGCCGCCCGTTTGGCGGAATCTACCTGATCCGGAAGTGGTGGGACCGGTAGCGGCGCAAGTCCGGTGTCCATATACACTTGACCTGGCGCGGACAATGAACGCAGCAAGAATGAATGTCTCTCAAGGCGATCGATCGCCTTCTTTCGCCGTTGGATTAATTGAAGTTGCCCAAACGTATCGGCCGCGCGGATGTAGCCGGACCTTGCCGGCTGCGGCGCGATTTCTGCTTCCACGATTTGGGACAGAACCACACGCTGATTTACTGGGTCGATTTGCTGAACGGTCCAGGTGTTCGCTCGGCGCTCTTTGGCGTCGACAAAAAACACATCTTGTTCTGACAGGACAACTTGTCTTGCTGTGGCGGTTGCTGAAACGATCTCTCGTTGAAGAAATTCGACCAACCCGCCTTCCTTCTGAAAGACACTCAGCATTGGCCGACTGCGATCTATTTCCTTTATGGTAATTGTCTGCTTGGTCTCCTGCAACTTCGGTTCACCAACTAGCTCGTAAGCGAATATTTCCGCGTCCATTAGGAGCAATTCAATTTGATTAGTACACCGAATGTAAGAGTAAAACTTGGAAAGACCGGCTCGCAATTTTGCCGCTAGGTCGGCGCGGGGTAGATACTTTTCCCAGTTCTTACTTATTCGTAACGGATATCTTTTGCGAATCTCCGCCGCGGAGCGGACCTCGATTCCTGGAGTTGAGAATTCGGTAGATGCTTCGGCGCCTCTTAATTCTGCCAGTCCAGAGCAATACGCTACGTTCCACGTACGTTCGGTCTGATTCGAATTACGATCCGTGAATTGGAACGGAGTTATACCCAAAACGAGATTTTGGCCTTCTAGAATAAAAAGACTTCGATTGCGGACCGCTGAAATTCTTATACTCGGCTCGGCGTCATCGAGGTCCTTTTGAATGAAGCTCACAACTCTGCCAACGTGAAGCGCGTCTCTCGGATTGTACGTCTCCTCAACATTTTCGGAATTGGGAACAAATCCCAAGTCCATTATGTAACTTAGCAAATCAGTATTGTCAGGATTTACCGCCAACACCAACCGTGATCGATCTTCCCCAGGTTGGAAATTATTTTCTAATCCAGCCAAAATCTCCTGAATCATTGGTTGGATGGTCTGAGGATCATTAAATCGCTCATGGGCGTCTTCCGTAATCAATCCAATCAATATTGTCTTTTCTAGATCACTCAGTTCTTTCGATGAGGCGTTTTCGAGTTGCCGCATGACACGGCGGTGCCGTTCCAGCGGACCCATTTTCTCAAGCGTCTCGAGCGGTCTAAAGCATCGCGTAGCCAGCATTCCAAACGCGTACCAGTCTGTTTCTGGCCGATAGCCAAAGGAGCGTTCTGTGAAAAATTCTGGCGGGGATGACCAACTAATCGGTGGAGCCCCTGCTGCCGAAACGCCTAAGCGAAGACTCCACTCAAATCCGCCCAAGCGAAAAGATTCAACTCCGATGTCGCTGCTGAAATAAACATGCTCCGCGTCAATGTTTCGGTGTAGCGTGTTTTGCTCGTGCAGTAGAGCAATTCCATCAGCCAGCCGTGCCATAGTCCTCCAGAGATCACGCCGAACCGCAATGTCTGTGGTACGAAGCCAGGCAAACGCATTCCGATTTGCCAGCGCCGTAGACAGTCGCTCATAGCCTCCGGCAAGTTCCGCTTCTAATACCATTACAAAACATCGCGCTCTGCGGTCGAGTCCGGCGTCTCTGATAACCAAAATGCTCTGATCAGCTCCAGGTGCGCTCGCAACGCGATAAAGTGTGCGCAACTCCGCATCCCAAAGTGCGCGCAGCAATTCGGGCGGATTCGCCTCCGAATACGGCCAGAGTCTTATAAGAAACTGTTTGTCATCTTCGCCCACCCCTATCCAGGACTCGCTGGTCGCCGAGATTTCTAGGCGTTTGTTCACCAGAGTGTATCTCTCTCTCAGCAGTTTGAGCCCTGCATCTATCGGCATGCGACCATTATCCTGTTTTACGCATGCGACTGGGCGCGCGAGGAGTTCACTCGTCGGCGGTAGTATCCCGCATCCACATCGAAGCCATACTAGTCTATCAATGGTTGCATAGTGAACGATACTCGTAAAGTGCGCGACGCCTGGTACGGCTAGTCCCCACGAATCCGAGGCTTTCGCGAGTTCTCGTAGACGTTGACGCTAGCCTCTTGGCATTCGGCTTGATCCTCGACACCCCGTTTGGTCGCATCCCGCGCCGGCGCCTCGCCCGTCAGCTCCCTTGCATCCGATCACGATCGGCGCAGCGATATGCTGACGCCGCTCGTCGGGATTCGACCGCTAAGCCTCGAACCGCTCGAGGAGCGCCTTCACTTCTTCTGCGAAAGCAGTCGGCCGATCAGCTTCTTGGGCGCTCGCTTCGGCAGGCGCGCATCAAGTGATGACCTTCCGTGTAGGCATCGTGCTCCGCCAATCCGGCAACGGCGACTTTCAATCGCGCATGAACGAGAGAGGTCGCCTCTTGCACGACAACGCGTATGCCGCCCTCGCGCGATCGATAGCAGAGCCAGAGGAGAGACATGCGGAGAGACCGCCATCCGTACGTGCAAGATTGGAAAAGAAGATACGTGATCGGTACCTGTAACGCGTCTGCGATTTCATACAAGCGTCCGCAGCTTGCGCGCTTGACCGCGCGTTCGTGATCGCGCAGCTCCTTTGGGCTGATCCTCAACGCGCGCGCAAGCTGCTCGTGCGAGAGCCAGCGCTGCAATCGTCGCATCCGGATGCGAGAACCGACCAGCCGATCAACAGATTTTGGATTCAATTGGAGCCGCTTCGCGGGCGCTGATTTAACGTCTGACGCACACCCCACCACCCTGGAACCCCGCCCCAATACGGGTTCATAGCTCGCCGCTCTCTTCATGATCGCGCGCCGCGGCGCGGCGTCAAGGCACCTGTGTCTTCCCTGCCGTAGTTTTCCACGCAGGGCTTCGGTGCCCTTGCCGTTTCCTCATTGGGGCCTGCCTCGTGACGCCGCACCGGCGGACGCGCGCTCCGACCAGTAGGTCGCGGCGAGAGGGCTGCGGCCGGTCGAAGTTACGAGCCAATCACAAACACCACTATGGAGACACCGAGCTTTGGAGAGCGCATCGAAGCGCTGAAGGAGATCGCAACCGCGCTGCGGCAGTTCGCCGAGACGATCATGATCGAGGCACAGCGGATGCAGGCCGTGCAGAGCCGCTTTCGCGAGCGCGTCGAGAAGCGCAGCGCCGGCCGCGCACGCCGCTAATACAAAACCCGCGCGGGTCTGCGCGGGCCTGATTACGAACATCATCATTCTACCGTATGGGATTAGACATGTTCCTCTCCAAGAGGACGTATGTGAAGAGCTGGGAGTGGACGAAGCCCGAAGACCGCTACGAGATCGCGATCACGAAAGGCGGCAAGCCCGCCGACATCAGAGCCGATCGTATCAAAGAAGTCGTGGAGCAGATCGCGTATTGGCACAATGCCAACGCGATACACCGCTGGTTCGTCGAGATTGCGCAATCGGGTAATGACGACGGCGGAGAATATTACGTCAAAACCGAGTGGCTTCGCGATCTGCTGTCGCGGTGCATGCTCGTTCTTGCGGGGTCGGAGTTGACCGAAGGCGAGATTACCAAGGGCTATCGGTACGTGGACGGCAAGGAAACGCCGATCATCGAGGCCGGCAAAGTCATCAAGGACCCGACCACTGCAATGACACTCCTGCCCACGGATGACGGCTTCGGCAGCACCGAGTATGACGAGGAGTACCTTGACGTCATCCGGTGCACGAAGGACGCGCTCGAAAGACTGCTCGCGGAGGAAGCCGACGGCGGCTTCTACTACTCGGCGACGTGGTGATCCAGAAACACCGGCCGCAGCCCACTAGCGGAGCCCCGCCGCCTCTCAGGCGGGGCGAGGGGCAGAGGGGCGGGATTCCCCCGACCACCCGCCCAATCGAGCGTCGTGCTCGACGCGCAGTCTGGGTGTGCGTCAGGAAACCAAATCAATCCTTGTAACAATGCTACTACAGTTGCGACGTGCGTGTTCGCGCAACGATAACCCGTTTCGATTTCGATCCTGGCGTATCGGCGATCACCTCGACGTCATCCAATGCGTAGCCTTCCTTTAGCTCGAGCTTGTGTTTCAAATCGAATTCTTTTTCTAGCACCGAGTGCAATCCCTTCACGCACTGCCATGCCTTCTTCGCATCGCCATACGCTTGCGCCATGCCGCGGATGAGGATGTCTAACTCTACCGAGCGCGGCTTTATTTGCGCCGACTGTTCTTTAGTCAGTAAGACTGCACCGAGGTTACCGTTCATTGCTGCCGGCGTGAGCGTGGCGGTCAGAGCATCGCGCTTCTCGCTGTATCGGCGGAAAATCGCAACAGTGTTGTTGTGGATTTCGTCGAGTGCCGCCACGTCATTAAAGAGTTTATTGTCGAGAGACAGTATGAGTGCCATCTCCTCTGGAGAAAACTTGATTTCAGCTGGCAACGGCACGATACCTTGCACACGAGGCCAGAGATCCTCATCCACTCCTTCTTTCTTCAGCCGCTCCAACGCTTCCGCTATTGGCTTCCCGATTTGCGCTAGACTCGACGTCGCTCTTATCAGCTTGAAGAACAGCGCGTACCCGAGCGCTTTACGGGCTTCTTTGCGATCTGCGTCGTGTTGCGCCTTTGTCGCAGCTAATGCGCGTCTTTGAAGCCAATAGCTGATCGATCCTCCAAGCACGGAGCCGATAATGGTTCCGCCGAATGCGCTCGCGACCGCCCACCAGGTGATCGCTGCATCAGCTGGGGCCGCCATCACGTCCTCCTACTTGCCCGCTTTTGCGCGATATCGCGCGACTTCAGCTTCGCTCACGTCACTCGGATAGCAATACGGTGCGGCACCGCCTGGCCGGCTGTATGCGCTCCGCTTCCCGCACCGACTTCCGTTTCGCGCTGAGTCTTCCGGACACGCGCACGGATGGCCCGTTCGATAATATGCGTCGCGGCTCGCTTGCACGATGATTGATCGAATCTGAGCATCGCTCAGTGAGGCCGGATCAAGCGCATGCGCTGGCAGCACTAGCAGCAGTGCGACGATGGCGCTAAAAATTTTACTCACGATAGTCACTCCCCTACCTACACAAGCATTCGTGGCGTCTCCTGCGGATCGGGCTCTCGTGTACGGAGCGCTTTGCTCTCCGCCATCCGGCTTCGATCCCTGACGCGTTTTAGCTTGCGTTCCCTTTTTGTTCTTACGACAATCCGCGCCGTTGGACAAGACCGGTTCTCTCGAATGTTCGCGCGCGGCGATAACGAAAAAGACCTGCCTCAATGGACGCTCCGCGAAATCATCGAGGCCCGCCACGTCCTCGTGATCGAATGCACATACTGCCATCGCCTCTGCTCCCAAGACGCGTGGGAGCTCGTCGAGAAGTTCGGACCAAACGCGACCCTCGCACAGCTCCTTGCGAAGTTTGGCTGTCGCAAGTGCAAGCGCAAACGAGCGCAGGCGCTGCTTCGCACGGGCAGTCGCAAGGATGATTGGTGGCCGTGTCGACCAGGAGCTTCGCGGTAAGGGTGTTAGCCGCGGGCGCGCCATGCGTCCCACACCCAACTCGCAAGCACCTTTTCGTCTTCGCCAGCGATCTGCGTATATATCGAGGTCGTCTCAATCGACGCATGCCCAAACCATCCTTGCAGCTTCGGCAGCGGCACCTTTACGAGGCACGACACGACTCCGAATGTGTGGCGAAGGCCTTTCGGCATCGCCGCCGCACCATGAATGCCTGCGTCTTTCATGACCGCCTTCACGCGCCGCCATCCGGAGGTACGACTCCATGCCCAGAGCCGCTCGTCTCTGAGCAGCTCGTCGCGTTGACGCTCAGCGAGATCAAACTGACGATTCAGTTCAGCTACGAGCCACGCAGGTAGAGGCAACTCGCGAACGATTCCTCGCCTGCGGCGCTTGAGCGTTAGCAACAGCACCGTACAGCCAACGATATCGATCGATGCTGGCGTAATCGCCAGTAGCTCTGATATGCGCGCGCCGGTTATTGCAAGCATGAAGCAAAAGAGGCGTGTTTCCGTCGCCGCTCGATCAAGCGCCTTGGAGAATCTCAAGCGTTCGCTTTCGTTGAGATATTTTCGCTCTCCGTGAGAACCGTACAGGCTCATCTCAGCGGCGAAGCTGCGCCGAGAACTGAGCACGGCTGATTGTTTGTGCACCACTTCGCGCAATTTTGGTGCAAGCAATTTTGTGTTGGCTTTCCGCGGATTTGAGCGATTAGCGATAAGGTTGGTGAACTTCTCGAACATACCGTGACGTGAAATTAGCTAGATAAATCAGCACATAAACAAGCCGCGAACGGAATTGCGCGTATTGTATCGGTTGTCTCCCAAGTGATCATGAAGCGTCAGCGGGCACGTCGGCTTCGGGGCGACAACAACAAAATCCTTCAAACGCCACTGGCGATCGCGCGCGCTGCCCATCGGGAGAAAGCCCGTGCGCACGCACCTCATCACCATTTCGTCAATTGTTGCCCTTGGCCTTGTTGCCTCCGTCGCATCTGCTGACGCGCAGGCTCAAAAGAAGGACTCACGGAAAGCAGAGCAGTCGACCGACAAGATGAAAAACTACGGCGACTGCATGCGGGTGGGCACCGAGCGCGGCATTCCGCCCAGCATGAGGTCGCGGTGGTGCACGCAGCACGGATACCACTGAGGTCCATCGTGCGGTGCACATTGTTGCTTGCGATGTGCCTGTCGGCGCTCGGGCCGGCGATGCCGGCACAGGCGCAGGACGACGGGTCGGCCACGCGCGCCGCGTGCTTTGCGTTTTGTCAGAAGCATGCTGCCGAGCGTGGCCTCCAAACCGGCGGCCAGATATCCGTGTGTGCCTACAGGTGCTTCAAGAATCGCACGTGGCGAAAGATGAGGACCAGCGACGCGGGCTCAGCGTTCGCGTCCGCCGGCATCGATCCGAGGTGCGTGAAGATGCGCGACCCGATCGGGTGCACCTGCGCCGTGAACAACGGCGGCGGCATCGATCGGATACGTGGCGGCTGGTACAGCGCCGTTGGCAAGCCGCCGAACCATGGCGGCACCTTCAACGAAAAGTTCGTCCAGTGCATGGTGCGCGCCGGTCGCAAGTAGTGATTTCAATCTGTCAGCCTTAAACGAACTCTCTTTCCGCTCATCCACTCAATGCTGAGCGGGTTGCTGGCGGAGATCGTTGCCTGGTCGGTGAAGAGGAACATATTTGAGCCCCGCCCCTCCGTGATGACGTTCAACGCGCTAAGCATCTTTTCGATTCGTGTCTGATCCGTCGTAACCGTCAGCACACGGAAATTAGGAAGGCCAAGATCGTGGATGTGACGCTGTTGTCGGCTCGCTTCGAGGTACGTCAGCATCTTTTTTGCAAAATACGTTCGATACGTATTCTTGTACCGCTCGACTGGCATTTCGCCTCGATCGATTTCAAGCATGAAATAGCTCTCGGTTTCGTCGTCGAACCGTAACCCGAAGAGCGCATCGGGTACCGCGGCATTCTTTCGCAAGGATCCGCCGATCCGGATGCTCGCTTCCAATTTCACCAATCGATCGCGCTTGCTTTTCGGCGCGTCTTCCAAAATCTCGCCGCGCTCAAGGAGCCGGACATCCGTTCGGTCTTTCAGCGCGAGCTCGAGCGATACGAGAAACTCAGACACGGCGACAGTGTGTTCGATGAACCGCCAACCAGCGCCCCGCTCCTTGTCGATCCCATCGAGCAGACGCCGGCGAACATCCGCGCCATGCTTTCGCAACAGCGCTGCGCCTTTACGCGTAAGCCCGTAGATCGTCGGCCGTGAGCCTTTGTACAAAAAGCGCGTTGTGACTTGCGCCACCGGCCGCTCGACATAGCCATTCTCGAAAAGCGCCAAGAGCGAACGCGATACATTTTGGGCACTTCCGCCATCGAGTGCTGCCAGTTGCGCTCCCGACGCCAACCGCAGCCGTGAGATATTCCGCAACAGCTCGATATCCCGAACCGTAATCCGCATCTCACGCGGCGAAGCCGGTCGCTCGAAGAAACGTCGTCGCTCCCTTGCCGCCGCATCCATGTCGTCCATTATACCTGCTCCACTCACGTCCTCTGCGCCGTCGACTGCATGGACGCTCCTTTCGGCGGATGGCGCGCCGGTCAAGGGTCTCGATCGCCGGAGGCGACGGCCGTTCGGCCGCCCTTGACCGCAGCGCGCGCTCCGCCGATCCCGCTGTCCATGCAATCGACGGAGCGCTCTACGCGCCCGCTTTCAAAAGACGTTTCTTTTTGACACGGAAGGAAGCGGGCGCTTCCACATCGAACGGCAAGGTCTCTTGCGTCGCACGCGCAATGAGCGCGCGCTCGCGCACGGCGATATTTGCCATCGCGGTCTCAATGGGCGTGGCGGACGGGCTTGCCTCGAATACGCGCGTTCGCAATTCCTCGAATTGTGCCGCCGGCAGCGCGCGGCTTTCGACGTTCGCCACCCTCAGCGCAGCTGTCTTCAAGCCGTCCTTGTCGACGAAGCTGACGGCCGCCGTGCCCGTCGTGAGGCTCCGGAGTACGGTGGCGGCCATGTAGCGGATGTTCTCTAGATTGTGCACGGCCGACGGGCGATCTTCATAGAGAGACTCAAACGCTTCCTGCGTGCCACGGGTCTGTGCCTGTCCGCGCGTCACGCCCTTGCCGACCGACGTTGCCGAGGACTTCGTGTGAGCAACGCCTTCGCTCCACGATGAGGCCGTCGTTGTGGCGCGCGACGACGTGGTACCGATCGAGCTGCTTGCGCTGCTGCCGCGTGCCGAGCTTGAACCGGCCATCTGCGAATTGCTCGCCTGCAGGCTATCGCTTTCGGATAAGCCGACGAGGTTCGTGCTTGGAAAGAAATCGCCGGTCGGCGTCATCATGTCGGTCGCCGTGAACCCGGTGCCGGAGCCAACCGCGCTCGCGCTGGACGCGGCCTGTGCCGCATTGGTCGCCTGGCTCTCGGCCGAGCTAATGGCCTCCCCTACGGTTTCAGCAACGCTCTGTGAATAGCTATAGCTCTCGGTAACGCTGGTGCCGTGCGTCTCACTCTGCATTTCCGTCACGGCAATCTGGTCGGACACGCTCTCCCCTTGCAACTTCGCGATGCGATGCCCAATCACGGTTGGCTTCACGAGGGCCTGCACGGGCATTTCGAGATCGTATCGAAGCACCATTTCCGCAAGTTCTGCTGACTCTTGCGGGTCTTTGGTTCGAAAGACCGCCTTGATATTCGTCGTGCTCTTGAGTGCATCGACGATATCGAGACCGGCGAGCTCTGTTTGAGCTAGCGTTTGATGACTTAAGACGACGGCAACACCATACTTGCGAATTTCCGCTAACAGCCGAGAGACGTCTCCGCTGAGGTACAAGTGGCATTCATCAAGCACAAAGACGAACGGTCGTTCGGGATGCTCGCGCCTCACCGCATGGAAGAACAACATGCGAGTGAGCAAGCGCCCGAGCAGCTGCACCGCCTTGTCGGAGGCGCGGGATCCCGGCGACAGGTTCGCGAGAATGATATGGCCTTCATCCAGCGCGGCTCGGAAATCGAGTGTGCGCTCTTGCTGCCCGAGCATTGTCCGAATTGATTCAACGCGCGTGAGCTTCGAGAGCCTGTTGCGTGGACCCGTCACCTCCATGCGAAAGTCCTGGCGACCGCGCGGCTCCGCAGCAATTTCGTGAAGCCATTCAAGCTCTTCGCGGGCCTCCTGATTTTTGAGATTGGCGATCGCCCACGCTCGGATGCCATGGCGGTCACTCGGATCAAACAACAGCCGGGCTTCGGCAAGGGTCAAGCCGAGCTCCGTCAAAGCCGTTAGGATGGCCGCCAGTACGCGCTGCAAAGTGGGCTTGGTGTTTTGATCTTCCTCACCCCATAATCGTTCGAGGGCTTCCTGCATGGCTTCCGCCACCACTGTGGCGTCGTAGTCAGGTGTTGGCAGGCCGAGCGGCTCAAGTCCGGTTGTGTGGGTCCCCGCGTTAGGGTCGATGAGGTGGATCGTTCGGGTCTTGGTGTAGCCGTCCTGATCGAGCCGCGAGAGCAGCGCCCTATACAGGCTATCAGGGTGGCCCCCGTGCGGATCAATTACGGCAACGCCACGGCCGTCGACGATATCCTGCCAAATCATATGTTCGAGCAGCTTCGTCTTGCCGCCGCCGGTCGTGCCGATGACGTGCATGTGCTCCATGCGCGCTTTAAGCGGAATGCGAAGCGGCTCGTTGTGCTCGTCGCGGCCGAGCACGATCGCGGAGCCATCGACTGGCGCAATCGGTGCGTCGGGACGAAAAATCATCGGGTAGTGATTGCGCAGCGCTTCTCGCCGAGACGCGCGCTCAGCAAGAAGCCGCTGGCGACGCGCAGACATGGCTACCGCTTCTGTACGCGCGCGAGCGCCGCGTCGATCGGGCCGGTATCGACGCCATCGGCGCGCAGCTGTTCACGCTTTGAAAGGAGCTGCTGGATAAGCTCATCTTCTGTCGGCTCTTTTTGCGATGGGTTTTGCGCCTCTCGCAGCATTGCGCGCCTTTCGGCCGCATCGAGCTCGATATCCAACAACTCCGTATTTCGCTTGCGCCAGGCGAGCTCGTGCGTGAGGTATCCGAACTCGCGCTGAGCTCGCAGCGCCTGCTCGGCATCTACAAGCTCGGTTTGCACGCGGGCGCTCTCGACTGCGCGGCGGTAAGCGGCAAGCTGGTACTGGTGTTCGATCTCACGCAGCTCCTCGGCTCGTGCAGCACGCCGCCGAGCGCGATCGTTTGCGAGGACTTCCGGCAGCTCCGCGAGGTGCTGCCCCGCTTGCGCGCGACGGATGTAGGCGTCAACCGCTTCGCATTGCGCATCGAAATACTTTGCCTCGGCACGGGTGCGCGAAGCGAGTGCGCCATAGACGCGCTCATGCCGACCCGCCTCCCACCGCGTGAGCGCGGATGAGATGATGCCGCCCGGGTTTTCGCGGGCGACGTTGACCGATAGCTCGCGGCCGGCGCCAGGCTCGGCCGCTCGTTGCACTCGAGAAGGTGGAATGATCTCGATTTCGTTCTTTGCCATGAGACGCTCCCTTATCGGCCTTGCGCTATGCGCTTAGCGCGCTCGTGGTCAAGGATTTCCGGCACTTCCTCGAGTTCGCCCTTGATGCGCATGGATTTCAAATAGCTCTCGGCAAGGTCGGTATCGGCGTCGAGCTTTTCCTTTAGTGCACGCGCGCGTGCGGCTTGCTCGGCGTAGTGATCGACCGGCTGCGGTGTCTGGATTTCGGGTGGGAGCGGCGGCGTGTAGTAGGTGTACTGCACCGGCGCGGGCTTCGATGCATACTCAACGACGATCGCGACTATGGTCCCGACCACAAAAACCGCGAGGAGAAAGAAGATCAGTGACAGAGGCATCACGAAGTACCTGCCGTCAGTCGTCTCAAAGACCAAATTTCCATGGTGGATGAACATAGTGTCCTCCGATGCTTCGCCGAAGCGAAGCATCGAATCGTTTTCGTCGAGTCGTCCAGGAAGGGAGGTTCTCGACATCTCCCTTGCCTTGTGACGGTTAGCTCGCGCGCTATACTTTTTTGAGTCCTCTCCGTCGCGTCGACCGGCATCTAACCGGATGTCGGTGTTCCGCGACGGAGAAAATAGAAATGCTGCAGAGAGACTCTGTTGTTGCGGCCGGCGATGCCGGTTCGCCCGCGAATCTCAAATCCATAATCCAGTTCTATTCCATCGAGGTCGCCCCGATGGCGGATGGCCGGCTCTATGTCGGCGTCACCGCCACCGTGTGCGAGCGCGAGGGAGAGCTTGATTGCATGGAGATGGGGTCAGGCCGCGTCGATTCAGTCGACAAGGCTCTCAACGTGATCCGCGAAGCGATTGCTCCGCATCACTAAACCTGAAGGAGAAGCACATGAGTACGACGACGCATGCCCTCGCCTATCGCGCTTACACTGTCATCAAGCGTGAGGGCCAGGAGGATTTCTGGCAACTTCTTGGAGCTGCATTTTTGCATCAGGACGGCGAAGGCATGAATGTGGTGTTAAATGCGCTACCAATCGACGGAAAGATCGTGTTGCGCGTCTTCAAGGACGAACAGCCGGCGGAAACTGGTCCGCACGTGGTCGCCGGCACCGCCGCGTCGGCGCAATTGAAGCCGTCGCGGAGGTCGCGATGACGATCATGGTCTCCGTCGGCATTCGCGCGTATCGGCCGGAGCAGATGCGTCAAGTTCTGGCGCAGATGCACAGTCGCTCACGTGACCCCGCTGTCTACACCGGTCACGAGTACACCGAGTGCTTCCACGTCGGCGACGAAATCGTCATCATGAACAAGCTTCGCAACAACAACGTTGAGCTTGTGCTTTGCGGTGACGATCCGGACGAATTGTTCGCGTTGTAATCCGGCTCTCGACGCCGGTAGCAGTCCGCGTCAGCGGGCAGACTCAAAAGCCGCCGGCGTGCCGGCGGCTTTTCTTGATTCACACGCTTATGGAAAAGTCCGCCTCAAACTCTGGTGGCAAATCGAACTTTCCCAACTCTCTGTGTTCCGTTGTGATTCTGCGAACGCTACCTGTTAGCGAGCGCATGACAATAGTTTCCGTCTCAATGAAGGGCTTTCGAAATCGCACACCACGTAGCAATGTTCCGTCGGTGACGCCGGTGGCAGCGAAATGGCAATCGCCGCGCACGAAGTCTTTGGTTCTGAATATGCGATTCACATCGAGCCTTTCAACGCGGTCGAGCTGACTAGCAGACGGGGCGTATCTTCCAATAAATTGCCCGCCCATACAGTACAGCGCCGCTGCGGCGAGAACTCCTTCGGGAGCGCCACCAATTCCCATGTAGATGTCCACGCCAGTTGCGTCTGGCTGGGCTACCTGCATGGCCCCGATGACATCTCCATCTTGCAGTAGCCGAACGCGCGCGCCCGTAGTCTTGACTGCTTCAACAATCTTGTCGTTACGAGGTCGTTTGAGAACCAAAACTGTAATGTCTTTAGGTTTGCCTCCCTTCGCTCTCGCAAACCGTTCGATGTTTTCTACTGCCGTATATCGAAGATCAACGACCCCTTCTTCATGTCCCGGACCAATTGCGATCTTGTCCATGTAGACATCCGGAGCACGTAACAGTGTTCCTTTCTCTGAGATCGCAAGGACGGTGACTGCTCCTGGCATGTTGTCTGCACATAATGAGCGACCATCGAGAGGATCGAGGGCGACGTCGACTTTAAATCCGCCTTCCTGCCTTCCGATCGACTTCCCCTCCATGCGCGTTGGTATTCCGTCACGCTCGCCTTCGCCAGAACTGACAATCGTGCCTTCGATTGGTAGTTTTCCGAGCTCTCGCAAGATTGCCTTGGTCGCAGCATTCACAGCCAAATCGGGAGATCGCAATCCTCGATACACAGCAGCCGCAACCGCGGCCCGTTCGGCGACGCGCGCGATCTCGATCGACAGTACCCGCGCAAAGAACTTGGCCTGAGGGACTTGAATAAATGGTTCCAAAACTGCCTCTCCGTGCTCTATTCAGCTAATCAATGGCCTGTTGTCGAAGATGGCCGTCCCCGCCATCCGTCGTCGCGCCCGCCACCAAAGCGCAGTCGCGTCGCGCTGCAGGATTTCTTCAATAGCAAAGCGGGCGACAACGAATCCGCGAACCGAGTTATCCGCTGCGCGACAGAGGACGTACGGGACAGCCAGCGGCTGTCCAACCGTCATTTTGAGTTCTGTGTTGGGGTCGGCTATCTGCCGAAGACTCTCAGCCACACTTCCGCTTGGAACAAAAAAATGGAGCTCAGCGAGATTCTGCCGAGTAAGTGCCCTGGCAAGACGGCAGAATACTGCTCCAGGCGTAAGATGTGCATCGTTGTCATTACACAATACACAAACCGAGCTGGCGCTCCGAGCTGCCTCAATCACCTGCTCATGTCCGTGCAGATACGAAAGGATTAGATCGCGCGGATCTCTTTCGGGGTGAGCATCTCTTGGCTTGGCGTGCGCTTTTCCAAGTCGATAATGTTGGTCGATAAGCGCGACCAGTGAGTCAAGCTGCCTAACGTCGCGGCGTTTGGCGTCACTCAAGATGAGAGCGACCTCGCCCGCCGAAAAATAATCCGATTGTTCATCGATGCTCTTGCTTACCGCCTGCCGCGAGCGACCTAGCACCCGAGCGGCCTCTGCGGGCGTCAGCTCAGCAATTGAAAGCAGTTGGTTGTCCAAATCTGACATCGCATTCCCCTGCTAGCGGAACCGAACATTACCCATTGCCCGCTAATCTGGCGCGTTGCGGCCAACCCTCCGGCGTCAACCTGCGTAGACACATTCTCACCTGTCGCAGCCTCGCAGGCCTTCGAACTGACCCCGTCTTGCCGGCAGCCTTATGCAATCCGGCAATCCTTCCGGATGAGAAGAGCAGCGTCCTAGTTAGAGCCCGGCGTCTCGCAAGGAGAAGCCGGGCGGGGAACGAGGCCAATCGTTCCCAGTAGCTACGACGCCAGACAGCGGAGAAACGTCATGGGTCGCAGCCAGTACAATACTACCTTCGATTGCGGTTCCCCACAAACCCTCGGAACGCTATTCGCCGAATTCAGGGCTGCCATTGCAGCGTGTATCAAGCGAGGCACGCTGCCTGACAGCGATGTCTTGAAGGTGTCCTGCGAAGCCCCGGATTTCAAAATCCGAGGGCTCATTCTGGAAAAGAGCATGGGGCTGCGCGCCATCTACGAGTTCGACGAACGAGGCATGCCCCGTCGTGTGTGCGCCCTAAACTACTGAGCGCCGCACATGACTCGACAACCGCCTTCGATGCCGAAGGACGAGGAAACGTCTGATCACTGGCACCAGTTGACACTGGCGCCGGCACGCACGGTCTGCTGCTTGATAGAACTTTGTGTGCCAACTGATTGCCGGTGCGAAGCGCAACAAACCGGTGGGCTTGCTGATCCCGACTGGTACTGCGGAGCTTAGGCTGTGCCGTCCAAGACGCTGCCCCGTCTCTACACGATTGACGAAGTTGCGGAGCAGTTTCGGGTCAGTCGCCGAACACTCCAGCAATTCCTCCGCCGCCACCCCTACTACCGACGACTCGGCCGGCGTAGACTCTTCACCGAAGAAGATATTGCCCGCCTTTATGAGGCACTACCGTCATGTCACTCAAGCTCATCCGACGTCACGAAGGACGAAATTGGTACATCCGTGGCACCATCCGCGGCGTCACTGTGGACGAGAGCACAGGCGTTGCTGACCGAAGTGTCGCCGAAACCATCCGCGCCAAGCGTGAATGGGCAATCATCCAAGAGAGCATCCACGGACGAAAGGAAACCGCAACGTTCCTAGAGGCTTCGGTCGGCTACATGGAGGCCGGTGGCGAGCGCCGTTTTCTGAAGCCGCTAGTCGATCACTTCGGGACGACAGCACTCGCACAGATTGACCAGGCGGCGATCGAACGCGCCGCCAGGACCCTCTATGCCGGCGCATTACCGGCGACGATCAATCGCCAGGTCTTCACCCCGGTATCCGCTGTGCTGAAGCACGCGGCGAAGCGCGGCCTCTGCGAGCTGCGGCCGATCGAGAGGCCTAAACAGCCGAAGGGGCGCATCCGGTGCCTCACACCGGCCGAAGCTGACCGGCTTGTCGGGAAGTGCTCGGAGCATCTGCGACCGCTGGTCGTTTTTCTTTTCTACACAGGCGCCCGCCTTTCTGAGGCGCTGTATCTCGATTGGCGTCAGATTGACTGGGCATTGCGCGAAGTGCGTTTCCTCGAGACCAAGAACGGCGACGATCGCGGCGTTCCGCTGCACCCGCGCGTGTTCGCTGAAATCGAGGCACTCCCCCACCGCAGCGGCGCAGTGTTTCGCCGGCCGGACGGCGAACCGTACGCCCGCAAGCGCAATGGCGGCGGGCAGATCAAGACCGCCTTCAACGGAGCGTGCCGTCGTGCCGGCATCAAGGATTTCTCGCCGCACGATTGCCGGCACACGTGGGCCTCTTGGCATTATGCCGCCAACCGCAACCTCCCGGCGCTCATGGAGCTCGGCGGGTGGAGCAGCGAGAAGATGGTCTTGCGCTATGCCCACGTGAACGTCGCCCATCTCGCCGACTCGATCTGCGCGCTACCGTGGGGAAATTCTGGGAAGCAGACTTCGAGCAACGAAAAATCTAGCGCGCAATCAGCTGCTTAAGCGAGATTGGGCGCCACCTTGGTAAGGGAGAGGTCGACAGTTCAATCCTGTCCGGCAGCACCAGCCTTCGCTCGCGACGCGTGCGAAGGCTGCCGCGCCGAAGGGCGAAGGCGGGCGAGTGGCCGCGAGCTACGGCTGGCAGGCCAATTTCGGCATTCGGCAACTGACGGCATAACGAGGCCGAGATCGCGCGCCAGACTTGGCACACGCGACCGGATCGTCAACCTTGTCACACGGTGGTTGCCAGAAACTCCCCGCGGATTTGCGAATTCTCGCGGAAGCAACCGAGCATGCGGCTCGTCACCAGATCGGTGTCCGGCTTGTGCACGCCGCGCGTCGTCATGCAGTGATGCGTCGCCTTGATCACGACGCCGACACCACGCGGCTTGAGTACGTCGTTGACGGTGTTGGCGATCTGCGCCGTCAGCTTTTCCTGGATCTGCAGGCGCTTGGCATAGACTTCAACGACCCGGGCAAGCTTGCTGATGCCGACGACGCGGCCATCGGGCACATAGGCCACCCAGGCACGCCCCAGGATCGGCGCCATGTGATGCTCGCACTGGCTTTCGAAGCGGACGCCACGCAGCACGATCATCTCGTCATAGCCTTCGATTTCGTCGAAGGACTTCTGCAGCATCGCGACCGGATCCTGATCGTAGCCCACGAAGGCCTCTTCCAGCGCCCGCGTCACCCGGGCAGGAGTCTCGAGGAGGCCGTCACGGTCGGGATTGTCCCCGCTCCAGCGAATGATCGTGCGCACGGCTGCCTCGACCTCAGCCCGACTGGGCTTGCCGCTGTCGCGCACGATCCGCATCGGCTCGAGCGCACGCAGATTTGAGCTCATGAACAATCCTCTTCTTTTGTCCGACGCGTGGAAGCGACGGCTGGTGTTTGTGTCGGAAGTGAGCGTTGCGGGATGAGCGGCCGGCCCATCTTTTCCTTTCCGGCATTGGATGCGAGGGCGAGGAAAAGGTTCCGGCTATCGGGCGGCGCCGTTGTATAATGCCGGCGATTCCATCGGGGGGTCGTCCATGATCGCATTCCGTCGCGGTTGTCTCGCTGCCATGCTTGCGTTGGCGGCGACGCTGTCGTTATCCGCACAGGCGCAAGCGCCGGATGGACGCTGGGTGCAGGCGGGACTGCTCAGCTGCAAGGTCAATCCGAGCGTCGGTTATGTCATCGTCGGGCATCAATCGCTGGAATGTTTGTACACGCCGAGCCCGGACATGGCGGCGACCACGCCGGTGCAAAACTATGACGGCGCGCTCAACACCTACGGCCTCAATGTCGGCATCAGCGGCGGCCGCGCGCTGGGCTGGGTCGTGTTCGCGCCGACCACCGGCGTCCCAGCGGGAGCGCTTGCCGGCGAATATGTCGGCGTGTCCGGCGATCTCGGCATTGGCCTTGCTGCCGGCGCCAACGTGATGGTCGGCGGCTCCAATCGCAGCTTCGCCCTGCAGCCGTTGTCGCTGCAGGGCTCGATCGCGGTCAACGTCGTGCTCGGCGTCTCCGAGCTGAAGCTGCGCTGGCATTGACGAGGACGCCGGAACATCCGGCGACCTCGCCCAGCATCACGGTGACACCTTGATGCTGCCCTTCATATTGGGATGGAATTTGCAGTAGTAGTCGACGTCACCGGCTTTCTTGAGCACGACTTGCCCGCTCTTGCCGGCGCCGAGCATCACATCCCAATCACCGTTTTTGGCGGTCGCGGTGTGCGCGAGGATATCCTTGCTCACCCATTGAACGGTATCGCCGACCTTCGCACTCACCTCCGCCGGCGTAAACGCCATCGTCAGCTTGTCGATGGCGATTTGCACCGTCGCCGCATGCGCCGGCACGGACAGCAAGCAAGACAACAGCAGAAAACCCGTCCGTGCCGGCGTCATGGCGATTCCTTCGCTCACTTCAGCTCAGAGGCGACGTGCTGGGCGTGCTGCTCGTGTCCCTGGAAGATCTTGAGGCCGGTCTGCAGCAGGCTCTTGAGCTCGCCGTTGCTGGCAGACGGAATGAGCTGAGTCTCCAGCGCGCCATCGACCGTCTTGTGATAGGCGACCTCGTTGTCGACATAGGCCTTGTCGAAGGCGGCACCGCTGAGCTTGGCGAGCTCGGCGCGCTTGGCATCGGCCTGCTTGGTCAGCGCCTGGCTGGTGGCGTTGTCCTCGGGCTTGACCTTGAGCTTGGTGACCAGCGCCAGCGCCTGCTTGTTCACGGCGGTGTGGTCGCGCTCCATGTCCTTGGCGAACGCGCGCACGTCCTTGTTCTTGGATTTCTTCAGCGCCTGCTTGGCCGCCGCGATGTCGATCTGGCCGGCCGTATAGGCGATGTGCGCGATCTGCGGATCGGTCAGCTTCGCCTGCGCGAATGCCGCACCTGTCGTCAGAGCGAACGCGGCCATCGCCGTCGTCAATTTCATAAACATGATCGAACCTCCGTTGCCCGCGGCATTCGCCGCTTGTTCACGCCGATTGGATGCGGCGGGCGCGCGGAGGTTCCCGACTATTTGCAAATCTTGCGAACGATCTCCTCGGTCAATCGCTCGCAGCGTGCGCCGTCAAACGGGAAGGTCGCGGTGAGCGCCGGGCCCAGTCGCTGCTCCAGCGCGTCACGAAGGAGATTGCGGGCGCGATGCAGCCGTGTCTTCACCGTCTCGGCCTGCAGGCCGAAGAGATCTGCGGTTTCCTCGACCGACATGCCCTCGACGATTCGCGCGACGAAAACCGCACGGAACGCGTCGGGCAATGCGTCGATCGCCTGCTCGAGAAGCTCGCGAATTTCACCTTGCGCCATCGTTCGTTCCGGATCGTTGGTTACCGCGGAAGCGGGAAAGTCGATGATTTCCGCCTGCGTGCGATTTTCGCCATAGCTTTCCCAGTCGACGGTGGGCCGGCGGCGGCGCAGGCGCCCTAGTGCCTCGTTCATGGCAATGCGCGTGATCCAGGTCCCAAAGGCGGCATCGCCGCGAAAATGCTCGAGCCCGGCCAGCGCGCGGAGATAGGTCTCCTGCACCACGTCTTCGGCCTCGACATCGTCGCGCAAGATGCTGCGCGCGACACGGAAAAGCCGGCGGTTGTAGCGTTGCGTGAGGGCGCGAACCGCCGCCTCATCGCGCTCGCGCGCAAGGCGAACCAGTTCCTCATCGCTGAGCCGCGCGGCGGCGGCCTGTCTGGCGCGGGTTACCACGGTTGTCTCGGTCTCCCTGGTTCTCTTGGCCATTGGATGCCGCCGGACGCGAAAGGTTCCCGCTCAAAATGGGTACCCCTTCTTCTTAAGTGTCACCGGGCCCCACGCGCGATCAGCGCGCGGGCTTGGCCTTGAGCGCTCGTGCGGAATAGTCGCGCGCCACATAGGCGCCGCAGAAGGCCTCCATCGAGCGATACATCGAGCCGCTTTCGCGGCGGTATTTGTTCGAGCAGCGCACCTGCTTCTGCTCGTAAGCGCGCTTCTGTGTCGCGTTAAGCTTTGCCAGGAAGTCGGCCTCGCATTTTTTGGTGACCTCTTGCCCGATGAAGACGTCACCGGTAGCGCCGAACTGACACACCTCGAAAATCGCAACGGCGCGCGCGCAGGATGGCGCCTTTTGTACCGCGGTGGCGATGTCGTCGAGATCGCGCGAGGCACACTCCTCTTTCGGCTCGTCGGTGGCAAAGGCCGCTCCTGTCAGCAGGGCCGCCGCCGCAATCGCCAACCCCGCCTTCCCCAACATGCGCCCTCTCCGGCTAGAAATCATAAAGCCGCGCGGGATTTTCGCTGAGGATCGCCGTGCGGTGCGCCGCATTCGGTGTCCACGCCAGGAACAGATCGAGGAGATGCTTGGCGTCCGGTACGGGACCCTCGGGGCGCGGATGCGGCCAGTCGGATCCCCACACAAGGTTCGCCGGATTGGCGGCGACGAGCGCGTCGTGGAACGGCTTCGCCTCGAGGTAGTCGGGCGCACTGGCTCCGAGCCGATAAATGCCCGAAACCTTCGACCACAGCCGCCCTTCGCCGACGCCGCGGACAAGCGCCTGGAAGCCCGGATGGTTGACGCCGTGCCGATAGTCCATGCGGCCCATATGGTCGACCACGACCGGCACCGGCACGCGCGCCAGCGCACCGGTCAGGTCCGGCAGATCGCGCGTATCGATCCACAACTGCAGGTGCCAGCCGAGCTCGGTCATCAAGCCATACAGCGGCTCGATGTCGATCAGGCGCACACCATTCTGGTAGTAAGGCTTACCGTCGCGGCGGAATTCGTTGGCGCGCAACCCGCGCACACCGGCCGCGTGCCACTTGATCAACTGCTCGCGCGTAAGCTCGGCACCACCGACGGCGACACCGCGCAAACGCCATGGCTCGCGGGCGAGCGCGTCAAGCATCGCGCGATTGTCGCGGCCATAGGCGCTGGGCTGCACCAGCACGCCGCGCTCGCAGCCGAGCCGGTCGAGCAGCGCCAGGTAAGCGGCGAGCGGCGCGTCGTCCGGCGTGTAGCTGCGCGGCTCGGCATAGGGAAAGCGGCCGGCGGGACCGAACACATGGCAGTGGCAATCGCAGGCCCCGGGCGGCAAAGCCTCGCTCATTGCGGGACGATCCCGGCGAGCTTGGCGGCTTCGCGCATGTTCTCGGTGTCGGTGCGCAGGAAACCGGCAAAGCCGTCGGCGGTGAGCTGCTCGGGCGTGGCTAGCTCGGAGCCGAGGCTGACAAGCTTTTCCGCCGCGGGACCGCCGGCAGCGAGGCCCTTCGCCACCGCCTGCGTCAACTTCGTCACGATATCGGGCGGCGTCTTCACCGGCGCGACAATGCCTATATAACTCTGCGCGACGAAACCTTTCACGCCGCTTTCGTCGAACGTCGGAATGTCGGCGGCAAGCTTGGAGCGGTGCATCGAGGCAATGGCGATGATCTTCGCCTGGCCGCCCTGGTGCAACGGCAGCGCGGTCGAAAGCTCGGTCATCGCGCCCTGCACCGCGCCGCTCATCAGGTCCGGCATCAGCGCACCGCCGCTGCGATAGGGCACGTGGGTGATGTTGGCGCCGGTGGCGTGCTTGAACCGCTCGAGCGTCATATGCGTGGCACTGCCGACACCGCTCGACGCGATCGTTACCGGCGCCTTTTTCGACAGCGCGATCACGTCGGCGATGCTGCTGACGCCAGCTTTGTTGCTCATGATCAGCGCGTGCGGGACGTAGCTCGTCAACGCGACGGGGGCGAAGTCCTTCAGCGGATCGTAGGCGAGATGCGCCTGCACGAAGGGATTGACGGTCATCGGCCCGTTTGAGGCGACGAGCAGCATGTAGCCGTCGGGTGTCGCGCGCGCCACGATTTCGGCGCCAACGCTGCCGCCGGCACCGCCACGATTCTCTACGACCACGGTGCCGCCAAGCACCTTGCCCATGGCGTCGCCGACCAGGCGGCCGACGATGTCGGCATTGCCCCCGGCGGCAAACGGGACGATCAAATGGATCGGACGTTCCGGATAGCCGGCGGCAAACGCGCGCGGCATGCGCAGCGCAAGTGCCGGGGTCGCAGCAAGACCGGAGATGACCGTGCGGCGTGAAATGGTCATGAGGGCCTCCTCGAAACTCAAACAAAACGTAGCGGCGCCACCCCGTTCAGGTGATGGCGCCGCCACACGCAAGATGCAAGATAAAAGAGCTAGGTCAGGCCGGCCACTGCAGCTTGCAGCCGGTCTCTTCCACCGGCCCCGCCGCAGCGGTGCCCGCCACCAGCTTCTGTACCGTAAACATGTTGTCCGGATCGCCCTTCGGCGGATGCGCTTCGCCGACGAACACCGTGCTCATCAGCTCGTGGTCGCCGGCGCGATATTCCGGCGCATTGGGCTGCAGCGCGACCTCGGGCGGCAGCTTGAAGCCCGAGAGAGCGCGCGCAAGCTTGACCGCTTCGAGCGTCTTTTCCTGATTGGCCACGACGGCAAGCGTCTGCACCGAGGCGTAACCGAACCAATTGCGTGCGGTCGCCGCTTTGCCCGTGCGCTTCTTGACCTCGGCGTTGAATTCGGCGACGTGCGGCACCTTCGGCTGGTCCCACCACCATTCCATGGTCCACCAGCCGATGCGGGCCTCATCGGGCACCGCGCGCAGGCTTTCCAGCTCGAAGAGCGCGCCGCCCACGACCATCTGCTTCTGCAAGCCGAACTGGACGAACTGCTTGAGGCTGTTCACCTGGTCGGCGCCGCCCATCACGTTGATGAGCACCTGCGGGCCGAACGCCTTGGCTTTGATCAGATGCGCGGAGAAATCCGGCGTGCCGATCGGAATGAGCGAAGCATCGTAGCTGCCGCCGGCGGCTTTGAGCTTCTTCACGAAGCCTGCCTGCACCGAGTGACCATAGGCATAATCGGGCGTGAGGAAGTACCACTTCTTGCCGAACTTCTCCATCAGCGTGTCGGCGATGGCATTGGCGTCCATGCTTGTCGAGTTGCAAACGCGGAACACGTTCCACGAGCAGCTCGAGCCGGTGACCGGATCGGTGTGGCCGCCAGAGACGATGTGCAGCACCTTCTTTTCGCTGGTCACCTGCGCCATAGCGATAGCGATGCCGGAATTCACGTCACCGATGATGAAATTGACCTGGTCGCGTTCGATCAGCTTGCGGGTCTTCTGCACGCCGGTGCCGACGTCGTTCGCCGAGTCTTCGATCAACAGCTCCGCCGGCCGGCCGAGAATGCCGCCCTTTTTGTTGATCTGATCGATGGCAAGCTTGGCGCCATCGACTTCGCCTTGCGCGATCGCCGCATAGACACCCGTCAGCGGATCAACCAACCCAATCTTCACCGGCGTTTCGCCGCGTGCCTTGATCAGAAACGGCGAGGCCACTTGCGTCGCCGCAATGACGGCACCAGCCTTGAGAACAGTCCGACGTCCAAAGCCACCGGCTCGTTGACGAGCTGTCATTACTTCCCTCCCAGGAATGATTATTGATGAGTAATTCCCCTCATCCTTGCGTATTGCACGGCAAGGCTATTCCTGCTGGATGTCAAACGCCAGTAGCTATCGGCCTTGAGCAAGGGCATCAGGACACCTGGAATGCGACGATGAGACATGAACAGCCGCGTGTGGTGATCGTCGGCGGCGGGATCGGCGGCCTGTTCGCCGCCAAGGCGCTGCTCGCGCAGGGGCTCGACGTCGCGGTCCATGAGCAGGCCCCCGCGCTCGGCGAGGTCGGCGCCGGCGTCTTCCTCACCCCCAACAGCGTGCGCCAGCTCGAACGCGTGGGGCTCGGGCCAGCGGTGGAGAAAGCCGGCGCCCGGGTCGGCGCCACGTCGCGCTATTTCCGTCAAGACGGGACACCGATCGCGCCGGTACAGGTGACGGATTCCGCCGGCTGGAATGCGACCTTCGGCATGCATCGCGCCGACTTCGTCGCGCTCATCGCCGCGGCGCTGCCCAAGGACGTCGTGCATACCGGACATCGCTGTATCGGCTTCGCGCAAGAGGGCGACACAGCGCGGGTGACGTTCGCCAACGGCGCTCGCGCAGAGGGCGATGTCGTCATCGGCACCGACGGCATTCATTCAGAGTTGCGCGTGCACGTCTTTCCGCCGTCGCGTCCGGTGTTTTCCGGCTCGGTCGCCTATCGCGGTCTGGTACCGCATGCGCGGATTCCAGACTGGCCGGCCGATGCCTGGCTGATGTGGCTCGGCAAGGGCAAACATTTCCTCACCTTCCCGGTGCGCGCCGGTGCGCTCATCAACTATGTCGGCTTCGTGCCGGCGGATCAGGCGATGCAAGAATCATGGACCGCGCCAGGCGATCCCGACATGTTGCGCGAAGAATTTTCCGGCTGGGACCCGCGCATCGGCTCGCTGCTGCGACATGTGGAGACGACGTTTCGCTGGGCACTCTACGATCGCGAGCCGCTGCCAAGCTGGACACGCGGACGCTTGACGCTGCTGGGCGACGCCGCGCATCCGATGCTTCCGCATCTCGGCCAGGGCGCCAATCAGGCGATCGAGGACGGCATGGCGCTGGCGACGATCCTCGGCCGCGCCGATTGCGCGAGCGCGCCGAAGGCGCTGCTCGCCTACGAGCGGCTACGCCGGGAGCGGGTCGCCGCCGTGCAACGCGGTGCGCGGGAGAATGGGCTGCGTTATGATTCTTTCTATGCCGATCTCGCCGTGCGCGACGCCGAGATCACCGCGCATGCCGAATTCCGCAAGCGGCTCTACGGCTATGACGTGATGCCGGAGGCGCAGGCGGCCGCAGCGAGCTTGAACTAACAAACGCCTATTCGAGCTTCACGTGCGCCGCAGTGATGACCTGCTTCCAGCGGTCCACTTCCGCCCGCATGAATTTGGCGGTTTTTTCGACAGAGCCTCCGACAATCTCAGCAGAGAGATTTTTCAGCCGCTGCTGCACCTCGGGTGCGCGCAGCGCCTCGTTGAAGTCGGCGTTGAGCTTCTCGACGATCGGCTTCGGCGTGTTCGGCGGCGCCACGACCGCGTACCAGGCAGCGGATTGAAAACCAGGCAACGTCTCAGCCACGGTTGGCATGTCGGGCATCGAGGCCAGTCGGTGCTCGGTTGCGAGCGCAAGCAGACGCAGCTTGCCGCTCTTGATCAGCGCCATGGAGACGCCAATGTTGTCGAACATCATATCGACGTCGCCGGCGAGCAGGCCCTGCAGCGCCGGAGCCGATCCGCGATAGGGAATATTGCGAATCTGCACCTTCGCCATCATCTGGAACATTTCCGAGGTGAGATGCGAGGTGGTCCCGTTGCCTTGCGTCGCCGCGGTCCCCTTCCCTGGGTTGGCTTTCAGGTAAGCGATGAAGTCGGGAACGGTTTTCGCTGCCACTCGGTCGGGATTGACCATCAGGGCGTTCGGCACCTGCCCCATGATAATGATCGGCTCGAAGCGCGCCGGATCGAAGGCGAGATTCGGATAGAGGTTCTGGTTGATCGCGAGCGGCGGAGGCGGTGCCGAGAACAGAGTGTAGCCATCGGACTCGGCCTTGTAGGCGAGCTCGGCACCGACATTGCCGCCGGCACCGCTGTGATTTTCGATGATCACGGCCTGACCCCATCTGCGCGACAGCCAATCGGCGAGGATGCGCGGCATGGCGTCGGCAGTGCCGCCCGCGGGGAACGGGACAATGATTTTCACCGTGCGGCTCGGGTAGGTTTGCGCCTGAGCTACCGGAGTGGCGACGAGCAACGCCGTGAGTGTGATGACGATTGCTGCAGCGGCATTCACGACCGACAAGACGCCGCGGCACAGGCCCGGCGACGGGCTGCGAATACGCATGTGACGATCCTCCCGCGGCCGTTATGTTCGGCCGTTATCGACAGTCTTGCATAGTCCGGGGCGCCAGGCCCATGCGGAAAACCGGCGCATGGTGCGTCACCGCCGCGACGGAGGGTCGCTCCGCCGCGGCGCGGGTGTGCGACCGATCAGAGTTTCTTGATCTCGACCTTCCTGAACTTCACGAGGCCCTTGTCGGAGTTGTTGACAGCAAGCCCGTGCTGCAGCGCGATGTGTCCACTCGGGAATTTTCCGTCTTGCGCCTCGGCAGTCTTCTGCCCGTTGAGCACCACGGTCAGGTTCGAGCCCTTCGCGGTGATCTCATAGACATTCCACTTGCCGCCGGCCTTGGGCATCGGGTTGACCTTGGCATGGTCGACGATGGCACCGGTGCCGTATTCCTGCACGGGACGCGTATCCCAGATGTTCACTTCATAGGCGGTCTTGCCAGTAACGCTCTTCGGATCGGTGCAGCGAATGAAGACGCCGCTGTTGGTTTCCGTGGCGATCCAGAACTCCACCCGAATGATGTAATCGGTGTAAGTTTCCTTGGTCACCAGGAAGCCGTTGCCCTGGTCGGCGACGGCACTGCCGTCCTCGATCCGCCAATTGGCGTTGCCGATCTGGTTGAAGTTGTCGAGAGTCTTTCCGTCGAACAGCGTGACCCAGCCGGCATTGGCCTGGCCGGAAGCCTGCTGCGAGGTGGCGAAGGCGCCCATCGCAGCGAAGAGAAGCGCAATGGTTACGAAGAACTGGCGTTTCATGATGTCGCTCCCTGAATGCAAATCTGCGGCGGAGCTGTTGTCCGCTCGCGGATTGCAGAGAAATCATAACAAGCAGCGTGTGCCCCCGGAAGGTACCGCCCGGGGTTGTGACGCCGAGGCTGGCTAGCGCTTTTTTGCCGATTTGCGCAGCGCGTCCTTGAGATCGACGGGACGACCATGCTTGCGCAGCAGGTCGCGGAACGCCTCCTCCGTCACTTCCTGCATGGTCATCATGCGGTCGCGGGCCAGAAGGTCGATGGCGTCCCAGGTCTCCGGATCGAATTCGATGAGCTTGCGGCACGTGCCGCGCGCGGTCTCAGACTTGCGGGCCTTGCCAGTGGAAGCCTTCGCTTTTGCCGGCCGTTTGGCCATGATCGCCTCCGCGGAAAGGTGGTGCACTATCCACCAGCTTCGCGGCGCGCAAAAGAGGCGCCAGTTGGCCCGATTGCGAAGTTCGCCTTCGGATTCGCGGAAATAGGAGTGCGAACTTCAGGTTCTCGGCACTAGCCGGCGGCGGCTTTCTTGGTGGTGAAGTCGCGCCCGACCAGTTTGGCGTAATTCGCGATCGGCATCGGGCGGCCGATGAGGAAACCTTGCAGCTCGTCGCAGGATTCGCTCGCAAGGAACGTGCGCTGCTCCTCGGTTTCCACGCCCTCAGCAACGATCGGCACGTCGAGGCCGCGCCCTAATCCGATCACCGCTCGCACGATTGCCGCCGCCTGCGGGCTGCTGCCCAGATTGGCGATGAAGGCGCGGTCGATCTTGATCTTGTCGAACGGGAACGACTGCAGATACGACAACGACGAATAGCCGGTGCCGAAGTCATCCATGGCGATGCGCACGCCGAGATTCTTCAGCCGGCGCAGGATGGCGACAGTGCGCGCGAAGTCGCCGATCAGCACGCCCTCGGTGATCTCGAATTCGAGGCGCCCCGGCGCCAGGCCGGTTTCCAGCAGCAAGCCATGGACGAAGCCGGTGAGATCGCCGTGCTGGAACTGAATCGGCGACAGATTAATCGCAATGCGCAGCGGCCGCGGCCAGCTCGCCGCCTCACGACAGGCGGCGCGCAGAATCCATTCGCCGAGCGTCAGGATGAGGCCGCTTTCCTCGGCGAGGGGAATGAACTGCCCCGGCGGAATGAGCCCGCGGTGCGGATGATGCCAGCGCACGAGCGCCTCGAATCCGGTGATCTCTCCGGAGATCGAAGCTTGTGGCTGATAGTGCAGCTCGAGCTCGTCATTGGCGATGGCGGAGCGCAGATCGTGCTGCAGCGCGCGCTTCTCGCGCAGCCGCTTGTCCATGTCCGGCTGGAAGAAGCGCAGCGAGCCGCGCGCTTCCATCTTGGCGCGGTAGAGCGCGGCGTCGGCATTGGCGACTAGCGTCGGGGCATCGGCGCCGTCATTCGGGAAGATGGCGACGCCGACCGTAATCGCAGCGCGCACGGGGTGATCGCCGACGATGATGTCAGCGGCGAGCGCCGCCGACAGGCGATCGGCGAGCGCCTCCGCGGTCGCGGGCTGCTGGCCGAGCGGCGTGATGATCGTGAATTCGTCGCCACCGAGCCGCGCCAGGAAGGCGCCCTGACAGGCCTGCTCCAGCCGACGGCCGACCTCGCGGAGCAGTGCGTCGCCCGCCGATTGCCCGAATACGTCGTTGATCGCCTTGAAGCGATCGAGGTCCATGCAGAACAGCGCGAAGCTTTCCTTGGTCGCGACTGCGCGTTCGATCGTCGTCTGCAGGCACTCGTTGAAGGCCGAACGATTGGGCAGATCGGTGAGCGGATCATGATGCGCCAGATGCGCGATGCGCGCTTCGCTGCGCTTGCGCTCGGTGACGTCCTGGATGACGCCGATCATATATTCCGGCGTTCCGTCGGCACCGATGATCGGCAAACGGGTGGTGGTGACGATGCGGTTGCCGCCGGCCGGAGTCACGAGCGCATGTTCGTCGAAGAACATCTCACGCCCGGCGTCCAGCATCTCGCGATCGCGAGATTGGATGTAGTCGGCCACCGCCTTCGGGAACACGTCGGTCGCGGTCTTCCCGATCATCTGCTTGCGCGCGTGACCGAACTGCTTCTCCGCCGCGCGGTTGACCAACAAGTAGCGCAGGCTCGGCACTTCCTTCACCACGATCGGTGAGGGCACATTGTCGATGATCTTGTCGAGAAAGACGCGGGTCTTGTGCAGCTCCCGCTCGGAATTCACGCGCGCGGTGATGTCGTCATGGGTCGCCACCCAGCCACCGTCATCGATCCGTTGATTGGCGACGACCACCGTGCGGCCATCGGCGAGCTCGATGTCGATCGTGTAGGACGTACCCCGGCTCAGCGCGGCGCGCAGATCGTGGTCGTAGCGGTCAGGATCGAGCGGAAACGTTCCGGCGGCAATGCGCGCATCGAGCAGATCGCGGATGGTGCAGCCGACCCAGATGCGGCGCGGATCGATGCGATACATCTGCACATAGCGATCGTTCCATACGAGCAGCCTGTTCTCCGCGTCGAACAGGCAAAGGCCTTGCGACATGTTGTTGAGAGCAGAGTTGAGATGCCGAACGCGCTGCGTGATCGCGATCTCTTCGGCATCGCGGCCACGTCGTCGAGACATCCACCGCTTGAGACCGGTAATCCAACGCATGCAATGACTAATGCTCGGTTCAACACTTATAGCGGTTGAGCACTTGCCGATGCGTTACCAATGGTAGCTAACAAAACCCAAAATGTTTTACATTATAAGTGCGTTCAATTATCCCAAATCGTTGGTTGTATTGTGTTTTTCTAAAAATAACGCCTGCGCGTGTGAGTTGCAGTCGCGGCTGAAAGCGCTCGGCCTCGCGGCCGTCAGGGCTGCAGGAACTTGAAGTCGCAGCCCTGATCGGCGCCCAGGATTTCCTGCGCATAGAGTCTGGCATAGCCGCGCGCCGGAGGCGGCGGCGCGGCCGGGCGGCTGGCGGCGCGACGCTTGAGCTCGGCATCGTCGACGAGAAGCTCGATGCGGCGCTGCTTCACCGACAAGCGGATGCGATCACCGGTGCGGATGAGGCCGAGCGGGCCGCCCGACGCGGCATCAGGCGTCACGTGCAGCACGATGGTGCCGAACGCGGTGCCGCTCATGCGGGCGTCGGAGACGCGGATCATGTCTTTCACGCCGCGCGAGGCGAGCTTCTTCGGGATCGGCAGATAGCCGGCTTCGGGCATGGCGTCGGGCGAGTTGGGCCCGGCGTTTTGCAGCACCATGATGTCGTTGGGCTCGATCTCCAGCGCCGGATCGTCGACACGCGCGGCGAGGTCGGCGAGCGAGGAGAATACCACCGCCTTGCCTTCATGCTCGAACAATTTCGGATCCGCCGCCGAGCGTTTGAGGATGGCGCCGCGCGGCGCCATGTTGCCGAACAGAGCAACGAGGCCGCCATGCGGCTCGAGCGGCTCGCCGCGCGCGGCGACGATCGAACGGTCCACCCAGGCATCCTCGTCTTTCAGGCGTTCGGCCAGCGTCTCACCGGTTACCGTGACGCAGTCGAGGTGCAGCAGATCCTTGAGCTCGCGCAACAGCGCACCCATGCCGCCCGCCGCGAAGAAGTCTTCCATATAGCCGTTGCCGACCGGCTTAAGATTGACCAGGACGGGCGTCGTGTCGGAAAGCTCGTTGAGCTGCTCCAGCGACACGCGCACGCCAGCGCGGCCGGCGATCGCCGTCAGATGGATCACCGCGTTTGTGGAGCCGCCGAGCGCGAGAAGGACGCGCAGCGCGTTCTCGACGGACTTTTCATTGACGATCCGCTCCGGTGTGAGCTGCGATCCGATCAGGCGCACGGCAGCGGCACCTGTCGCCTCCGCGGCGCGCAGCCGGTCGGCGTGCACCGCTGGGATCGCAGCGGTACCGGGCAGGATCATGCCCAGCGCTTCCGCGATGCAGGCCATGGTCGAGGCAGTGCCCATCACCGCGCAGGTGCCGGCGGTGGTGGCGAGGCGCCCTTCGATCACATTGATTTCTTCGCTGCTGACATTGCCGGCGCGATGCTGCGCCCAGAAACGGCGGCAGTCGGTGCAGGCGCCGAGCTTCTCGCCGCGATAGCGGCCGGTCATCATCGGCCCAGCAACCAACATGATCGCCGGACGCGCGGCGGACACGGCGCCCATCAGCTGTGCCGGGACGGTTTTGTCGCATCCGCCCATCAACACTACCGCATCCATGGGCTGCGCCCGCACCATCTCCTCGGTGTCCATGGACATCAGGTTGCGGAACTTCATGCTGGTCGGATTGAGAAAGACTTCGCCGAGCGACACCGTCGGGAATTCGACCGGCAGCGCGCCGGCCGCGAGCACCCCGCGCTTCACCGCCTCGAGCAGCTCGGGAAAATGCCGATGGCAGTTGTTGAAGCCCGAGGCGGTGTAGGCAATGCCGACCACCGACTTCGCCAGCATCTGCCGCGAATAGCCCATGGACTGCGCGAAGGAGCGGCGCAGGTACAGCGAGAAATCGCGATCGCCGTAATTGGTGAGGCCGTTGGAAAAACCGGTGGTGCTCATGCGGATACTCTTTCAAGCCAGGTCAGGCCGGAGGCAAGCCGGACCGACGAAGGAAGCTCGGCGAGCCGCGCGCAGGCTTTTGGGTAATGCCGCTGCAGCCAGGGAACGCCAATTTCATGCAGCCATACCGCGCAGACCAGCATGGTGAGAAACCATGCGATGAAGTGATAGCGCGCGGTGGCGACATAAAACAACGCCACGACATGCTGCGCCAGGGCCGCACCCGCAACAAGCCGCAGCCAGGGATCGAGGCCGCGGGCTCGGAATGTCACATATGCGACGATCACGATGGCCCCCGCATGCAGCGGGATCATGACGCGGAGCTGCGAGGGGCCGGACAGCCAGTCGGCAAGCTGCACGACGGCGCGGAGCACATGCTCGCCGCCAGGATGAAAACCGGCCAATTCCCAGAATGCGGCCACATACGCATCCGGCGGCATCACGTAGACCCAGGGGTGCGTCGCATTGGCGCTGAACGGCACCAGCACGTGACCGAAGATCCAGTTGTGCAGCCCCATGCCCAGCACGAAGGAAAAGCCGATACAGATCCCGACGAGCCGCGGCCACTGCCGCTGCCACAGCGCGGCGAGCCCGACGCCACCCATAAGCACCGCGGCGGCCAGCGCGATGATCGGCTTCATGAAGATGCCGAGCGCGACCAACAGCGCCCCGAAGAACGCTGTCTGGCAATCGCGCCTCGTGCCGAGCAAGACCACGAGACCACAGATGAACAGGATATAGGCCGCTGGATCGGCAAAGCCGCGCGAGGCCCATTGCTCGTATTCCACGAAGCTCGTGCCGAAGAGGACACCGACCGGGATCGCGACGAAGAGGAGAATGAGCGCGAGCGCCCAGCGCTGCGGCAGAAAGCGACGGAATAGCGCGAGCGCGGCAAAGACCAGCACCAGGACCAGCGACAGATAGCCGAGATAAGTCTCGCCGAAGACCAGATGCTCCAGCGCGCGGAAATAGCGCAGCCCCGGGCCACCATAGAAATAGACTTTCTCGCCGCCTTCGAGCGCGGCGGCGAAGTCGCAGGCAAGCACATGCTGCAAGATCGCCCGACCGACTCCATCATAGAACAGACCGTCGTCGCCGCCGTCGAACGGCCGCACGCCGCCGATGAAGCTCGCATCGTCGATCGCAATCACCACAAGCGCGAGCCCGATGAGACTGAGCGGCAGGATCAGGCGCTGTGCGCGCCAGCGCACGAGACCGGCGACGACGACGAGAACGCCGAACAGTGCCAACGCGCCTTGCACGGCGCTGCGCAGGCGCAAGCCCCACGATCGCTCGAGCCGCATGGCGAGCGTATCGGGTTTGATGGCAATGCCGACGACCCGCCGTCCGATGTCGACGCTGGCGATGTTGCGGCAGGTTTCGGCGTCGCCGGAAAACGTCGCAAAGCGTTGATTGTCGCCTTCCCAGAGCACGGTGCCATTCCAGCACAACGTGCTGCCGACGTAAGCAGCGGGAAATTGGTACGAGACGAACCACGGCATCAGCAGATGCCAGCGGTGCAGCCCCATCCAGAAACGGCCGTCGCGATGATTGCGCTCGAGCCCGTTGGCGTTGCCGCCGCTCCAATTGTAGCGAAACTCATTGGTGAAGCCGAGGCGCAGCCAGATCGGATCGGAGAAGTCGATGCTGGTCACCGATCGCGACAGCGGCGCACGCGTCAAAACGCCGTCCGCGGAAAATGCATAGAGCCGATCCGGCCGCTCATCGGCCTCCCAGCATTTCGACGTCGCGCACCGCGACAGCGGCGGATATTGCGCATCGAATTGGCGCAACAGGGTGTCGTAGACGTCGGACGGCAGGCCCGCTCTGAGCGCGCCCTGGCTCTCCGGCAGGAACACATTGCCGCCTTCATCGATGCGCGGCGGCGACACCCACGATTGCGCAAGCGCTGAGAGCACGACGATGGCGAGAGCCACGGCCCAGCGCGCCGGGAGCGGGCTCACCTCGCCGCTGAAGATGATGACGGCAGCAACCAGCGCAACCGCGTAGCCAAGGAGATGGTCGAGCGGTAGCCCCAAAGCCGCCACGACGAGGGCCAGGGCGGCGGCTTTGAGCCAAGCCGAGCCGGCCGGCGGCTCGCCTCCCCCCGCGGAAACCATGCTGCCGCTCTGCTTCATGGAAAGCCTTGCCTAGCATAGCGATTTGGCCCAAATCCATCCTCCCATCCACCCGCAAGGACGACGCGTGATCCGCCTGGGCATTGTCGGCTGCAACTACGGACGTCTTGTCCATGCGCCAGCGTTCCGGCTCGACGAGCGCTGCCGCGTGGTCGCGCTCGCCGGCACCGATGCGCCGCGCACCGAGGCGTTGGCGCGCGAGGCCAGTATCGACAAAGGCTATGGCGACTGGCAGCGCCTGGTCGACGACGCAAACGTCGACGCGGTGACGATCGCCACGCCGCCCGCCCTGCAGCCGCAGATCGCGCAGCGGGCGCTGGCGCTGGGCAAGCCCGTGTTCATCGAGAAGCCGATGGCCGCCGACATCGCCGGCGCCCGCGCCATGCTCGATGCGGCGCACAGCAGCCGCCGGCCGGCGATGATCGACTTCACGTTCTACGAGATCGAGAGCTGGCGGCGCATGAAGGCGATGCTGGATGCCGGCGCCATCGGCGCGCTGCGCCACGTGATGGTGAGCTGGCATGTCGAGAACCAGTCGACGCGGCTGCGGCTGCGCAATTGGAAGACGACCGCGCAGGACGGCGGTGGCGTGCTCGGCAATTTTGTGAGCCACTGCTTCTACTATCTCGAATGGTTCTGCGGCCCGATCAACGGCCTGTCGGCACGCATCTCGCCACTGCCGGGCTCCGACGGCGCACTCGAGGCCATGGCCGCGATGACGCTCGCCTTCCGATCCGGCGCCTCCGGGAGCCTCACCATGAGCAACGCCGCTTATCTCGGCTCCGGCCACCGCGTCGAGCTCTATGGCGAAGACGGGACGCTGGTGCTCGCCAACACGACGCTCGATTACATGCGCGGCTTCACGCTGCACTACGCCAAGCGGCCGGCGGAAGCGCTCGCGCTCGTTCCGATCGACGATCCGGCGGAACGACTGTATCCGGACGGGCGCATCGCGCCGGTGTCGCGGCTGGCCAAACGGTTTCTCGACGCCGTCGAGCAGGGTGAAGGCGGGCAACCGGATTTCCAGGACGGCTATCGCGTGCAGCAGCTGATTGCCGCCGCCCGCACGTCGCACGATCAGGGCCGCTGGCTCGACATGGAGAAGCAGGCATGAGCGGCAAGCGCGTCCTGGTCACTGGCGGCAGTGGTTTCATCGGATCCGCGCTGGTCAAGGCGCTCGTGCGCAGCGGCGCCAATGTGCGCGTGCTCGATGACAATTCACGCGGCGCGCCGCGCCGGCTTGCCGACGTCGCCAACGACATCGAATTCGTCGGCGGCGACGTGCGTGACCCGCAGGCCGTGGAGGCCGCGGCGCGCGGCATCGACGAGGTGCATCACCTCGCCTTCGTCAACGGCACCGAGTTTTTCTACAACGCGCCCGACCTCGTCCTCGATGTCGGCGTCAAAGGCATGGTCAATGTGCTCGACGCCTGCCGCAAGCACGGCATCGGGTCGCTCATTGTCGCCTCGAGCTCCGAGGTCTATCAGACACCGCCGCGCATCCCGACCGATGAGAGTGCGCCACTCGTAGTTCCCGATCCGCTGAACCCGCGCTTCTCCTATGGCGCCGGCAAGATCATCAGCGAGGTGATGGCGATCAACTACGGCCGCAAACATTTCGAGCGCGTACTTATTTTCCGGCCGCATAATGTTTACGGGCCAGACATGGGCTGGGAGCACGTGGTGCCGCAATTCGCGCTGCGCATGAAAGCGGCAATCGCGCAGCACGCGATGGGCGCAGTGCCGTTCGAGATCCAGGGCAGCGGGCAGGAAACCCGCAGCTTCTGTCATGTCGACGATCTCGTTGCCGGCGTCATGGTGATGCGCGAGCGCGGCGAGCACCTCGGCATCTACCATATCGGCACCATGGAAGAGATCACGGTCGGCGAGCTGGCGCGCCGGGTGGCCGGTCATGCCGGCCGCGAAATCGCGCTCAAGACCACATCGACGCTGCCGGGCAGCACGCCGCGCCGCTGTCCGGACATTTCGAAACTGAGCAAGCTGGGCTATAAGCCGCGCGTGCCGCTGGCCGACGGCCTGCCGCCGACGCTCGATTGGTACTGGCAGCACAGCGATTTGGCGCCACGCGCCTAACTTCAGGAGCTCTCCGTTGCGTCCCAGCAAAGTCGCCCGCGCCGCCGGTACCAAGGCCAGCGTTCCCGTCGAATGCTGTCAGATCTGCGGGCATGCGCCGCTCGAGAACGTGCTGTCGCTCGGCTATATGCCGCCGGTCAACCAGATGGTGCCGATCGGCGAGGTGCCGCGGCAGCAGCCCTGGTTCCCGACCAACCTGCTCTATTGCAGCGCATGCGAGCTGGTGCAGCTCGGGCTCGCGGTCGATCCAGTCATCATCTTCCCGCCGGAATATCCGTACACCAGCGGCACGACCAAGCTTTTGCGCGACAACTTCGCCGATCTGGCGCGCGAATCGGGAGCCATGCTCAAGCTCGGCGCCGACGATCTCGTCGTCGACATTGGCTCGAATGACGGCACCCTGCTCTCCAATTTCAAGAACGGCGGGCACAAGGTACTGGGCATCGAGCCGACGGATGTCGGCGACATCGCCAACTCACGCGGCATCCCGACGCTCAAGCGTTATTTCGGTCTTGACGTGGCGAACGAGGTGAAGGGCAAGCACGGCGCGGCGCGCGTCGTCACCGCGGCGAACTGCTTCGCGCATATTGAGGACGTGCACGCCATCGTCGATGGCATCGTCGCCATGCTGGCGCCGAACGGAGTGTTCATCTCGGAATCGCACTACCTCATTCCGCTGCTCGACACGCTGCAATACGACACGGTGTATCACGAGCATCTGCGCTACTATTCGCTGCACAGCCTCAAGCACCTTCTCGAGATGCATGACCTCGAGGTGTTTCACGCGCGGCCGATCCCGAGCCACGGCGGCTCGATCCGCGTCTATGCGGCGCGGCGCGGCGCTTATCCGGTGCAGGACAGCGTCGCCAAGATGCTGGCGGCGGAGCCGCGCGGCGAAGCTATGCGCAAGCGGCTTGCGGCATTCCGCAACGACGTGTTGCTCTCGAAGCTTCGGCTCTACGCGCTGCTGCGCGACCTGAAGGAGAAGGGCGCGCGGATTGCCGGCATCAGCGCCCCATCCCGCGCCAGCACCATGGTCAACTATGTCGGCCTCGACGAGGCGATCATCGATTATGTCTGCGAGATCCCCGGCTCGCTGAAGATCGGCAAATGCATGCCCGGCACGCAGATCCCGGTCGTCGACGAGAGCCGGCTATTCACGGATCAACCCGAGTGTGCGGTGATCTTTTCCTGGCACATCGCCGATGAGCTGGCGCCGAAACTCAAAGCCAAGGGCTTCCGCGGACAGTTGATCACGCCGCTGCCGGTGCCGCGAGCCCTGTGATGGATGCAATGCCCGCCCCCGTGCAGGACAAGGCGAAGGAGATCCTCTTCTTCGACCGCCACGCGGCCGCGGATTCCTATGACGTGTTCATGCCGGTGGCGAAAGCGCGCATTCTCGATGCCTTCGCCCGACTGACCACCCTCGGAGCCGGCGCGCGCATCCTCGACGTCGGCTGCGGCACCGGCGCGTTCACCGCGTTGCTGCATGAGCGTGGCTACCAGCCGACCGGGCTCGACATCAGCCCAAAGTCGATCACGCTCGCACGGCGGAAATTCCCGTCGATCGAATTTACCGAAGGCGACGCCGAGAACCTGCCATTCGCCGATGCAAGCTTCGATGGCGTGCTGCTGAGCGGGATCGTGCATCACTTTCCCGATCCGCGGCGACTGGTCAGCGAGGTGCTGCGCGTGCTCAAGCCCGGCGGCCGCTTCATGGCGTTCGACCCCAATCGCGCCAATCCGCCGATGTGGCTCTATCGCGACCACGCCTCACCGCTCTACAGCAATGTCGGCGTGACCGACAACGAGCGGCCGATCCGCGCCGGCGAGCTTGCTGCCGTGTTCCGCAATCTCGGCTTCGTCGTCGGAACTGACTTCCTCGCCGGCCTGCCCTATCGCTTCATCGCATCGCCGACGGCGCGGCTCGCCTTGCCGCTCTACAATTTCATCGATCGCTGGCTGTTCACGCTGCCATTCATGAAGCCGCTGTCGCCTTTCGTGCTCACCTACGGCGAGAAGCCGTAAACGCCATGGCGAGCGACTGGCCGAAAATCCGTGCGCGGCGAACGCTGAAGGTGTCGCCGTGGATGAATGTGCTCGAGCGCGATGTGCAGTTCACCGACGGCGGCGATCTGCACACCTATTACGCCGTCGATCAGGCCGACTACGTCGCCATCCTGGCGCGCACAGCGGACGGGCATTTCCCGATCGTGCACCAGTATCGCCCGGCGATCGAAGCCTTCAGCTGGGAGCTGCCGGCGGGCATGGTCGAACCCGGCGAGGACCCCGCTGAGACTTGCCGCCGTGAGCTTGCGGAGGAGACCGGCTTCACAGCGCGCGCCGTCCACGCGCTTGGCGTGGCCGCGCCCTGCACCGCGCGTCTCGCCAACAGCATGCACTCTTTCTTCGTGGAGCTGGGCGAACCGGTGACCGGCTATGTCCCAGAGCCCGGGCTCACCGTGAAACTTGTCTCAGCGAGCGAACTCGCAGAGCTGATCCGCACGGGGCAGTTCAATCTCCAACTGCATATCGGCACCATCCTGCTTGCGGCGGTGCACGGATATGTCGATCTGGGCCGTGATTTCGCGTCGACAGCGGGAAAATAGCGCTCGGCGGCTTTTGATCCGGGTCAAGGATCAAAACCCCCGTTGCGGCAATTGTCGCCTCGACAAGTGCCATAGAACCCTTCTAAAAAGCGTCGGGCGATTGCCGGAACTCAAGATTTCTCATGGATTACAACGTCTTTTTCGATCATGCGCTGGGCAAGCTCCGCGACGAGCGGCGGTATCGCGTCTTTGCCGATCTTGAGCGCCTGGCCGGGCGATTCCCGCACGCGATCTGGCATTCGCCGCAGGGTCCGCGCGAGGTCGTGATCTGGTGCTCGAACGACTATCTCGGCATGGCCCAGCACCCGAAGGTCGTCGGCGCCATGGTGGAGACCGCAGCGCGCATGGGCACCGGCGCCGGCGGCACCCGCAACATCGCGGGCACCAATCACCCGCTGGTCGAGCTTGAGCGCGAGCTCGCCGACCTGCACGGCAAGGAGGCCTCGCTCGTCTTCACCTCCGGCTATGTCTCCAACCAGACCGGTATCGCCACGCTCGCGAGGCTGATGCCGAATTGCCTGATCCTGTCGGATGCGCTCAACCACAACTCGATGATCGAGGGCGTGCGCCAGTCCGGCTGCGAGAAGCAGCTGTGGCGCCACAATGATCTCGCGCATCTCGAGGAGCTTCTGCGCGCCGCCGATCCAAACCGGCCGAAGCTCATTGTCTTCGAGAGCCTCTACTCCATGGACGGCGACGTCGCGCCGATCCACGGCATCTGCGATCTCGCGCAGCGCTACGGCGCCATGACCTATTGCGACGAAGTGCATGCGGTCGGCATGTATGGTCCGCGCGGCGGCGGCATCACCGAGCGCGATGCGGCTGCGGAGCGCGTCGACATCATCGAGGGCACCCTGGCCAAAGCCTTCGGCTGTCTCGGCGGCTACATCGCGGCGAAGTCCAACATCATCGATGCGGTGCGTTCTTACGCGCCGGGTTTCATCTTCACCACCGCGCTGCCGCCTGGCATCTGCGCGGCGGCGACCGCTGCGATCCGCCACCTGAAGACCTCACAATGGGAACGCGACCGGCATCAGGATCGCGCCGCGCGCGTCAAATCCGTGCTCAATGCCGCCGGCCTGCCGGTGATGCCGAGCGAGACGCATATCGTGCCGGTGCTGGTCGGCGATCCGGAAAAATGCAAGATCGCCACCGACCTTCTGCTCGTCGAGCACGGCATCTACATTCAGCCGATCAATTATCCGACTGTGCCGCGCGGCCTCGAGCGGCTGCGCATCACACCATCCCCCTACCACGATGACGCGTTGATCGATCGGCTGGCGGAAGCCCTCGTCGACGTCTGGGACCGGCTCGGCCTGCCGACGCGCGACCGCGCGCTGGCCGCGGAATAGCAACGGTCTAATCGCGAAATTCGACCGGAGGGCGCGGCGGCAGTGCCGCCTCCGCCGTTTGCGAACGCGTGTGCCGAACCAGCAGCGGCAACGACAGCGACACGAAAATGATGCGCGCGAGATGATGCGCGCCGACATAGACCGGGTCGAGATTGAGCGCGAGCGCCAGCACCATCATGACATCGACTGCACCTGGTGCAAAAGCGATCGCGGCACCAGCCGCGTTGAACGACGAGAGTGTCGCCAGCGCGACGACGAACAAGGAGGCGATGCTGATGGCGACCGCAAACGAGCCGAAGGCCGCGCCGACAAACCGGAGCAGCAGCCGCAGCGGCGTATTGGCGAAGCGCGAGCCGGTGACCGCACCGAGCGTGATCATGGCGCCGATGACCACCCACCATGGCATCACGGCATGGACATACCCGCTGCCGTGAAGGACCGCCGACATCAGCATGGCTCCGAACAAGAGCCCCCCGGGAAACCGCAGGCGATAGAAGGCGATCGCGAGAATTATGGAAGAGACGACAAGGATCGCCAACTCGCCGATCAGATCGGGGCGAAACGGGCCACCGACCGTGCGTGTCGTCGCGCCGGCGAGACCAAGCGCCACCAGGCCGATCGGCAGCCCCACCGCGACGATGACGATCCGTATGCTTTGCACGATCGCGACCGCGCGCAGATCTACGCCCAGATCCGTGGCCATGATCAGGACCTGCGATAGCGCGCCGGGCGAGGAAGCCAGCATCGAGGTGTTACGGTCCCAACCGTGCACGGCGCGCAAATAGGCCGACGCGCCGAGCGTGATACAGACGACCGCGACAGCCAGCGCTGCGACGCTCAACGGCCAGGTGGCAATGCCGCGTAGCGTTTCCGGCGTCACCACCGCGCCGAGCGAAATGCCGACCAGGATATAAACGACACGCGCCAACCATGTCGGGATGGCCATCGGGCGCCCGATCAGCGCGGCAATGGCCACCGCCAGCATGGATCCGGACAGCCAGCCGGCCGGGAAGCCGACGCGCCCGAGCGCGATGCCGCCGACCGCACCGACGACCAGGGTCTCGGCGATGTGCCGTATGGTTTCGGTTCGCGTCAGGGGAGAGGGTGCAAGCAACGGGCGTTCCGTAGAAAATCGATCAATGCCGCGCGGGCTTTGCGTGGTCAATCAATGGAAATGCGGTCCGGCAATGCGCGGTCGTCGGGACCAGACGTCGAGTTCCGGCATCAACCACGCAGCCGCGCAACGGTAGACCTGAGCGGCTAATTGTGGTGCTCTGTTGCAGGAAACCCCTGGGATGACCAGGGTTTAGCCGGAGACACGCTGGATCAATCGATGCTGCAAGGCTGGGTCGTCATCGCCTTTGCGCTCGGCTATATCGGCCTTCTGTTTCTCGTCGCCAGTTACGGCGACCGGACACGGCATTTCGGCCGTGAGGGCCGCGCCCGACTGTTGATCTACCCGCTGTCGCTCGCGATCTACTGCACCTCATGGACGTTCTTCGGGTCGGTCGGCTTCGCCTCGCGCACTGGCTTCGACTTCCTCACGATCTATATCGGGCCGATCCTGATGCTCGGGCTGTGCTCGCCGCTGATCACGCGCATCGTGCGGCTCGCGAAAGAGCAGAACATCACCTCGATCGCAGACTTCATCGCCGCGCGCTACGGCAAGGGCCAAGGGGTCGCCGCGATCGTCGCGCTGATCGCGATCATCGGCTCGATCCCCTATATCGCGCTGCAGCTCAAGGCGGTGTCCGCTTCGCTGGAGACGATCCTCGCGCATATCGCGGCGGAGACCGCGACCGCACAACCGCAATTCGGCGACATGGCGCTGCTCGTAGCCCTGTCGATGGCGACCTTCGCGGTGCTCTTCGGTACGCGGCACATCGATGCCACCGAGCACCAGGATGGCTTGATGCTCGCGGTCGCGACCGAGTCGATCGTCAAGCTGCTGACCTTCCTGGCGGTCGGCATCTTCGTCACCTTCTGGATGTTCGGCGGGCCGGTGCAGCTGTTCACCGATGCGATGCAGGCACCGCAGGCGGCGGCAATTCTCACGCAAGGCCCGGAGCCCGAAAACTTCGTGGCGATGACGCTGCTCTCTTTCGTCGCCGTCGTCATGCTGCCGCGACAATTCCACGTCACCGTGGTCGAGAACAATAACGAGGGCGAGATCCGGCGCGCCGCCTGGCTGTTCCCGGTCTATCTCGTGCTCATCAACCTGTTCGTGATCCCGATCGCGGTCGCCGGCCTGATTACTTTTCCGGCCGGCAAGGTCGACAGCGACATGTTCGTTCTGGCGCTGCCGCTCGCCAAGGGCTCGAACGTCTTCACCATTGCAGCCTTCGTCGGCGGGCTTTCCGCCGCCACCGCCATGGTCATCGTCGAGACTGTGGCGCTGTCGATCATGGTGTCGAACGACATCGTGATGCCGCTGGTGTTGCAGCGCCGCGCCAATCTGATTGCCGGACGCGAAAATGTCGGCTCGCTGCTGCTCATCATCCGCCGCGCCGCAATTTTCGTCATTCTCTGTCTGGCTTATCTTTATTACCGCACGGCCGGGGAAGCGCAGCTCGCCGCCATTGGCCTGCTCTCCTTCGCGGCGGTGGCGCAGCTCGCTCCTGCCTTCTTCGGCGGCCTGTTCTGGCGCCGCGGCACGGCGCTGGGCGCGATCGCCGGGATGACGGCGGGCATCCTGATCTGGGGCTACACGCTGCTGCTGCCGAGCTTTGCGGACATCGGCGTGGTCGGCCACGAGATCCTCACGCAAGGGCCCTGGGATCTGCCCTTGCTGCGGCCGCAGCACCTGCTCGGCCTCGATCTGCCGCCACTGGTGCATGGCGTGCTCTGGAGCCTGCTGATCAACATCGTCGCCTATGTCGGCCTGTCGCTGCGCCACGCGCCGTCGCCGATCGAACGACTGCAGGCCAACCTCTTCGTGCCGACCGAGCTGCCGGCGATCACTCCGACTTTCCGGCTGTGGCGCTCCTCGGTCACCGTCGAAGAGCTGATCGGCACGGTGGCACGCTATCTCGGCGAGGAGCGGGCCCGCGGCGCGATCGAAAGCTTCGCCGCCTCGCGCCGCATCAGCGTCGAGCCGACCAGCGAAGCCGACGTGCAGCTGGTGCGGCATGCCGAGCATCTGCTCGCCTCCGCCATCGGCGCGGCCTCGTCACGGCTCGTGCTGTCGCTGCTCTTGCGCAAGCGCACCCTGTCGAACAAGGCCGCACTCAAGCTGCTCGACGACGCCAACGCCGCGATCCAATACAACCGGCAGATCCTGCAATCCGCGCTCGATCACGTGCGCCAAGGCATCGCGGTGTTCGACAAGGACCTGCAGCTCGTCTGCTGGAATCGGCAATTCGGCGAGATTCTCGACCTGCCGGCACCCCTCACCCGCGCAGGCGTCGGCCTCGACGCAATCCTGCGGTTCAACGCCGAATACGGCGGCGAAGATCGCGCCAATCTGGAGAAGCGCATCCACGAGCAGCTCGCGCTCTACGTTTCCGGCTCCGAGCCGTTCCTCGAGCGTTTCGCCGCGCGCGGGCTGGTCATCGAGGTGCGCGCCAATCGCATGCCCGATGGCGGCATCGTGACGACGTTCACCGATATCACGCCGAGTGTCGAGGCTGCCGAAGCGCTCGAGCGCGCCAATGAGAGCCTGGAACGACGCGTGCAGGAGCGGACCGAGCAGCTCACGCGGCTCAATGCGGAGCTGGCGCACGCCAAGGCCGAAGCCGAAGACGCCAACGTCTCGAAGACGCGGTTCCTCGCCGCCGCCAGCCACGACATCCTGCAGCCGCTCAATGCCGCGCGGCTCTACGTCACCAGTCTCGCCGAGCGCCGCGGCGCCGGTGACGAGGGTCAGCTGGTGAATAACATCGACGCCTCGCTCGAAGCGGTGGAAGAAATCTTCGGCGCGCTGCTCGACATGTCGCGGCTCGACAGCGGCGCGCTGCGCCCGGAGCTCGCCAGCTTCCCCATGAACGAGCTCTTACGCCAGATCGAGGTCGAGTTCAGCCCGCTCGCGGCCAGCAAAGGCTTGATGCTGACCTTCGTCCCCTGCTCGCTGGTGGTGCGCTCGGATCGGCGGCTGCTGCGCCGGCTCTTGCAGAACCTCATTTCCAACGCGGTCAAATACACGCCGCGCGGGCGGGTGCTGGTCGGCTGCCGGCGGCACGGCACGCGACTGCGCATCGACGTGCACGATACCGGAATCGGCATTCCGCGCTCCAAGCAACGCGCGATCTTCACCGAGTTTCATCGCCTCGATCAGGGCGCCAAGATCGCGCGCGGCCTGGGCCTCGGCCTGTCGATCGTCGAGCGTATCGCCCGCGTGCTCGGCCACGAAGTCACCGTGGAATCCGACGTCAGCCGCGGCTCGCATTTTGCCGTCGAAGTGCCGCTGTCCGATGCGATCCCGACGCCGTTGCCGCAGCATGACGTGGCGCGCGTCGATCCTGGACAGCTCGCCGGCACCAGTGTCGTCTGCATCGACAACGAGCCGACGATCCTCGCCGGCATGCAGACGCTGCTCTCAGGCTGGGGCTGCGAAGTCATCAAAGCGCCCGACCTCGCCTCGGCGCTTGCCGCGACCGCCGCAAGCGCCGTGACGCCGAACGGGTTGCTCGTCGATTACCACCTGGATGAAGGCAACGGCATCGAGGCGATCGTGGCGTTGCGTCAACGGATTGCCGCGGATTTGCCGGCAATCCTCATCACCGCCGATCGAAGCCCCAGCGTGCGCGACGCCGCGCGTCTCGAGGGCATTGCGCTCCTCAACAAGCCGATCAAGCCGGCGGCGCTGCGCGCCTTGCTGGCGCAATGGCGGGTGCAGCGCGCGGCGGCAGCCGAATAGTCATCAGCTTTCCGCGACGACGCCCTGCGGCCAGTGCCCGACCTCGATCTTTGCCGCGGCGATCACCGCCTGGGTGCGGCTTTCGACACCGAGCTTCTGCAGGATTGCGGAGACATGCGCCTTCACCGTCGCCTCGGATACGCCGAGCTGGTAGGCGATCTGTTTGTTGAGCAGCCCCTCCGACAGCATCATCAAGACGCGGACCTGCTGCGGCGTCAACGTCGCCAGGCGTCCCATCAGCTCCGCGGTCTCCGCGTCGGAGCCGCTGTCGAGGTCGACGTCAGGCGGCGTCCAGATGCCGCCTTCGATGATGCTGGCGATAGCCTTGCGCATGTCGTCGACGCCGAGAGTCTTCGGGATGAAGCCCGAGGCGCCGAACTCGATGCAACGGCGGATCGCCGCGGGATCGTCATTCGCCGAGACCACGATCACCGGCACGCTCGGATATTGGGCGCGCAGATACATCAAGCCGGAGAAGCCGCGCACGCCGGGCATGCTGAGGTCGAGCAGAACGAGGTCAGCATCGGCATCGCGCTCGAGCAAGGTGGCGACATCGTCGAACGAACCCGCCTCGGCGATCTCCGCCCGCTCGAACAGGCCGGACACCGCCTCACGCAATGCCCCACGAAACAGCGGGTGGTCGTCGGCGATGACCAGGCGATAAGATTCAGCGGGTTCCGCCATGCTCGGCTTTCATGCTCGGCTTTTACGGCCCTGCGCACAGGCCGGTTTGAGCAGGAATGTTGCACCATTGGCCGCCGCGCGCCAGACCCGGCACCCGCGTCCGCTCGCTCCGCGGCCTATTTCCGGCTGCCGAGGAACTGCAGGATCACGTGGCGCCGGTGCGGCCGCGCCCGGTGCTCGGCAAGATAGAGGCCCTGCCAGGTCCCGAGCGCTGGGCTGCCGCCTGCGACCGGGATGTGCAGCGACACGCCGTTGACCATGGCTTTGACATGCGCCGGCATGTCGTCGGGGCCTTCGACGTCATGCACCCAGCCGGCATCTTCCGGCGCCAGACGATCGAGTGCGGTGACAAGGTCACGCTGCACATCGGGATCGGCGTTCTCCTGGATCACCAGGGACGCCGAGGTATGGCGCAGATAGGCGAAGAGGATGCCGTCACCTGCCCCCGCGTCGCGCAGGAAGCGCGCGGCTTCGCCGCTGATGTCGTGAAAGCCGATGCCGCGCGTCTCGACCGTCAGCGTCGCGCTGGCGAGGAGCTCGGCCTTGGCGTGCCTGATATCGGATATTGCCGTGCTCACGCTTACTCGTGCCGGACGCTCAGCCCTTGTGCTTCACGTCTTTTTGCCAGGTGGTGACCATGTCGACGACGCGGTGCCACGCAGTCCCGACGAACGCCATGAGGCGGTCGACATTCTTGGTGCCGGGCACGTTGAGCTCGTCGCCGGGTTGCGGCGGAACCGTCGCGGGCGGCCGCGGCGGCGGCGGATCTTTGAGGTTCGCTACCTGCTTCTTCAGCGCCGCATTTTCGTCGGTAAGACGCGCGATCTCATTCTCAAAGGCCTTGCGATCCTCGGGCACCGTTTCGCAGGCCCAGCCCACAGCACGCTGCGAGCAATGCGCCACCTGGCCGTTGCTGTTGTCGAGGCGGACGAAGCCGTCGTCGACACGATTGAACGTGTAGCGGCTCGGCGCGGCGGCGTCTTTGTCCTGTGCCAGCACCGGCGCGCAGGACACGAGCACGCCGACGACGAGAACGGACGCAAGACGGATCATGGACACACCTCCACGGGCGGAGCCAGCGCCCAAACCTAACATCCCGGCAGCGGCTGCAGAACGGCTTCGCCATGGGCTTCAACAATGGCCGGGCCCGCTTCGTTTCGCGGTCGCACAAAAGGCGGTCGCCAACGCCTTTTTGTGACCCTCGCGAGCCCGTCTTTCTCATGCATTTTCAATCGCTTATGCCGGTATTACCGTTTCTTGACTCGGGGGTACCCTGCCAGTATGGTCCGCGCGGCCTCGGGGGGCGGTGGGGATCACTTCTTGATCTTCGCGGGTCGAAAGCATGGCTGACGGCACGCGCGACAAGCGTGATCAAGCGAACCCACCGGACGACGAGGCTGCCCTCTCCGCGAGGCTCCAACGTCTCGGCGAACGGCTCAATCAAGCGAGCCGGCCATCCGAAAACGGCTCAGGTCCTCGTCAAGGCATGGACACTTCGGGTATCGCCCGTGGTTTCCGGCTGTCGACAGAGCTGGTCGCAGGCGTCGTCGTCGGCGCCATGATCGGCTGGCTGCTCGATCGATGGCTCGGCATCTCGCCTTGGGGGTTGATTGTGTTTCTGTTGCTCGGCTTCGCTGCCGGCGTTGTTAACGTGATCCGCGCCGCGGGCGTCGACCCGAACGCGAAACAGGACTGACGAGAGCTATGGCCGCCGATCCGATCCACCAATTCAACATCGTCAATCTGTTTCCCGTCGCCAAGATCGGTTCGACAGAGATCGCCTACACCAATTCCGCGCTGTTCATGACCATCGCGGTCGCCGGCATCAGCATCTTCCTGCTCGGCTCGACGATGAAGCGCGGGCTCGTCCCCGGCCGCATGCAGTCGCTGGCCGAGCTCAGCTACGAGTTCGTGGCCGACACGATCCGCAGTACGGCCGGCAGCGAAGGGATGCGTTTCTTTCCGTTCGTGTTCACGCTCTTCATGTTCGTCTTCGTGATCAACATGGTCGGGCTGATCCCGTTCACCTTCACCGTGACCACGCATATCGTCGTCACCGCAGCGCTGGCGCTGACGGTGTTCTTCATCGTGCTGATCTACGGCTTGTGGAAGAACGGATTGCACTTCTTCGGGCTCTTCGTCCCCAAGGGCATCCCGATCTACATCCTGCCGCTGATCGTGGCTATCGAAGTGCTGTCGTTCCTGTCGCGGCCGATCTCGCACAGCGTGCGTCTGTTCGCCAACATGCTCGCCGGGCACATCACGCTCAAGGTGTTCGCCGGCTTCGTCACCATGCTCACGGCCTGGGGCGTCCTTGGCTGGGTCGGTGCGGTGCTGCCGCTCGGCCTGACTGTAGCGCTCACCGCGCTGGAGACGCTGGTCGCGGCGCTGCAGGCTTATGTGTTCGCCATTCTCACTTGCATCTATCTCAACGATGCGATTCACCCGGGCCACTGAGCGCCCGCCTCGACACCTCGAAAGGGAGTTCTTCTCATGGATCCAGTAGCAGCAAAGTACATCGGCGCGGGCATTGCCTGCATCGGCATGGGCGGCGCCGGCGTCGGCGTGGGCTCGATCTTCGGACACTATCTCGCGGCCGCGGTGCGCAATCCGTCGGCCGCGCAAGGCCAGTTCGCGAACCTGATCTTCGGGTTCGCCGTGACTGAGGCGCTCGGCATCTTCTCGCTGCTGATCGCGCTCCTGCTGCTGTTCGCCCTCTAACAAGCCCGGCGGCACACTGCCGCCGCAAGCGGACCGCGCGATGGCCACGACTACAGCGCATACCGAACAGCCGTCGGAAGGGCACAAGGGCGCATTCCCGCCCTTCGACCCGCACACCTTCCCTTCGCAGCTCGTCTGGCTGGCGATCACGTTCATCATCCTCTACGTGGTGATGTCGAAGCTCGCCATTCCGCAGGTCGGCTCGATCATCGAGAACCGGCAGAAGCGGATCGCCGATGATCTGGCGCAGGCGCAGAAGGCGAAGGAGCAGGCTGACGCGGCCATCGCCGCCTATGAGAAGGCGCTGGCCGATGCGCGCGGCCGCGCCCAGGCTATCGCCACCGAGATGCGCGAGACGCAGGCTGCCGCGGCCGATACGACCCGCAAGCAGTTGGAGACGCAGCTCAACGCCAAGCTCGCCGACGCCGAAAAGGCGATTGTCGCGACCAAGCAGGCGGCCATGAGCAATGTGGCCGGCATCGCCAAGGATGCCGCCGCAGCTATCGTCGAGCGGCTTATCGGTTCCGCGCCGGCTGACCAGGACGTCACCAGCGCTGTCGCCGAAGCGCTCAAGCGTTAAGGAAGCCTGCCATGTTGGAGCCTGAAACCTGGGCCGCGATCGCATTCGCGATCTTTATCGTGGTTATGGGCTATGTCGGCGCGCATAAGGCGATCATCGCTTCGCTCGACCAGCGCCGCGACCGCATCAAGGCCGAGCTTGACGACGCCCAACGCCTCAAGGACGAAGCGCTGCAACTGCTCACCGAGTATCAGCGACGCCGGCAACAGGCCGATAGCGAGGCGCAGGACATCATCGCCGGAGCCAAGGCCGAGGCCGAGCGCCTGGCGATCGAGGCCAAGGCGCGGGTGGAAGATTTCGTTTCGCGCCGCACAAAGATGGCCGAGGCCAAGATCGCCCAGGCCGAAGCTCAGGCTATGAGCGATGTGCGCGCTGCTGCGGCTGAAGCGGCCGTTTCCGCGGCCGAGAAGATCCTGACCCAGGCGGCCAAGGGCAAGGCGGCGGAAGCCCTGCTCGCCAAAGGCATCGAAGACGTTCGCAAGAAGCTCAATTAACGCGAACGACCCGCTCTAGTTCTTCCGATTCGCCGACAATTCGGGGTTGTCCCCAACACGGCCGCCACCCTGTGAACAAGGGGGGCGACTCAACTTTGCCATCTTTGCGCTCCAGGTCGGCCTCACTACTCTTGCATCACTGATTCGGAAATTGATCCGAGGCCTGAATGAGGCCGCTGAGGTCGGGGGACCGGTGGTCATTTTCGATTGCAACGGGGTTCTCGTTGACAGCGAGCAACTTGCAACGACCGTGCTTGCGGAAGAGCTGACCCGCGCCGGTTTTCCGCTCACTGCCGACATCATTGCCCGCTACTTCACCGGCCGTCGGCAAGCTGACGTTTTCGCCGAGGTGGAGACCGCGGCCGGCCGCAAGCTGCCGGAAAATTTCCCCGCCCGCGTCACCGCGGCGACGCTGCTGCGCTTCCAGGCCGAGTTGCGACCCACGGCACACGCCGCGCATGCGCTGACCTGGTTGCGCGGGCCGAAGTGCGTGGCGTCGTCGTCGACGCTCAATCGCATTCGCATGAGCCTTGAGACCACCAATCTCATCCGCTTCTTCGAGCCGCATCTGTTCTCGGGAAGCGACGTGCGCCGCGGCAAGCCGGCACCGGATCTATTCCTCCTAGCGGCGCACAGGATGTGCGTTGCCGCCAGCGACTGCATCGTGGTCGAGGATTCACCTGTCGGCGTCACCGCGGCGGCCGCCGCCGGCATGACGCCGATCGGCTTTGTCGGCGGCACCCACGCGAGCCCGCATCTCGGCGCTCAGCTCATCGCCGCCGGCGCCCGCACGGTGATTGCCGACATGCGTGCGCTGAAAAGCACGGTCATCGAGCTGCGCGGCTGGTAATCAGCCCTTCGGTCGTGCGGCAGCACGGCGCTTCGCCGGCGGCTTCTTCGCCTTCGGCTCGGGAGCCGCCTGAGGATCAAAGCCCACATAGACGATATATTCGTCGATCAGTCCCGCGGGCTTCGGCATCGGGAAGCTCAAGTCTTCGGTGATTTCCGTAAACGTGACGCGTTCCTGGCCGGGCTCGATGGTCACCGGGATGCGGAACAGCTTGGTGGTGATCGTCTTCGGCTCTGTGCCTTCCTGCACCACCGCCATGCGCAGCGGCACCTCGATCTGCCCCGGTCCGCCGGCCGGCCCGAGCACGATGCGTCCCTCGACGCCGACCTTGAGATTGACGACGCCCGCACGCAGCGGACATTCGCGCGCCGTACGCACGATCGATCCCTGATAGCGCAGATCCGCGGCGCTCGCGTCGGCGGTGTTCTTGGTGGCGATGGTCAGCGTCGCCGCGCCGGTCCGGACCTCGACGCTCGGACAATCGAAATCTTGTTGCTGCGCATCGGGATTGGGCGTGCCCTCGGTCGCTGTCGACGTCTTCGGTCTGCTGAAGCCGAGCTTGTCGAAAAACGAAGATACACCGGAGCCGCTCGAGCCGCCGGTTGCTGTGCTCAGCCCGCTGCTTGAGCATGCCGATAGCAAGCTGACTGCGGCTAGCGCTGCGGCGCTGACGGCCGCAAGCCCATTCCTCCCCTTCGTCCTCATCGTCGTTCCCGTGCAGGTCCCCAAATGGAAAGTGTCTTTTGATTGCAGCCGAGCATGGCAAAGCCGTGGCCGGGTCTCGCCCCTACGGATCGTCCTTCAGCCGCGCATAAAGCAGATGATCCTGCCATAGTCCGTTAATGCAGAGATATTCGCGCGCGTAGCCTTCCCGCTGGAAACCGGTCTTCTCCAGGAGCCGGATCGAGGCGGCGTTGGCCGGGATGCAGGCGGCCTCCAGCCGATGCAAGCGCAAGCCCCCGAAGACGAACGGAATGAGCGCGCGCACTGCAGCGGTCATGTAGCCCTGACGTGCGAATTTAGCTCCCATCCAATAGCCGAGGCTGCCGGATTGGGCGACGCCGCGACGCACATTGGCCAACGTCAGTCCGCCGATCAGCGCATTATCCTTGGCGCGAAAGATCAGGAACGCATAGGCCTGATCCGCGCGCTGATCCTCGAGATAGCGCTTGAGCCGGCGGCGAAACGCCGAGCGGGTGAGGTCGTCGGATGGCCAGGTCGGCTCCCAGGGGGTGAGGAAATCGCGGCTGGCGTCGCGCAGCGCCGCCCACTCCGCATAGTCCGCCATCTGCGGCATGCGCAGCGTCACGCCCTCGCCTACGATTCCAGGCTGCGGCTCGGTTATGCTGACGGTGCGGAAGAACGCCATGAACTCTCAGCCGGTCATGCGGCGCGGCGGACCAAAGTTTCCGCAATCGCGGCTGCGCTTTCAAGGCCCGCGGGGCCGAGCGCGGCGATGGCCGGCCGGCCGCGACGAATGAGCGCCCGCCCCGCGGCCTGCGCGCGCTCGACGGTGACCGCCTCGATCTTGCCGACGATCTCATCGAGCGGGATCGGACGCCCGTAGGCGAGCATTTGCCGCGCCAGTTGCTCGGCGCGGGCGCCCGAGCTTTCCAGCGCCATCAGCAGCCCGGTCTTCATCTGCGATTTGGCGCGCGCCACCTCGGTCTCGTTGAGGTTCTCCGCAGCCTGCGCGATCTGGTCGACGACGACCCGCATCAGCTCGGGCGCGTCCGACGCATCCGTCCCGGCATAGAGCCCGAACAGACCAGTATCGGAATAAGGCGCATGGAACGCGTAGATCGAATAGCAGAGGCCGCGGATTTCCCGCACTTCCTGGAACAGACGCGACGACATGCCGCCGCCGAGCGCGTTGGTGAAGATCTGCAGGGCGTACAGATCCGGGTCGCGCTGCGGCAGCCCCTCGAGCGCCAGCGCGATATGCACCTGCTCGAGATCACGCGATTCGATGCGCACGCCGCCGACGAACTTGGCCGCCTCGGGCTGCGGCGCGGCAGGTTCGGCGAAGCTCGCAAAGCGGCGCTCGGTCTCCGCAACGATCATGCCATGGTCGACCGCCCCCGCAGCGGCAATCACCATATCGGGCGCGCGGTAGTTGCGGCCCAGGTAGGCGCGCAGGCGCTTGCCGTTGAACGAGCGCACGGTTTCCGGCGTGCCTAGGATTGAGCGCCCCACGGGCTGGCCGGGAAAGGACGTCTCCTGCAAACGATCGAAGACGAGATCGTCGGGCGCGTCTTCCGTCGCGCCGATCTCCTGGACGATGACGTTCTGCTCGCGATGCAGCTCTTCGGGGTCGAATGTGGGATTGGAGAGGATGTCGGACAGCACGTCGAGCGCCAGCGGCACATCGGTCTCCAATACACGCGCGTAATAGGCCGTGGTCTCGATGCTGGTTGCGGCATTGAGGTCGCCGCCGACCGCCTCGATCTCCTCCGCGATCTGCCGCGCGGTACGGCGCGAGGTGCCCTTGAAAGCCATATGCTCAAGCAGATGCGAAATCCCGTGCTCGTCGCTCTTTTCATCGCGGCTGCCGGATCCGACCCAGACGCCGAGCGATGCCGTATGCAGATGCGGCATCTGATCGGTGATGACGGTGATCCCCGAGGCGAGCCGGGTGACGTTGACGCTCATGCCGCAGCTCCTTCGCGTGCGGCACGCGACGCCGCTGTGACAAATCGTTCCAACGCCGCTTGATCGGCGGCGAGCACGGTGACGCGCTCCTGTCGTTCGCCAAGATCGCCGAGCCACTCGGGCAACGGCGGGCGCACGCCCGTCGCGGCTTCGACCGCCTCTGGGAATTTCGCCGGATGCGCGGTCGAGAGCACCACCATCGGGATCGCGGGATCGCGCGGTTCCTTTTCGGCGACCGCAAGTCCAACCGCGGTGTGCGGGTCGGCGCCGTAGCCGGCTTCGCGCAGCACCGTGCGCATCGTGGCGGCGGCTTCGTCCTCGTCGGCGCGATCGGCGCTGAAGAAGCGGCGCATTTCCGAGAGCGCATCGGCGGAGACGACGAAGCGCCCCGACTGCGCCAGCGAGCCCATCGACGCGCGCACGGCCCGGGCGTCGCGATGATAGGCGTCGAACAGCAACCGCTCGAAGTTCGACGAGACCTGGATGTCCATGGATGGCGAAGTCGTCGCCGTGACGGACCGCAATTCATAGGCGCCACTCGAGAAGGTGCGCGCCAGGATATCGTTGACATTGGTGGCGACGACCAGCCGGTCGACCGGCAGCCCCATGCGCTCGGCGACATAGCCCGCATAGACGTCGCCGAAATTGCCCGTCGGCACGGTGAACGCCACCTTGCGGTGTGGCGCCCCGAGCGCGACGGCGGCGGTGAAATAGTAGACCACCTGCGCGACGATGCGCGCCCAGTTGATGGAGTTGACACCGGAGAGCCGCACCCGGTCGCGAAACGCATGATGATTGAACAACGATTTCACCAGCGCCTGGCAATCGTCGAAAGTTCCGTCTACAGCGATCGCGTGCACGTTGTCGTCCGCCGCCGTCGTCATCATGCGGCGCTGCACCTCGGAGATGCGGCCGTTGGGGAACAGCACGATGAGATCGACCTGGCTGCGGCCGCGGAACGCTTCGACCGCGGCGCCGCCGGTGTCGCCGGAGGTGGCGACGACGATCGTGGTGCGCTCGCCGCGCAGCCGCAGCGCATGATCCATCATCCGCGCCACGAGCTGCATCGCCAGATCCTTGAAGGCGAGCGTCGGGCCATGGAACAGCTCGAGCACGAAGCAATTGCTGCCGAGCTGCACGAGCGGCACCGTCGCCGGATGACGGAACGAGCCATAGGCTTCGCGCGCCATGCGCTCGAGATCGGCCTCCGCGAGGCTCGCGCCGACAAACGGCTTGATCACGTCGACCGCGACCTCGGCATAAGGCCGCCCGGCAAAGCCGGCGATGATTTCGGGAGCAAGCCGCGGCCAGGATTCGGGCACGTAGAGGCCACCGTCGCGAGCCAGGCCCGCGAGCATCACCTCGACAAAGTCGAGCGGCGGGGCCTCCCCCCGTGTCGAGACATAACGCATTGAATTGACTTGCTTTCCTGGACCCAGCGGCGATCCAAAGGGCACACTAGTCGCTGGAGGCGGCTTTCACAAGGAAGCGCGCCGGCGCGCGATCAGCCACGCGACATAGACGCCGATGAGCGCCGCTGCCAGGCCGAACCAGGTAATCGCGTATTGCAGGTGATTATCCGGCAGCTTCACCACCAGCGGGCCGGGCCGCGGCATGCCGCCGGGCGGCTGCGGCGCCTCCATGTCGATGAAGAACGGTGCGACCGCGCCCCAGTGCTTGGCCTCGGCGATGAGCTTCGGATCGCGGACATACCAGACGCCGTTCTGCGGCTCGTCGGCGGGTGTGAACAGGCCGCGCGCCTCCGGCCAGCGCATGGCGCCGGTAATGTCGACGATCCCACGCAGCATGCCGTTCGGGCGGTCGCGCACATTCCTGTGATCCGTCGGCACGAAGCCGCGATTGACCACAACGACGCTACCGCCAAGGAGCCGCACCGGCGAGAACACCCAGAACCCGGCGCCGCTCACATCCGGGCGGAACGCCGAGCCTGCGGTGTAGACCAGCGCCTCGTCGTCGATGAACTCCGCCGGGAAGGTGACGCGCCGGTATTCGTCCTTATCAGCGGAGAGCTGCGCCCAACGTTCACGCGGCGGCAGCGCGGCAGGCGCCGCGGTGATCCGCTGCGTCACTGTCGCGATCAGGCCTTCCTTCCAGGTCTTGCGGTCGAGCTGCCAGACACCGAGCGCGACCAGCGCGGCGACGCCGCAGATCGCGAACAGCGTAGGCTCGATAAGCCCGCGCCGGCGCGGCGCTTCGGCATCGCTCACGATTCGCCCCGGCGCTCGAGCCGGCCTTCGGCAGCTTTGTGGTGGTATTGCAAAGCAATCAGCAGGCCCTTGACCGGTCGCAGCGGCAGAATGGTGACAATAAGGATCAGCGGCAGCCAGAGCACGGCATGCACCCAGTAGGGCGGCTGATAGAGCACCTCGGTGATCAGCGCGGCAAAGACGACGACAAATCCGGCAAACAGGATGACGAATACAGCCGGCCCGTCGCCCGCGTCGACGAAGCCATAGTCGAGTCCGCACGCGTCACAGCGCGCGCGCAGCGAGAGAAAGCCTTTGAACAGCGCACCCCTGCCGCAGCGCGGACAACGGCAGCGCAGGCCTTTGGCGATCGGCAGTGGGCCTTGCGTCATCCAATGCTCCAAAGCAAAAGGGCGGCTTTCGCCGCCCTTTTTTTCAGGTCTTGAGCGGCGTCGCGATCAATGGCCGGCCGCGTGCGCCGCGCCTTCACCACCCGAACCCCACACATAGATGCAGGCGAACAGGAACAGCCAGACGACGTCGACGAAATGCCAGTACCAGGCGGCGAACTCGAAGCCGAGATGCTGCTTCGGCGTGAAATGGCCGGCGAGCGCGCGGAACAGGCAGACGATCAGGAAGATCGATCCGATGATCACATGCGCGCCGTGGAATCCGGTCGCCATGAAGAAGGTGGCACCGTAGATGTTGCCCGAGAAGTGGAAGGCCGCATGCGAATATTCGTAGGCCTGCACGCAGGTGAAGGTCAGGCCGAGCGCGATGGTGAGGATGAGGCCCCACTTGAGGCCCTGCCGGTCGTCCTCGAGCAGCGCGTGATGCGCCCAGGTCACCGTGGTGCCGGACGTGAGGAGGATCAGCGTGTTGAGCAGCGGCAGATGCCAGGGATCGAAGGTTTCGATGCCCTTCGGCGGCCACACGCCGCCGGTGAAGTCGAGGCGCGCGATGTCGTGGATATCGGCGGGAAACAACGCGGTGTTGAAGTAGGCCCAGAACCAGGCGACGAAGAACATCACCTCGGAGGCGATGAACAGGATCATGCCGTAGCGGTGATGCAGCTGCACCACGCGCGTGTGGTGGCCCTGGTACTGCGCTTCGCGGATCACGTCGCGCCACCAGCTGATCATGGTGTAGGCGGTGCCGAGAATGCCGAGGCCGAAGATGTACGGTGCCGCGGCCATCGAGTGGTGCATCCACATGATGCCGCCGAAGGCCAACAGGAAGGCGGACACCGCACCGACGGCCGGCCAAGGGCTCGGATCGACGAGGTGGTAGTCGTGGTGCTTTGCGTGGGCCTCAGCCATCGTCGTCTCCGTTCACGTCCTCTTGGCGGCGCAGCGCGCCGCGTGTTCCTGACTAACGCAAGATCTTCGGGTTTACCGCCCCCTCGGCGACGGGCCGTTCAGGCTCGCGCAAGGGATAGAAGGTATAGGACAAGGTGATGGTGTTGAGATCGTCCTGATCGGCGTCCTTGGCGAGCGAGGGATCGACATAGAACACCACGGCCATTTCTCGTGTTTCGCCCGGCTTGAGCTTCTGCTCGGTGAAGCAGAAGCAGTTGATCTTGTTGAAATAGATGCCGACGGTAAGCGGCGACACGTTGTAGGAGGCTTGGGCGAGCGTCTCGCGGGCGGATTCGTTGGTCACCTTGTAATACGCGGTCACCACTTCACCGATATGCACGTCGATCGACGTCTTCTCCGGCGTGAAGCTCCACGGCAGGCCTGCAGTCACATTGGAATCGAAACGCACCGTGATCGTGCGCCCGAGCATGTGCTGCGGCCCGACCTTCGCCACCTGCGTGGTGCCGCCGAAGCCGGTCGTCTTGCAGAACCAGTTGTAGAACGGGACCGCGGCAAACGCGGCGCCGACCATCAGCGCGACGAACGCGCCGCACGACGCAGCGACGATGAGGTCGCGGCGCGAAGCAGTTCGGCGGTGCGGGTCGGTTGCGTTCATGCGATCACAGTGGCCGGATCAGGATAGCCGGGCCTTTCACAATAGTGATGGCGTAAAAGATGACGACCAGCACGCCGAGACACAGCGCGATGGCGATTGAGCGCGAGCGCCGCGCGCGCTTCTGCGCCTCGGTGAGGACGATGCCGTCATCTTCGCGCCGCTCATCCATAACGTTGTCCAATGCCGCGTTCACGCGCCGATCCGGCCGATGAAGCCGCCCCATCCCTGCTCCACCAGGAGCACCGCGAACAGCAGGAACAGATACAGGATCGAGAAAGCAAACAGATGCTTGCTGGCCCGATCGTCCGGGCGGCGTTCGGCGCGCACCTGCAACGCCAGCGCCACCATGATCGCGCCGGTTCCGGTCGCGACGACGCCGTAGAGCCAGCCGGCATAGCCGAGCGCCCAGGGTGCCAGACCAAGCGGCACCAGGATGAAAGTATAAAGCAGTATCTGCCGGCGAGTTTCACGGTCCCCGGCGACAACGGGCAGCATCGGCACGCCGGCGCGCGCATAGTCCTCGGCGCGGTAGAGCGCGAGCGCCCAGAAATGCGGCGGGGTCCAGAAGAAGATGATGAGGAAGAGAATGATCGGCTCGATCGACAGGCTTCCCGTCGCGGCCGCCCAGCCGATCATCGGCGGAAAGGCGCCGGCGGCACCACCGATGACGATATTCTGCGGCGTGCGGCGCTTGAGCCCGATCGTGTAGACGACGGCGTAGAAGAAGATGGTGAAGGCGAGCAGTCCCGCCGCCAGCCAATTGGCAACGAGCCCGAGCATTGCCACCGAGCCGACGGCAAGCGTCACGCCGAAACCGAGCGCCTCGCCCGGCAGCACGCGGCCCGCCGGCACGGGACGGCGCGCGGTGCGCACCATCTTGGCGTCGATGTCGGCGTCGTACCACATGTTGAGCGCGCCGGCGGCACCGGCGCCGACTGCAATGCAGAGCAGCGAGACGAAGCCGATCACCGGGTGCACGGAAGTCGGCGCCACCGCGATACCGACCAACGCGGTGAAGACGACGAGCGACATCACCCGCGGCTTGAGCAGCGCGACATAGTCATCGACGCCGGCGAGACTCGGCTGCGCATAGGCGAGCGCAGTGTCCGCCTCGATCGGACCGTCGAATTCAGCGCCTTGACTGACGAGTGACATCGTCTCCGGTTGCCCGCTTTACTTGATCCGCGGCAGCGTCTCGAACTGATGGAACGGCGGCGGCGAGGACAGCGTCCACTCGAGCGTGGTCGCGCCAGCACCCCATGGATTCTTACCGGCCTCGCGCTTGCGCATGAACGCCTCGGCGAGCCCGATGAAGAACACGATGAGACCGAAGCCGGAGATGTAAGAGCCGATCGACGAGACCTCGTTCCAGCCGTGGAACGCATCCGGGTAGTCGACATAGCGCCGCGGCATGCCGGCAAGACCCAGGAAGTGCTGCGGGAAGAACACCAGGTTGACACCGATGAAGGTGATCCAGAAGTGCGCCTTGCCGATGGTCTCGTTGTACATGTAGCCGGTCATCTTCGGGAACCAGTAGTACCAGCCGGCGAAGATGGCGAAGACGGCGCCGAGCGACAGCACGTAGTGGAAGTGCGCCACCACGTAATAGGTGTCCTGCAGCACGCGATCGACGCCGGCATTGGCGAGCACGACGCCGGTGACGCCACCGACGGTGAACAGGAAGATGAAGCCCATCGCCCATAGCATCGGCGTCTTGAACTCGATCGAGCCGCCCCACATCGTGGCGATCCAGGAGAAGATCTTCACGCCGGTCGGCACCGCGATCACCATCGTGGCGGCGATGAAATAGGCCTGCGCGCCGGTCGACAGACCCACCGTGTACATGTGGTGCGCCCAGACGACGAAGCCGATGCCGCCGATCGCAACCATGGCGTAGGCCATGCCGAGATAGCCGAACACCGGTTTGCGGCTGAAGGTGGACACCACCTGGCTGACCATGCCGAAGCCCGGAAGGATGAGGATGTAAACCTCCGGATGGCCGAAGAACCAGAACAGGTGCTGGAACAGGATCGGATCGCCACCGCCGTCAGCAGCGAAGAACGTCGTGCCGAAGTTGCGGTCGGTGAGCAGCATGGTGATGGCGCCGGCAAGCACCGGCAGCGCCAGCAGCAGCAGGAACACGGTGACCAGGATCGACCACACGAACAGCGGCATCTTGTGCAGCGTCATGCCGGGCGCGCGCATGTTGAAGATGGTGGTGATGAAGTTGATGGCGCCGAGGATCGAGGAGGCGCCGGCGAGATGCAGCGACAGGATGGCGAAGTCGACCGCCGGCCCCGGATGCCCGCTCGTCGATAGTGGCGCGTAGAGCGTCCAGCCCGCGCCGACGCCGTTGGCGCCCGGTTCGCCTTCGACGAACATCGAGATGACGAGCAATGAGATCGACGCCGGCAGCAGCCAGAACGAGATGTTGTTCATGCGCGGGAACGCCATGTCCGGCGCGCCGATCATCAGCGGCACGAACCAGTTGCCGAAGCCGCCGATCATCGCCGGCATGACCATGAAGAAGATCATGATCAGGCCGTGGGCGGTGGTGAACGTGTTGAACTCGTGCGAGCTCGGGAAGACCTGCAGGCCCGGGTTCTGCAGCTCGGCGCGGATCGCGATCGAGAAGCAAGCCCCGATCACGCCCGCCAGGATGGCGAACACAAGATACATCGTGCCGATGTCCTTGTGATTGGTGGAGTAGAGATAGCGCCGCCAGCCGGTCGGGTGACCGTGATCGTGTTCGTCGTGCGCGCCGTGAGCAGTTGCCGTGCTAGCCATCGTCATGTCCTTCGACGTTAGATCGTTATCGCCTGCCGGTTAGGCGGCCTCACTGGGCCGCGGCATTCGCCGCGACCGCGGTCGGACGATTGTCGTCCTGCGCGTACTTCTTCTTCGCCTGGTCGAGCCACGCGGTGTACTCTTTCTCGCTGACCACGCGCACCTCGATCGGCATGAAGGCGTGGTCCTTGCCGCAAAGCTCGGAGCACTGGCCGTAATAGACGCCCTCGCGCGTCGCCTTGAACCAGGTCTCGTTGATGCGGCCCGGGATGGCGTCGATCTTGATACCGAAGGACGGCACCGCGAAGGAGTGGATCACGTCGGCGCCGGTAGTGAGCACGCGCACCACCTTGTTCACCGGCACGACCATCTCGTTGTCGACGCTGAGCAGGCGCGGCTGATCGGGCTTAAGGTCCTTGGTCTGCACCATGAGCGAATCGAACTCGAACTTGCTGTCCGGATAGCTGTAGCTCCAGAACCACTGCTTGCCGGTGGCCTTCACGGTCACGTCCGCAGGCGGGGTGTTGAGCTCGTGGAACAGCAGGCGGAACGACGGAACGGCGATGGTCACCAGGATGAGCACCGGGACGACGGTCCAGATGATCTCGATCGGCGTGTTGTGGGTCGTCCTCGACGGCACCGGGTTGGCGCGCGAATTGAAGCGGACGGTCACAATGATCAGCAGCACAAGGACAAAGCCGGCAATGGCCGCGGTGATGTAGAGCAGGAAATCATGGAACCAGGTCAGCTCTTCCATGACCGGTGTCGCGGCACCCTGAAGCCCGAGCTGCCAGGGCGACGGCTGCCCCATGCCGGCGAAGGCGAGATCACCCGTAATGAGGATTATGGCGAGAGCAGCCGCCGAGAAGGCGATCATTCGCTTGAGAAATTGCATCGTCGTGTCCGCTCCTTGCGCGAATTCGGGCCGTTGTCGGGCTCGTCGGACCGTGCATCGGTGCGTCGATGCGCGGCTCGATTCCCGCTGATGCACGCGAGGGCCACGGGCGTGGCGTCGACAGGACGTGCGGCGGGATAGGGGGGTAATCCCAGCCTCTCAAACCACAATTCCTGCGCTGCCGCAATGCACCTGAACGGCCGATCCCCGCGACAATCCGCGGCGTCCGCGGGACCGCGACGGGTCGCAAAAAATACCGACTTCAAGGCCAGTTTCACTAGTGCTCCGTTTCCGAAGTTCGCCACACATTGCGGCATGCTCAATGCGAACTTCGGAAACGGAGCACTAGCAAGTATTTGATTCTAGTGCGGCTTTGAATTTGAATTCCTGAACGAGCCCGCGGCAAATGCTGCAGGAATTCAAATTCCCCGCACTAGTGACGCCACAATGTCCGTTTTCCTGCCTTGCTTGACAGTCCGCTCGCGCCATGACCCAAAGCTGGCCGGGTGAACTGTCGGGGGCACTTCGGCGATTCGCGGGGCGCAAGGGTTTCCAGATGAACGGCATTTTTGGCCAGGACTGGCGCCGCCAGATCGCGTTGCTTGCGGCGCTTGGAGCAAGCCTGTGGATGGCCCCCTGTGAGCAAGCCGCCGCCCAGGGCGCGGTGCGCTCCGTGCACCAGGACTGGCAGATTCGCTGCGATACCCCGCCGGGGGCGCAAAGCGAGCAGTGCGCGCTCATCCAGAGCGTCGTTGCCGAGGATCGCGCCAATGTCGGCCTGACCGTGATCGTGCTCAAGACCGCGGACCAGAAGAGTCGCCTGATGCGCGTGGTGGCGCCGCTCGGCGTGCTGCTGCCTTCGGGCCTCGGCCTGAAGATCGACCAGACCGACGTCGGCCGCGCCGGCTTCGTGCGCTGCCTACCCTCCGGCTGCATTGCCGAAGTGATCATGGATGACAACCTGATCAAGCAACTGCGCACCGGGCAGACCGCGACCTTCATCATCTTCCAGACGCCCGAGGAAGGCATCGGCTTTCCGCTGAGCCTGAAGGGCTTCGGCGAAGGCTACGATAAGCTGCCGTGAACCGATGCGACCGCGCCGGCTCGCCACCGTTCATCCGCTCCACTAACATCCCGCAAAACTGAACACCGCGCCGATTTTTGCGCGGGCGGGAGGAACGCGTGAATCTGGGTTTCGTCGGCCTCGGCGCCATGGGGCAACTGCTCGTGCCCCGATTGATGAGCGCCGGGCACACCGTCACCGGCTGGAACCGTTCGCGCGAGAAAGCGGAAGCGCTGATCAAAGCCGGCATGCGCTTTGCGCCGACGCCGCGCGAGGTCGCGGGGCAATCCGAGATCGTGTTCTCGATCGTCACCGATGCCGCCGCCGTGCGCGCAATCGCGCTCGGCGCCGACGGTATCGTCGCCGGATTGCGCAACGGCGGCATTTACATCGACATGAGCACCATCGCGCCGGATGCGAGTCGCGCCGTCGCCGCCGAGTTCGCCAAGGCCGGCTCGACCATGCTCGACGGACCGATCTCGGGAAGTCCGGTCACTGTGACGCAAGGCAATGCCTCGATCATGATCGGCGGTGACGAGGCTGCCTTCGAACGCGCCAAGCCGGTGCTGCTCGCGATCGGCCCCAAGGTGACGCGGATCGGCGGCAACGGTCTCGCCTGCCAGATGAAGATCGCGGTCAATCTGCTGCTGATGGTCGAGGTGATCTGTTTCGGCGAGGCCGTGGCGCTCGCGGAGAAGGGCGGCGTTAGTCGCGAGGCTGCCGTCGACGCCATTCTCAAGAGCGTCGCCGCCTCTCCGGTCCTCGGCTATCGCGGGCCTTTCATTCTCGACGGCAAGATGCCGAAGGTCCCGCTTGCCGACGTCACGCTGCAGCAGAAGGACATGCTGCTGGCACTGGAGCTCGGCCGCAAGCTCGGCAGCCCGACGCCGCTCGCCGCCGCGGCCAACGAGATGATGAACGCGTGCCGCGGGCTCGGCATCGATCACAACGACTTCGTCGTCGCACATCAGGTGTATCGGCGCTTGGGAGGACAACAGTGACGTCAACGGGTGAAAAGATCGGCTCCGCGCTGGCTAAAGCCTTGAAAGGCACCGCCGCCAAATGGAGCGAAACGCCGAAGATGTTTCGCACCAATCTCAGCGAAGTGCCAAAGGTCGAAGGTTTGAAGCGCGATGATGGCTGGGTCGACATGCAGGTGCAGTTCCTGATCGACAAGAAGAGCGCGGGCGCCGATCACGTGGTCGGCTGGACTGTGCTCAAGCCCGGCGCTCGCCACGAAAACCACCGACATCACCATTGCGGCGAGTTCTTCATCGTGATCAAGGGCCAGGGCCACATCTACACCGAGGATGGTGAGAAGCCGTCGATCGAGGGCGACGTGGTCTATTCGCCGCGCGGCTGCTGGCACGGCTTCAACAACACGTCCGACCGCGACGTCGTGCTGGTATGGGGTTGGATGGGCGCCGGCTCGATCGAGGACTCCGGGTATGAAGTGCATCCCGAGAGCCATCAAAAGTGACCGCCTACTACATCGGCGAGCATGAGATCCACGACGAGACGGCGTTTACCGCCTATCTCGAGCAGGTGATCCCGATGATTGAACGTCACGGCGGACGCTATCTCACCAAGTCCGGCAGCCACGAGATTCTCGAGGGACATTGGCGGCCTAACCGCGTCGTCATCATCGCCTTTCCCGACATGGCCTCCCTGAAGGCCTGGTATCACGCGCCGGAGTACCAGCCGCTGATCGCCAAGCGGCGAGCTGCGGCACGCGACGTCATGATCGCGCTTGAAGGACCATAACAGATGAGCATCGCCGGTGCTTGGGACGATCCGCGCATCCAACGCGGCCTCACCGCACAGCTCGCGCAGCGCCGCGCGCGCATTGCGGCCGGCGAAAAGCCGGTGGGCTGGAAGGTCGGCTTCGGCGCGCCGGCCGCGTTGACGAAGTTCGGCCTCGTGAAGCCGGTGACCGGCTATCTGATGCAGCGCGGCCTGCTGCGCTCGGGCGACACCGCTTCCTTTGCTGGCTGGACCCAGCCGGTGGCGGAGCCAGAGATTGCGGCGCGCATGGGTCGCGATTTGCCGGCCGACGCCGATGCGGGAACAGTCGCTGCCGCGATCGCCTCGCTCACCCCGGCGATAGAGCTTGCCGATTTTCATCCGCCACCGACGGCCGAGGCGTTCGATGCGGTGCTCGCCAACAATATCTTTCAGCGCAACGTCGTGCTCGGTGAGGCGTCGCGCAGCGGAGCGAGCACCGCCGGGATGACGGGCCGCGTGCTCCGCCGCGGCAGCGAAGCGGGCCGCATCGACAAGCCGGAGGCACTGACCGGAAAAGTGCTCGATGTCATCGGCCATGTAGCAAATGTGCTCGCCGCCTTCGGCGAAAAGCTCGCCGCAGGCGACATCGTGATCTGCGGCTCGATCCTGCCGCCGATCTTCATCGATGCGGATGAAACGGATCTCGTCTACGAGCTCGAGCCGATCGGCTCTGTTTCGGTGAAATTCACACGAACATGAGCAAGCCTTATCCGTTTGCCTGACCTGCGCAGGTCGGGATCAGGTATCGTGAACAAACGGCAATGTTGGGCGCCGGACGCGTGAGCACCCTCGCGGAATCGCCATAAAGCCCCTATCTCTTTGGCACTCACCGACCGGAGCCGCTCATGGACCATTCGAAGACCTCGCTGATCGACCGCGCCGGGCTCGACCGCAAGAAGGTCGTTGCTCATGTCGGGCGCGGGCTTGAGGGCGCGGATGACGGCGAGCTGTTCCTCGAATACCGCCAGTCGGAGGTGCTCTATTACGACAATGGCCGGCTAAAGCAGGCGACCTACGACACGGCGCAAGGCTTCGGCCTGCGCGCGGTCAAGGACGAAGCGGTCGGCTATGCGCACGCCTCCGACCTTTCGGAAGCCGCGCTGGCGCGCGCCGCCGATGCGGTGCGTGCGGTGAAGGGCGGCTATAGCGGCCATTACGCTAAAGCGCCGGGCCGCACCAATCGCCGCCTTTACAGCGACGACAATCCGTTGGACGCGCCAGGCTTCGAGACCAAGGTGAAGCTCCTGGAAGAGCTTGACGCCTATGCGCGCGCCAAGGACCCGCAGGTGCGTCAGGTCTCGGCCAGCGTCGCGGCGACCTGGCAGGTCGTCGAGATCCTGCGCGCCGACGGCGAGATCTATCGCGACATTCGTCCGCTGGTCCGGCTCAACGTATCCATCGTCGCCGGCGACGGCGACCGGCAGGAGACCGGGAGTCACGGCTATGGCGGCCGCGAAGGCTATGCGCGCTTCATCGAAACCGGCGCCTGGCATGGCGCGGTCGATGAAGCCGTGCGCCAGGCGCTGGTCAATCTTGCTGCGGTCCCCGCCCCTGCCGGCGAAATGGACGTCGTGCTCGGGCCCGGTTGGCCGGGCGTCATGCTGCACGAGGCCGTCGGTCACGGGCTCGAAGGTGACTTCAATCGCAAGAAGAGCTCGGCCTTTGCCGGACTGCTCGGCCAGCGCGTCGCTTCGGCGGGCGTCACCGTCGTCGACGACGGCACCATCGCATCGCGTCGCGGCTCGCTGTCGATCGACGATGAAGGCACGCCGACCAACCGCACGGTGCTGATCGAGGACGGCATTCTCGTCGGCTATATGCAGGACCGGCAGAATGCGCGGCTAATGAATATGAAGCCGACCGGTAATGGCCGGCGCGAAAGCCACGCGCATGTACCGATGCCGCGCATGACCAACACCTACATGCTGGCCGGCAAGCACGAGCCCGGAGAGATCATCGCTTCGGTGAAGAACGGCATCTATGCGGTGAACTTCGGCGGCGGGCAGGTCGACATCACTTCAGGCAAATACGTCTTCCAATGCACCGAGGCCTATCGCATCGAGAACGGCAAGGTCGGTGCGCCGGTGAAAGGCGCCATGCTGATCGGCAACGGGCCAACCGACCTGCATCGCATCAGCATGATCGGCAACGACTTCGCGCTGGACGCCGGGATCGGCACCTGCGGCAAGAACGGCCAGGGCGTGCCGGTCGGCGTCGGACAGCCGAGCCTGCGCATGGATCGCATCACGGTCGGCGGGACGGGTGGAGAATGACGGACAAGGTTCGCGCCATGGCAAAAGATCAAAAGCGATCGGACAGTTGGTTGCGCAGCATCGTCGAATTCGCCGGCATCGTGCTGGTGATCCTTGCCGCGAAGAGCGCAATCGCCGAGCCGTACTATGTGCCCTCCGGCTCCATGGAGCCGACGCTGCTGATCGGCGACGAGCTGCTGGCCACCAAATATCCTTACGGCTACAGCTCAGCCTCCTTGCCGTCGTTCATGACACTGCCGAACACGCACCGCATTCTCGGCGCCTTGCCGAAACGCGGCGATATCGTCGTATTCCGCTGGCCGGGCGACCGCAGCCAGGTTTGGGTCAAGCGCGTCATCGGTCTGCCGGGTGACCATGTGAGCCTCCACGCCGGACAGGTTTGGATCAACGGCACGCCTGTCGGATTGCGGCCCGATGGGATTGGGCAGGCGGAGACCGAGAACGGCACCATGGAGCCGGCGCACCGCTTCATCGAGACGTTGCCGGGCGGACGTCAGCACGAAATCTTCAAGCTCGCCGCCGTTGGACCTTATGACAACACGCCGGACCAGGTGGTCCCGCCGGACCATGTCTTCGTCATGGGTGACAATCGGGACAATTCCGCCGACAGCCGCGTCCCGCTCGATCTCGGCGGCGTGGGCATGCTGCCGACTTCGGACCTGATCGGACGCGTCGACGCGCTGGTGGGCTCCTGGGATCTCGGCATGAAGAGCCAGCCGGTCTGGACTTGGCCGTCTGGCTTGCGCTTGGCGCGATTCTTCCGCGCGGTCCACTAACCTGAACTAACGCACGACCCCGGAAATACAGCACGGCCGCGGCCGTGGCGGCTTGATCGTGCTTTTCAGGTAGCAGTGCGCGGGCGTGCCCTGGTAGCCGGGACGCACATAGGTCCAGGCACGGCATTTGTTATCAGCATCGCAGGCGGCCTTGCATGCCGCGCCATTGCCTTCCGGCGATACCTCGAAATTGCGGTAGTCGCCGCCGAACCGGTCGATTGAGAACTCCATGGGTCCGGTGCGCGGCTCGATGACGCCCGCCCCGCGCACGCCGGAGACACAGCAGCTGTCCTCCTTGCGTGGCGTCACGTCGTGCTTGAGCCAGCAGGTGGCGAGCGGCATCGCAGTGCGCGGATAGGAGAAGCTCCAGGCGCGGCAACGTCCGTCGCGCTCGCAGCGCGCCGCACAGATCGCCGGATCCCCGCTGCGCACCTGGAAGTTGGAATAGTCGCCACCCGGTCGGTCGAAGCCGGTCTGCGCCGATGCGCCGGCAACGCCCGCGAGCAAGAGCATCGCGGCGCACAACCAGGTCAGGACATTCCGCATTGTTGCCCGGCCCTTTGCTCGCGCCCGCCTTGCGCATGTTAGTGAACACTGCGCCCGGAAGCGAGATAGCAGCACCTGGATTGGCAGCGCGCACGCGCTCGTTACGGGAAAGCCGCCCCAAGGGCGTAGATCGGCCCGCTCGCGCCAATTCGCCGCATGTCATAGGACGCATATTGTGCAGGTGCAGCATGACAATCTTCCTCGATCCCTTCACATTTTCGTTGGAGGATTGCGTATGTCGCCGGGACATCATGCACGCACGCGCGTGGACGCGCCGCTTTGTGCGCTTTGCTGCTGCTCATGCAAATGAGCGTCAGGACGGAAGCAGGAACGTCCGTCTGGCGAGCGCGGCTGGCCGCGCTCGACCGCTATGACGTCGCCAGCGCGCTGCTCCTGCTCGCGCTCGTCGTCATCGCGCTGGCCACGCTCGGCGACTACGCCATCTCCAATGACGAGGAGGTCCAGCAGCGCTACGGCGAATTGATCCTGGCTTATTACCGCAGCGGATTTACCGATCAGACCGTTTTCAATTTCAAGAATCTCTACCTTTACGGCGGGCTGTTCGATGTCGTGGCCACGCTGCTCGGCAAGTTCCTGCCCTTCGACCTCTACACCATCCGCCACGGACTCTGCGCGCTGATCGGCGTCGGCGGCATCGCGGCGACCTGCGCCACCGCGCGGTTACTTGCCGGTCCTCGCGCCGGCGCGCTCGCTGTGGCGCTCATCGCGGTGTGCGGCGCCTGGTATGGAGGCATGTTCAACCACACCAAGGACATCCCGTTCGGCGCCGCGATGATGGCGGCGACTTACTTCCTGCTGCGCTGCGCGCGCGATCTGCCGCAACCGCGCTGGCGAGACGTGCTGCTGCTCGGGCTGACCATCGGAGCGGCGCTCGGTCAACGCGTGACCGGACTGCTGGTGATCGGTTACGTGCTCTTGATCGTGATGCTGGGGGCTGCAGCCACGCAGCGCCGCGATATCCGCAGCTTCACGGATTATATCGGCCGCTCAGCCATCCGTTTCGCGCCCGGCTTTGTCCTGGCCTACCTGGTGATGATCGTCGCCTGGCCGTGGGCGGCCCGGGCACCGCTCAATCCGATCGCTGCCCTTTTCGACTTCGCGGAGTTTCACTATCCGATCCGCACGGTGCTATCGGGCCATGTCTATCTGATGGGCGACGTGCCTCGCTGGTATGTGCCGACCTATCTCGCGATCAAGCTGCCGTTGCTGACGCTGCTCGGCGCGCTGGTCGCCACCGCCTGGGCCATCGGGCATCGGCATGCCAGCGGCACGATGGCGCAGACACGAAACGCCATCCTGTTCATCGCCTTCACCATCGGCTTTCCGCTGCTGTGCCAGGTGGCGCTGCGCGGGCCGGCTTTTACCGGGATGCGCCATTTCTTGTTCGTGGTCCCGCCGCTGACGGTACTGGCCGCGATAGGGCTCGAGACCGCACTGCGCTCGACATCGGCGCGCTCCTTTGCGCTTGGCACCGGGCTCGCGGCGTCGCTCACTTTGATACTGCTGTGGAACGCCAGCCAGCTCGTGCGGCTGCACCCTTACGAATACGTGTTCTTCAATCCCCTGGTCGGCGGCATCGAAGGCGCCGACCGGCGATACGACACCGATTACTGGGTCAATATCATGCCGGAGGCGGTGGGAGACCTCGAAGCCTATGTCGCGCCGCTAGAGGCGCACCGCCTGCACGGCCACCGGTTTACGGTTGCCGTCTGCGGCGAGCGGCTGCCGTTCGAGAAAGAGGCCGACGCCGGGCTGAGCTGGACGCCGGACTGGGATCACGCCGACTTCTTCATCGCGCCGACGCATATGAATTGCGATCGCGCGCTCGACGGCAAGATCATTGCGACGATCGCACGCGCCGGTGCGGTCATCGGCGTGGTCAAGGACCGTCGCGCCTTGCTGCCCTCGACCATTGCGGTGAGCAACTAAGCGCACACCAAAATAGTGCGCCCGCCGAGAGGGGCTCGGCGGGCGCAAGATCCGGCGGCGAGAGGGGATTTCGCGGTCGGATCGTCGGGCCGAGGAGAGGGCTCGGCCCAAGATGAATTCAGGCGGTGTAGCGCGTCGGGAGATCGGCGCGCGCTGAGCGCAATGCTGGCGCCAGCGGCGGTGCATCGGCCAACCCGAACGAGATGCCGTGGCGGCTCAGGCGGCGCTCGAGCGCACGAGCGCGCAGGAGCGCAGTCGGATCGCGCCATAGCGGCTCTGATACGGCGTCGCGCAGATCGGATTGCGTGAGCCCGATATCGGCCAGCATGCGCTCGTCGAGACCGGCGAGCGACGCAGCCGCGCGGCGATGGCGGAAGCCGCGGGTGAAGCGCTTCGCCCAGTACAGCACGAAGGCGCTCAGCATCGTCAGGGTCTGCGACTGCGACCCGGCGATGGGAATCATGGGACTGGCTGTTCTCATCTTGCTCTCCGTTGGCCTATTGGGCCGACGCCGAAACTGGCCGCCGGCCGCTTGCCGTGCCACCCGAAATGCCCACCCGCTTTCTGTTAGCGATCGCAATATGATCCAAGGGGATTGATAAGTGAAACGAATGTTTTTAATCTGACCAATCGGTATAGATGATAATTCAACGGCGTACTCCCGGAGCCGGCCATGACCGCCCTCATCGACGTCGACCAGTTGCGCACCTTCATCGCCATTGCCGAGACCGGCAGCTTCACCAGGGCGGCAGAGGTCGTGAACAAGACGCAGTCCGCGGTATCGATGCAGATGAAGCGGCTCGAGGAGCGCATCGAGAAAGCGATCTTCGTGCGCGACGGCCGCGCCTCGCGCCTCACCGAGGACGGCCAGCGGTTGCTCGATTACGCGCGGCGCATCATCAAGCTCAATGTCGAGACGCTGGCGGCCTTCTCCAACAACGGACTGACCGGCCGCGTACGGCTCGGCGTGCCCGATGACTATGCCGACCGGTACCTTCCGGAAATCATGGCGCGCTTCTCCCGCGCTTACGCCGGCGTCGAGCTCTCGGTGATGTGCGAGCCGTCGGTCGATCTGGTCGAGCGCGTCGATTCCAACGAGCTGGACCTCGCCATCATCACCAACTGCGACGGCAAGCGCACGGCGGAGGTGTTTCGCCGCGAGCGGCTTTTATGGGTCAGCTCCAACCGGCATCCGACGCATCTCGAAGCGCCGCTGCCGCTGGCGCTCGGACGTCCGAGCTGCGGCTGGCGGCGCCTCGCCATCGAGCGAATGGAGACGATCGGCCGGCCTTTCCGCGTGCTCTATACGAGCTCCAATGCCGGCGCGGTTGCGGCGGCCGTGCTCGCCGGGCTTGCGATCTCCGTGCTGCCGGAATCCGGACTGCGCCCGGGCATGCGCGTGCTCACCGCGGCGGAAGGTTTCCCGGAGCTGCCGTCATGCAGCATCGGACTGATCCGCAATGCGCATGAAAGCTCGGCGCTCGCCGACGCCTTGGCCGAGCACGTGATCTCCTCACTCGACAACCTGTCGGAAGCCGCCGCACAAGCGGCGGAGTAGCGGCGGTCAACTCAACGTCGCAGCCCGGGCGTCGAGTAGACGGATGAGATCGTTCGGCGCCAATTCCACTTGCAAGCCGCGCCGGCCGCCATTGACGATGATGGTCGCGAAAGCGAGCGTGTCCTCCTCGACCAGGACCTGCACACGCCTGCGTTGACCGAACGGCGAGATGCCGCCGACATGGTAGCCGGTAATGCGTTCGGCTTCCGCCGCCGGCAACATGGCCGCATCTTTGCTGCGCAGAGCCGCTGCGAGCTTCTTGAGATTGACCTCGCGGTCGCTCGGCACGAGCACGCAGACGATCGTATCGCCCGCTTTCGCCATCAGCGTCTTGAGCAGCCGCGCCGGCTCGACGCCGAGCGCCTGCGCCGCCTGCATGCCGATATGCTCCGCGTTCGGGTCATAGGCGTATTCGTGTAGCGTGAAGGCGACGCCGGCTTTGCCGAGCGCAAGCGTGGCCGGCGTGCCCTTCGCCATTTTAATAGGCGTATTCGTCGAAGATCGGTTCGACCGAGCCGCGCCAGTCGTTGTTGAATTTCTGCAGCAGCTCCTGCGCCGGGGTGATGCCCCGCTCGACCAGATCCTCCAGCGGCTCGAGATAGCAGCTCTCGTCGAGCCCGGAGATGTTGCGCCGGTTGCGTCCTTCGAGCCCGGCGCGCGACAACGACAGCACTTCACGGGCGATCTCGAACACCGTGCGATTGCCGATGCGCGCGGCAAAGCCGAGCTTGGGCACATCGTCGCGTAGCTTCTGGCGTTGCTCGGCGCTCCAATATTTCACCAGGTCCCAGGCCGCGGCGAGCGAGTTGTCGTCGTAGAGCAGGCCGACCCAGAGCGCTGGCAGTGACGAGAGCCGGCGCCATGGCCCGCCGTCGGATCCGCGCATCTCCAGATAGCGCTTGAGCCGCACCTCGGGGAAAATCGTCGACAGATGGTTGGCCCAATCGGACATGGTGGCACGCTCGCCAGGCAGCTGCGCAAGCTTGCCCGCGAGCAGATCGCGGAACGAGCACCCGGCCACATCGATGTAGCGCTCGCCGCGCTTGACGAAATACATCGGTACGTCGAGTGCGTAATCGGCGTAGCGCTCGAAGCCCATGCCGTCCTCAAACGCCCATGGCAACATGCCCGAGCGGTCCGCATCGGTGTCGCGCCAGATCTCCGAGCGGAACGAGAGAAAGCCATTCGGCTTGCCCTCGGTGAACGGCGAATTGGCGAACAGCGCCGTGGCGATCGGCTGCAGCGCCAGCGCCACGCGCAGCTTTTTCACCATGTCGGCTTCGGAGGAGAAGTCGAGATTGGCCTGCACCGTGCAGGTCCGGTACATCATGTCGAGGCCGAGCGTGCCGACCTTCGGCATGTAGTTCGTCATGATGCGATAGCGGCCCTTCGGCATCATCGGGATGTCGGCGCGCGACCAGTTCGGTGTCATGCCGATGCCGAGGAAGCCGATGTGCAGCGGCGCCGCGACCTCGCGCACCTGCGCCAGATGCGCCATCAATTCCGAGCAGGTCTGATGCACGGTCTCCACCGGCGCGCCGGAGAGCTCGAATTGTCCGCCTGGTTCGAGCGAAATCGCGCCGCCACCGGTGACGTCGAACATTCCGATGATGTTGCCGGCTTCCATGATCGGCTCCCAGCCGAGCAGAAGCTGCATGCCTTCGAGCAACGCGCGGATACCGCGCGGGCCTTCATAAGGCACCGGCCGATGCGAGCCGAGCTGGAACGCGAATTTCTCGTGCTCGGTGCCGACGCGGAATTCCGCCTTCGGCTTGATGCCGTGCTCGAACCAGGCGACGAGCTCGTCGCGCGATTCGATCGGCGTCATATCGATTTGGTCACGAGCCATATGAGTTCCGGCGCTGAAAGGCCGCGGACCTTACACGGCAGCCGGCGCCAAGAGCAATGCGCGGCGGCAGCATCTGGTACGCGGGTTTAATTAGGGATTTTTGCTTCGGGCGCGAGCTTGTCGAGGAGCTGGACCAGGCCCGCTGCCTCCTTGTTGGACACTTTCGCGCCGACATGGCGCTCGATCGCCGCCGCATAGCAATCCCACATCTTCTTCTGCAGGGCGCGGCCGGCATGGGTGACGGCGACGAACTGGCCGCGGCCATCGACCGGACAGGTCTTGCGCTCGACCAGCCCGGCTTCGACCATGCGGTCGACCAGCCGCGAGGTGGAATATTGCGGCAACAGCATCGCCTTCTCGAGCTCGAGCGGACGCAGCGCGCCATGATTGGCCCGCGTGAGCTCGAGCAGCGCGTCGTACCAGGCGAGCGGCGGGAAGCCCGCCTTCTTCAGGTCGCGCTCAACCGCGGCGAGCAGGCCCTGCTGCACGCGCATGAGGCGGGCCCAGGCGGAAGCGGCTTCAGCGGAAGGTTTGCGCGACATCCCCCTTATCTAGCGATTCCATGCACTTGCATCAACCTTGACATATACATGCACTTGCATGTAGGTACATGCAAGTGCATTTTGTTAGTTACTTCCCCATAAGGAGACGTCCGATGAAGCTTTATTTTTCGCCCGGCGCCTGCTCGCTGTCCCCACACATCGTGCTGCGCGAAGCCGGACTGAATTTCGATCTCGAGCAGGTAGACCTGAAGGCCAAGGTCACCAAGGGCGGCCGCGATTTCCGCCAGATCAACCCCAAGGGCCTGGTGCCGGTGATCGAAATTGACGGCGGCAGCGTGCTCACCGAGGGCCCGGCGATCGTGCAGTACATTGCCGATCGCGCGCCGCAATCGGGGCTCGCTCCGGCGAATGGCAGCACCGAGCGTTACCAGCTGCAGGAGTGGCTGAACTTCATCACCGCGGAAATCCACAAGACGTTCACGCCGCTGTTCAAGCCGAACACGCCGGACGCCTACAAGCAGATCGCCAAGGACAAGCTCGCCGAGCAGTTCGCCTATCTCGACCGGCATCTGGCGAGCCATCAGTTCCTTCTGGGCAACAGCTTCACCGTCGCCGACGCCTACTGCTTCGTGGTGGTCGGCTGGTCGAAATTCCAGAACATCGATCTCGCGCCCTACCCGAACCTCAAGGCCTACGTCGAGCGCATCGCCGCACGGCCGAAGGTGCAGGAGGCGCTCAAGGCCGAAGGGCTGCTCAAGGCCGCTTGACGCCGGTCGAAAATCGAAGCGCCGTTGGGCCGAAAATCCCGACGGCGCTTTCGCTTTCTGATTGACTTCGTTCTTATTTTGTTCTTAAGAAGCGGCAAGCCTCGCAAGGTCTAGAAAAACCCAGGCATGCCGAGCTTTACCCCGCATCAGGACGCGGCGCTGAAGGCCGTCGCCGACTGGCTCAAAGCCAAGCCGGGCACGAAGGGGACGCCGCCGGTGTTCCGCCTGTTCGGTTATGCCGGCACCGGCAAGACGACGCTCGCGCGCCACATCGCCGCCGGAGTCGACGGTGACGTCAAATATGCGGCGTTCACCGGCAAGGCCGCCTCGGTGATGCGCGGCAAGGGCTGCGACAAAGCTTCGACCATTCACAGCCTGATCTACCGCGCGCAGGAAAATGAAGAGGAAGCGGTCCCAAGCTTTCAGCTGTGGGACGAAGCGCCGGCCTCGAAAGCCTCGCTGATCATCATCGACGAATGCTCGATGGTCGATGCCGAGCTCGGCCGCGACCTGATGTCGTTCGGCGTTCCGCTGCTCGTGCTCGGTGATCCCGCGCAGCTGCCGCCGATCCAGGGCGGCGGCTTTTTCACCGACCACCAGCCCGACGCCATGCTCACCGAAGTGCATCGCCAGGCGCAGGACGATCCGATCGTGCAGCTGTCGATGACGGTTCGCGAGGGGCGCGAGATCGAGCCCGGACAATACGGCGACACCCAGGTGGTGCGCCGCGATGCACTCGATCCGCAGCGCGTGCTCGATGCCGACCAGGTCCTGGTCGGTCGCAATGCCACGCGTCGCGCCTACAACACGCGGCTGCGCGAGCGCCGCGGCTTCAAGGATGTGATGCCGGACGCCGGCGACAAGCTCGTGTGCCTGCGCAACAACCGGCGCAAAGGCCTGTTCAACGGCGCGCTGTGGACGGTGAAGGAGCGCGGCGCGCGGCGCACCGGCATCCTCTCAATGCGGCTGATGCCGGACGACGAGACCGCCACGCGCGGCGTCAAAGTGTCGGTGCGGCCCGAGTGCTTTGCCGGTGGCCTCGAGGAGCTCGATTGGCCGCGCCGCAAGCCCTATGACGAGTTCGATTACGGCTATGTGCTCACCGTGCACAAGGCGCAGGGCTCGCAGTGGAACGACGTGGTGCTGTTCGACGAATCCTTCGCCTTCACCGACAGCCGCGAGCGCTGGCTCTACACCGGCATCACGCGGGCAGCGAAGAAGCTCACCGTCGTGGTGTAAGCGGGCGAAGCTACGCCGCTTCCTTGCGCCTATCCGGCGCGAAGCGCTGGTAGAAGCTTTCGCCGTGGCTGGCGAGATCGAGCAGGAGCTTCGACGGCGCGAAACGCGGCCCGTATTTGCCCTCGAAGCTGCGGCAAATCTCGGCGAAGCGCTTGGTGCCGATCATGTCGATCCACGACAGCGTCCCGCCGGAGAACGGCGCGAAGCCGAAGCCGAGGATCGAGCCGACATCCGCCTCGCGCACGTCGGTGAGCACGCCCTCCTCGAAGCAGCGCGCCGTCTCCAACGCCTGGATGCCGAGCAGCCGCAGCTTGAGCTCGGCGATGTCGATCGTGTCTGGATCGAGCTTCGCCGGCTGCAGCTCGGTGAGGCCCGGCCACAGCTTCTTCGGGCTGCCCTGCGGATAGTCGTAGAAGCCCTTGCCGTTCTTGCGCCCGAAGCGGCCGCGCTTCTCCACCATCTCCTCGAGCAGCGCCTTTTGCCGCGGATCGATCGCCGCTGCGCCGAGATCGACTTCGGTGGCTTTCAGGATCTTCCAGGCGAGATCAACGGCGACCTCGTCATTGAGCGACAGCGGGCCGACCGGCATGCCGGCCATGCGTCCGACATTCTCGATCATCGCCGCGGGGATGCCTTCGGCGAGCATCAAATGGCCTTCGCGGATATAGGTGCCGACCACGCGCGAGGTGTAGAAGCCGCGCGAGTCATTGACCACGATCGGCGTCTTGCGGATGGCGCGCACATAGTCGAGCGCCGCGGCAAGCGCCGGATCGGCCGTCTGCTTGCCGAGAATGAGCTCGACCAGCATCATGCGATCGACCGGCGAGAAGAAGTGGATGCCGATGAAGCGCGCCGGATCCTTGAACTCGCCTGCGAGCGAGCTGATCGGCAACGTTGAGGTGTTGGAGGCGAAGATCGCGTCGTCGCGGATCACCGCCTGCACTTTCTTGTAGACCTCGGCCTTCACCTTGCGATCCTCGAACACCGCTTCGATGATCAGGTCGCAGTCGCCGAGCGCGGCATAATCGGCCGTCGCGGAAATCGCGTTCATCAGCGCATCACGGTCCGCGGTCTTGGCGCGGCCCTTGGCAATGCGATCCGAGATCTGCTTGTGCAGCGCCGCCTTGCCCTTGTCCGCGGTCTCCTGATCGCGATCAACGAGCACGACCTCGATGCCGGCCTGCGCGGTGACCTGCGCGATGCCGGCGCCCATGAAACCGGCGCCGATGATGCCGACCTTGGCGAGCTTCACTTGCGGCACCGCGGCCGGCCGCCGCGCCCCTTTGTTGAGCTCCTGCATGGAGACGAACAGCGAGCGGATCATCGCCGCCGCTTCCGGCGAGCGCAGGATTTTTGCAAACCAGCGGGATTCGACGCGCAAAGCCTGGTCAATCGGCAGCTGCAGCCCCTCATAGACGCATTGCAGAATGGCGCGCGCCGCAGGGTAATTGTCATAGGTCTCGCGGCGATAGATCGCGTTCGCCGGCGGGAAGGTCATCATGCCGGCCTTTGAATAGACCGGGCCGCCCGGCCATTTGAATCCGTCGACGTCCCACGGCGCCTTCGCCTTGCCGCCGTTCTTGATCCAGGCCTTCGCCGCGCTGATCATCTCGGCCGGCGGCACGACCGCGTCGATGAGCTTCATGCCTTTGGCGCGATCGAGCCGCAGCTGATCGCCCTTGAGCAGCATCTGTAGAGAATCCGCGGGCGGCATCATGCGGGCAACGCGCTGCGTGCCGCCGGCGCCGGGGAACAGCCCGATCTTGATCTCAGGCAACCCGACGCGGGTCTTGGCATTGTCCGCGGCGATACGCTGATGGCAGGCGAGGCACAGCTCGAAGCCGCCACCGAGCGCGGTGCCGTTGATCGCGGCGACCCAGGGCTTGCCGCAGGTTTCGATGCGCCGGTAGAGCAGCGACAGCTTGCGGCTCTCTTCGTAGAGCATCGCGGCCGCAGCTTCTTCGCCCTGGCTCTTTGCCATGTCGGAGAAAATCTGCGCCAGCCGATCGAGCAGCGTGAGATCGGCGCCGGCGCAGAACGTCGCCTTCGCCGAGGTGACCACCACACCCTTGATCGCGGCATCGGCCACAATCTTGTCGAGGATGCCGGACAAGTCCTCGATGACCGAGGCGTTGATCACGTTCATCGTGCGGCCGGCCATATCCCAGGTGACGAGCGCGATGCCGTCGCCGTCCACGTCGAATGCAAAGTTGCTCATGCCGCGGCTCCTTTAATATGGCTCGCCGTTTTTGCGGGTGTAACGGAACGTGGCGCCCTCGCGGAGCGCCAGCATGTCGATGTCGGGATAGGTGGCCTTCTCGCTCGGCGCCCGGGTGCCGATCTCGAGGAAGACTGCGTCGCGCTGCGACCGATTGATCAGACAATGCCCGTTGGCGACGCCGGCTTTCCACGCGGCAGCGTCGCCGGGCTTGAGCACGACCTCGACGCCGTCCTCGAGCAGCACCACCTCACCTTCGAGCATGTAGACGAACTCGTCCTCGTTGGCATGCCAATGGCGCTGCGAGGATTGCGCGCCTGGCGTGAGCCGGCAGAGATTGACGCCGTACTGGTCGAGCCCCGCAGCTCTGGCGAGCCGCTTGCGCGAACGCCCATTGGTGACCTGACGATACGGCTCCGGATAGCCGCTCGAGGTGTCGAGCGGCACGCTGTCGATGTCGATCTTAGGCATTCGCTTGCTCGGATTAGACGCGCTCGATGATCGTTGCGGTGCCCATGCCGGCGCCGATGCACAGCGTGATCAGCGCCGTGTTGAGATTGCGGCGCTCGAGCTCGTCGATGGCGGTGCCGAGGATCATGGCGCCGGTGGCTCCGAGCGGATGGCCCATGGCGATGGCGCCGCCGTTCACATTGACCTTGCTGTTGTCGATGTTGAATGCCTGCATGAAGCGCAGCACCACCGAGGCGAAGGCCTCATTGATCTCGATGAGGTCGATGTCGTCGAGCTTCATCTTGGCTTTCTTCAGCACCTTCTCGGTGACATCGATCGGGCCGGTGAGCATCATCGCGGGCTCGGAGCCGATATTGGCGAAGGCGCGGATTTTCGCACGCGGCTTCAGACCAGCGCTGGCGCCCGCGTCCTTGCTGCCAATCAGCACCGCGGCGGCGCCGTCGACGATGCCGGACGAATTGCCGGCGTGATGCACGTGATTGACCGCTTCGATCTCCGGATGCGATTGCACCGCGACCGCGTCGAAGCCGCCCATCTCGCCCATCTGCACGAAGGACGGCTGCAGCTGCCCCAGCGACTGCATGGTCGTGGTCGGACGCATATGCTCGTCCTTGGCCAAAATCGTGAGACCGTTGATATCCTTCACCGCCATCACCGACTTCTTGAAGCGCCCTTCGTCCCAGGCTGCCGCCGCGCGCTTCTGGCTTTCCACCGCGTAGGCGTCGACGTCGTCGCGGGAGAAACCGTATTTGGTGGCGATCAGGTCGGCGGAAATGCCCTGCGGCATGAAATAGGCCGGCACCGCGATCGACGGATCGACCGGCCAGGCGCCACCGGAAGCGCCGATGCCAACGCGGCTCATGGATTCGACACCGCCGCCGATGGTCATGTCGTGCTGCCCGGACATGATCTCCGCCGCAGCGAAATTCACCGCGTCGAGCCCGGAGGCGCAGAAGCGGTTGATCTGCACGCCGGGCACGCCCTGGCCGTAGCCGGCAACCAAGGCGGCAACACGCGCGATGTCGCCGCCGGCCTCGCCGACCGGATCGACGCAGCCGAGGACGACGTCGTCGACCTTCGCCGGATCGAGCTTGTTGCGGTCCTTGATGGCGCCAAGCGCCTGCGCAGCGAGATTGAGCGCGGTGACCTCGTGCAGCGAGCCGTCGACCTTGCCGCGGCCGCGCGGCGTACGCACGTGGTCGTAGATAAAGGCGTCTGGCATCCCGGTCTCCCTTGGCGCGCGGCGGAGGCTAAAGACTGCGCGCGATCAAAAGCTTCATGATCTCGTTCGTCCCGGCATAGATACGCAGCACCCGCGCATCCCGGTAGAGCCGCGAGATCGGATATTCGTCCATATAGCCATAGCCGCCGAACAATTGCAGGCAGCGGTCGATCACTTTGGCTTGCATGTCGGTCAGCCGGTACTTGGCCATCGACGCGGTCACGGTGTCGAGCTGCCCGGCCACGTGGCGCTCGATGCAATGATCGAGGAAGACCTTGGCGATGGTCGTCTCGGTCTTGCACTCCGCAAGCTCGAACTGGGTATTCTGGAATTCCAGGATCGTCTTGCCGAAGGCCTTGCGCTGCTTGACGTAATCGACGGTCAGCGCCAGCGCCCGCTCCATCATCGCCACCGCATGCAGGGCCACGATGAGGCGCTCCTGCGGCAGCTCATGCATGAGCTGATAGAAGCCCTGCCCTTCCTCGGGGCCGAGCAGGTTCTCGGCGGGAAGCTGCACGTCCTCGAAGAACAATTCCGAGGTGTCGGCGGAATCGAGCCCGAGCTTCTTGAGCTTGCGGCCGCGCCGGAAGCCCTGTGCGTCATCGGTCTCGACGACCATGAGCGACGTCCCTTTGGCCCCGGCCTTGGGATCGGTCTTGGCGACGACGATGATCAGGTTGGCGTGTTGGCCGTTGGTGATGAAAGTCTTCGAGCCGTTGAGCACATAACCATTGCCGCTCCTTCGCGCGCTGGTGCGCACGCCCTGCAGATCGGAGCCCGTGCCCGGCTCCGTCATGGCGATGGCGCCGACGAGCTCGCCGGTCGCTAGCTTCGGGAGCCAGCGCTTCTTCTGCTCCTCGGTGCCGTAATGCAGGATGTAAGGCGCGACGATTCCGGAATGCAGCGGCGCGCCGAAGCTGTCGAAGCCGGCGAGCGAGAGCTCGCGATTAATCACCGCCTCATGGGCGAAGGTGCCGCCGGCGCCGCCATACTCTTCCGGCATCGAAGCGCAGAGCAGTCCGGCCCCGCCAGCCTTGGTCCACACATCGCGGTCATACATGTGGGCTTCGTGCCAGCGCTCGAGATGCGGCACGTATTCGGCCTGTATGAACTTGCGCGCGCCGTCCTCGAGCAGGACGAGGTCTTCGGTCATCCAGGCGGGACGGGGAAGGTTGAGAACGTCCATGGCGATTCGCCCCTAACGAGCGCACCTTAATCGGCAAGCTGCGCGCGTGCGAGGCTTAATTCGACATGCCGAAATTCGGCGTCAGAACGCGTCGTCGGGCAGCTCCATGGTGCTTGCCGCGCCGGATTGGATGCGGGCGAGCAGCGTGCCTGTCTCCGGCAACACACGGTCCATGAAGAAGCGTGCGGTGACGAGCTTGGTCTTATAGCGAGCCGCGTCGCCATTGCCGGCGGCGGCTTTCGCCTGTGCCGCCTCCGCGATGCGGCACCACATATAGCCGAGCGCCACCAGGCCGAAGAGATGCATGTAATCGGTGGCGCCGGCGCCGGCATTGTCCGGCTTGGCCATGGCGTTCTGCATGAACCACATGGTCGCCTGCTGTAATTGCGCAAGCGCCTGGCCGAGCGGCTTCAGATAGGGATTGAGCGCGTCGCTATTGGCGTGCTCCTTGAGATAGCCCTGCACCTCGCCGAAGAACGCAGTGAGCGCACGGCCACCGTCCTTCGCGAGCTTGCGGCCGACGAGATCGAGGCCCTGGATGCCGTTGGCGCCTTCGTAGATCTGCGCGATGCGCGCATCGCGCACGAACTGCTCCATGCCGTGCTCGGCGATGTAGCCGTGGCCGCCGAACACCTGCTGCGCCATCACCGTGTTGGCGAAGCCGCGATCGGTGAGCACGCCTTTGATCACCGGCGTGAGCAGACCCATGTGATCGTCCGCCGCCTGGCGTTCCTTGTCGTTGTCGGAACGGTGCGCGACGTCGCTCTTGAGCGCCGTCCACAAAACGAGCGCGCGCGCCGCTTCGTTGAAAGACTTGATCGTGAGCAAGGTGCGGCGGATATCCGGATGCACGATGATCGGATCGGCCGGCTTGTCCTTGTATTTGGCGCCAGTGATGGAGCGGCCCTGCAGGCGCTCCTTGGCGTAGATCGCCGCGTTCTGATAGGCGACCTCCGACTGTGCGAGGCCCTGCACGCCGACGCCGAGCCGCGCCTCGTTCATCATCGTGAACATGGCATTGAGGCCCCGGTTTTCCTCGCCGACCAGCCAGCCGATGGCGCCGTCGTAATTCATGACGCAGGTCGAGTTGCCGTGAATGCCCATCTTCTCTTCGATGGAGCCGCAGCTGACCGGATTGCGTTCGCCCGGCGAGCCGTCGGCCTTGGGCAGGAATTTCGGCACCACGAAGAGCGAGATGCCCTTCACGCCTTCCGGCGCGCCTTCGATGCGCGCGAGCACGAGATGCACGATGTTTTCCGACAGGTCGTGCTCACCGGCGGAAATGAAGATCTTGGTGCCGGTGATCTTGTAGCTGCCGTCGGCCTGCTTCGCGGCCTTGGTGCGCAACAGACCGAGATCGGTCCCGCAATGCGGCTCGGTGAGGTTCATGGTGCCGGTCCAATGCCCGGCGACCATCTTCGGCAGATAACGCTGCTTGATCTCGTCGGAGGCGTGCACCAGGAGCGCGGCGATCGCGCCTTGCGTGAGCCCCGAATACATGGCGAAGGCCATATTGGCGGAGCAGAAATATTCGTTGAGCGCGACCGTGAGCGTTGTCGGCAGGCCCTGGCCGCCAAACTCCGCCGGCACTGAGATGCCGATCCAGCCGCCCTCGACCACCTGGTCGAACGCTGCCTTGAAGCCCGTCGGGGTGGTCACGCTGCCGTCGGGATGCCGCTTGCAGCCTTCCTTGTCACCGACCCGGTTGAGCGGAGTGAGCACCTCTTCGCAGAGCTTGCCGGCCTCCCCGAGGATCGCCTCGACGATGTCCGGCGAGGCATCGGCGAAGCCCGGGAGGTTGCCGTAGCGCTCCAGATGGAACACGTCGTTGAGGAGGAACAGCGTGTCCTCCACGGGCGCTTTGTAGGTCGGCATAATCCCCTCCTCCGGGTCCCGCTTTGGCCGGCAATTCCCCAATCGCGGCCTGCGGATTCGGGCGGATTATGCCGGCCGCGCTTTACGCCTGTCTTAAGAGCGGTTGTGGACCCTTGCAGATGCGAATTCGCCGGGAAAGTCCAGCACTTCGGCCATTTCTTAACGGCTTGTTTACCGTAACCCTGAAAAAGTCGGCCCGAGGACTGCGGACCGCGTTCGTCTCTACTTTTTGTTCATCAAAGGCGGTTCCACAGGGTCGATCGCCCTGCTCCTCCAACTGCGGATGCGAGCATGAAATTTGGCGTCCCGTGGAGTGTAAAAGGGATCCGGCCCGAGGCGCGTGAATCCGCGCGCGAGGCCGCGCGCCGCTCCGGTATGTCGCTCGGCGATTGGCTCAATTCCGTCATCCTCGATAACGCCGCGGAGCACGGCATCGAGGCACACGCCGACGAGGAGGTCGACGAGGACGAAGCCGCCTCGGTCCACGAGCGCCTCGACGACCTCACCCGCAAGATCGACCGCATGAGCCGCCCGAGCAGCAGCGGTCCCGCAGCCTATGCGCCCAAGCGCGCGCGCGGCGGCGACAACAACGAGCAGCTCACCGCGCTGATTGCGCGGCTCGACCAGCGCCTCGAGGATCTCGTCACCGGTCGCCCGCCGATCCCGAGCGGACCCGCAGCCTGGTCGCCACCGCTTGCGCCGGCGCCACCGCCAATGCCGCCGGCACCACCACCGCTTCCGGGCCCGCACATCGATCGCGCCGTCGCCGAGATCGCGGCGCGCCAGCGCGCACTCGAAGCAAATCTGGCGCCCGCGACGCGTCGCGCCGCCCCGCCACCGCCACCGCCACCGCCAGCGCCGCAACCCCCACCAGCCGCTGTTGCTCCGGTTCCAGTCCCGCCGCCAATGCCGCCCGCCGCCCCCGCGGCACCGGCGCGCACGCCGTTGCCGGCACAGGATCTCTCCGGCCTCGAAGAGCAGCTGCGCACCATCACCAGCCAGATCGAGACCTTGCGCCGACCTGGCGTCGAGGAAGCGATCAACGCGCTGCGCGACGAGCTCGGCGAGATCGCGCGCTCGCTCACCGAAGCGCTGCCGCGCCACGCCATGGACGGCATCGAGCGCGAGATCCAGAGCCTGTCGCATCGGGTCGCCGAAGGCCGCCAGGCCGGCGTCGACGCCGAGAAGCTCGGCAGTATCGAGCACGGCCTCGCCGAGGTGCGCGATACACTGCGCTCGCTGACGCCGGCGGAGAACCTGATCGGCTTTCACGAAGCGGTCGACGGCATCGCGCACAAGCTCGACCTGATCGTCGCGCAGAAGGATCCGCAGTCGCTGCAGCAGCTGGAAGCCGCGATCACGACGCTGCGCGAAATCTCTTCGCACGTCGCTTCCAACGAAGCGGTCGGCGAGCTCTCCATGCAGGTGCACGAGCTCGCGGCGAAGGTCGACTACATGGCGCATGCCAGCGCCGGCGGCGACGCGCTCTCGCATCTGGAGCAGCGCATCGCGGCGCTCTCAGACGCGCTGGAAGCGCGCGCGCAGAACGGGGAAAGCGTGCCGCCGCGGCTCGAAGCCCTGGTCAATTCGCTCGCCGACAAGATCGAGCGCGTGCAGCAGGCGCAGATCTCGGGTACCGACAATGCCGCGCTTGCGCATCTGGAAGACCGCATCGTGCGCCTCGTGGAAAAGCTCGACGCGTCGGATTCGCGCCTCGGCCATCTCGAGGCCATCGAACGCGGCCTCGCTGACCTGCTCGTCCACGTGCAATCGGCTCCGGCCACCGCCGAGATGTCCCCGCAGCCCGGCGTCGAAGCGCTCAAGCGCGACCTCGCGCGCACGCAGGATTCACTCGAAGCCGTCAACGGCACCCTTGGGCTCGTCGTCGATCGCTTGGCGATGATCGAACAAGGGCTGCGCAATCCGCCGCCCGCAGCGCAGACGCCGCCGCCCGCACCGATGCCGGCGGCGCCGATGTCGCTGCAGCAGCCGGTGCAGGCCGTTGCCGCGCAAGTCGTGGCCCAGGTCGCCGCCGCAGCAGCCGTTGCCGCGCCGCGACTTCCCGAAGCCTCCAATCTGCCGCCGCCTCCGGTCGTGGCCGCGCCACCGCCTCCCGCGCCGCAACCGGCGAAACAGGCGCTCCCGGCGCGCAAGCAGCAACCCATCGACCCCAACCTGCCGCCGGATCACCCGCTCGAGCCGGGCACCGGTCCTCGCGGACGCGGCAGCGATCCGGCCGCGCGCATCGCGGCATCCGAAGCCGCGCTCAGTGGCGGCAAGCCGCCGGTGATCGACGATCCGGGCGGCAAGTCCGACTTCATCGCCGCCGCGCGCCGCGCCGCGCAGACCGCCGCGAAAGAGCCGCCCAAAGTGGTGCCGGCGCCGCGCATCGCCGAGATGGAGCATCATCCGGTCATCGAGCCTGACGACAGCACCGCCGGGTCGAAGTTTGCCAAGCGCATCAAGTCGTTCTTCGTCGCTTCCAGCATCGTTGCAATCGTCGTCGGCTCGGTGCAGCTCGGCCTGTCCTGGCTTGCGGTGCCGAAGGCACCTGGCGCCGCCGCGCACAACGAAAAGCCGATTGCTGAGACCAAGCCGAAGCAGACGGCGGCCGCGGTCCGCGTGATCGCCCCGGACATCGCCGCGACGCCGGACGGAACGGAGCGCGCGCCGGCCGCAAGCGCGCCGCTCAGCGTGGCCGTGCCCAACGTGGTCCTCAGCCCGACGCCGCAAGTCCCGATCCCGCCCGTCATGCAGCCGCAGGCCGCACCTGACGTCACCGGGTCGATCCCGCAGGGCGCCTCCAGCGCGCGACCAGCGGCGCCGTTCTATCCCATCAGCCTGCCGGCGATCCCCGGCCTGGAAAAGCTGCCGAGCGGCATAGGCGGTCCCAATCTGCGCAATGAAGCCGCTGCCGGTGACGCTGCCGCGGCCTATGAGGTCGGCGTGCGCTACGCCGAAGGCCATGGCGTGGCCGCGAGCCTGGAGAACGCCGCGCGCTGGTTCGAGCGCGCCGCCAACAAAGGCCTCGCACCGGCGCAATTTCGCCTCGGCAGCCTTTACGAAAAGGGCAAGGGGGTGAAGAAGGACCTCGGCCAGGCGCGCAAGCTCTACGTGGCGGCGGCGGACACCGGCAACGCCAAGGCCATGCACAATCTCGCAGTGCTCTACGCCGAAGGCATCGACGGCAAGCCGGATTATGCGACCGCGGCCCAGTGGTTCCACAAGGCCGCCGAACGCGGCGTCTCCGACAGCCAGTACAATCTCGCGATCCTCTATGCGCGCGGGCTTGGCGTCGAGAAGAGCTTTACCGAATCCTACAAGTGGTTCGCGCTGGCCGCGGCGCAGGGCGACAAGGAAGCCGCGAAGAAGCGTGACGAGGTGGGCGGCAAGCTCGATGCGCAGGCGCTCGCCGGCGTGCAAAGCACGGTCACGGCCTGGCGGGCGGAGATCCAGCCTCCGGCTGCCGTCAGCGTTCCGGTTCCTCCCGATGGATGGGACAATGCACCCCCGGCAGCCGTGGCACCCGCACCAGCCCCGGTCCACCACAAGCTCCCCGGCCCGTTAAAGCTCGGCTCCCGCTAAAGTCTCGGCGTGTAACCATGCGCGGCAACAAAGCGTGATCGGGCCTGCGAAGGCCGATACACTCGCGCCAACCGACGGCCGCTCGTAGTGCCGATTTTCATGGGTGCGGTGTCCGCAAATTGCTAGCGCGCTGCCCATGACTGTCGGTAAGAGAAGCGTCGTCTCGAACCGGCGGACCTAACGCTTGCAAGTTTATCTCCCGATCGCCGATCTGCCCGTCAACATCTTCGTCATCCTGGCGATGGGCATCGCGGTCGGATTTATCTCCGGCATGTTCGGCATTGGCGGCGGCTTCCTGATGACGCCGCTGCTCATCTTCATCGGCGTTACCCCCGGCGTCGCGGTGGCGAGCGTCGCCAGCCATATCGCCGCCTCGTCGTGCTCCGGCGCCATTGCCTATTGGCGGCGCAGCGCGGTGGACATCGCGCTCGCCTTCATGCTGCTCGCCGGCGGCTTCATCGGCACCTTCACGGGCGTCTGGCTGTTCACGGTGCTGCGCTCGCTCGGCCAACTCGATCTGACAATCGGCCTCTCCTATTTGACGCTGCTCAGCGCGGTTGGCGGACTGATGATCTACGAAAGCGTGCGCGCGATCATTCGCTCGCGCGCCGGGCATCCCATGGCGCTGCGGCGTCCGGGCAGCCACACCTGGCTGCACGGCCTGCCGTTCAAGATCCGGTTCAAGCGCTCGAAGATCTACGTCTCCGCCATCCCCGTCTGGGCCATCGGCTTCATTATCGGCTTCGTCGGCGCGATCATGGGCATCGGCGGCGGCTTCCTGCTGGTGCCGATGCTGATCTATTTCCTGCGCGTGCCGACGGCGACCGTGATCGGCACCTCGATGGTGCTCACGCTTGTCACCATGGCGTCGGCGACGGTGATGCATGCCGTCACCAACCATCTCGTCGATGCGTTGCTCGCCTTGATCCTGATGGCCGGCGGCGTCGTCGGTGCACAGTTCGGCGCCCGCGCCGGCCAGAAGATCGCCGGCGAGCGGCTGCGGCTACTGCTCGGTCTGCTGGTGCTCGCCGTCGGCCTGCGCTTCGCCTACGAGCTGGTGGTGCGGCCGGACGAGCTGTTCACTATCCGCCTCGCGGAGCCGAGCTGATGCGCGCGATCATCGCGATCATCCTTGCGCTCGGCGTGATCGGCACCGCGACACCTCTACGCGCCGAGCGCCTGGTCGCTGCGCTCTCCAATCACCGCGTGCTCATCACCTCGAGCTTCTCCGGCGAAGAGCTCGTGGTGTTCGGCACGGTCGAGCCCGACAAAGCCGGTGCGCCGCGACGGCAGTCCTACGATCTGGTGATCACCGTCACCGGTCCACGCCTGAACCTGCTGACGCGGCGCAAGGAGCGTGTCGTCGGGGTGTGGGTCAATTCCGACTCGCGGCTGTTCGTCCGCGTGCCGTCCTATTTGTCGATCCTCTCCAATCGCAACTTCAGCGAGATCGCGATGCCGGACACCTTGCGCCGGCTGCAGATCGGCCTCGACAACGTGCTGCTGCCGCAACGCATCGGTCCGGATATCGGCAATGTGGTGCCGCAGGATCCGTTCCGCCGCGGCTTCGTGCATCTCGAGGGCGAGTACGGTCTCTATCGCGAGGATCAGCGCGCGGTGACCTTCCTCACGCCCAATCTATTTCGCGCCACCATCCCGCTGCCGGGCAACGTGCCGACCGGCGGTTATGCGCTCGACGCCATGCTGTTCGCCAATGGCGAGCTGCTGGCGCGCAGTTCGTCCGCGTTCGAGATCATCAAGTCCGGCTTCGAGCAATATGTCGCCGATGCCGCGCGCGATTATCCGCTGTATTACGGATTGGCCACGACCATGATGGCGCTGCTCACCGGCTGGCTTGCCAGCATCGTGTTTCGCCGCGATTGATCCGAAAAGCTATTGCCGCGTGATCGGCGTCGCCACGCCCGGCTCGAGCAGCCGCAGCTGCGAGCCGAAGCCCAGGGCTTTGAAGGCCTTGCTCAGGTCTTCACCGTTCTGCTTGAAATGCGCCCAGCCCTCGTAGTGCACGGGAACGATCAGCGCCTCGGGGAAAGCGTGCGCGGTTTCGACCGCGTCATTGGTGTCCATGGTGAGGTGGAACGGACCGCGGGTCTGCGCCGAGCCGGCGAAGAGCAAAACCACACCGACGCGGAAACGCCGCGCCACTTCGGCAACGCCGTCGTAGAACACCGTGTCGCCGGTGACATAGACCGGTGCGGTGCCGTTGCCGGGAAACGTCAGCACGAAGCCGATGACATCACCGGAGAGCGGCTCGATGCCGGCAGGCCCGTGGCGCGCCGGCGTCGCGGTGATCACCACCGAGCGGCCGTCCTGCTTGGTCAGGCGCATCGTCTGCCACGGCCCGAGACCTTCGGCATGGCCGCCGAGGCGCTGCGCGCCGGTCACCGTGGTGAACACGCGCGGCGCCTTGTCGAGCACCGCCCGGCCGCCGTGGTCGAGATTGTCCGCATGCTGATCGTGGCTCAGCAGCACAGCATCGATGGCGCCGATCTCCTCGAAGCTCAACGCCGGCTTCGACGTCTTGGTCAGTGTCACATGCGGCAGCTGATATTCGCCGGGCTCGTCAAAGGTCGGATCGGTGAGAAAGCGAAACCCGCCGACGTCGATGAGTGCGGTGGGGCCGCCGATCAAGGTAATCGTGGGCGCAGTCATGCCGATCTCCAATCGCCCCGAGCCTTTTCAATTTTGGAGAGATCGACGCGTTCCACCAGCGACGAGATTGCAGACCTCGTCTGCAATAATCAATCCGGCATGCAATGCCGCGCCGCGAAGGAATAAAGCCGATCGTCACCGAGCATATGCGCGGTGAAAGCCAGCGTTCCGAACACGTCGGCGAAAGCCGCGTCGCGGATGTTCAGTCCGCCGGCGAATGCGCCGAAGGCCGGCATTACCAGGCGCCGCGCGTCTGCGGCAAAACAACGCCGGCTCACGGAGCGGCCACGATGCGACAGTCGCGCTGCCGGATGCAAATGCCCGGCGATCTCGCCGTCGGCGCCGCTCGGAAGATGTCGGAACATCAGCGGTCCGATCGCCAGAGTTCCCCCGAAGCTGCCGCCGATGCCGGCGTGCGGTTCCGGATCGTGGTTGCCGGTGATCCAGATCCAATCGCGCGAACGCTGCAGCATCCTCAGGCTTGTCCGATCCGCGTCGCTCAAGCGATTGGGACCATCGCCATCATGGAAACTGTCGCCGAGCGCGATGACACAGCGGGGCGCGTAGCGGGCGATCAGCTGCGCCAATCGGGCGAGCGTCGCCGCGGTATCATAAGGCGGCAGCAGCACGCCACGCCGCGCGAAGCTCGAGCCTTTCTCCAGATGCAGGTCCGAGACAACAAGTGCGCCTTCGTCCGGCCAATACAGTGCGCCGGCGCAGTCGCCGACGAGCGAGAGACCGGCGATCGTGATCGCACCAGGCTCCGCCCGTTCGTCCTCCAGCCGGACCGCACCCACTCCGCTCAATGCATCGCCTCCTTGATCAACTCGTCGGCCGCTTCCGCCAGCAACTCGTCGGCCGCCTCGCCGTAGACGGCCTCCCGCCCGATCTCCAGCATCACGGGAACCGCCAGCGGCGAGACATGGTCGAGCGCTTTATGGACGATTCGGCCCTGGATGCGCGAGAGCATAGCGGCGAGGCGCTTGATATCGAGCAGCCCGCTCGAGGCGTCGGCGCGCGCCGCGCGCAGCAGCAGATGATCGGGCTGGTGCTTGCGCAGCACGTCATAGACAAGATCGGTCGAGATGGTGAGCTGACGGCGCGACTTCTCCTCGCCGGGGAACCGGCGCTCGATCAGCCCGGCAATGATGGCGCAAGTGCGGAAGGTGCGCTTCATCAGCGCCGATTCCGCAAGCCAGGCTTCGAGATCGTCGCCGAGCATGTCCTCGTCGAATAATTTGGCCAGCGACAGCTCGCCACGCTCGATCCGCAGCGCGACGTCGCCGACGCCCCACACCGCCAGCGCATATTCATTGGCGACGAAGCCGAGCGGCTTCAATCGCGCGCGCTCGAGTCGACGCGTGAGCAGCATGCCCAGCGTCTGATGCGCGAGCCGGCCCTCGAACGGATAGCAGACGAGATAATATTTGGCGGCGCGCGGAAAGGTCTCGACCAAGAGATCGCCGGCAGGCGGCAGCAGCGACCGCCATTCCTGGATCTCGAGCCATTCGCGCACCTGATCGGGCAGCGCGCGCCAGGCCTTGTGGTCGGCGAGAATGTCGCGCACGCGCGCGGCCAGATAGGTCGACAGTGGGAACTTGCCGCCCTCATAGGCCGGCACCTTCGGATCGGTCGCGCTGGTGCGCGAGACGTAGACCTGGTCCTCGACCAGCGCTTCGTATTTGAGGACTTCGCCGGCGAACACGAAGGTGTCGCCGATGCTGAGCATCTCGATGAAATATTCCTCGACCTCGCCAAGAAGCTTGCCGCCGCGCGGAATGACGCCGCCGGTGCCGCGCGAGCGCACCAGCCGCACTTTGAGCATGTCAGCTTCGACAATGGTCCCGACATTGAGGCGATAGCGCTGCGCCACGCGCGGATTGGTGATGCGCCAGCGTCCGTCCTTGCCCTGGCGGATCTTGGCGAAGCGCTCATAGGCCTTGAGCGCATAGCCGCCGCTGGCGACGAAATCGACGGCGGCATCGAAATCAGCACGCGTCAGGTTGCTGTAGGGCGCCGCAGCGCGCACCTCCGCGAACAGCTCGTCGCTGAGGAACGGCTCGCCGCAGGCGCGCCCGAGCACGTGCTGCGCCAGCACATCGAGCGCGCCAGTCCGCAAGGGCGGCGTGTCCTGCGCATTCTCGGCGACCGCATCGAGCGCGGCCCGGCATTCCAGCACCTCGAAGCGGTTGGCCGGCACCAGCACCGCACGCGAGGGCTCGTCGAGCCGGTGATTGGCGCGGCCGATACGCTGCAGCAGCCGCGAGGAGCCCTTCGGTGCCCCGACATTGATGACGAGGTCGACGTCGCCCCAGTCGACGCCAAGGTCGAGCGACGACGTGCACACCACTGCGCGCAACTTGCCGCGCGCCATCGCATCCTCGACGCGGCGGCGCTGTGCCACATCCAGCGAGCCGTGATGCAGCGCGATGGCGAGATTGTCGTCATTGCTGCGCCATAATTCCTGGAAAATCCACTCGGCCTGGCTGCGCGTGTTAACGAAAATCAGCGTCGTCTTGTGACGCTTGATCAAGGCATAGATCTCGCCGAGGGCGTGCAGCGCCGAATGCCCGGCCCAGGGCAGATGCTCCTTGGTGTCGAGCATGGTCACCTCGGGCGCCGCGCCGCCTTCGGCGATGACCAGATCGGCGAGCGCACGGCCTTCGAGCGGCTGCGGCACCAGATAGCGGCGCAGGTCGTCGGGCTCCGCGACCGTCGCCGAAAGGCCGACGCTGGTGATCTGCGGCGCCAGCGCGAACAACCGCGCCAGGCCGAGCGAGAGCAGATCGCCGCGCTTGGAGATGGTCAGCGAGTGCAACTCGTCGAGCACGACGCGCTTGAGCGAGCCGAACAGGAACGGCGCATCGGCGCTCGCCAGCAGCAGCGCCAGCTGCTCCGGCGTGGTGAGAAGAATATCCGGCGGATCGCGTCGTTGTCGCTGGCGCTTGGACGCCGGCGTGTCACCGGTGCGCGTCTCCAGTCGCACCGGCAGCCCCATTTCCGCGACTGGCGCTTCGAGATTGCGGGCGATATCGACGGCCAGCGCCTTCAATGGCGAGATATAGAGTGTGTGCAGCCCGCCATCGCGGCGAATGCCGCGGCCGGTAGAGACGAGCTGCTTGCGCGAAGCCGGCCGCGTCTGCTGCTCATGAAGCTCCACGAGCGTCGGCAAGAAGCCAGCGAGCGTTTTGCCGGCGCCGGTCGGCGCGATCAGCAGCACCGAACGGCCCTCGCGCGCCTTGGCCAGCAGCTCGAGCTGATGCGCACGCGGTGTCCAGCCGCGCTTGGCGAACCAGCGCAGGAAGACGTCGGGCAGCGCCGGCTGCTGCATGAGCTCGAGGAGACTCATCGGCGGTCCGCCAACGCGAGCAGGCCGGGCACCGGCTGCTTCTTTTCCGTGCGCGTCGACGCGTGATCGAGACGCATAAGCTCGAGGCCCGCAGCCGCGATCGCCTCGCGCACATGCGTACCGCCATGCGCATAACGTAGCGTGTCGCGCAGGATGACGCCGTCGCCGTCATGCGTCTCCACCGTGAAAGCGACGAGCCCTTGCGGCGCGGCCACGTCGGCCATCGCATGCAGCACCGGCCGCAAATCGTCGAGATAAACGAAAACATCGGCGGCGACGATGACGTGGTAGGGCGCACCGCTGAGCTTCTCTTGCGCAAGGAACTGCAATACGTCGGCTTCGACCAGACGATCGTAGAGGCCCTTGCAGCGCGCTTGCGCCAGCATGCCGCCGGAGAGATCGACACCGACGAGCCAGTCGACCAGGGGCCGAAAGACCTCGCCTGCCAGTCCAGTCCCACAGCCGAGATCGAGCATCGAGCCGATGCGGCCTCCGCGCGCCGTACGAACGGCGTCGCGCAACAAGGTTGGAGCGCTGTAGCTCAAGCCATCCTGTAGCGCGCGATCGAAGCTCGACGCATAACCATCGAACAACCCGCGCACATAGTTCTGTGGCATTCCGCGCGGCGGCGAAGCGCCGAGACGGATGAGATGCAGCGCGGCGCCGTGACGGTCGCCGGGATCGGCCTCCGCCGCCTTGCGGAACGCTTCGACACTGCCGGCGCGGTCGCCGAGCTTCTCACGCACCTCGCCGAGCACGAACCAGGCCGAAGCATAGGACGGCGCGCGCTCCAGCGCCTGCGCCAGCAGATCGGCGGCGCCGGCGAAATCGCCCTTGGCCTCGCAGTCACGCGCCCACTCGAAGCGCCGGTCGGCGAGGAGGTCGCCCGAGGACTGGAATTGGACGGAAAGTTGGTTCAAGGGCGCGGCTCGATCCTGGCGGCAATCTCACTATATCTAAGGCGCATGCGCCCCGAAGACATCCTCGTCCCTACGCCATCCGGCGTCTGCTGCAAGCGCGGCGATTTCCATATCGATCCGACGCGGCCTGTGGACAGGGCGCTGATCACTCACGGCCATTCCGACCATGCGCGGGCCGGCCACGGCGCCGTTCTGGCGACGCAGGAGACGCTCGATCTGATGCGGCTGCGTTATGGCGAGAATTTCGCCGGAACCACGCAGGCCGTCCGCTATGGCGAGACGCTGACGCTCGGCGGGGCCACAGTGAGCTTCCATCCCGCCGGTCACGTGCTCGGCTCGGCGCAAATCCGCGTCGAATGCGGCGACCTGCGTGTGGTCGCCTCCGGCGATTACAAGGACCGGCCCGACCCGACTTGCGCGCCATTCGAGCTCGTGCCCTGCGACGTGTTCATCACCGAGGCTACCTTCGGCCTGCCGGTGTTCCGTCATCACGACGCGGAGGGCGAGATCGCGAAGCTGTTGCGCTCCGTCGCGCTGTTCCCCGAGCGCGCGCATCTCGTCGGCGCCTATTCGCTCGGCAAGGCGCAACGCGTGATCGCCCTGCTCCGCCGCGCCGGCTACAACGCGCCGATCTATCTGCATGGCGCAATGGACAGCATCACGCGCTACTACCAGAGCCGCGGCATTGAGCTCGGCGAGTTGCGCCTCGTGCGCGGCACCGACAAGGCGGCGCTTGCCGGCACCATCACCATTTGCCCGCCAACCGCCATGAAGGACCTGTGGGCGCGCCGCTTCCCCGACCCGGTCGCGGCCTTCGCCTCCGGCTGGATGCGCGTGCGCGCTCGCGCCCGGCAAGGCGGCATCGAGCTGCCGCTGGTGATCTCCGATCACGCCGACTGGGACGGCCTCACCGCCACCATCACCGCGACCGGCGCTTCGGAGATCTGGGTCACGCACGGCCAGGAAGACGCGCTGGTGCATTGGAGCCAATCGCGCGGGCTCAAAGCGCAGCCGCTGGATATTGTCGGCTATGGCGACGAAGACGACGAAGAAGCCGTCGCCGAGGCGACCGAAAGCGACGCCGAATGAATCGCTTCGCCGAACTGCTCGATCGCCTGACCTACGAGCAGAGCCGCAACAACAAGCTGCGGCTGATGACCGATTATTTCCGCCGCATCGAGGATCCCGAGCGCGGCTTCGCACTTGCCGCGCTGACCGGCTCGCTTTCGTTCCAGCACGCCAAGGCCGGCATGATCCGCGCGCTGATTGCCGAACGGACCGATCCGGTGCTGTTCGCGCTGTCCTACGACTACGTCGGCGACCTTTCGGAAACCGTCGCCTTGATGTGGCCGATCGACCCGTCGCAACGGCCGAACGCGACGCCGTCGCTCGCCGAGGTCGTCGAGACGCTGTCCACGCTCGGCAAGGCACAGTTGCCGGCGCGGTTGGCGCGCTGGCTTGACGTGCTCGACGAGACCGGACGATGGGCGCTGCTTAAGCTTGTGACCGGCGGCTTGCGCGTCGGCGTCTCCGCGCGCCTGGCGAAGACCGCCGCTGCCGCGCTGGGCGACAAGGACGTCCACGACATCGAGGTGCTGTGGCCGGGCCTGATACCGCCCTACACGGACCTGTTCGCCTGGCTCGAAGGCCGCACAGAAAAGCCAGCGCCGCGTCACGCGGTGCCGTTCCGCCCGGCGATGCTCGCGCATGCACTGGAAGAGACTGACCTCGCCGGCCTCGCTCCCGCCGATTTCATCGCCGAATGGAAATGGGACGGCACGCGCGTGCAGGCGGTCGCTGCGGACGATGGACCGGAAAAGATGCAGGCGCGGCTTTATTCACGCACCGGCGAAGACATCTCCAAGAGCTTTCCCGATCTGATCGAGTCGCTGCGGCTTCCCGGCGCCATCGACGGCGAGCTCTTGATCCTGCGCGAGGGTCGCGTGCAGTCGTTTAATGTCCTGCAGCAGCGGCTCAATCGCAAAACGGTCACCGGCAAGCTCCTGGAAGAATTTCCCGCGCATCTGCGCGCTTATGATCTCCTCGTCGACGGCGACGAGGACTTGCGCGAGCGCCCGTTCGCCGAGCGTCGCACCAGGCTCGAGGCTTTCGTCAAACGCCTCAACGATCCGCGCGTCGATCTCTCCCCGCTCATCCCCTTCACCACCTGGGACGAGCTCATCGCCGCGCGTGCCGATCCGGCCTCTGCGGGCGCCGGACCCGACGCCGATGCGGTCGAAGGCGTCATGCTCAAGCGGCGCGATGCGCCCTATGTGCCCGGCCGCCCAAAAGGCCCGTGGTGGAAATGGAAGCGCGACCCGATGATCGCCGACGCGGTGCTGATGTACGCCCAGCGCGGCCACGGCAAGCGCTCGTCGTTCTATTCCGACTATACCTTCGGCGTCTGGACCGCGGGCGAGAACGGCGATGAGCTTGTGCCCGTCGGCAAGGCCTATTTCGGCTTCACCGACCAAGAGCTGCGCGAGATCGACCGCTTCGTCCGCCGCAATACCGTCGACCGCTTCGGGCCGGTGCGCGAAGTGGTGCACGAGGCGGATCAGGGCCTGGTCCTGGAAGTCGCCTTCGAAGGCCTGGCGCGCTCGACGCGGCACAAATCCGGCCTCGCCATGCGCTTCCCGCGGATCAACCGCCTACGCTGGGACAAGCCGCCGCGCGAAGCCGACCGGCTCGAAACGCTGGAAAAAATGCTACAGAGCATCGAGCAACGGGCCGGCAGGCAGAATCAGATGGAGCTTGTGGTAAAATGAGCGCTGGATCGCCGCCGAAAGAGACCGGTTTGCCTGCCAAGGAGACCCCGATGGCCAACGACTCGACGACCCGGCTGCTGGGCGGCTCGCCGCTCGGCGTGATCGGCCGCCTGATCATGGTGTCGGTCCTGGTCGGCGTCATCCTCTCCGCGCTCGGCCTCGATCCATGGAACATCGTCCAGAGCGTCGAGCGGCTCATCCGCGATCTGTGGAATATGGGCTTCGACGCCATCCGCTGGGTGTGGCGCTATTTCCTGCTCGGCGCGGTGCTGGTGATCCCGATCTGGCTGATCACGCGGCTGATCAACGCGCCGCGCGGGCGCTGACAACACTTAGGCCTAGCTCGGCCAGCTTTCAGCCGTCATCGCTGCTGCATCGGTGCCGACGAGTGCCGCAAGCGAGGAGCGGTTGCCGCGGCGCAGAGCCGCGAGCAGATCGCGCTTGATTTCGCCGACGAGCCCGAGCCCGCGATAAACCAGCGCGCTGTAGAGCTGGATCAGCGTCGCGCCGGCCTTGAACTTGGCGATGGCGGCAGCGCCGGAATCGATGCCACCGACGCCGATCAGTGGGAACGCGCCCTCGGCACGCACGAAAGTCTCCGCCAGCATCCGCGTCGACAGACGGAACAGCGGACGCCCCGACAAACCGCCGAGCTCTTTGGCGCCATCGCGATCGCGCAGCGCCGGCGGACGCGAGATCGTCGTGTTGCTCACGATCATGCCGTCGACGCGATGCTTGCGGGCGACGCCGACGACGTCGTCGAGCTCCGACAATGTGAGGTCCGGCGCGATCTTGACCAGGATCGGCACCGGGCCGGCGCGTGCGACCATGCGGTCGCGGGCCTCCATCACACGCGCGAGGAGTTCCTCGAGCGCGTCCGCCTGCTGCAGATTGCGCAGCCCCGGCGTGTTCGGTGACGAGACGTTGACGGTGAAATAGCTCGCGGGCAGCGCAAAGGCTTCGATCAGCCGCACATAGTCGGCGGCGCGGTCGGGCGAATCCTTGTTGGCCCCGATATTGACGCCGACGATGCCGCCTTCGCCGGCGCGCGCAGCGAGCCGCGCCAGCACCGCAGCCTCGCCCTCGTTGTTGAAGCCGAGCCGGTTGATCACCCCCTCGTCGGCCTCGAGACGAAAAATGCGCGGGCGCGGATTGCCGACCTGCGTGCGCGGCGTCACCGTGCCGACCTCGACGAAGCCGAAACCAAGCCGCAGCAGCTGGTCAGGGGCGAGCGCGTTCTTGTCGAAACCCGCGGCAATGCCGACCGGGTTGGGAAAATTCAACCCGCAGGCTCGCACCGCGAGTTGCGGCGAATCGGACGCCGGCGCCCCGAGTGGCATGAAGCGCAGCGCCTTGAGCGCCAGCCCATGGGCATCTTCCGGGTCGAGTGCCCGAAACAGCGGCCGGGCCAGACGGTTGAACAGATTGATCACATCGAATCCCGAGGCAAAGTGCGTGACCCTATCGGCCGGCGCCCCGCCTGCTCAAGCCTTTCCCGACCACACCGGCCGATAACGGTGAATTACGGCGATATTTCTCGCCGTCCTGGTCTCAGGCCGCAGGACGGATTCAGCCGTCGGCTCGCCCGGCCGAGCGCCACCTGCGACAAAGTATTTGGTCACCAAAACGGGCAATCTGGATTGCCCCGCCGCTTCCCCTGTCGGACACTGACGCACTGGTTGCGAATCTAACCCGGGGGCAATTCATGTCATTGATATCCAGTCACACCGCAGGCTGCACATGCTGCGGTGACCTTTTGCGCGGCCACTACGACCGGCGCCGCTTCCTGCAGGTCGCCGGCGGCGCCACACTGGCGGCGGCGATGCCGACCTTCGCCTTCGCCGCATCGGGCAATTACGAAGCCATGGTGCTCGGTTGCATCGATCCGCGTTTGCAGGAGCCGATGCACCGCTACACGACGCAACATCATCTGACCGGAAAATTCAGCACCTTCATTTTCGCCGGTGCCGCCATCGGTGTCGTCGCCGACGCGTTCAAGGATTGGCGTCCGGCGTTCTGGGAAAATCTCGCTGCCTCGATCCAGTTACACAACATCAAGAAGGTGATCGCCATCGATCACCGCGATTGCGGCGCCGCCAAGATCGCCTATGGCGATGCCAAGGTCGCCAGCAAGGAGATCGAGACCGAGACACATCGCGCTGCGATGGCTGATTTCCGCAAGCAGCTCAAGGAAAAGCATCCGCAGCTCGGCTGCGATACCATGCTGATGGCCATCGACGGCAGCGTCACCACCTTCACCTGAGCTCGCATGGATGAAAACGTGAGCGCCGCCGGATCATTCCGGCGGCGTTTTCTTTTTCGATCATCTCCGGTCAGGCCGAGCGCGCGAGCGCCCCGTCGATCATCTCGACCGTGTTCTGCAGACCATAGACGGCGACAAAGGAGCCGAAGCGCGGGCCTTTTTCCTGACCGAGCAGTACCTGGTAGAGCATGTTGAACCAGTCGAGCGACACGCCGGGCTTGCCGTCCTTGGTCTTGATCTTGCCGCTCTTGTCGAGGAACGGCTCGCGGCGGCCAACCTCGTAGACCACGTCCTGGATTGAGCCGCCTTCAGTGCCCGAGGGAAGCTGCGACAGCGCATCGCGCAGATCGGTCAGCGCCGCGCGCTCGGCCGCGCTCGGCTCGCGGAATTTCTTGGTCGGCAGCACGAAATCGCGGAAATAGTGGATGGCGTAGCCGACCAGCGCGTCGAGCTTCGGATGCGTTTGCGGCGTCACGCCCGGTCGATAGCGGCCGATGAAGCCCCACAGCGTCTCCGCATTCTCGGCATTCGATGACGACACCAGCGTCAGCAGCATATTGAACGTGATCGGCATATCCACCGTCGGCGGCTCACCGGAATGGATGTGCCACACCGCATTCGACAGCCGCTGTTTAGTGTCCTGGCGCTGATAGCCGTCGAGCAGCTGATAATACTCGTCGACGTGGCGTGGGATGACGTCGAAGTACAGCCGCTTCGCCGATTTCGGCTCACGATACATGAACAGCGACAAGCTTTCGGGGCTCGCATAGCGCAGCCACTCGTCGATGGTCAGCCCGTTGCCCTTGGACTTGGAGATCTTCTGCCCGTTCTCGTCCAGGAACAGCTCGTAGTTGAAGCCTTCCGGCGGCGTACCGCCAAGCGCACGGCAGATCTCGCCGGAGAGCTTGACCGAATCGATCAGGTCCTTGCCGGCCATCTCATAATCGACGCCGAGCGCGACCCAGCGCATCGCCCAATCCGGCTTCCATTGCAGCTTGCACTGTCCGCCAGTGACCGGCGTCGACATGCGCTCTCCGGTCTGCGGATCGTCGTAGGTGATCATGCCGCGCTTTGCGTCGCGTGCGACGATCGGCACCTGCAGGACTTCACCGGTGCGCGGCGACACCGGCAGGAACGGCGAGTAGGTCTGAGCGCGCTCTTCGCGCAGTGACGGCAGCATGATCGCCATCACCTCGTCGAAGCGCTCCAGCATGCGGATCAGCGCTTCGTCGAAGCGGCCCGACTTGTAGCACTGCGTCGACGAGAGAAACTCGTAGTCAAAGCCGAACGTATCGAGGAAGGCGCGCAGCCGCGCATTGTTGTGCTCGCCGAAGCTCGGATGTGTGCCAAACGGGTCCGGCACCTTGGTCAGCGGCTTATTCAGGTGCGCGGCAATCAGCTCCTTGTTGGGGACGTTGTCGGGCACCTTGCGCAGCCCGTCCATGTCGTCGGAGAAGGCGATCAGCCGTGTCTTCACCTTGTCGTCGGTGAGCACGCGGAAGGCATGGCGCACCATCGTTGTGCGCGCCACCTCGCCGAAGGTGCCGATATGCGGCAGACCTGACGGGCCGTAGCCGGTCTCGAAGATCACCTCGTCCCGGGGATGCTTGCGCAGCCGCGCCACGATCTTCTTTGCCTCCTCGAACGGCCAGGCCGTCGAGGTCTCAGCGATCTCGCGCAAGGTCTTGTTGGCGTCCATCACAAATATCGTGTTCTCCGGCCCGGAACCTATGAATCCGCAGCGCGCGCGTCAAATTGAAGATGAAACGATCAGAACGGGCTGATCGGGAAATAGCGCAGCCACAGATCGGTGAAGCGGCCCTTCTCCCACAGCCGGAACAGCGCCCAGTTCAACGCCTGCCGCAGGAGGTCGTTGCCTTTGCGCACGGCGATGCCGATGCCTTCGCCGAAATAGCTGCTTTCCAGATACGGACCGCCGCGGAACGTGCAGCAATTCCCGGATTCGGAGCCGTTGAGCCAGAAAGCGAGCGAAATGCCGTCGCCGAAGAGAAGATCGACCTCGCCACGGCGCAACGCCGCGCGCGCGGCTTCTGAATTGGGATAGGGCCGTACATCCGCCTCGGTGAACAGCGCCTTGAGATAAGCCTCGTGCGCCGTACCGCCGACCACCGCGATCTTCTTGCCTTCGAGCTTCTCCGGACGCACGTCATCGATCGCGACATCGCGCCGCGACACGAAACGCGCCGGCGTCCGGTAGTACGGATCGGTGAAGTCGACGCGCTTGCGCGTCTCCGGCGTGGCCGCGATCGAGGCGATCACCGCATCGCCGCTGTTGTTGGACAGCGAATCGAGCAGGGTGTCGAAGCGCCGCATCTGCACCGTGCAGGTGACCCTGATCTCCTCGCAGAGCTGACGCGCCAAGTCGACATTGAAACCCATCGGGTTGCCGTCCGGACCTGCATAGTTGAACGGCGGATAGTCGGTCTCGGTGAGAAAGCGGATGATGGTGAGGCGCGACAGGTCTGGCCGTTCCGGGCGGCGCCGCGGGTCCCAGAAGCCTGGCACCAGCGACGGCGCCGGAGGCGGCGCGACCTCCTGGTTGGTCGGCAGGTGCGCCTGCGCAAGTGCCGCGCCGGGCGCTGTCGCGACAAACAAAAGCGCAAGACCGGCGCACAATACGCCGGTCCGGCTGCTCAACCGTCGCTTGGAACGCCCCCCGAATGCGGCCGTCATTCCTATCCCTCGCCGGAATCGGCGGCGGCGAACATACCATCGAAGAGCCGCCGAACCAGCCCTCCCGGGCTTATGCGGCGAAAGTCAGGCGGCGAGATGTTTCTCGATCTCATGAACCGGCAGCTTGACCAGATCCTTGTCGAGCTCGGCGCGCAGCACCCCGCGCAGCTCATGCGAATAGGACTGACGCAGGACGCCCAGTGCACGCGGCGGCGCGATGACGATGAGGTTGCGGACCTTGCCGTCGCGCACGGCATGGTCGAGCCGGCTCGCGAGCTTCTGCAGAAAAACCTCCTCCGCCTGGCGATGCCAATCGGTTTGCTCGACGGAGCTGCGCATGCCGCCCACGGAAGCGAACTCGCGCCCGGGCGCGTCGGTACCCTGCGCGCTGGTCCGTGGATCTTCCTGCTCATAGACCTCCTGGGTCTTCAAATTGAGGAATTTCTCGTCGCCCACATTCTGCAGCAGCAGCGCCCTGGTCCCGTCGCAAACGACGACCCAGTCGCCCTGACCGATCTTGGCTTTCACTTTCGTCATTGAGACGACCTCCTGAAAAAACACGGAACGATAATCCGGCGACCCCGCGCACGGTTTGCTTTGGGTCAAACGCCGGGAAATGCCGTTCGGTTGCCGCTGAGGTCAGTTCGATCCGTCGAGGAGGCGACGGGCAATAACTTGTGCCTGAATTTCGGCCGCGCCCTCGAAGATGTTGAGGATGCGGGCATCGCACAAAATGCGCGAGACCGGGAATTCGAGCGCGAAGCCGTTGCCGCCGTGGATCTGCACCGCATTGTCAGCGGCTGCCCAGGCGACACGCGCGGCAAGGAGCTTGGCCATGCCTGCCTCGAGGTCGCAGCGGCGGCCGGAATCCTTCTCGCGCGCCGCATGATAGGTGACCTGGCGCGCGATCATGATCTCCACCGCCATCATCGCGATCTTATCGGCAACGCGCGGGAATTCGATGATCGGCACGCCGAACTGCACGCGGCTCTGGGCGTAGCCGATGGCCTGCTCCATCGCCGCTTGAGCGACGCCGATGGCGCGCGCCGCGGTCTGGATGCGCGCGGATTCAAAAGTCTGCATCAACTGCTTGAAGCCGAGCCCCTCAATGCCGCCGAGCAGATTCTCGGCTTTGACCTCGAAGCCGTCGAAGGCGATCTCGTATTCCTTCATGCCGCGATAGCCGAGCACTTCGATCTCGGTGCCGGTCATGCCGCGCGCCGGGAACGGATTGCGATCGTCGCCGCGCGGCTTTTCCGCGAGCAGCATCGACAGGCCGCGATGCCCGGCTTCCTTGAGATTGGTGCGCACCAGGAGCGTCATCAAATCGGCGCGCACCGGATGCGTGATCCATGTCTTGCTGCCATAGACGCGATAAACGTTGCCCTCGCGGACGGCGCGCGTCTTGATCGACGCGAGATCGGAGCCAATGTTCGGCTCGGTGAACACCGCGGTCGGCAGCACCTCACCGGACGCGATCGCAGGCAGCCACTTGGTCTTCTGCTCGGCAGTGCCGCTGCCGAGAATGAGCTCGGCAGCGATTTCCGAGCGGGTGCCGAGCGAGCCGACCCCGATATAGCCGCGTGAGAGCTCCTCGGAGACGACGCACATCGATTCCTTACCGAGCCCCATGCCGCCGAACTCTTCGGGAACGGTGAGCCCGAACACGCCGAGGTCCGCCATCTGTCCGATGATCTGCAGCGGAATGTAGCTGTTGGTGCGGTGCCAGCCCTGCGCGTTCTGGATCACTTCGCTATCGGCAAATTTGCGCATCTCTTCACGGATCGACTCCAGCGTGTCGTCGAGCCCGGAGGTGCCGATCGTGGCATTGTGGTTGGCGCGCATGAGCTCAATGAGCCGCGCGCGACGTTCGGCAGTGTTGCCGGTCGCGAGCAAAGTCTCGACCGCCGGCACCATGCGCACGGCAACTTGCGCCGTCGTGAGGCCGAGATCGGACGGCCGCACCACCTCGCCCTGGCTGATCGGAATGCCGCCAGCGATCTGCGCGAGATATTCACCAAGACCGATGCGTACGACGTGCTCTTCGATCTCGCCGAGCGCGCCATCGCGCCGCATGCGATCGGCGTAGCCGGTGAGCTGGCGAACCGCCTCGACATAGGTCGCGAGCCAGGACAGGCCGTGCGTGGCGCGCTGCTCGCGATCGAGCAGCTTCGAGACCGCGCGGCTCTCGACCATCACCTTGTCGCGAACTTTAGCGGTCGCATCCGCCAGCAGAGCCTCGAGCGCCGAGGTGGCCTCACGGGCGAGATCGACGAGATCAGCTTCGGCTTTGGCGCGGGAGGCGGCGATCGACATGGGAACCTTGCGTTACGGCGGAAACGCCACTTTGTGACAGTAATCGTGCAGTGCACAAAAGCAAAGACAGGCGTCCCCAACCAGCTTTCGAAAGAAATTCACTCGTGATTTCAATGCTACGATGGCGGACATTTCATCAAAATTAACCATTTCGCGCTTCCTTGCTACCGATACCGTCGAAAAGTTGCGGCGGTGCCCTCATGGCTCCAGCCACGGGAATGCAATGGCCCTGCCCATCGGCCGCTTGATCTCGTCGATCTCGGTCCGCAACCGGATCGTCATCCTGGCGCTGATCCCGCTTGTCGGGCTTCTCGCCACCGGCCTGACTTATCTGTCCGGTGAAGGCGCTGTCGACCGCGCTTTTGAAACGGTCCAACGATCGGCGCAGCTCATGCAGACGAGCCGCGACTTCAAGGCCGCCATCGGCGGCTTGCGCGTGACTGTGCGCGATTTCGTCAGCGCGCCGACGCAGGAGCTGATCAAGGCCTTCGACCAGGGGCAGTCCGCGGCGCTGGGCAGCTTGAAACGTGTCGACGCGCTCGACGGCAGCCAGCACGATAATATCGCGCACCTTGCGCAAGAGGTGACGCAGATCAAGCAGAACTTCGACGCGCTTGTGACAGAGCAGAAGGCGCTCGGATTCGACGACAGCGAAGGATTGCGTCGCGGCCTGCGTGATGCCGGCAGCGGCGTCGAGCGCATCATCAATGAGAATATGAGCTGGCTCGCGGAGGGCGACTCGCGCCAACTAATGATGATTCTGCTGTCGATGCGCCACTATGAGGCCGAGTATCGGCTGCATCCGACGGAACTCACACACACCCTGTTCAAGCAGCAATTCGAACTCTTCCAGAAGACGTTCGACAACATCGACGGCACGCCGGAGATGAAGGGAAGCCTCGAAAAGCAGGTCGGCAACTACGCCGAGAACTTCGCAAGATGGATCGAGGGCTCCGACCGCGTGACCCCGCTGCGGGTCATCATCGATCGCGACAGCCAGAGCATGCTGCCGCGCGCCGATCAGATCATCGAGCAGGCGCGCCAGGCGGCGGATGCGGCATCGCTGGCGCTGACCGCTTCGCAGGATCGCACCCGCCACATCATCCTGGCCGTCGGCGGATTGATGGTCGTCGTCGTCATCTTCTGCGGGCTGCTGATCGGCAGCAGCATCACCCGTCCGCTCGGCGGCCTTGCCGAGGTGATGAAGCGGCTCGCGGCCGGCGACACGTCGGCGCATATTCCGGCAACGCACGCCCGCGACGAGCTCGGCGCCATGGCGCGCACGGTCATCGTATTTCGCGACAGCATGATCGAGCGCGAGCAGCTCGCCGCCACGCAGGCGGAGGCAACGCGCGCGCGCGAGCAGCGCGGCGAGACGATTGCTTCGACCATCATCTTATTCAAGCACTCGATCGAGAGCGCGCTCGGCAAGCTGCGCGCCGCGGCACTGCAGCTCGAGGCCAATTCCAGCAAGCTCAATGGGGCCGCCGATACTGTGTCGGCGGAGGCGCGCACCGCTGAGGAGCGCGTCGGCGAGGCTTCGACCAACGTCACGGCGGCGGCGGAATCGATCGAGGAGCTGGCGACCTCGATCGGCGCCATCGCCTCGCAGGCCTCGAAATCGACCGGGGTCGCGCGCCGCGCGGTGTCCGAGGCCGAGCGCACCGCGGCCACCATGTCGCAGCTCGGTGACGCGGCAACGCGGATCGGCGAGGTGGTCGGGCTCATTCAGGCCATCGCCGGACAGACCAATCTGCTGGCGCTCAACGCCACCATCGAAGCCGCGCGGGCCGGCGAATCCGGCAAGGGCTTTGCCGTCGTCGCTGCGGAGGTGAAGTCGCTCGCCAACCAGACGGCGAAGGCGACGGAAGAGATCGCCTCGCAGATCGGCGCCATTCAGTCGGCCGCTGTGGATTCCGCGCAGGCTATCGAGCAGGTCAATGCAATCATCGCCGAGATGTCCGGCATCGCCACCAATGTGGCGGCGACGGTCGAGCAGCAAAACTCCGCCGTGAGCTCGATCGCGCAGGGCGTGAATCGCGCCTCGAGCGAAGCGCAGCGCGGTGCCGAGGCGATGAGCCGGCTGGCCGGCGTCTCCGCCAATGCGCGCGCAACGGCGACCGACGTCAAAAGCCTTGCCGACGCGCTTGCCAACGAGGCCGAGCAGCTCGAGACGCAGGTCCGCGCCTTCCTCATCGACGTGCAGGCGGCTTAGGCTCCGCTGCGCACTGCTCTTGCAAAGCCGCCGCGAATTGCCGATGTGAAGGGCAACGCGCCGTTAGGGCTTGGGCCTTGCACCTCCTCCTTCTGCCAGTAAGGATCGCCGTCGCGGCATTCCGGCAGTTTCTCGCCGACGAAGGATGGGCAATCGCGAGCCACATCGCGCTGTCGACTCTGATGTCGATGTTTCCGTTCATTATCGTGGTGACCGCGCTGGCGGCGTTCTTTTTCGGCTCCAAGGAGCTCGCCGACGAGGCGGCGCGGATCCTGCTCGAAGCCTGGCCAAAGCAGGTCGCCGCCCCGATTGCTGACGACATTCATGGCGTGCTCACCAATGCCAATGGCAGCGTGCTGACGTTCGGCGTCGTTTTCGCGCTCTACTTTGCCTCGAGCGGCGTCGAGAGCCTGCGCATCGCATTAAACCGCGCCTACAACGCCGTCGATCCGCGCTCGATGTGGCTCACGCGGCTGGAATCGATCGGTTATGTGATCGTCGGCGCCGTGGCGCTGCTCGCCTTCTCGTTCCTCGTGGTGTTGGCGCCACTGATCTGGGCCGCGCTGATCTACTACGTGCCGAAGCTGGAGCCGTTCGGCTATTTCGTGACCTTCGCGCGCTTCACGGTTGCGGCCATCGTGATCGTGATCGCGCTCACAATCCTGCATCGCTGGCTGCCGGCCGGGCGCCGTCGCTTTGCTGACGTCGCACCGGGCATCGCCGTGACCTTGCTGCTCTGGCTTGTCTCCGGCGCGATCTTCGGCCGCTATCTCGCCGATTTCGCGTTCGGCTATGTGCGGCTTTACGCCGGTCTCGCCTCCGCGATGGTCGCGCTGATCTTCCTTTATATCTGCGCGTCAATTTTCATTTACGGCGCCGAGCTCAACTCGACGATCGTAGCGGCGCGCAGCAAGCGCGTTCAGGACGCGGAAGCGCCGGTAGCTTCGAGCACGTCCTCGTAGCTGCGCAGCCCTTCCTGCGGCGCGTTGACCAACACCGCCATGTTGCCTGGAGGGTGTTCATTCTTCCACATCATGTGGTGGGCGGCGGGAATTCCTTCCCACGGGAACACCCTGCTCATGCACGGATCGATGCGCTGCTCCAGGACGAAGCGATTGGCTGCGCTGGCCTGCTTGAGATGCGCGAAGTGCGAGCCCTGGATGCGCTTCTGCCGCATCCAAACATAGCGGGCGTCGAAGGTCAGATTGTAGCCGGTCGTGCCGGCGCAGAAGACCACCATGCCGCCACGCTTCACCACCAGGCAGGAGACCGGGAAAGTCTGTTCGCCGGGATGCTCGAACACGATGTCGACGTCGCGCTTGCCGGTGATTTCCCAGATCGCCTTGCCGAAGCGCCGCGCTTCCTTGACCCACTCGTTGTACTCAGGCGTGTTCACCTGCGGCATCTGCCCCCAGCACTTGAACTCCTTGCGGTTGATCACGCCCTTGGCGCCGAGATTGAAGACGTATTCCGACTTCGATTCGTCGGAGACGATGCCGATCGCATTGGCGCCGGAAGCAGCGACGAGCTGGATGCCGAACACGCCGAGACCGCCGGACGCGCCCCACACCAGAACATTGTCGCCCGGCTTGAGCGTATGCGGCGCATGGCCGAACAGCATGCGATAGGCGGTCGCGAGCGTGAGTGTGTAACAGGCGGACTCTTCCCAGGTGAGATGCGCGGGCTTCTGCATCAGCTGCCGCGACTGCACCCGGCAGAATTGCGCGAAGGAGCCATCGGGCGTCTCGTAGCCCCAGATGCGCTGCGACGGCGACAGCAGCGGATCGCCGCCATTGCAGTCCTCGTCATCGCCGTCGTCCTGATTGCAATGGACGATGACTTCGTCGCCGACCTTCCAGCGCTTCACCTTGTCGCCGATCGCCCAGACAATACCGGACGCATCGGAACCCGCGATGTGGAATGGATTCTTGTGCCCGTCGAGCGGCGAGATCGGCACGCCGAGGCCAGCCCAGATGCCGTTGTAATTGACCCCGCCGGCCATGACATAGACCAGCACCTCGTCGTCGCCGATCGTCCAGGTCGGAAGCACCTCGAGCTGCATTGAGCTCATCGGCGGTCCGTGGCGCTCCTTGCGAATCGCCCAAGCATGCATCTTCTCGGGAACGTGGCCGAGCGGCGGAATCTCACCAATGGCGTAGAGGTTCTTCCGCGGAGTCCCGCCCGCAGGTCGCATCTGTGTGACCACCGCCATCGCCCGCCCTCCTTTGACCCTTCGTCCCCTCCATAAGTCTGCCGCAACCTATGCTGCGGTGCAACATCCAAGCGGCCCATTTGTTCCCATCCTTTTTGCTTAAGAGTTCCGAAACGCGCCCTGTCTAGCTTTGCGCTGCACCCCAAACGGCGCGGCTTGCATGGCGGTTCTCGACATTCCTTCCGGTCATCGCCCGGTCGCGCAGCTGCCGCGCGCGATCGAGCTCACTGCCTTTGCGCTGGTCGTCGCCCACGCCATCTACCTCGTCGCCTGTTACGTGCAGGGCTCGTGGCTCATCGGCCCGGACGGCAAAGGCATCGCGTCCGATTTCGTGAATGTCTGGGCGGCCGGCAAATTCGTGCTCCAGCACACGCCGGTGCTCGCCTATGACTGGCCGACGCATAAGGCGATGGAAGAGGTCGCCATCGGTCACGCCTTCGACGGCTATTTCGGCTGGCACTATCCGCCGATGTTCTTGTTCGTCGCCGCAAGCTTGGCGCTGATGCCTTATGCGGCGGCTTACCTTTTCTGGGTCGTCATCACCTTCCCCGCCTATCTCGCCGCGGTGCGCGCGATCATCGGCGAGCGCATTGGCTATCTGCTCGCCGCTGCGTTTCCGGCCGTGCTCTCGAATTTCATCGTCGGGCAGAATGGATTCCTCACCGCGGCGCTACTTGGCGGCACGCTGCTGCTGATGCCGACGCGCGCGATCCTCGCCGGTTGCCTGCTCGGCGTGCTCACCTACAAGCCGCATTTCGGTCTGCTGTTTCCGCTGGTGTTGGCGGCGAGCGGTCAGTGGCGGACCTTCATCGCCGCCGGCGTGATCGCGACACTGCTCGCGGGCGCAGCCTGGCTCGCCTTCGGCAGTGAGACCTGGATCGCCTTCGTGTGGTCGGTGCCGCATACCTCACAGGCGTTCCTCTCCGACGGATGGGCCGACTGGGCGAAACTGCAGACGCTGTTCGGGCTGTTGCGTACGCTCGGCGCGCCGGAGCAGATCGCCTGGGCCGTGCACATCGCCTTCGCGCTGGCCGTTGCCGCGGCGGTAACCCTCCTTTGGCGCAGCCGTGCGGTCTATGAGCTCAAGGCCGCGGCACTGGCGACGGGTACCATGCTGGCGACGCCGTATCTTTATACGTACGACCTCGTCGTGCTCGCAGTACCGTTTGCCTTTCTGTTCCGCATGGGCCGCGCTTCGGGCTTCATCCGCTTCGAGCTTCCCGGCATCGCGCTCGCCTGCGCGCTGATCGCGAGTTTTCCTTTCGTCGCGGCGCCGGTCGGCTTTGCCGCAATCCTGGTCGTCGCAACACTGATCATGCGACGACTGACGTCGGTCGCGCCATGAGCGCGCAGAGCCTCGCTGACGCCGCACCGCGACCGCTGTCGCCGACCCGCATCATCGCGCTTGCCGGGCTGACGCTCGCACTCGGATACGCGGTCGTCCTCATCGGCGCCTTTGCGGGCGGTGAATTCCTGCTCGATCCGCAGGGTCGCGGCATCGCCAACGACTTCGTCAATGTCTGGGCCGCCGGCGCGCTGACGCTCGATGGTCATCCGGCGGCAGCTTATGACTGGACGCTGCACAAAGCGGCGGAGGTCAATGCTGTTGGCCACGACTTCGCGAACAATTACGGCTGGCACTATCCGCCGACCTTCTTGTTTGCAGCGGCGAGCTTGGCGCTGATCCCTTACGCCGCCGCGGGCGCGCTGTGGCTCGTTGTTACACTCATCCCTTATCTCGCGGCGATGCGCGCGATTATCGGTACGCGCGCCGGCATTTTGTTCGCGCTCGGCTGGCCTGCCGCGTTGTGGAATGTCACCGCGGGACAGAACGGCTTCCTCACCGCCGCGTTGATCGGCGGGACACTCGCCGCCATGGAGCGGCATCCGACGCTCGCCGGCGTCTGCCTCGGGTTGCTCACCTACAAGCCGCATTTTGGTCTCTTGTTTCCGCTGGTGCTCGCGGTGTCCGGCCGCTGGCGCGTGATCGGCGTCGCCAGCGCGGTCGCACTCGCACTCGCCGCCGCGTCGTGGCTCGCCTTCAGCGGCGCCAGCTGGCAGGCCTTCATCAGCGGCATGGGCACGACCGGCGAGATCGTGCTCGGCGAAGGCCGCGCCGACCTTTATCGCTTGCAGAGCCTGTTCGGCTTCGTGCGCGCGCATGGGGGCAGCGAGACGCTCGCCTGGAGCGCGCAGATCAGCCTCGCGATGCTGCTCGCTATCGCGCTGTGCTGGCTGTGGCGCAGCCGCGCCGACTTCGAGATCAAAGCCGCGGCGCTGTCCGCCGCGGCGCTTGCCGCGACGCCGTACCTTTATATCTACGATCTCGTGGTGCTCGCTGTGCCGGCTGCGTTCCTGATCCGCTTAGGCCTCAAGCGCGGCTTCCTCGCCAGCGAGGTCTTCGGCTTGACTGCCGCAGCCGTGCTGCTCCTCAGCTACCCTTACGCCAAGACCCATGTTGGCCTAGCCGCGATCGTGCTGGTCCTCACCCTCATTGCCAAACGCGCCCGACCCGCGCTCGCCTGAAGCGTTATCTCTTCGGCGCCGGCCCGATGTTGCATTGCAGCAAGGGACGGGGCACATTGTCTATTGAGGCGATTGGATGCGCGACAAACCCTGGATTTTCCGGACCTATGCGGGCCATTCCTCGGCCCACGAGTCCAATGCGCTCTATCGCAAGAACCTCGCCAAGGGGCAGACCGGGCTTTCCGTCGCTTTCGATCTGCCGACGCAGACCGGCTACGACAGCGACCACGTGCTCGCGAAAGGCGAGGTCGGCAAAGTCGGCGTGCCGATCTGCCATCTCGGCGACATGCGCACGCTGTTCGACGGCATTCCGCTCGCGACCATGAACACTTCGATGACCATCAACGCCACCGCGGCGTGGCTGATGGCGCTCTACATCGCAGTCGCCGACGAGACCGGCGCACCGCGCGACGCGCTGCAGGGCACCACGCAGAACGACATCATCAAGGAATATCTCTCGCGCGGCACCTACGTGTTTCCGCCGGCGCCGTCGATGCGCCTGATCAAGGACGTGATCTTGTTCACGACCAAAGAGATTCCGAAGTGGAATCCGATGAATGTCTGCTCGTACCACCTGCAGGAAGCTGGCGCGACGCCGGTCCAGGAGCTCGCCTTCGCGCTCGCGACCGCCATCGCCGTGCTCGACACCGTGCGCTCATCCGGCGAGGTAGAAGCCGACAAATTCGGTGAGGTTGTCGGACGCATCTCCTTCTTCGTCAATGCCGGGCTGCGCTTCATCACCGAGATCTGCAAGATGCGCGCCTTCGTCGAGCTGTGGGACGAGATCACGCGCGACCGCTACGGCATCAGCGATCCGAAGCAACGGCTGTTCCGCTACGGCGTGCAGGTGAACTCGCTCGGCCTCACCGAGCCGCAACCGGAGAACAATGTCGCCCGCATTCTGCTCGAGATGCTGGCGGTGACGCTGTCGAAGAAGGCGCGCGCCCGCGCCGTGCAGCTGCCCGCCTGGAACGAGGCGCTCGGCCTGCCTCGACCCTGGGACCAGCAATGGTCGCTGCGCATGCAGCAGATCCTCGCCTATGAGACAGATCTGCTCGACTACGCCGACATCTTCGACGGCTCCACGGAGATCACCAAGAAGGTCGAGGAGCTCAAGCGCGAGGCGCGCGAAGAGCTCACCCGCATCGCCGATATGGGCGGCGCGGTGAAGGCGGTCGATGCCGGCTACATGAAGCAGCAGCTGGTCGAGAGCAACACAGCGCGGTTAGAGGCCATCGAGCGCGGCGAACGGACGGTCGTCGGCGTCAACAAATATGTCGAGAGCGAAGCCTCGCCGCTGGCGGCTGCAGCCGACGCCATCCTCACCGTCTCCGAGCGCGCCGAGCGCGAGCAGATCGAGAAGCTCAATGCCTGGCGCGCCGCGCGCGACGCGGTCAAGGTGAAAACCGCGCTCGCCGAGTTGCGCCGCGCCGCGACCGAAAACCGCAACATCATGCCGGCCTCCATCGACTGCGCCAAAGCCGGCGTCACCACCGGCGAATGGGGCTGGACGCTGCGTGAAGCCTTCGGCGAATACCGCGCGCCGACCGGCGTCGGCCGCGCCATGCGCAACGATGTCGCCGGCCTCGACGACATCCGCGCCGACGTCGACCGCGTGTCGCGCAAGCTCGGCCGCCGGCTCACCTTCCTCGTCGGCAAGCCCGGCCTCGACGGCCATTCCAACGGCGCCGAGCAGATCGCGGTGCGCGCGCGCGATGCCGGCATGCAGGTGGTCTACGAAGGCATCCGCCTGACGCCGGAAGAGATCGTCGACGCCGCGCGCAAGGAGAAGGCACACGTCATCGGCCTCTCCATCCTCTCCGGCTCGCATGTGCCCCTGGTCAAGGACGTGGTCAGCCGCATGAAGGAAGCCGGGCTCGACGACCTTCCCGTGGTCGTCGGCGGCATCATTCCGCCAGAGGATGCGCAGATGCTGGAAGCCGCCGGCGTTGCTGCGGTCTATACGCCGAAGGATTTCGAGCTCAATCGCATCATGAGCGACCTGGTGCGCATCGTCGAACGCACCAAGGGCCTGAGCAACGCTTAGCTTTTAACCGACACCGCGCTTAGCGCCTGCACCAGCTGGCTTGGTGCCACCGGCTTGGTGAAATAGAAATCCATCCCCGCCGCGCGCGCCGCCGCCTCATCGCCGACCTCGGTGCGGCCGGAGATGCCGATGATCGGCACCCTCCCCGCGTGGCCATCGAGCGCACGAATACGCCGCGCCGCCTCGACGCCATTGAGACCGGAGAGCGTCACGTCCATGAGCACCGCGTCATAACCGCCGCGCGCCGCAGCCTTGATCGCCGCCTCGCCGGTCTCGACGAAATCGACGCGGTGACCAAGCTCGGTAAGGATCGTGTTCATGACCACGCGGCCATAGGGATTGTCCTCGGCGCAGAGGATGGCGAGGCTGCGGGTCTGTGCAGCACGTGCATCATGGTTCGGCGCGGTCGCCGCATGATCCGCATCCGCGCGCTCGACCGGCACGGCGAGGCGAAACGTGCTGCCGCGTCCGGGCGCGCTGTTGACCGTGAGGTCGCCGCCCATCGCCTTGGCCAGGCGTTTGACGAAGACGAGCCCGAGGCCGGAGCCACCATAGCGGCGCGCGATGCTTTCGCTCGCCTGCGCGAACGGCCGGAACAGCCGCGCGAGCTCGGCCTTGCTCATGCCGATGCCGCTGTCGCTCACCTCAAACACGAGACGTACGCGGCCGCGCGCGGCCCGCTCCGTGCGCACGGCGAAGCCGACGGATCCCTTGTCGGTGAACTTCACGGCATTGTCGGCGAGATTCTCCAGCGCGGCGCGCAGCCGCAGCGGATCGCCGGTCACCATGCCGGGAAGATCGTCACCGACCGCGACCTCGGCCTTGATGCCTTTGGCCTCGGCGCGCGCGGCCATGGCGCGGGCGACGGTGTCGACGAGACGGCGTAGCGGAAACGTCTCCCGCTGCAGCGTGATGCCGGCGCGCTCGGCCTTGGCGGCGTCGACGATCAGCGTGGTCATCGCGGCGAGATGTTCCGCGCCGGCCTTGATCGCATTGGCCCAGCCGCGTTCGCGCTCGCCGAGATCGGAGGTGGTGAGGAGCTCGGCGAGCGCCAGCGTGCCGGTCAGCGCCGTGCGCATGTCGTGCGCGAGACCCGCGAGCGCGAGCTCGATGGCGCGCGCCGGCGCCGCCGTCGCGTTCGCCCGCCGCTTTGCGCGCGCCTTGCGCGCTGGCCTGGCCGTTCTGGCCTTGCGTTTCGCCATTGAGTCCCCGCCCCGAAAGTCCAGATTGGCACGGAAATGGGGGCTCAATCGAGCCCAGCCAAGCCTCGGATCCGCGCGGGCTCTATGCCTTGCGCGCGCAGTTCGCGCAGTCCGGTGGCGTGCGTCGATTTTGACAATTTGTGACCGTCGGCATCGAGAATGAGCCGGTGGTGGCGATAGCCCGGCGCCGGCAGGCGCAGCGATTCCTGCAGCAGCCGGTGCACGCCGGTCGAGGGAAGCAGATCCTGGCCGCGCACGACGTGCGTGATGCCCTGCAGCGCGTCATCGACCACCACCGAGAGGTGATAGCTCGTCGGCGTCTCCTTGCGCGCGAGGATCACGTCGCCCCACGCCGCCGGATCGGCGGCGACGGCCTTGCCGTCCTCCATGAAGGTCAGCGGACCGATGCGCGCGATCGCCGCCGCCATATCGAGCCGCATTGCATAAGGCTCGCCTGCCGCGATGCGGCGCGCCCGCTCAGTATCGGCCATCGCCGCGCGCGAGCCGGGATAGAGCGGTGCGCCGTCAGGATCGCGGGGCCAGGCGCCGTGACGCTCGCACTCGGCGACGAGCCGCGCGATCTCGGCACGGCTTTCGAAGCTCGGATAGACGAGATCGAGCGTCTCGAGCGTCTTCAGCGCGTCGCGGTAATCGTCGAGATGCTCCGACTGCCGGCGCACCGGCCCTTCCCAGGCGATGCCGAGCCAGCGAAGGTCTTCCTCGATCGCCGCCTGGTATTCCGGCCGGCAGCGCGTTGCGTCGATGTCCTCGATGCGCAGCAGCAGCCGGCCGCCCGCGGCACTTGCCATGTCGGCATTGAGCAGCGCGGAGAAGGCGTGCCCGAGATGCAGATAGCCGTTCGGGCTCGGCGCAAAACGGAAAACGGGTGGCATCGACTTTGTGCTCGTCATAGCCCGCAAGAACAGGCTATCCACTACACCAAATGTCCACCCACTTCCTCCACACCGAGGCCGATCTCGACAAGGCGCTGGCGCAGCTCCTCATCGCCGATCCACGCTTCCAGGCGGTGCTGGAAAAATCCGGGCGGCCGAGCCTGCGCCGGCGGCCCGCCGGCTTTGCCGGGCTCTGCGCCATCGTCGTTTCGCAGCAGCTCTCGACCGCCAGCGCCGGCGCGATCTGGGGGCGGCTCGCCGCCGCCTTCGACCCGTTCCACCACGAGCCGATCCGCAAGGCGCGCAGCGACAAGCTCGCGCGCATCGGGCTGTCGCGACCGAAGATCAAGACCATGAAGACGCTGTCGGCCTCGGTCGCCAAGGGTGACATCGATTTCGCCGCGCTCGGCAGCATGGAGGCGGACGATGCGCACAACGCGCTCACCGCCCTGCACGGCATCGGTCCGTGGACCGCCGACATTTATCTCCTGTTCTGCCTCGGCCATGCCGACGCCTGGCCGGCGGGTGACCTGGCGCTGCAGGAGGCCGCGCGCATGGCGTTCGCGCTGCGCAAGCGCCCGACGGCAAAGCAGATGATTGCGCTCGGCGAGCGCTGGCGACCGTGGCGCGGAGTGGCGGCGCATCTGCTCTGGGCCTATTATCGCGCCATCAAGAAACGCGATGCCGTGCCCGTAGCCCCCACAACCCCGCCTAAATCCCCAACTCGCAAGAAACGCAACGGAGGCGCCGATGGCCGCCGAGCTTGATGGCCCGCGGCTGGCGCCGCGCACCGGACCGGCGCGCGCGCTGGTGGTGTTTCTTCACGGCTACGGCGCCGACGGCAACGACCTCATCGAGATCGGCAAGGTGTGGCAGGAGCTGCTTCCCAATGCCGCCTTCGTCTCGCCGCACGCGCCGCGGCCCTGCGGGCAGGCGCCGATGGGCCGCGAGTGGTTTCCGTTGACCTTCCGCGATCCGACCGAGCGCTGGACCGGCGTCAACGCCGCCGCGCCCGTGCTCAACGCATTCCTCGACGCCGAGCTCGCGCGCCACAAGCTCGCGCCCTCGGCGCTGGCCTTGGTCGGCTTCAGCCAGGGCACCATGATGTCGCTGCATGTGGGCCTGCGCCGCGCAGTCGCGCCTGCGGCGATCGTCGGCTATTCCGGCATGCTGGTGACGCCGAATGCCGAGAGCGACATGGACAAGTTCGAGGCCGAGATCCGCGCGCGCCCGCCGGTGCTCCTCGTTCATGGCGACCGCGACGAGCTCATTCCGGTCGAAGCCCTGTTGATGGCGTCGCAGGGGCTTGCCGCGCTCGAGGTTCCGACCGAGTGGCACATCTCGCCCGGCGTCGGCCACGGCATCGACCAGGAAGGCCTGAGGCACGGCGGAGAGTTCTTGGCGCGGAGGCTGAAAGGGCTTTGAACGCGGTTCCTTGATCAAGCCGTAGTAGCGGCTTCACAATGCGGTCATGCTCCTTGTACACTGTGGGCCTGTGAAGGAATCGGCCATGGGAGCCGAATGAGGTGTTAAGGAGCCACGCTTGAACGTTCACGTGTCGCCCGGCGGCTTTCCCGCCCTGGTGCTCAACGCGGACTTTCGACCGCTGAGTTATTATCCGCTCTCGCTGTGGTCGTGGCAGGACGCGATCAAGGCGGTGTTCCTTGAGCGCGTGAACATCGTCGCCAATTACGAGCGCGCCGTGCACTCGCCGAGCTTCGAGATGAAGCTCCCCAGCGTGGTGTCGCTGAAGACCTTCGTCAAACCCTCGAGCCATCCCGCGTTCACGCGGTTCAACGTGTTCCTGCGCGACCGCTTCTCCTGCCAGTATTGCGGCGCGCGCGACGACCTCACCTTCGACCACCTCATCCCGCGCTCGCGCGGCGGCCACACCACCTGGATCAATGTCGTCGCCGCCTGCTCGGTGTGCAATCTGCGCAAGGCCAACATGACGCCGGACGAGGCGAAGATGTGGCCCTCGCAGACACCGTTCCAGCCCTCAGTGCAGCACCTGCATCGCAACGGCCGGCTGTTTCCGCCGAACTATCTGCACGACAGCTGGCTCGACTATCTGTACTGGGACAGCGAGCTCGAACCGTAAGCGCATGTCGCGGACACGAGCGTCGCTGGCATTTTGTCTGGCGGCTGCTGCCTTCGCCTTCTTCCATCAGCCCGCATTGGCGCAGCCAGCGCCCGCCTCCGCAGGCCCGCCCGATCCGAAGCTCATCGAAGACCTCGTGGCCGCGAGCCGCATTCTCGCCGACCACGGCCTGCTCGACGGCTGGGGACATGTCTCGGTCCGCCACGACAAGGACCCGAACCACTATCTGATGTCGCGCGGGCTCTCGGCCGACCTCGTCACCACCAAGGACATCATCGAGTTCGACCTCGATAGCCGGCCGGTCGACACGCACGGCCTGCCGCTGTCGGCGATGTTCACCGAGCGCTATATCCACGGCGAAATCTACAAGGCACGCCCCGACGTGGTCGCGGTGGTGCACACCCACGCGCCGTCGCTCATTCCGTTCGGCGTCACCGGCGTTGCGTTGAAGCCGATGTATCACCGCTCGGCCTTCATCGCTTTCGGCATTCCCGTGTTCGAAATCCGCGAGCGCGCCGGCATGACCGACATGCTCATCCGCAACGCTGCGCTCGGCAAAAACCTCGCCGACGCGCTTGGCGATCATCCCGCCGTGCTGATGCGCGGCCACGGCGCGGCCATCGTCGGACCCTCGCTGCCGCGCGTCGTCGGGCGCACCATCTTCCTCGCGCTCAACGCCAGCCTGCAGGCCGAAGCGATGAAGATGAATGCGCCGATCACCTACATGGACCTGGAAGAAGCGCGCCGCATCGAAGCGCGCGAGGGCCACGGTCTTGCTCGCACCTGGGAAGGTTGGAAGGCCAAGGTGATGGGCAAAGCGCCGGACGCAACCGCCGCCGCGTCGAAGTAGCGACGCTGGCTTTGCTATTTTTCGAGCGCCTTGCGGCGGAACCAAGCGCTTCCCATATGGGTTGGACAACGATGTCAGAGGTTCCACAGGAACTTCGGGGCATTTTTCCGAAAAATTAACCTTTCGGATTCATGCTCAAGACATCAGGACGACCACGAGCATGAGCGGGTGACGCCGGATGTACGCGCACCTTCTCTGTCGTGGTCGTTAGTGTTTTTGGGCGACCTCTTCGGCTTCTCCCACCCACTGACCTCATCCTGAGGAGCATCGCGAAGCGATGCGTCTCGAAGGATGGGCCGCGACTTCTCGGGCCTCATGGTTCGAGACGCTCGCTGCGCTCGCTCCTCACCATGAGGATGAGGTTCGTGCGCAATTCACTTTTCAAACAGCCCGGCTCGGCCTTCGGGCTCATCACCCAAAGCTTCGCCATTTCGACGGCGTCGATTTTTTGAAAATCAGCGGCGTTCTTGGTTCGCCGCGCTGGCCGCTTCGCTCGCCAGCGCGGCATGGAAAGACCAAGGGCGCGCGGGATGCCGGGGATCAGCGAGATCCACGGACCTTCGTTCCTCGCGAAACGAAGGCAATTGGGTAGTCAAACCGCAGGTCTCGTCAATCGACGGCAATCCCGCGCGCGATGGGTTACGGCTTATTTCGCAAGCCCCCCGGTGGAAGTGTTCCTACCTTCTATCCACCGCTGATGAGAGTACTTCCCCGGTCCGGCCGGTAGCTCGACCTAAACCGGG